>Ga0209648_10000195_pt1 | contig 44743 bp, 37 predicted proteins | sample GraSoi2013_115cm_FD_185830 | JGI IMG/M metagenome (GOLD analysis project Ga0209648, IMG submission 185830) | Grasslands soil microbial communities from the Angelo Coastal Reserve, California, USA - Sample 9_17_2013_115cm (SPAdes) (version 2) | ecosystem: Environmental > Terrestrial > Soil >... | reverse complement strand
CCCAAGACCCAGGTTCCCACCCCGAACCTGGGGCACCCTCCGTCTCTCTATACTTCCCCGAGACGTGCCGCAGTGATATCCTCTCCGCGACTCAAATGTCAACGAATTTCAAATTTTTCAATCCGGGCCACCCGCCAAGCTGCTAAAGATTTCGAGAGCTTGCAGGGTGCTGAGAAGGTCTATGGCAGCACTAAGGTCAAGGAGCTGGCGGGTGGTGCAAAAGCAGTCCTTTACGAAAGTAAGGGCAGTGGACCGACTCTAGCGGTGCAGGATGCTGCAGGCCGCACGGTAACGAAAATCAGGTACTAGGCTATGTGTGCCGATCACTCTCGAACGGCTTCAAAAGGAGCAGCCTTGACGTTGGACGAAGGCGAAGTTATTTCGGTGCTGAATCAGGCGAAGTATCTCTGCTTGCGTCAAATCTCCGAACCCGAAGAGAACTCACTGCGCCTTGTTGTGGAAGAGGCGATAGCGGATCGCACCGAGACCGTATCGACGCCGGACCCAACCAGTCCGCTCGCTGAAATTCGGAAGGGTGCGTCGCCGATCAAATCGGTCGAGGGGTGCAGAGCCTTCGAACTCCAGTGGAGCCGCTACGTCGCATATCTCGTCACCGAAGAGGGCGTGGGTTCGGGGGGTAGCGATGAGGATGAGGTTTACACCGGCAAGCTGTTTCGGGTGTACACCAAATCCCATTTTCTCGACCACCTGGCCCGCGATACGGGCGGCCACTTTGAACCGATCCTGCATTACAAGCTAATCTGCCAGAACCATCTCATCGACGTGGCATCCTACAGCCCGCCGGAGGTTCGGCTCTTGTGCACGGAGAGCGGCGGGGCGAAGGTCAGGCCTAACTGAATCAGGCAAGCGTGGCTAGTGGCGTTCTAGTGCGGGGCGGGCCAGCTTTAAAAAGTAGGACCGTCCCACTTTTGGTGCGCAAACTTTAACATCGGATGCGGCAGATGAAACACTACCTCACACACATAATCGTCCTGATCATGATTGGCGTCGGAGTCCTCACCTATTTGGGGTGGAAGGATTGGGCTCGACGCCGCCTCGATGTGAGCGAACGAGGATGGAGACGGGCAGTGACGTTCGCCGCACTCGTTTTAGTTTCCCTCGCCGGGCTACTCTTCGTCGGTTATGCGGCACATAATGTCGCGGTCGGAGGAGACCGCAACGGCAGCGCGAGTACCCTGCTCTGTATCCGCGCCGGGAACTATCTGTCAGTGGGAGCGGTGATTCTCAGCCTAGGAGCAAAGGGGAAAGGCCGATGGTTCCCCCTGCTTGGCGGATGCTTCTTCCTGCTCCTCTGGCTAGCACAGGGCATGAGCCTGTGAGTACGGCGGGCACAGCTATTGTTACGGCGATCGGGTGGCCTTCGATAAGAGCGAAGGCGTTGTCAAGAGACACTTGTTTCCGCAATGCTTTCCAGCACCGCTTGCTCTTCTTCTTCTTTGATTCGCCCGGCAGCCTCGCCCGCAAACCCTTCAATTCACAGACTTTATTTCCCACTTGACAAATAGTAACGGATGCGGTAATCTCCAGCCAAGGTTCTACTGACCGTGCCCCCGTCTCGTCCTTCCTTTTCCCCGCAATCCGATGTGTACCCGAAAGGGCCGCGTTGTCTTCCCTCGCTTCCCACTACTCACTACCCACCAACCACTTTTCTTCGCCCTTTGTTTTCATATTGTTACAAATCCCTTTTCCCGCAACCCTTTTCGTTTCACATCCATACAAAACCCCGGGGGTGGGGGATATTCTGTGCTTTATCTCGCCACTCGTCACTCGCCACTCGCCACTTCCCCTTTGTTTTCATCAGCTTGCGGCCTCTTTGTCGCTCCCAAAAAAGTCAACTCCTTTGCAATCAAGCAAATCCGGACTCTTTTTCGGAAACACCCGGGGTGGGGGGTACCTTGCAACTAATCCGAATGGCCCACGTGTATGCCCCGGCGTCTCACTCGCCACTCGCCACTATCCGCTGCTACCATGGATTCCATGAGACTCAAGACACTCTGCATCGCGCTCCTTTTCTTGCTTCCCTCTGCGGCGTCCGCCCAGACTGCCCCCCAAATACTCGCCAAAGTGTTTGTTGCGCGTGGGGGTCTCGCCAAAATTCGCTCGATCAATTCCGAGCGCGTCTCCGGGCAAATCTCTTTCGGCGAGGTCACCGGTCCCTTTGTTGTGGAACTCAAACGGCCCCTCAAAATGCACATGCAGCTCACCTTTCAAAATCAGACCATGGTGCGCGTCTATGACGGAAAATCCCAAGGTTGGGCCAACAATCCCTTCGCCGGAAAAATGAATCCTGACTCGATGAACGAAGATGAATTGAAAAGCATCACCGAAGAGTCTGACTTCGACGGCCCGCTGGTCGATTACAGGAGCAAAGGCAACCAAATCGAACTCGTCGGCAAAGACAAGGTGGGCGACAAAGAAGCCTGGCGGCTGAAGCTGACCACCAAAAACGGCGACGTCCGCTCCTATCTTTTCGACGCCAGTTCATTCCTGCTGCTGAAATGGGAAGGCAAGCGCAAATACGAAGGCCAGGAAATTCCCGTGGAGTCTTACTTTAGCGACTATCGCGCAGTCGGCGGATTGAAATTTGCTTTCGGCATCGATTCCGGCAGCTCGGCAACCCAAATAACGCAGAAAATCCGAATCGAGAAAATTGAATTAAACCCCGCGCTGGATGAAGCCGAATTCACCAAACCGCCCACAGTGCCGCAACCGGAGGCAGCGCCTGCAACCCCGGCGCAACCGCCCTCCTGATCGAGTCGCTGCAGCATGATGGTGGGAAAAGCTACGCAGGCCGGCTGCAGCGAAAGATCATGCAGGTGATGTCGTCGGACTGTCGCGTCGCCCCCACGAAGGCGTCGACGCGCGTCATCAGAAATTGCAGTGATTCTTGCGCGGTAGCTTCCGGAAGCGCGCGAATCGCGGCCAGCCACCGCTCGTTGCCGAATTCGGCGCCATTTTCGTCGAACGCTTCGACCACGCCATCGGTGAAAAAAATCAGCGCGTCGCCCGGTTGCAAATCCTTTGCGGAAGTTTCGTACGATGCCGACGACACGATTCCCAGCGGCACGCCGCCGATATCGAGTTTTTCCATGTCGCCATTCTTGCGCCGCAAAATGGGCGCGTTGTGCCCCGCGTTTACGTAGCTGAGCCGCCGCGCCGCGGGTTCGTACTCCGCGAGAACCGCCGTGGTGAAACGGCGCCCGTCCAGACTGTGCGCGCAGGCGTAGCGATTCAGGCGGATCACCAAATCCGCAAGCGGCGCGCCTTCTCCCGCGATGGTGCGCAAGCTCGCTTGCAATGTGGCCATCAGCAGCGCCGCGGGAATGCTTTTGCCGGCAACGTCGGCGATCACGAGCATGAGTTTTCCGCCGTCCGCGGCGCCGGCAGTGGCGAAAAACGCGTCGTAGTAATCGCCGGCTACGGAATTTTGCGGCCGCGACGCGAACGCGATTTCCGCACCGGGAATTTCCGGGGGGAGCGAGGGCACGAGCCAGGTTTGAATTTCGCGCGCGATTTCCAGATCGCGCTTCATCGTAACTTTGTCGGCCAGTTCCAGCGACAGCAGGAGAAGAAAGCCGACAGCCGCGGCAAGCTCAAATTTCATATCCAAATTTACGCCGGACAAAATCAACATCACCAGCGAGGCAAGCAGCAACACGCGACGCGCGGGCGTGAGTTTGAGGAGCAAGGCCCAGAAAAATTCCTTGGCAATATGGAGAGGACGGCGCCAGCGTGGCAGCTTCTTGATTTCCTCCCAATCGACGTCGCTGCCGTAAAAGCCGTAGCTAGCGCGCGCATCCGCGGCAAATTGCGACCACAAATCTTCGATCTGGCGCCCTTCACTGACGCGCTGCCAGAAATTGCGCAACCGCGTAGTGAAATGCTCGCGCGTGCGAGCCGACGGCCCGGACGAAGCTGCGGAAGAAGCAGCAGGTGGCGTGCTCATCAGGAGAGAGTATAGGTCATTCTTCGAACGCTGGCTCGCGTTGGCAGGTGATTCGGCCTCGCTCTGAAACGCGAGTGTGTAACGCCTGGCACTTTGCCGAGGCTTCGCGAAAACGCCGGCAGGATGCCGGCGTTACCGGTCTTTCGCGGCGCAATGCTGGCGTGTCGCCGTAGTCACTCACCGTCGTCATCGCTGTCGGGATTTTCTGTGCGCAGCGAGCCGCCGAATTGCACGGAGCCGAAGCCGAAGCGATCGCGCAGACTATCGGTGGCGCGCGTTAGTTTTTCGAGTTTGGCGCGGCGTTCCGCGGAGAGCAGATCGAGCTGTTCTGCGCCGTGTGTCAGGCCGCCTAGGCTTACACCAAGCAGGCGGATTTTGCGGCGATGGTTGCGATGCTCGCGGAAAAGATTGTGGAAAACGGTGAAGATGTCGCCGTCAAGTTGCGTGGGCTCGGCGAGCGTTTTCGAGCGCGTGTAGGTATCGAAACCGGCGTAGCGGATCGTAAGAGTGAGCGTGCGCGTCGCGAGGCCCGCTTCACGCAGGCGTTTGCAGGCTTTTTGCGAAAGGTGGCTGAGCATAGCGGAGAGCGCGTTGTCGTCGTTCGTGTCTTCGCCGAAGGTGTGATTGTGGGAGATGGATTTGGGCTCGGCGTCGATTACGAATTCGTAGGAGTCGCCCCCGCGCGCTTTGCGATACAGCGCGGTGCCCCACTGGCCGAAAACTTTTTCAAGTTTTTCCAGCGGTTGCGCCGCGAGCTGTTCCACGGTTTCGACGCAGAGAGCGCGCAGCGCTCGTTCGGTGACTTCACCGATACCGGGAATCTTGCGCACCGAGAGCGGCGCGAGAAAGCGCGCTTCGGTGCCTGGCGCAACCCACAGTAAGCCGCGCGGCTTGGCCTGATCGGAGGCAACTTTGGCGACCAGGCGCGTTGCAGCGAGGCCACCGGAGCAGGGAAGTCCTGTTGTGTTCGTGATGGTCCGCAGAAGTTTATCGGTTGCTGCGAGCGGCGGGCCGTGCAGGCGTTCGGTGCCGGAGAGATCGAGGTAGGCCTCGTCGATCGAAACCATTTCGACGATGGGGGAAAACTTCGCGAGGATGGCGGCGACGCGGTCGCTCCACTCCGAATATTTTGCGTGATGACCATCCAGATAGACGGCGTGCGGGCAAAGGCGCCCTGCGGTGCGAAGGGGCATTGCGGAATGAACGCCGAATCTTCGCGCTTCATAGCTGGCCGCAGTGACAACGCCGCGCTGATTGGGTTGCCCGCCAACGATGACGGGCTTGCCGCGCAATTCCGGGCGCTCGAGCAATTCTACCGAGACGAAAAACGCGTCCATGTCGACGTGGAGGATCGCAGCGACGCTCGGGAGCGCCTGCTCGTCGACAGAGCCATGAATCGCGCGGAAGCGAGCCAGGTCCGGCATGCCCTTAGCCTACGCCCTTTCCCTTTTTGTTCGCTACACTGATTTAATCTTGAGGCGGGTTCAGTTGGGGGTTGATGCGAGTATGGTCAGAAACCGACGGGGAGAAATAATACGAATGTCCTGAAATCGCTCTGGAAAATCCTGACTGTTGCCGGTCACTACATAATCGACGCGGGCCTCCAGAGCGCATTCAAGAACTATGTTGTCGTCTGGATCGCTAGTGATCCTCAATTTTCTTCGTGGAATAACGATGGTTATGGCATTACGCATTAGACGCATCGATTTCGCGATTTCTTTTGGGTCGCGTGCGAAGCAAGGCCTTTTCAAGACCTCTTCGTACTCTTTGAGGAGGGGATCGGAGGCAAAACAACGGAAAAACCGCGAGAATGCCAGGTCGAGGATTATTCTTGGTGGTCCCTCTAAGTTCAGGTGGGCGGAAACAACGACATTCGTATCGAGGACCGCCTTAAGCATTCTTGCCGCGGCGATCGCGGCGATATCGCTTAATTTCCAGGTTTATGGTGCGCATCGAGACAGGCCCTATTTCCGTCGCCGCTTGCCGAATCCGTTCAAGTACACGGGGCGGCCTTCCGAAATTCTTCAGATACTCTTCGACACTCATAATGACGGCCTGAGGCTCACCACGGCGATCTACTACAAAGCGCTCGTTGTTTAGGCGAACACGTTTGAGAATTTGTCCCAGTTGAGTGCGCGCAGTGAGTGCTGGAACGATTCTGAAGACTATTTCCTTTTTGCGTGTTTTCATGGACAGAACCTTCTTCGAATTCCACACCGAACTAATTAATTAGTCCAGTCGCTATAGTACTGCAATTAATTGCGCACCATCAAGCTTTCTCGGCGGCGAGCACGCGGGGGATGCCGGCTAGGTCGTTGGTCACGCCGACATTGGTCCAGGCCGATGCCTCCAGGAGAGGCTGCACGGCGGGGAGGGAGTTGTGGCCTAGCTCGAGGACGAGGATTCCGCCGGGCTTGAGATGGTTGGCGGCTTGGGTGATCAGGTCGGCGTAGAGTTCGTAGCCTTCCTCGCCGCCGAAGAGGGCGGAGTGCGGTTCGTGGTCGCGGACTTCGCGGGGGAGAGAGGGGGCTTCGCGGCGACCGATGTAGGGAGGGTTGCTGGCGATGAGGTCGAAAGAAAGTGGCGAGTGGCGAGTGGCGAGTGGCGAGTTCAGGACTAAGAGATTTGCTTCGCAAAAGTCGATGCGGTCGGCTACGGCGTGACGTTGAGCGTTTCGCTGCGCTACCGCTAAGGCTGCTGCGGAGATGTCGGTGGCGACGAAATTGGCGGCTGGAAGTTCTTTGGCTAGGGCTATGGCGATGCAGCCGGAGCCGGTGCCGATGTCGGCGATTTGCAGGCCTTCGCCTGCGGATTTTTGTGGGCGGCCGGCGCGGAGTTCGCGGAGGGCGAGGCGGTCGAGAGCGACTTCGATGACGTGTTCGGTTTCGGGGCGGGGAATCAGGACGTCGGGAGTGACTTCGAATTCGAGGCCCCAGAATTCTTGTTTGCCGGTGAGGTGTTGCGTAGGTTCGCCTGCGGCGCGGCGCGCGATTAGTTCGAAGAAGCGTTGCGCGTCGGCGTCAGCGACGATTTCTTCCGGATGCGCGTAGAGCCAGGTGCGATTGCGGCCGAGGACATGAAGTAGAAGAAGCTCCGCGGCCAAGGTAGCCAAGGTAAACGAGGGGACATCCGCCTCGCGGAGTTGCGCGATGCCATTTTTCAGTGCGGTGCGGACGTCCATGGTCTTCGATTTCGTGTAGTTCACGGTTGGAGCCGGAGAAAGTCTAACGCAGAGACGCGGAGAATGCAGAGGTGCGCGGAGAAGATACGACGCATTGAACGTAGTTTTGGCGTAAGCCGCCAAGATTTGCTGCCCCACATTTCTCCGCCGCCTCTCCGGGGCTCTGGGATTTATTTGCGGGTTGTGACCCAGCACTTGCGTGCTGGGCTAAATTCTTCGGCAGCCCTCCGGGCTTGGGGTTACCCAACTCCTCGGGCATTGGAGGTGGCACACGGTGGAAGGCGGAGGACAGGCAGAAATGGCTGTCCCACATTTTCTCCGCCGCCCCTCTGGGGCTTTGGGATTTATTTGCGGCTTGCGACCCAGCACTTGCGTGCTGGGCTAAATTCTTCGGCAGCCCTCCGGGCTTTTGATGCCTAGCTCTTCGGGCATTGGACGCGGCACAGAATGGGAGGCGGAGGACAGCCAAGATTTGCTGCCCCACATTTCTCCGCCGCCCCTCCGGGGCTCTGGGATTTATTTTCGGTTTGCGACCCAGCACTTGCGTGCTGGGCTAAATTCTTCGGCAGCCCTCCGGGCTTTTGATGCCTAGTTCTTCGGGCATTGGATGTGACACAGAATAGGAGGCGGAGGACAGCAGAAATGGCTGTCCCACTGGGACGATTATCATGCTTGGGCTAGCTCTTGCTCCAGGCGTTCGGCTTCGTAGTGGGAGACCAGGGCGTCCACCATGGCGGCGAGTTTGCCGTCCATTACTTCCGTCAGTTGATGCAGGGTCAGGCCGATGCGGTGATCGGTTACGCGATTTTGCGGGTAATTGTAGGTGCGGATTTTTTCGGAGCGATCGCCGGATTTGATTTGGCCGCGGCGCTCGGCGGCCAGGGCGGATTGCTGCTTTTCCATTTCGAGTTCATAGAGGCGGGCGCGGAGGACGCGCATCGCCTTGGCGCGATTTTTGATTTGCGATTTTTCGTCTTGTTGCGAGACGACGAGGCCGCTGGGAATGTGGGTGATGCGCACGGCGGAGTAGGTGGTGTTCACGGACTGGCCGCCGGGACCGGAGGAGCAAAAGGTGTCGATGCGGAGATCCTTGGCTTCGATTTTGATGTCGATGTCGTCGGCTTCGGGGAGCACCGCCACGGTTGCCGCGGAAGTGTGAATGCGGCCTTGCTGCTCGGTGGCGGGGACGCGTTGCACGCGATGGACGCCGCTTTCATATTTCAGTTTGGAATAAACTTTGTTGCCCTGGATGGCGGCGACGATTTCCTTGACTCCTCCCTGGGACGAGGGAGAGCTTTCGAGGACTTCGACTTTCCAGCCCTGCGTTTCGGCGAAGCGGGAGTACATGCGATAGAGATCACCGGCGAAGATGCCGGCTTCATCGCCGCCGGTGCCGGCCCGAATTTCGAGGATGACGCTCTTTTCGTCGTTGGGATCCTTCGGCAAGAGGAGAAGCTTTAGCTCGCGCTCGACGGTTTCTTTGCGGGCGGCGAGATGCTTTTCTTCTTCGTGGGCGAGCTGCTTCATTTCGGCATCGTCTGCTTCGAGAAACATCTGGTGGGCGCCGGCGAGATCTTTTTCGATTTGCTTGTACTCGCGGTGCTTGGAGACGATTTCCGAGAGCTCGGCGTGCTGCTTGGCGACCTTTTGGAAACGCGAAGAATCGGAGACAAGCTCCTGAGTGGAGAGCTGGTTGGTCAGCTCGTCGTATCGGGCGCCGAGTTGGTCGAGTTTTTCAGATAACGTGAGAACGGCCATTGGGATTCCTCATTTAGCTTTCAGCTGTCGGTTCACGGTTTTCAGTAAAAAAGAAAGAGTGGAAAAGAAACATTGTTTCTAATTTCCAGGAGTGTGCGGGCTTCCAGGGTGGAAGCGAAAGGCGAGGCAGCTAATAGAAGGCAGAAAACATCGATCTATATAGATAAGGATAACGCGGAAAACGGGTTCAAGCAATTAGATGTGCGGCGGCGTTGCTGCGACACACGGGCTATACTACGATTCGGCTTGGCCGCCCTGAAGGACGGCCTCTACATCGAGAAGGCAAGAAAAAGCAGATTCCTCGGGCAAAAACCGCCCTTCGGAATGACAGTATGTGGAGTTTCCGGCAGTATCGGATAACGCATGAGCGAAGCGGTACGCAACATTCTGCAGGCTGATGGCGTGGCGGTGAAGGAGCCGACGCGTGACGATGCTGGGTTTCTCTGGGATTTTTGGTATCCGGCGGTGCGGAGTACGGAGATTCGCGGCAACAAGTTGGTTACGGCTATGTTGCTGGAGGTGCCGCTGGTTTTGGGGCGGACTGCGGAGGGCAAGGCGTTTGCTATGCGGGATTCTTGTCCGCATCGCGGGATACCGCTTTCTTACGGTCACTTTGATGGTGCGACTGTGGAATGCAGTTATCACGGGTGGCGGTTCGATGCTTGCACGGCGCGTTGCGTGGAGATTCCTTCGCTGACTTCGCAGGACAAGTTGAAGGTGGAGCGCGTTTTCGCGGGGCATTATCCGTGCGAAGAGCGCGATGGGTACGTTTGGGTCTATATGAACGCGCCGGGAACTCGCTTGCCGGAGACGGTGCCTGGCGCGCCTGCGCTGCCTGTCTTCAGCAAGAAATACAAAATCACGCATCTGGCCTGCGATCTGCCGTCGCATGTCGATCAGGGGATTATTGGATTGATGGATCCGGCGCACGGGCCGTTTGTGCATCAATCATGGTTCTGGCGAAGCAAGCACAGCATTCACGAAAAGCAGAAACAGTTTGAGCCGATACCTTACGGGTTTCGGATGAGCCCGCATTCGCCTAGCTCGAACAGCGCGCCCTATCAATTGTTGAAGCGGATTACCGGCGAGGGTGTGACGACTACGATTGATTTTGTTTTGCCGAACATGCGGCTGGAGGAGATTCACAGCGGGAAGATGTGGTTTTCGAGCCGGGCGACGGTGACGCCGGTGCGGCGGGATTTGTGCCGGATTGATTTTGTGGCGGCTTGGAATCTGCCGTTTTTGCCGGTGTTTTTGTTCCGGATGTTTGGGAAGACGTTTTTGCGGCAAGACCAAGAGACGATGATCAAGCAGGCGGAAGGATTGAAGCATGATCCGAAGTTGATGCTTATTGATGATGCTGACCGGCCTGCGAAGTGGTATTTCGGGTTGAAGGCGAATTTGTTGGAGTCGCGGCGGACGGGGGCGGCGATGGCGCATCCGATGGCGGGGCCGGTTACGTTGCGGTGGAGGTCTTAGGGAGGAAGTTGACAGTCGACAGCTGAAAGTTGACAGTGAAAAGCGAAAAGCGAAAAGCGAAAAGCGAAGAGCGAAAAGCGAAGAGCGATTCCGACGCTGTTTATCCTGCGGATCGGCTGACGGCCAGAAATGGCTGTCCCACTCGAGGAGTTCTTCGCCGCCCTGCTGGGGCTGTGGGATATATTTCATGATTTGCTGCCCCAGCACTGGCGTGCTGGGCTAAATTCTTCGGCAGCCCGCCGGGCTTTGGATCCGCATGCGTTTGGGCATTGGAGTTGGGCCGTACTGGGAAGTGGCCGATAGCCCAGAAATGGCTGTCCCACTGAGGGCGGAGGAAACTTGGTGGGTGCTGTGGACGTCTAATTAGTATCGAGGGAGCTTACCCATGGCCAAGTCTTCCCGACCCTTCAAGTCTTCCCGACCTTTCTTTGCAATGTTGCTCGCTCTTGCTGTTGTCCCGCCGGAATCATTTGCGTTTAACTCCCCGCTTTCGGATGAAGCGATTCGTGAGGCGTATTTCCTGGGCCAGAGACGCGATGAGTCTACCGCTCGGTTTCTGGACAAATACAGACAGCACCTGGCAGCGCCGGAAACCGGGCCGTACATTGCTTCCGTCGAGTTGCTGACGCCGTTTGCGCGGGTTGTTTTGGTGTCGAGCCAACAAACGGTCGGCTACAGCGCGCAGCAAGCAGAGGCGGAGCACCGCGGAAAAGAAGAGATTGTTGCGATGAACATTGAGGTGCTGTTGACCGATTCTTATGGTCCGCTAATCGCGCGGCCAACCGGTCAGCGTTCAGGATCGCCGATCGGTTACGCGTTTCGCTCGCCTGATTTCTGGAGAGACATAGAGGTGCACGTTGCGGCGGATGACAAGATCGTGAAGCCTACGAAATTCGGGGGCGAGCCGAATTATAGGTGCAGCGAGGACGGGTGCCAGCTGACGGGCGCGACGCTTCGGTTCGAGTTCCCGGCTAGCGCGTTTGAGTCGAATACGGCGACGGTGCAGGTTACTCCGCCGGAGGGGCCGGAGGTTTTTGTGGATTTTGATTTGACGGCGGTGCGGTAAGGCGGCGCATTGCTCCGGCGCCCCGCCGGGGCTCGGGAGATTGTGTTGGTTGGCGATCCCAGCACTGACGTGCTGGGCTAAATTCTTCGGCAGCCCTCCGGGCTTCCTACGCTAGAATTCGCGGCTCGTGCATCTCAAATAATCCGCTCTTAGTTGTGGGACGACCGAAAAAGCGGCGGCAAGACCGCCGCACTCCCAAAAAAATCAGATGCGGCGGGGGATGTTGGGGAAGTCGAGCCAGACTTTTACGCCGCAGAAGTGGGAGCCTTCGGTGCAGATGGGCGTGGTGATGCCTGCGCGGATGTGGCAGGGCGGGCCGATGTAACGCGCTAGTTGCGGATGGACTTCGCGGAGCTGGTCTACTTCGTCGAGCGAGGCTTTGTAGATTTCTTCCTGAGCGTTGAAGCAGGTGCGCATGGTCCACTTGTGGAGGAGGTGGAGGAGCGAGCCGGATTCGACGAGGCGAATGGATTTGGCGTTGGGGAGAACGTAGAGAGCGATTTCAGCGGGGACGCCGCGATCGAGGAGCTGATTCTTTGCGGTCCAAGCTTCGGCCATGGCGCGGTCGTAGAGTTCGCGGGCGCGCGGATTATTTGCGAGGAGCATGGGCGTTATGTAATCGGGCTCGCGAGTGTCGGCTAGAGTGAGGAGGGGGCGCGAGCCGGGGACCATACGGTGGCGCTGGTCCTGACTGTCGGCGGTGTGGCTGATTTTTTTGGCGAAGGTGTAGTTGGCGTGCTGCAACGCGCGCATGGTGGGGGCGTGGACGCCGACGTTGAGAGTTTCGAGTCGATAGAGATTGCGGGCGGGATTTAGCAGGCGGTCGATGGCGTCAGCGTCGCTGCATTGCGATTCGGTCTGGCCGATTACGGCGCGGTAGGCTTCGGCCATTACGCGGGGGGCGTTGGGGGAATAGTCGACCAGCTTGGAGGTTTTTCCTTCTAGCTTGGCGTCAAATTCTTTAGCGAAAGGCTCGCCGGCACGGATGGCGGCGTTACCGTTTTGCGCGGCAGGGCGGTCAGCCCACTCGGGCATTTCTTCCAGCGGCTCGGTGCCGAAGCGATCGAAAAATTGCGGGTCGATGGCGCGGACTTGCGCAACCATTTCGCCGATGATGGCGCGGGCTTCGCTGGGCGTGTCGGAAGCGGCGCTCATGCGCCAGAGGCGATGGAGGACGATGCCGGAAACGGTGTGCACCATCGTGGTGAAGGCGGCGAGCGGAAGAACGTATCGCGCGATTTCGATGGCGCGCTTTTCGGCGGAGCGCTCGATTTTCTGGATGCGCTTGGGATGGGACATCGGACTGACGTGCCAGATGTCGCTGAGGATTTCGCGGGCGTCGGCGACGAGGAGAGCGGAGAGTTCGCGGTAATACTGCCAGGCGCGGGCGATGGCGTGTTCGTAGATGGCGCGGCCGGCGGCATCGAAGAAAAGCGATTCGGGCGGGATGTAGGCTTGCGCGCGGTCGAGGCGGACGTAGCGCTGGCTCTGCTGCTCGGAATTGTAGAAGGGATGCGCGTGGAGAAAGGACCAAACGAATTGGCGGGAGATATTTTCGAGGCCGAACTCGAAATGGGCGTGCTGGTAGACGGTGTGATGGCCGGAGTAGAACGTGGCGGCGCCGATGTTGAGACGCTGCTTGTCGGTGATTTCTTCGGGGCCGATAAGGCGTGGGGCGTAACAGGTGCGGGCGGCGGCGATGGCGGAGTCGAAGGGATGCGCCCAGGCGTTGCGCAGAGTGATGCGCGGAGGGGCGGTTTCGACGAGTTCGCCGGGGAGCGGATTTTCAAACATGCGAGATTGCGCGGCCACGGTGGAAGTTTACTTTACTGAACGGCAGATAAGAAAAAAAGATAATGTAAAGACGCAGGGGGCGCGAAGATCCGCTGAGAAGAAGGAAACAGGCGGAAATCCGCGCCCCTCTGTTTTACTTTTTGGCGGCGGTGGATTTGGCAGCGGCGTCGGCGTATTTCTTCTGGAAGCGCTCGACACGGCCGGCGGTGTCCACGAGTTTCTGCTTGCCGGTGAAGAACGGATGGCAGTTCGAGCAGATTTCGACGCGCAGCATTTCGCCCTTGATGGTCGAACGAGTCTGGAAGGTGTGGCCGCAGGCGCAATGCACCGTTACGGCGTGATAGTCAGGGTGAATACCGGGTTTCATGAGGCTCCATTCTGTCGCGTCCGGTCTGCACGGCAGGCCGGGCAGGAGCCCGACCACTACAGCCGCGTCGCTAGGTCGCGAAGCAATCCTTAATGATACGCGAACATTAGATGAAAGCAAAACGCGGGAAGCGTCAGGAATTTCGAGCGCAAAGTAAGGATTTAGCGTTTGCGGGCGCACCATTCTTCCGCGGTGATTTCCCAGATTTCGGAAGGGAAGCGGCCGGAGACGTAGTCGCGGTCTTCGGTGGCGACCAGGCGCATGCCTTGCTTTTCCGAGATGCGGCGAGATGCGACGTTACCGATGGCCTTGGAGGCGCGGAGGACGGGGAAATGGAGCGTCTCGAACCAAAAATCAGTGACGGCTTCGCAGGCTTCGGTCATCAGACCTTGGCGTTGCCACGGCAGGCCTAGCCAGAAGCCACGATTGTCGTTTTCTTTTTTGCGGAGATCGATGCTGCCGATGATGTGGTCGGGATTGGATGCCAGGCGGAGAGTCCAGTGCCACGCTTCGCCGCGTGCGACGGCGGGAAGAGCCACGTCGCGAATAAATTTGTGAGCGCCATCGGGCGGATATGGCCAAGGCACCTGTGTCGCCAAGTAGCGAACGATTTCCCAGTGGGGAAAGAGGAGTTGTATTTGCGCGGCATCGGCGAGTTCCAGCGGATAGAGGAGCAGGCGGGCCGTCGGCAATATTGGCGTCATCAAGTCTTCTAATTCTGAGGGGCTAAGGCATAGGGCGCAAATCAGAATCCCACCCGGATTGGCGGCACGGGTCGCGGGCTTAAAGGAAGAAAATTGAAGTCTTCAGTGCCGGTTGATCGACGTGCAGGGAAACCATCGAGCCCGTCAAGCGCATTGCCGGTTCCTCGCACGAGGTGGTCATCCACGACATGTACAAGCCCGAGGTGGCCGCCAAAGTGAAGGAGCACGGCGTCCGCACCGTACCTGCCGTTGTCATTGACGGCAAACTGGCCGCCTGCTGCGCCGGTTGCGGTCCGGACGAGCATGTATTGCGCTCCGCCCTCGCTTAGTCGAAAGCTCTGGCCGAACAATGGCGTCAAGGCGTTGTGGCGGATATATTGACGCTCTTCGATGAATGGGATAGTTTGGTCTCGTCGGCAATCGTCAAGCTAATGACCGCCAAACCCAAGGAACCGTCGACCGTTTGCTGCGCACCGGTGAAATCGCCGAAGCTTGATGCACCGCGCGCGGAAGAATACGCCGAATGGTTCAAGGCGCTGGCGGACGCGACACGTATTCGCATTTTGAATCTGCTGGCGAACAATGACGAAGCTGTTTGCGTCTGCGACATAGTGAAACACTTCCCGATTGGCCAGCCGACTGTCTCGCACCATTTGAAGATCCTCCGTGATACCCGCTTTGTTCTCGCCGAGCGACGGGGAACCTTCATGTATTACCGCGTGAATCGCAAGTGCCTCGCTGAATTTCCCCATGCGGCCCGGCTCATTCTAAACGTGTAAAGGAGAATTGCCTGTTATGCGAGGAAAGGATCAATTGGAACGCATTCATCGAATATCGTCAATATTCGATAGAGCGAACCTCACCCGTAGAACATTCCTAACGGCTGGTGGCGCGCTCGGCGTCGCCAGCCTAGCTTCGGCGCAGTTTCCGCAGGAGCTAGGAGCGCCGATGGGCGGCTACGGCGAGCGATCTTCTTACGAAAAGTCGATTCGCTACGTCCGCGATTCTGCAACTCCGGGAACCGGCGCTAGCCGAACCCCGCTGCAAGATTTGTACGGGATCATCACACCGTCCGCTCTCCATTTCGAGCGCCATCACGCCGGCGTTCCGCAAATCGACCCACGGCGCCACGAACTTTTGATTCACGGACTCGTGGAACACGAGTTGGTCTTCACCATGAATGACCTGCGCCGCTTTCCAAGCGTCTCGCGGATTCATTTCATCGAATGCGCGGGTAATTCGGGAGGCGAACACGCTGGACGCCCGGGAGCTGATCCCCAGCGCAGTCACGGACTTCTAAGCTGCAGCGAATGGACTGGCGTACCACTGAAGCTTCTTCTTACCGAAGCTGGGCTCAGAGCAAAAGCGCATTGGCTCGTGGCGGAAGGGGCCGACGCGTCGCGTCTCGCAAGAAGCCTGCCCCTGACAAAGGCGCTAGATGATGTTTTGGTGGCTTATGGACAAAACGGCGAGGCGCTGCGCCCTGAGCAAGGCTATCCCTTGCGGCTTGTCGTTCCTGGATGGGAAGGCAATGTGAACATTAAATGGCTCGGACGAATTCAGGTTACGGACCAACCCTATATGACACGCGACGAAGCCGCTTTCTACACCGACTTCATGCCGGATGGAAAGGCCCGCCAATTCACTTTCGCCATGGAAGCGAAATCGATAATCACTCGGCCGGCAGGCGGCCAGGTTCTAGACGGCCGTGGATTCTACGACATAACAGGACTCGCCTGGTCCGGGCGAGGCACCATCACACGTGTCGAAATCTCGACCGACGATGGAAAAAGCTGGCAAGAGGCGCAGCTCAATGCGCCCGTTCTTCCAAGGGCTGTCACGCGCTTTTCGCTCCCGTGGCGATGGGACGGGAGTGAGATGACTCTGCAGTCGCGCTGCACGGACGACACGGGATATACCCAGCCGACGCGAGAGGAACTTGTGTCCATCCGGGGATTACGTCCGGGACCAGACGGCTTCGGCCACTATAACGGAATCAAGATTTGGTACGTGCACCGCGACGGAAAGGTGAGCCATGAATAAGACGGCGACGCCGCTGTTGGTGGCCATATGCTTCTGGGCCGGAACCGCACAGACGCCGCAATACAATCTAGGCAAACGCGCCGCTCCTGAGGAGATTCACAAACGGGACATCTCCGTTGCGCCCGATGGAACGGGATTGCCTGCCGGCCACGGCAATGTTGAAGAAGGGCGTTACATCTACAAAGCCCTCTGCGCGAGCTGTCATGGCGATCGGGGGCAGGGCTCGTCGGAATATCCTGCACTCGTCGGAGGACAAGGCACGCTCACGAGCAAAGAGCCGGTCTTCACGGTGGGAAGCTACTGGCCTTACGCGACTACGCTTTGGGACTACACGCGGCGCGCCATGCCGTACCAGCGTCCCGGCACGCTGACGCCTGACGAGACCTATGCGGTCACCGCGTTCATTCTTTACATGAACGGGATCGTGGACGAAAAGGCGGAACTCAACGCGAAGACGCTGCCGAAAGTCCGCATGCCCAATCGTGACGGCTTTGTTCCCGATCCCCGGCCGGATGTGCCGCACAGGCGGCTAAGCAGTTGGGATAAAACTGGGATAAAGGAGCCGCGCAATCACTCGCCTAGACCGTAAGCGAATTTCCTTCAACTCCAACAGTCGCAAGAACCTGGCGGAGAGGGGGATTGAAACCTTCGTTGTTGAGGGGGAGGTGAGGGGTTGGGGGGGCGTTGGTGCGTATCTTGTTTTAATGTACGTTTTTGATTTGTTCTAATCGCCGCGTTCTCTGCGGCCTCCAAATAACCTCAAATATCGACCATTTAGTAGCAAAGTAGAGGCACACATTAATCCTTCATTTTTCCCGATGATCTCCACTTATGTTTAACCCCAGGAGGTTTATTGGATATCAGAATCGAGGAATTTGGTGCGACAGCGAATCGAAAGCAAGATCCCGCACGTAATTCCGCCATGGCAAATCCAATTCGGACTTAGCTTTCTGAAAGGAATTGGTGTCTGAAGAGAATTGCGATTTCTTAGATCGGGAGTTCTCTCTGGAGAGGTGCCGCCCGAAGCGGCGCGTGAAAAGCAAAGGCGTAGCGCCTCATTGAGGTGATCGTACGTCACTAATCGAGCGGAAGCTGCTCGCCGGGGAGCTCGCTTGAACGGTACAGGGCCTCTACGAGCGCCATGGTGTGAAAGGCATCTTCAAAGTGCGAGGGCAACGTGGAAGCGGAGCCTTCAGCGAAGCACTGAAGAGCGCCCATGGTTCCCATGAAAGCGTCCGGAAAGTTGTTGCCGCTAACCGGGACGGAGCGCCAGCACGGGGAATCCGAGCCGCGCTCGGCGTACTCGGCCGTGTCTGGTTTTCCCTTGGGATAATCGAGGTTGACACCCATCGTGACGCGTGCCGCGCCCTTGAGCCCTTCCCATTGAACGAAGCTGTGCTGATGGTCCGGGCCAAAGTTGTGATTGTGGTTTGTGGCCACGAAGACGCGTTTGGAGTTGCCGTAGTCGAGGATGGCAATGGTCTTGGTCGCGGCGAGGTTTTCTGTGTGCGGGTTCTTTACAGTACGCGCATAAACACTTTGCGGATTGCCGAGCCACGAGCGAATAAGATCGAAATAGTGAATGCTGTGATAGAGGATTTCGAGCCTGGGTGCGCTGCCAAGAAAGGTCCACAGATGCCAAGGTGTATAAGTGCTTGTCTGCACCTCGATGTCGTGGATTTCACCGAGGAGACCGCTGCTCGCCAGTGCGGCGACAACAAGATTATTGGGGGAGTATCGCAGAGAGAAGTTTACGGCGGCGGTGAAACCCTTTCTGCGGCAAAGGTCTCGAATGACGCGAGCCTCTTGGAGGGTCTCACCCATGGGCTTTTGGATGAGCACGGTCGCGCTTTCGGGTAGCTGCGGAAGGATGTGGACAAGCTGAGACGCGGGCACCGCCACATCGAAGACGGCGTCACGTGTAGCGAAGCGCGCGGTTTCCGCAACGGAGCTGAACGAATGGGGGATGCGACGCTCGGCTGCGAGCCCTGCTGCTTTGTCCCCATCTTGATCCATTAAACCGATGACGGGGAATCCTGCCTTTTCGTAAGCAGGCAGATGTGCGGCGCGAACGATACCACCGGCGCCGATGATAACGATGGGACGGACCCGCTTTGGGCGAGGTTGCCGGACTGTTTGAACGGCTGCGGCGATCCGCGCATCCAGATTTTCCGTGGTGAGAGGATTTGGCACGTTGGATCTCCGTGTGAAATGTATTGAAGATTGCACGGCACCGCCGCTCTAACGGGCGATCGACTGCGGTTGACCGCGTTGCCCACGCCGCGAACTTTCGAGTACGTTTTTGATGATCGCCGCAGCTTGGTTGCCCATGATTGCTGAACCGGCCTTGTTGAAATGGAAGGGATCTTCATAGAGGTCGGAGTGCTGCGTCATCAGGGCGTGCAAATCGTCCATGAGAATCTTTTCGGATTCGATGAAGGCTTGGGCGATGGCATTTCGCGCGTCGATGCGCGGATTGGAAGCGCCGTTAGATGCTTCGGGCTTGACCGGCGTGATCGACGCCCAGATAAGTGTGCCGCGACCCGGAAGTGCCCGGATAGCTTGAAGGAAGATGGGAAAACCGGATTTGAATTGCATTTCGGTGTATCCCCACCCGTGCAAGCCGTTGTTGAAGTGAATTACGTCGAAGGAGATACCCTCCATAGCGGCGAACTCGGCGATCTGACGCGGTAGGCGGGGATCACCCACCGATGTTGAGGACGCCATGAGATAGACATTGGCGATGCCGCTGAGATTCTTCGTTGCGTCCGGGAAATAGTTGCGCGTGATGGAGTCGCCAAGAAGAAGGACGTTAGGCAGCTTGGGGTCGGCCAGTTGCGGACGAATCTCCCAAGTCCATTCGATCTCCTCTGGTATAGAAGTTTGGTTCTGGGCATAAACGATTAAGGGCCGCGCAATGAGATTGAGACAGAAAATAGCAAATAATCGAAGAACCCAACGGACTGCAGGGATTTTCTGGTGTCGCATTTTAATGTGATCCTTACAGGTGTTGTCGATGACGGTTTCTCATACAATCTACGGCGACCTATACGCTGCCAACTGCGAGCAGCCCAATGGCAACCGTCAGACCTGCGATGCCTGAGGCCAACAGGACTCTCGCAGGGAGGCAGGCGTCCTTCCACTCCCCGGTCAGAACTCCCGCCATGGTAGCGGTCATGATCATGAATATCTGTAACAGGCCCCATCCGACGGAAGTGCCCAGTGCACCGAGGTAGGCTGCGCTCATCCCATACAAAGCAAATGCTCCCATCCAGAGAACACCCATCAAGGAAGACCGCAAGAAGTCTGTCGGTGCGGAGCGGAACAAAGCCCAGGTCCGATTTTTGCCGAGCAGCCACAAGCTGTAGGCAGCGTTGGGCAGGAGGCCTCCTGCCAGTCCAACCGGCCAAACCGCGTAAGCGGCATTCACTGGGTGGTTTCCGAACATTACCGCCGCCTTGGCAATATCTTGCCCAAAGGCGAATGAGTAGTTGAGCATGGGCGCCATGAGGCCACACAGCACGGCAAGAAAGATGGACGCAAGGTAGGATCGACTTGATGGGCTCTGATGAGCGGCGGCCGTACGTTCTTTGATTTGACCACTCCATGCGGTCAAAAAAATTCCGATCGACATGACGACGACACCGCTCAAGATCAGTCTTAGTGCATGTTCCTTGGCGACCGCCCTTTGCTGAACAAAGAGTGGAACCAGCGTTCCTAGGACTGCGCCCAGGCCGACGATGATTGCGTAGGCGATGCCCAGACCAAGGCGCCTCACAGAAACCCCGAAAAGAATTTGCGCGATACCCCAGCCGGCACCCAGCAATATCGGAATGGCAAGCTGCTGAAGGGCCAGAGCTCGATACGTTTCGAACAGACGGCCCACAAAACTAACGGCGAGTATCCAGGGAATGATCACAAGAGAGACCACGCTGAAAACAAGCCAGACGTTTTCCCATTTCCACGTACGCACAAACTTCGACGGAAGCATGCAACTGCCGGACATCAACCCCGCAACCATTACGAGAGACACTCCCGTCGGCACAGAATGCCCCATCAGTGCTTCCCATCCAGAGACAATTTCAAGTCACAGGATGCACCTGGTTCCTGGGGAGTCTTGTAACAGCCGCCCGCAACCGACGCCGGGAAAACGAAGTGGGCGCGCAGGTGCGGAATGTGCTCGAGGAACGTTAGTTCGTGTCCCAGCGCAATGTGATTGAACAACACGAGGTGCTGATGCAATTGCCCCATGTCCCCTACATGTGGAACTACTGGAAGTGAGAACTTCTTCGCAAGAAGGCTGACGGTGAGAAACTCGCTCACGCCCGCCAGCCTGGTGCAGTCGGCCTGCACGTAGTGAAGTGCCGAAGCCTGCAGAAAGTTCTTGAACAGGACTCGATTCGGAATATGCTCGCCCGCCGCGATCTTAATGGGAGCGATTTCGCGCGCCAGCACGGCGTGTCCATGAACGTCGTCGGGATGCGTAGGCTCTTCGATCCAGGAAGGCCGGTAGACGGCAAGTTCGCGTGACATCCGGATCGCGACTGGAAGACTCCAGCGCTGGTTGGCGTCGAACATAAGAGCGCCGGACTCCCCGATGCATTCCCGAAGGATTGCAGCTCGTCTAAGATCGCGGCGCTCATCGTCGGATCCTACTTTCAGCTTGAAAGCTCTGAAGCCTGAGTCCAGCGCGCGTTGGGTGAGATCCCGCACCTTCTGATCGTCGTATGCCATCCATCCGACAGACGTGTCGTAGCCGGGATAGCCACTCTGCAGAATGGGAATTCGCTGATTGCGGCTTGCCAGTTGGCTGTGCAGCAGTTCGAGTGCGTCTTGTTCGCTGAGTACCTCTTCCAGGTAGCTCAAATCCAAAAGACGGACGACCTCGGCTGGAGTGAGATCAAGGAGCAATTTCCAGAGGGGTTTGCGCCGGGTTTTCGCCCAAAAATCAAAGCAAGCGTTGGTGATGGAAGCCAGCGCCAGGTGAACCACACCTTTGTGAGGTCCAAGCCAGCGGAGCGATGGATCGTCCGCCAGCTTCCGAGAGACCCGCCCAAAATCCGCCATGAGCTCTTCGATATCGGCGCCGGCGAGAGGCTTGGCCAGCATCTCAATGGCTTCGCACACGAGCTTGTTGCCATTGCCGAGCGTGAGTGCGATGCCGGTTCCTCGAAGACCGTTCTCACCTGCCAACGACGTGACTGCGAAGCTGTATTCAGAATTCGTGTGAACGGAATCTGTACCCGCTCCAGGAGGCAGCGGAAACCGTGCGTCATATGTCGAGACCGAGCGGATCGCCGCGTCAGGCATCGCCATCTCCGCCAGTAGTCAGGGCGATGCCTTTCGGTTCGATGTCACGGAGCATGAGAAGTGCGATTCTCCCAGTTGTCGTAAGCTGTTTTGGCAAAGCGGGCCATGGCTTTCTTCACGTATTGCTCTGCAACCTCGCCCTCCGCGTCGCGCACGAGGTCGATGATTCGTTGGTGTGCTTCCAAATCCTTGTCCCAGGGAGAAGTTGTTTGCCCGCTGGCGGCAACTCGCATACGGACGAACGCGAAGAACGGCACGAGAAGGCGACGGCTTTGCTCGACAATAAATGGGTTGCCGGAGAGTGCACACAACTCAAGGTGAAATTGAAGATCGTGTTGGAGCAGCGTTTCGCAATTTCCTTCGTTCGCCGCGCGCCGCATACTATCGACCGCTGCCTGGATCTTTGAGAGGTCGGGGCGCATCTGTACCGCGAGTCGAGCGGCCAATCCTTCCAGCGCACCGCGCAGTTCATAGAGTTGTGCAACGTCCTTCTCAGTCAGGTGGACCACTCGCGCGCTTCGCCCCGACTCCTTGTTGACGAATCCCTCTAGCGCCAGGATGTTGATCGCTTCGCGTATGGAGCCCTGAGCTACTCCGAACTTCTGGGCCCACTTTCCCTCGACGATCCGGACCCCTCTAGGCAGCGAGCCGTTGATGATTTCAGTTCGCAAACGGTCGGCCAAGTCGTGTTTGACGAAGCGGCTTCCGGTAAGTGCAGAATGAGCTGGCATACGTTAAGTGCTTAAATCTTGACACACGAGAGCATACTCGCGTATAAGGCGCAGTCAACGAATTTTTAAGCACTTAAAATAGCCCCCTTCGTCTTTGTGAGAGGGCGGCAGGAAACACGCAGGATCGAGTCGGGGTGGAACGATGAAACGCTTTGGGATGATGATCAGGCTCAAGCCAGGGAGCGAGGGAGCCTACAAGCGATACCACGCGGCTGTTTGGACGGAGGTCCTAGACAAGATTCGAGAATGCAACATCCGCAACTATTCCATCTACCTCAAGGACGGCGTGCTCTTCAGTTATTTTGAATATCACGGAGGCGATTTGAAGAGTGACTGGAGCAAGATGGCTGCGCATGCCAAAACTCAGGAATGGTGGGCGGTAGTCGGGCCGATGCAGGAACCTCTTGCGACGCGAAAAGAGGGTGAGTGGTGGGCGGAGATGGAAGAGGTTTTTCATCTGGATTGACGTAAGACGGCATTCACAACTGGAGACTAAGGGGCATGAGCGCTTGTTTGCAGGATCGACGGGATTTCATAAAGCTTGGACTTGCCGCGTCTGCACTTTCGTTAGCGCCAAGTGTCGGATGGGCCGTCGGCTCCGAAGAGGAACGGACGAGTTGGTATCGCAACGCGAAATTCGGGATGTTCATTCACTGGGGGCCTTATTCGCTTGCAAGCGTGGAAGCCTCGTGGCCCATTATGAAGCCAACTGCCGGCGGCATCACGGAAGCGGAGTACCGAGAACTTCCCAAGCGTTTTAATCCAACCAAGTTTGATCCGCATGCATTTGTCGATCTAGCCCGGGCTGCCGGCCAGCAGTACATGGTGTTCACGACCAAACACCACGACGGCTTCTGCATGTTTGATACGTCGTTCACGGACTACAAGATCACCAATACTCCCTATGGCAAAGATATCGTGAAGCAGTTGGCGGACGCATGCAAAGAACGAGGCATGCCGCTCGGGTTCTACTATTCACCGCCGGATATGCATCACCCGGCTTTTCGTGATACGTCGAAGCTGGCCAAAGAGAACTGGAACGGCGAACCCGCCCGCCCAGAATGGCCTCTCTATTTAGATTACATGCAGTTGCAGTTGACCGAGCTCCTCAGTACCTATGGCCCAGTGGCGTTGATCTGGTTCGATGGATTACATCACCAGGAGAAATACGGGGGGATTCGGTTTCTGGACCTGATTCGAAAATTGCAGCCAGCCACGCTCGTCAATGATCGAATTGGCCTTCCGGGGGATTACCAGACGCCCGAACAATTTATTCCCGGCGCTATTCCAACCAAAGACGTCCGGTTCAACGCCGTCGATACGACCGTCAATCAGAAACTGAAGAACATCATTCCCAAGCCGGAGGATTTCCAGCTCTGGGAAACCTGTATGACGATCAACAATACGTGGGCTTACAACATGCACGACCACGAATACAAATCAGCGCATGTTCTCATTCGATCTTTGGTTGAAGTAGCCAGCCGCGGCGGAAATTTCCTTCTGAATGTTGGCCCGCAACCTGACGGCGTGATTCAGGCCGAATTCCAGGATCGTTTGCAAGCCATCGGAAAGTGGCTTGCGGTTAATGGTGACTCGATCTACGGAACGACATATGGGCCGATACAGGGTGTGCCCTCCATTCGAGTAACCGCAAAGAATGACAAGATCTTCATCCATGTTTTCGAATGGCCCTCTTCTCCTCTGGAGATCGACGGGCTAAAAGCGAAGGTTCTGTCTGCTTATTTGCTTGCTAGCGGACAACCATTGAAGGTTCGCCAGTCTGAAGGCAAATTGCAGATCGAGACGCCCTCACAGCCGCCAGATCCAAACGTCAGTGTCGTTGCGCTGCGAATCTGAGTGTGGCCGTTTTTGCCGCGACAGGAAGCCCGAAAGACCAAGGATTGGCGGAACGTTACTTGCTCTGCTTGTCGAGGAGTTGAAGAGCCGCAGTGATATCCGGATCGTTTGGCTTGAGCTTTCGGGCTTCGAGTAGCTCAGCGCGGCCATTCTTGAGATCTCCGGAACGGCAATAGATCAGCCCCAAGTTTTTGTGCAGCAGGGCCAATGCACTGCAATTGCCGCACACCTTCAGGCCCTCTTGCAACTGTCCGACGGCCTGCGGCCAGTCATGTGCAGCAGCGGAGGAGAGCGCGAAATTGCCGAGCGTCTGCGCGCGATCCATGATGTGACGGTTGGTCTGGAGGACCTCAAAGCGATCTTGAAGCACCTTCGCTTCCGCAGGGTTCGATTGCGCCAGCAGGCGGGCGAGGTTATAAAGCGCCTCGCCATGTTCAGGATTGATTTCAATCACTTTTCGCCAGCACTGAATGGCTTTTGGACGATCGCCGCTTCGCACAAAAGCTTGGCCCAGCATAAAGAGCGCGTCAGCGTTGTTTGGATCGACCGCGACTACTTTGCCGAATAGCTCAATGGATTTCTGCGCTTCGCCCGATTGCTTTGCAATAATCCCCAACAAATACCAAGCGTCGGCAAGATTCGGATCAAGCCGTGTGGCTGTCTCGAGCTCAGGGTTGGCTGCCACGTTTCGCTGCAGATCGACGAGGGCTCTTCCCTTGTTGTAGTGCGGAGCTGGAGCGTCTGGAGCAAGGTTCACCGCTTCGGTAAATTCCTTCAGTGCACTCTCGAGATCAAATTGATCGGCGAGAGCGATGCCGAGATTCAGGTGTGCATCCGCGGACCGTGGATCAAGCTCGACGACCTTATGAAATTCCGTGATGGCTTCACTGGGCTGGCCAAGGCGAGTGAGCACCATGGCTCGAGAGGTGAGCGCCTTGATGTTGTTTGGTTCGAGATGGACGGCGCTCTGAAGCGCTTCGTTTGCTTCCGGAAATCGCGACTGACTGGCCAAAATCAGGCCAAGATTTACAAACGCTTGCGCGTATTGCGGATTGTTCTCGACCGCTTGCCGGAATAATCGTTCCGCCTCAGCCGGTTTACCCTGCTGCCCGTAAACGACGCCTAGGTTGTTCTCTGCCTCCGCGTATTGGGGATCGAGTGACGTCGCGGTCTTGAACTGCGTCTCCGCCTCGTCCATCCGGCCCGCCTGCAGGCTCAAGAAACCAATTTGATTGTGCAAGGGAGCGAACGAAGGATCGATACTCAGGCCTTTTTCCAGCGCATCGCGCTCGCCGCGATAATCCCTTAGGCGATCGAGTGCCAAGCCAAGGTTGTAGTAAGTCCGTGCGTTTTTTGAATCATTGGCAATGGCTTCGCGATACAGGTCCACAGCGCGCTGCACCTCACCGGTCTGCAAGTACTCATTCGCCTGGTTGGCTTTAATTTCTCCAACGTTTTGCCCGACGCCTTCCCGTTTTTCCTTTTCGAAAGTTTGTAGCTCGGCGCGAGCTTGTTCGTGCTCTCCCATGGCCCTAAGTACGGCGGCCAACTGAAAACGCGCGTCGCTTGAATTCGGCCTAAGTTTCAGCGCGGTCTCCAGCTGGTCGCGCGCTTCGGTCGCTTTTCCCAGCTTGGCAAGAACAAAGCCGAGATTGTACAGGCTATCGTAGTCATCCGGTTTTAGTGCAACGGCTTGTCTGAGGGGGCCTTCTGCATCCGCGTAATTGCCTAGGCCGCGTTCTACAACTCCCATCAAATACAGTGCGTCGAAGTCACGCGGCTTGCGTTGCGCATAGTCTTGAATTAGTGGCAATGCGGACGGGAACTCAGCGAGAATCGCCAGTGCTTTCACCAGCGAAACGCGAGCGACATCGTCCTTCGGATCAAGGCGGAGCGCTTCGCGGAACTGTTCGATGGCCTCCCGATAGCGTTCCTCCTGGGTGTAGACAATTCCGATATTCAAGTGCGCCACGGAAGACGTGGGTTGTTTCCGGACCATCTGGGAGAGGATTTGCAGCGCCTCGTCGTTGTTCCGATTTCGCGCGTACGCGGTTGCCAAATTCAGCTGCAGCGTGTCGTCTGGCGGTGCGTTCCGCAGATAAGCGATAGCCGCCGAGTATCGCTTCTGTTGGATCAGCGCCTTGGTCAGACCATCAAGCGCCGGAATGGATTGGGCGTCTATCCGGAGCGCTGCTTTGAACTCCTCGATCGCGGCATCGGTTTCATTCTGTTGGCTGAGCGAAGTCCCCAAGGCGGCGTGCGACTGCGGCAGTTCGGGCTTCAGGTGCACTGCGGCTCGGAATTCGCGAGTGGCGTGTTCCGCATCGCCACTCTCCAGATACGCGAGACCAAAGTTATAGTGCGCCTCCCAAGAGTTCGGCTCCAGACGGAGCGCTGACTGAAAGGCGGAAAAGGCGCAGGGAAACTGTTTGCGCTGGCCAAAGTACGCACCCAGCGCATCGTACACTGCCGCTGATGGCTGTTTCGCCAGAGCTCGCTCCAATTCGGCAGGTTTCTTGCAGCTCTGATCTCTTTGAGCTGCAACAGTTCGGGAACAAGAGCAGTGAAGAATGAGAACGAACCACAATACGTTCGAAATCAATCTGCCTGCGATGGCCGTGGGAAGCATTCTCAATCCTGTTATGTGAGTTCTCCATCGGGTCGGAGAAGGGATTGACTCAGGCACGAGCACTCGGCCACGGAGCCAAGAAAGTTCCCGAAGCGCTCAGTCGCTCGAAGTGAGTTCTGGCGGCGATGAATGCTCACTCGTTTCATTGCGCTCCTTTTCGAACGCCACAACACCAGATTATCGAATACTTGTCAAACGCGACAGAACCAAAGCAAACTACGCGGTCACTGAGCGCTGCTGCTCGGAGGGTTCGCACGAACAATCATGATCGCGATAAGAGAGATGAGATCGAACCAGCGGTCGGGCAGGAAGGCCGCAATCTGGTGCATTACCCTTGCATTTGCGCTTGCAGCTTTGGCCTTCGGCGCTTGCCAAGTCGCCCACGCACAAGGAATGGCCACTGGCGGCACGGCGGTTCCAGCCCGGCCACTGCCTCCCGGTATGAAAGCACCTGTCGTTCGCTACGAGGACGTTGCAGCGCGAGCCGGTTTAGTAGGCATGAACGTCTCGGGGGCGGATCGCGGCAAACAGTACATCGTGGAAACGACGGGCACGGGAGTCGCAATCTTTGACTACGATAATGACGGTCTCCCGGACATCTTTCTTGTCAATGCCGACCGGCTGGAAGAAAGTGGCGTCAAGCCGAGACACTTTCTCTATCACAACTTGGGTGGCCTAAAGTTCGAAGACGTCACCGAGAAAGCAGGGCTGGCTCACACCGGTTGGGGGCAAGGTGTCTGCGTCGGTGACATCGACAATGATGGATATGCGGATCTATTTGTCACGCAGTGGGGGCAGAACGTCTTATACCGCAATCTGGGCCACGGCACTTTTCGCGACGAGACCAAGGCGCGGGGGCTCATCCAGCCAAAACCCAGGTGGAGCACTGGCTGCGCCTTCTTCGACTTCAACCGAGACGGTTATCAGGATCTCGTGGTGATTCACTACGTGGACTTCGACCTCAAACAAACTCCGCGGCCGGGTGATAAGGGGCAATGTCAGTGGAAGGGGCTGCCGGTTATATGCGGGCCTCGTGGACTGCCTGCGGAAACAATGTCCTTGTATCAAAACGATGGCCACGGAAACTTCACGGATGTTTCGGACCAAGTTCATATCACCGGAGCGAAGAGCTGTTACGGTTTCACCGCGCTGGTTTCCGACTTTGACAACGACGGGTGGCCGGACATCTATGTGTCCTGCGATTCCACGCCAAACTTGTACTACCACAACCTCGGCGGCAAGAGTTTTGAGCAGATAGGCGCACAGGCGGGCATCGCCTACAACGAAGACGGCCGCGAGCAAGCAGGAATGGGCGTGACGGCAGGCGACTTCGATCATGACGGGCTGCTGGATATTTTCAAGACTAACTTTGCGGACGACACGCACACTCTGTACCGGAATCTGGGCGGGAATAACTTCGACGACGCGACCATTGCTTCGGGATTGGCGGTAAACACCAAGTATCTTGGATGGGGCACCGCATTTCTGGATATCGACAACGATGGGTGGAAAGACCTGATCGTCGCCAACGGTCACGTGTATCCCGAGGTCGATTCTGGACACACCTCGGAGAAATTCAAGCAAAGACGGCTCCTCTATTGGAACCGAGGCGACGGGCAATTTTTTGATCTCTCCGGCGCGAGCGGGCCTGGAATATCCGACGAGCATTCCTCCAGGGGGCTTGCCGTCGGCGACTTGGACAATGACGGGCAGCCGGAAATTGTGATTGTCAATATGAATGAGCCACCTTCATTGCTGAAGAATCTCGGTCCTCACCTGGGCAATTCTTTACTCGTTAGATTGGTGACACCTTCTGGGAGCGATGCAATTGGAGCACGGGTCACGTTGATGTCAGATGGGAGAAAGCAGATTGACGAGGTGCGCAGCGGAGGCTCCTTCATTTCGCAGAACGATTTTCGGCTGCACTTCGGTTTAGGGAAGGCGACCTCCGCCGACCTGTCCGTGCGTTGGACTGACGGCAAGAATGAGAATTATCCAAGGATAGCGGCCGGTCAGATCGTGACGATTCAGGAAGGGAAGGGAATAGTTGGCAAGCGCCAGTTCGTTTCGGCCAAGCCCTAGACAAGATTTGAGTTCAGACAGGTTGTCGTGACAGTTGCCGGTATCCAAAATAACGGGTGGCGTTCCTGGTGATTCGGCTCAGCTCTGCGATCCATCATCAATTGTAAATTGCCTCAGTCCTTCCGCGGCGGCACCGGGGTCCGCTGGCTTAACTTGGCATACTTTTCCGCCAATTCTGGATCCCCCAGGCGAGTGTAGATTTGTTCGAGCAACACATACAGTTGAAGATCAATGATGATCCCGCGCGAATCACGGATGTTGGCGGCCCTCTCCGCATCTTCCCGGGCCTGCTGATTGTTCTTGAGTCGCAGGTTGAGCTTTGCGCGTTCGTACCACGGAGCTCGAACATCGGGCGTCAGCTCCACGGCACGGTCCAAATGCTGCTTGCTGGCGATGAGATCGTTGCGCTTCATCAGAAAACGTCCGTAGTTATAGTCAAGAAAGGCGTCGAAATGAGGGCCTGATCGATTCGCGGCCAATCCTTTGCGATAGGCGAGGTCGGCGCGTTCTATCTCGCCGAGAGGCTCTAAATCGAGGGCCAGATAATCCCACGCCCGCGCGTCCAGCGGATCGGTTTCCACGACTTGCTGGAAGTGTTGCACAGCATCGGCCAACCGCTTGGCGCGATCGTAGATCATCCCAAGCCGAAAATGCGCCGACGCATTTCGTGGATCAAGCCGGCAGGCTTTCTCGAGCAACTGCTTGCCCTCCTGTGTCTGTCCTTTCATGTCCAAAATCTCACCGCGTACCGCGAGCGCTACTACGTCGTTCGGGTCTTTTTCCAGCGCGAGGGCCGCAAGCACATCTGCTCGCGGGTATTGCCCTCGCTCCAGCAGGAAACGCGCGTGATAGGAATAAGCCTTTGCCTCGTTTGGAACGAGATCTTCATAACGCGCAAAGAAAGCCTCGGCTTGAGCCAACGCACCCTCTGCTGTCGCGACCCAGGCGTTTGCCAAAATCACCTCGGGGCAATCGGGTTGCGTGCGCTCCATCTCGCGAAGCCCTTGTTCAGCGGCACTGAGGTTTTCGGCTGACAGTTCTTTCCAGATCGAGGCCATCACTGGTTCTTCGCCGCTGCAGGGCTTTGCGCGGACCTGCGGCGGAATCCAGACTAGCAGGACAAGCACCATCGCTGCCGGCATCCCGTCGCTACCTTTCCGTGACCTTCAAGATTTGATCGGCCTTGACGTTTCGCAAGACCTGCAGCGTTCCGCTGGGCCAGCGCAGTTCAATTTCCTTGACCAAAGCATCATGTCCCAATCCAAAGTGTGCGCGCTTGTCGGAGGAACTCGCGTAGCTGCCCGCGGTAGTGACCTCGTTGTACTGCACCAGGCCGGATTCGCCGGTCAATTTGATCTGCGTGCCGATGCCATCGCGGTTACTCTTGGCGCCTACAGTTTCAACGGCCAGCCAATGATTGCCGCCCGTCGATGTGTTGTAAAGAAGCTCTGCCGGGCTTCCAATCGCCGAAATTACAACGTCCACCTTTCCATCGTTGTTGAGATCACCAAACGCTGCACCCCGGTGGGCTGCGCGCAATCTCAGGGCGGCTCCAGCTTCGGCACTTACGTCGCGAAAAGTTGCGTTCCGCTCGTTCTGGAAGACGCCGTTAGGCTGGCGGTATTGTTGCTGCGGGTTCACATCCGCATTTTCACTGACGTGCGAGTTAGCGCTGAAAAGATCCTTGTAGCCATCATTGTCGAAATCATAGATTCCCGCGCCCCACCCACTCATCTTGAAAGTGGCGAATCCGATGCCGGACTCATAGGTAGCCATCGTGAAAAGTTTACGGTCTTCGTTGCGATATAGAGGAAACGTTTCGCCGCCAAGCGCCGTTACGAAAAGACCGGGTCTCCCGTTGTTGCTCCAGTCGCGAAAGTCGACCCCCATGCTCGACACGGGAACTCCATCATCCGTGTACGCGACGAACGATTCGACAGCGACTTCATCGAATCCCTGCCCGTGCTGATTCTTAAACAAAAAATTTCTTTCGTTGTCGTTGGCGACGAAAATGTCGGTCCATCCGTCGCCGTCATAGTCGGCGATAGCGACGCCCATCCCTTTGCCGATGCACTTTGCGATGCCGGTTGCCACGGAAACGTCTGTGAACGTCCCGTCGCCATTGTTGTGGTACAGGATGTTTGGCTCTCCCTTGTACAGAGACGGCGGGCAGGACAGCCGCTTGCCTGGCGGTCCACACACGCGCGAATTCTCAGGAGACCATGCGAGATAGTTGGTCACGAAAAGGTCGAGGAGTCCATCGTTGTCATAGTCTACCCATGCTGCGGCTACCGACCAGAGCTTCTTTCCACCGGAAGTGCCCGTCACTCCCGCCTTCTGAGTTACATCGGTGAATGTGCCGTCCTTGTTGTTGTGGTAGAGGACATTGCGATTCACTCCGGTGACGTACAGATCGGTCCATCCGTCATTGTCGTAGTCCGCGGCGGCCGCTCCCATGCTGTATCCCGCGCCGGCTACTCCTGCCTGTTCTGTCACGTCCGTAAACGTTCCATCATGATTGTTGTGGTATAGCCGATTGGAGAATGCCGGGTTGCTTTTGCTCAAGCCCGGAATGCTGGCGCCATTGGTGAAGAAAATGTCCAGATAACCATCGTTGTCATAGTCCAGCAAAGCGACGCCACCCAGCGTGCTGTCGATGATGGGCTTGTCCTCCGTAGTACCGTTGTTCAGGACAAACGTCACGCCGGATTGTTCCTGGCGGTTCTCGAAGCCGATTCTCGATTGCTCGCCGGGCTTGGAAGATGCCAGCAAGGCCGCGCCAAGAGTACAAGCTAGAACCGATCTAGCTGGAAAGCCTGGAGAGAGGCAGGGCATAGCGCTCATTTCGGCAGTTCCCTGGAATTGGCACGGTTCAGCATCTGCCGCATGAACGAATCTTGCGGAAAGGTTCGAACGTATTGTTCCAGTGCCGCTCCCGCCTGCGCATATTGCTTCGCCTCAATTAAGCGGAGCACCAATTTCTTTTGAAACACGGCGTTGAACGGATCCAGTTCGACGGCCTCTTCGAGCGAAGTTATCGCCTCATTTTCCTGGCCGAGCTTCACCTGTGCTTCCGCGAGATCTACGTAGGTCGTGGCCTGCGGCGGGCCAATCTTCAATGCGCGCCGCAGGTGGACGGCTGCTTCCGAAGCTTTGTCCTCGAGCAAGGCCCTTCGCCCCAAAGACGCTTGCACTAAGCCATTTTCTGGCTGCAAACGTTCGAGCTCAGCCAGTAGTGCCAGGTACCGGCCACGATATTCAGGCGCCTTGTCCATGAGTTCGCCGTAGGCCGCAAGCAATGTCAAAGGCGGAGGGGTTGGGTCTGTTTGTCCGGGAACAGCACTGAGATGGATCAGGTCGGGCAGCGCGGAAGTGGTTTGATGAAAAGCCGCCTCGGGGAGCGGCTCATCAGGTCGAGCCATAATGCGGTGGCTTGTCACGCTGGAGTGCAAGATTACCCCGACTTCGCGTTTCGGCATGTGGCAACCTGCACAATCGTTCGACGGCTTCTGCTGCCGTCGCACGCTCAGGGGAACTTTGCAGCTTTTGTCTGTGTGGCAGGCCGCGCACGTTCCGGCGAAGTACGCGGAAGCTTCAGCGCGGGAAGGCTCCACGTGAGGATCGTGGCAAGTGATGCAGCTGAGCCTGCGACCGCTGCTCCGGTAACACTTGCTGAGAATCATCGAGTAGTAGTGCTCGACGTGGTCCGACGGAGGAGGCGATTCGCGCTTCGGTGGCACCAAGAAGATCGATAAAGTGTCGTCCAGAGGTTCCCCTGGATGGAAGTCGCGGTAGTCTTTGTTCGGCTTTAGCACGCGCACATCGCCGGTTTGATGGCAGAACATGCAGATATTGTCGGCGAGGGCGGGTGGTAGACGAGCCGGGTTGACGATTGAGGTGTGCCCTGCCCGTACCACTGTTCCTTTTCCTGTCATCTCTTGAATGTGTCGCTGTCCGGGACCGTGACAGTTCTCGCAACCTATGGCTAGTTCCTGGAACGGCGGGTCCTCGAACCGACCGTTACCGCCTGCCGCTGGCATTGCCCGGCCACTGTGACACGCCACACATCCCGCCAGGATCGGGCGATTGAATCCGTAGTTTCCAAACTCGTATCCAGGTGACATTCCCCACGATCCGATTTTCGAATAGAACGAAAGCGGTCCTTGGAAAAGATATGGGCCCTTTATCATCACTCCTGCAAAGCCATTGCTGCCTGAGCCGATAATCCATTCGATCTCATGAGTCTCACGAAATATCTCGTTTCCTCCAGCCTCCGTGGCGTACTGGCTTTGAAATAGCTTTCCCTCTTGGGCGAAAACCTCAAAATGCTGATTGAGTTTCTCGTCATACGATGACCCTGAAGTGGCCAGGTTCGCGAGCAGCTCGGGCGTGACTCTCCTTATCGAGTGCCCCATGCTGGTTTTGGCATATTTGTCGTAGATGTTCTGGTGGCAGGGCACACAGTTTCGCGATCCCACGAATGCATCCTGCATGGTCTTCGTTGCGTCGGGGCTCTTTGTGCCCGCCGCTTGGATCTCTGCTATTCCGCGGCCATGCCCGGAAACGAGCCCCAGGTAAAACACAAAGCCGGCGACGGCCGGGAGCGCTCCCCGCCGGAGAAACGTAGCCCAGCAGCCAGTAGGAGAATTGTAGATGCCCATCAATGAGCCCTTTCAGCGAAGGGAATTGTTGGGCTCCCAAACCAATGACGCAAGCGCCATTTAACACGGCGAACGTCTCGGGGATCAAAGTGGACACTGCCGCCCAAAGGACGTACACAAGGGACTCCATATTGGGAATTTAGAGCGCTCAATAACCACATATGAGCGCCTATAATGCCATAATTCAACTTTTCATAAGGCCAGTTCAGCTATATGAGCATTCATAGAGCAAAAAATTGCTTGACAAGCATTAGTGTTTTTGTACTAGGATGGCCGCAAGTTTCGGAGCGGTTAAACGCTTCACTTTTCCGGGAGGTGGGTAATATGCGATCGTCCAAGAAGTGGGCCCTGTTTCGATTTGCCTTCCTTGCAATCTTCGCAATTACGCTCTTGCTGTCATCTGGTTCTGCCAACGCCCAGCTCTCGGCAGGTTCGGTTACAGGAATTGTTCGAGATGCTAGCGGGTCGGTGGTTGCCAGCGCCTCGGTCACGTTGCGCAACGTCGACACTGCGATCCAGCACACGACCGTATCGAATGATGCGGGCAACTACGTTTTTCTCAATATTGGTCCCGGCAGATACGCTCTGGAAGCGAGCGCCGCGGGTTTTGCTACCCAGAAGGTCGCGGAGTTTGTTCTGGCGGTGAATCAGACCGCCTCCATAGACATCGCCTTGAAGGTCGGATCTCAGTCAGAGGTAGTCACCATTTCCGCGGAAACAGAACAGCTTGACGTATCGACAGCGGATTTGGGCACGGTAATCGCCACGAAACAGGTCAACGACCTTCCTCTCAACGGCCGCAACTTTACTCAGCTTTTATCTCTGACTCCTGGCGTGGCGCCCGTCAGCGTGGCGCAAAACAGTATGGGTGGACGAGCCGGCGGTTTCGGTGCCCCTATTTCCGTGGGCTCCGCGTTCATCTTTCCGGCGGTTAACGGTCAGACGAACCGTAGCAACTTCTTTCTCACCGATGGTTTGAATAACTTCGGCACCTTCCAGAGCACATATTCGGTACCACCCATCGTAGACGCCATACAAGAGTTCAAGGTCGTTTCCCACACCGATAGCGCTCAGTTCGGCTCGGTACTTGGTGGCGTCGTCAACGTGGTCACCAAGTCCGGCACCAACGAATACCACGGGACTACCTGGGAATACGTTCGCAACACTGCCTTCGATGCCCGCAACACCTTCTTGCAAAAAGTCACACCATTCCGGCAGAACCAGTTCGGCGCCTCTTTCGGTGGGCCGGTGTGGATTCCGAAGCTCTACAACGGCAGGAACAAGACCTTCTTCTATTTTGCTTACCAAGGCTTCCGTTATACCCAGGACAGCGACAGTCTGTTGAAGGTTCCGACAGCGGCACAGTTGGCTGGTGACGAGAGCAGTTTCCCGACGCAGATCTATAACCCTTTTTCGACTCGTCCCGATCCAGCGAACCCCGGTAAGTACATTCGCGATCCATTTCCTGGAAATCAGATCCCATCTAACCTCATCGATCCTCGAATGGTTGCCTATATCCATGCCGTGCTTCCGCCAGCGGGTCCAGTGCTGGATGGCAACGGGGATAACGCGATCGATACGACTCCCAACCACCAGACCCAGAATGAGTACAACGTCCGCATCGACCAAAACTTCGGCCAGAAAAACACCGTGTTTTTCCGTTATAGCGCCGTTAACAGCTTGCTGACTGCCTCTGGCGGCCTCCCGGGCTTGGTCAAGCATGGGTCAATCCCTGGTCGAAATTGGGGCGCCAGTTACGTACATACTTTCAATTCGAGCCTCGTGCTTCAGGTTCAGTACGCGCGGACCACGAATCAGGACAACTCGGCGACCCTTTTCACCAACGCACCCGCGAACTTGGATTCTACGGTTGGTTTTTCCAGTAGTTTCGTTGGCGGATTCGCCGCGGCGGGGGGACACTCGCTGATTCCCAGCCCAGGAATCAACGGCTACGCGAGCGGGGGTGAGAACATCACCAACGTTCCCAAAGCGACCGACAGTCATCAAGTCAGCGGAAATCTGACGAAGATTGTGGGCAATCACACGCTCACGTTTGGAGGGGGGTTCACCAGCAATAGGTTCGAGAGCCCTCTCTCCTACGCTTCTCTTAGTTTCGCAGGCGGTCAAACGGGGAACCCGCAGAACCCCAACGAACCGGGTGACCCGTTGGCGTCCTTCCTGCTGAACGTTCCGGATGGCGCTAACCGTCGAAATGTGCACGAGACAACTCGCCCCGGCGGCTTGATGAGTCTGTTCATCCAGGACTCGTGGAAGGCCACTTCCAAACTCGCCTTGAACTTCGGCCTCCGCTACGATCGCACCTTTATTCCTGCGTATGGAACGAATGCCACTATCGGTCAGCAGGGCGGAATCGAAACAGGGGACGTTGACTTCAGCAACGGCACGTATATTGTCCAGAAACTTCCGCCACCTTGCAGTGTGCGGGGCTTCGCTCCGTGCATTCCTGGCAATGGCACGTTGCCGGCTCACGTCGTGGTCGACCCTTCGGGAAAAATTGCCCACGATACACTTACCAACTTCGGTCCGCGTCTCGGTTTTGCTTACCGGCTTGGTAACCGAACCGTGCTTCGCGGAGCTGCCGGGATCGTGTACGACAACTGGGCGGCAGTATCGCAGATGGCCCAAAACATCGAGGGGGCGTGGCCGGACATCGGCCAGTTAATTGCCAACAACTTGAATCAGCCAAGCACAACTTCCGCAACTCCCACTATTACTGCACAGGACCCATTTGCTGGTGGAGGCAGCGGCTTGTTCCCCGCGCCAACGCCCTTCAACCAGGTGCAGTGGTTCTACGATCCTCACATCAAGAATCCCTACTCCATGCAATGGAATTTTGGCGTGCAGCGCGAGTTGAATTCTTCGACCACCGTGGACGTCAACTACGTAGGTTCGGGCTCCCGGCGCCTCAACGTCGGCGGATACTACAACACTGCTTTGACGCCCGGGCCTGGCGATCCTCAGGCACGAGCACCATTTCCGTATATTGCGCCAACCTTCTACGATCGCAGCATCGGCAATGGCAGCTACAACGCTCTTCAGATCGAAGTGAACAAGAGGTATAGCAACGGTCTGGCCTATCAAGTTGCTTACACCTACTCCAAGTCGATCGACGAGGGTTCTTCGGGGTGGTTCGGTGTCGAAGGACAATCTCTTACGGATCCATACAATGTCGCCGGAAGCCGTGGCCCATCGGGGTTTGACCTCAGGCACACACTGTCGGTGAACATGCTGTACCAGATACCCGTCGGCCATGGAATGCGTTATTCGACGAAAAATGGCGCCCTTGACTACATCCTCGGAAATTGGCAGATCAATAATATCTTTACCGCGCGGTCGGGTGTGCCTTTCAACGTGTACTACGGTGCGAGTGATTTAGCGAACACAGGCAACGTTTCATGGGCCCAATACGATAGGGCCAATCTCGTCGGCGATCCGCATAGCGGATCGTGTCCAAACGACAGTCCTGTCGGAAGCGTCGATTGCATCTTCAACACCAGCGCTTTTGCGGTCCCTGCCCAATATACCTTCGGCAATAGTGGACGCGATGCATTCCGATCGCCGTCGTACTGGAACCTTGACACATCGATCTTCCGGCAATTCCCGTTCTGGGGAGAAGGTCGGCGTCTCGAGTTTCGGGCCGAAGCTTTCAACCTATTTAATACGGTTATTTATGGAACGCCGGGCAACGACATTTCGAATGCGTCGAGCTTTGGCAAAGCGAACGGTACCGCCAACAGCCCGCGGCAGTTGCAGTTGGGGGCGAAGATCATCTTCTGAGAGTCGAGTTTGGGTGCGTTTCGGCTACGCTCGCCCTTCATTCGCCGTAAGACGGGTGAAGGGCGACTCGGTCATCGTACTTGAGCAGCGCGAGCGGCATCTGAGCCACGTCGGGTTCAGGGGCCGGACCGTTAGCTGTCAGGTCGTTGCGCGGTCGACCTTTGAAACGAAGACCGCCTAATGCAAAATGGACTCAAGATCTCGCACTGAGTCGGCTTGGGGACGAGGAATCTTCGGCGCGTCGAAGGCGAGGGGCGCGTGCACGAAGCCAAAATGTCAACTCACAGCGATATTCCGGGAAATTCGCAAACTGCGCCCACTCCAGACAGCACCGCCCCTCCTACCTCCGGTTTATTGAAGGAGAGCTTGGCCGTCCAGCTCCGCGAAGCCATTCTTAGCGGTAAGCTCGTCCCAGGCGAGAAAATCATCGAAAGGCGTTGGGCGCGAGAGTTCGGCGCAGCACAGGTCTCTGTTCGCGAGGCTCTGAATATTTTGATCGCCGAGGGGTTTGTGACCAAGGGCCACGGTCGCAGCGCCCGCGTTCTTCGGTTGACCGATGCCGCCATCATTCACACATATCAGGTCCGAGGGGCGCTGGAAGGGTTGGCGGCGCGCATCATTGTCGAGCAAAAGCTACCGATTAGGGACTTGGAAGCCGACATGGAGGAGCTTCGCCGGGCCGTGGAAGCCAATGATGTGCGCAGCGTGATTGACCGCGTTCAACGGTTCCACGTATGCATCCTGACAAAGCCCGGAAATCCGTTCTTGCTCGAAAATGGGCTGCGGCTGATTGTTCCGCTATATGCCTTCACGCTGATGCGTGCTTTGGCCAAGGGTCTCGACGCCAGTCCTTGGGTGCCGCAAGTCGAAAACCATCAGCGCATCGTCGATGCGATCCGCATGGGCAATCCTCAGCTCGCCGAGCAAGTCGTCATTCATGTCACAAATCGTTTTATGGAGCGATATCTCGAGGTGTGGGGTGAGTAGGGAATTCTTCACAGTGCAGCTCGACCGTTTTGATCTTGTCGTCTATCTTGTCGTCTGATGATTCCATAGGGGGACTGCCAGATGTTTCTTTCTCATTTCGACCGAAAACTCAGGAGCATTCTGTTCGTAGTTGGATCTCTCTTTGTCCTTGCGTCTGTCGCGGCTCAAGCTCCTTCCAAATATGAGCCGACCATCGAATCCCTCGATCGGCATCCCCTTCCGCAGTGGTACGCCGACGCAAAGCTAGGGATATTTGTCCATTGGGGACTCTACTCTGTCCCCGGTTGGGCTCCGACCGTGCACTCGGAACACGATTTCGCGTCGTTGGACTACATCACTCACAATCCTTATGCCGAGTGGTATCTGAACAGCATGCGCCTCGATGGCTCGCCGACGCAGGCCTATCACAAGGAACACTACGGCGCGGACTACGACTATTACAACTTCGCCCCCATTTTTAATCGTGAGATTCAGAAGTGGCACGCGGAGGACTGGGCCAAAGTCTTTCACGACGCCGGCGCCAAGTACGTTGTGCTAACTACCAAGCATCACGATGGCTTCACTCTCTGGCCGAGCTCAACGCCAAATCCTGCGCTGCCCGCTGACCGCCAGCATGCCTCTCGCGATCTAGTTGGCGAGCTCACCACGGCCGTCAATCGACAAGGTTTGCGGATGGGACTTTATTACTCCGGCGGCTACGACTGGACATTCGTTCCGGGACCCATCCGAGTGGCGGCTGACTACCAGAAGGTGAAGCCTCAGAGCGAAGCCTATGGAAAGTATGCGGACGCTCAGGTCCGGGAAATTATCGCACGCTATAAGCCGGCCGTTCTTTGGAACGATATTGACTATCCCAAGTCCGGCAATCCCCTCCAAATCATGGCCGAATACTATCAGGCCGTCCCGGACGGTGTGATCGACGACCGTTTCGGCGTGAAGCACTCCGATTTCACCTCCCCCGAATATCAAACTCTGGAGAAAATCAATCCGAAGAAATGGGAGGAATGCCGAGGCCTGGGGCGGTCGTTTGGTTACAATCGCGCCGAAGGTGAAGCCGAAACGATTGCAGCTGATGAGCTCATTTATCTGCTGGTTGACATCGTCAGTAAGAACGGAAACCTTCTCCTTGATGTTGGCCCGGAAGCCGACGGCACCATTCCCGATGTCCAAATGGAGCGACTCAAAGCTCTAGGTACGTGGTTGCAGATAAACGGGGAAGCCATCTATGCAACTCATCCCTGGAAACGCGCTGTCGGCGAGACCGCCGAAGGGATTCCTGTGCGGTTCACACAAAAGGAGTCCGCAACGTACGTGATCCTCATGGGGCAGCCCAAGGCGCCCACAGCCACGTTCAAATCCATTTCTGTGAAGCCTGGCACAAAAATTTACTTACTGGGGCATGCGGATCCGCTTGTTTGGTCCCAACAGGGTGACAACCTCCGTGTCGATTTGCCGGCCGCTCTCACCGGTCACTACGCGTACGCGTTCCGCATTGCTGGCCCCGTCTCGTAATCCTACGCGAGTACGGAAGTTATATAAGACCGGAGAGGGGATTGTAGCCGCAATTGGCGAGTGGGAGGTGACGGATCGATGAGCGTTGGTATGTCTCTTGTTAAGCGACAAGGGAGCACTGACATTCGACCACAACATTGCAGGCGCGCTCGCGGATTTTGGCATCACCGCTTTCGCTTGCACCCCGGATAGCAAGGGCGCAAATAGCCCCATATTTACTGATGATTTTAGCTATGGCGGAGAGGGGGGGATTCGAACCCCCGGTAGGAGTTTTAGCCCCTACAACGGTTTAGCAAACCGCCGCCTTCAGCCTCTCGGCCACCTCTCCGTTGCTAACCGACGGAAACATTATAGCTTACAGCTCCATTTGGTGACAGTTTCTCTTTTCGATTGCTGCACTTTGGTGCACACTGTCACCCAACTATTGTGGAGACAGCGTCCCCGCTGCGCCGGCTACGATGCTCTGCTGTCGTTCCACGAGTTGAAGGTTCAATCGCGTGAGAATGAGCTGCATGGCTAAATCAAGCTTGCCGCCGGGAATGACGATGGAGTTCGCGCGCGAATAATCACAGGGACAACGCCGATCTCAAATCGGCGTGCCGCCGGGCGGCTGGCTATTTTGAAGGTTGAGGGCTTGCCAATCGTGCGGCAAATGGTTTGTGGTTCGGCGCTCGGACCGTGACCTGCCGCCCGCGGGCGGCGCTTTGTGGACGTTTATCGCAAGAAAAGGAAGTACATCTCCCGCAGCCCGGCTCCGAATAGGAAACAGAGCTAACACTGCGGTGACGGCACCTCCATCTGGCCCAATACTTCCCTTGGAATGACTTCCGTACCTACTTTGTTTTCATGTGAACCAATTCTTTCGGCGAGGGTATCTGCGAGCTATCCCAACCACCCCCCAGCGCTTCAATCAGTTGCACGCTCGCCGTCATCTGCAGATTACGAAGAGTAACGTCAGTTTGCTGATTGCTGAGGAGCGCAGTTTGCGCCGTGATCACATTGAGATAGGGATCGATGCCCAATTTGTAGCGGTCGGTCGCTAACGTCAGGGTCAGTTCCGCTGACTTCACTGCCGTATCTTGCTGTTGAATTTCAACCGAGAGAATCCGCAGTGCAGCGAGGTTGTCCTCGACTTGTTGAAACGCGGTGAGAACGGTTTGCCGGTAATTCGCAACGGTTTGATTGTAGGTGGCCTCGAATTGCTGCACAGTCGCGCGTCGCAGCCCACCCTCGAAAATAGTCTCCGTCGCGGATGGTCCAACGGAGAAAAACCGGCTCGGCCACGTGAACCACTGTGCTAGCGAAGATGTTTCGAAGCCTGCAGTTCCGCTTAGGGTAACGTTAGGATAGAACGCAGCTTTGGCTATGCCAATTTGCGCGTTTGCTTGAGCTACGAGGCGTTCCGAAGCAGCCACGTCAGGGCGGCGCTCAAGAAGTTGTGAAGGAACGCCGAGAGGAATCGCTGGCGGACCAACGTTTAGTGGTTCCGCGGGCAGAGAAAATGTCGATGCGGGTTGGCCCACCAGAAGCGCGATGGCGTGCTCGAATTGCGCTCGCGCGATTCCAACTCCGGTGTCCAGCGCTCTTGTGCTATCGAGCAGTGTCGCCGCTTGTGACACGGACTCCTGCGAATCAATTCCTGTCTCATACAACGCTTGCGTCAGGTCAAGCGATACCTCGTAGGCCTTGACTGTCGAATCGAGTAGTTGCTTGAGAGAGTCCTCAACGCGAAGGTCAAAGTAGTCGATCGCGAGCGCCGACTGAACGCTCAAGCGGGTAAATTCCAAGTCCGCCGCGCTTGCCTGCGCTGCGTACTCATTAGACTTTATGGTGTTGCGTATCCGCCCCCAGAGGTCCGGTTCCCAGGAAGCATTAAACGGGAGCGTGTAGTTCATAAACGGGGATGTGCCGGACGAGGTTGAGGCCGAAACCGCTGCTCCTGATGCGGTAGAGGAGAATCCTCGCAACGTTGAAGACTGCAGTGACCGGCTTATGCTCGGGCTTGTCGTAACGGTAGGAAATAGTTGCGATCGCGCCTCCTTGACGAGTGCCTGGGCCGCAAAAAAACTTGCTGTCGCCGCAGCAATGCTCTGATTCGAAATGTTGACTTCCTCCTCCAAGGCATTGAGCTGGGAGTCGTGGTACATCTCCCACCATTTGCCGTGAATTACATCGTCTCGAGGTTGTGCCGTCTTCCACTCCTCTGTGTCTTTCATCTGCTCAGGTGTGAGCTCTTTGTAAGCAGGTGGTGTTTGCACCGTGGGTCTGTTGTATTTCGGCCCCACGGTACAGCCGCTGAGTAGCAATACAAAACCTAGAAGAACGCACAGGCACCGCGAGGCGAGGCACGTGTGGTCATTGGCTTTGTTGGGTAGTCGGGCAGTTTCTGTTTTCATAGAGCTCTGCTTCAGTGCAATTAACTCCCGGCTTCTTGCGGTAAAAGACCTCTGCGGTGTCTGTGCTCATACCACAAGCGCAGTCGGTCCAAATAGAGATAGACGACGGGAGTGGTGTAGAGCGTCAGCATTTGGCTGACGATCAATCCGCCAACGATGGCGATCCCCAAAGGCCGGCGCAACTCCGCACCGGTTCCCGTGCCCAATGCCAGCGGCAACGCACCAAGCAGCGCGGCCATAGTGGTCATCAGAATGGGTCGAAAACGCAGCAAGCACGCCTGGAAAATGGCGTCGCGGGAATTTTTCCCTTCGTTGCGTTCTGCCTGCAACGCGAAGTCAATCATCAAGATTGCATTTTTCTTGACGATGCCAATCAGCAGAATGATGCCTATGAGGGCGATTACGCTCAGGTCCGTCCGGAAAAGCATGAGCGCGAGGACGGCTCCGACGCCGGCGGACGGAAGCGTCGACAAGATGGTGATCGGATGGATCAGGCTTTCGTAAAGAATGCCCAGGACGATGTAGACGGCAAGCAAGGCCGTGATGATCAGCAACGGCTCGGTCGCCAAAGATGCCTGAAACGCCTGCAACGTTCCAGAAAACATGCCGTGAATCGTCGAGGGCGTGCCAATTTTTTGTTCCATCGTATTGATCTCTCTTGCTGCATCACTGAGCGCCATCCCCGCGGCAAGATTGAAGGAGATGGTAACGGACGGAAATTGCCCCTGATGATTTACGGCTAACGGAGCGGTTCGCGGCTGGAAGCGGGTGATCGCGCTTAGGGGCACTTCCGTGCCGGTCGACGGGCGTACATAGACGTCGTCCAATCCCTTTGGGCTTTGCCAAAACTCCGGTTGCACTTCCATCACGACGTGGTATTGGTTCAACGGCGTATACATCGTTGAAACCTGTGCCTGACCAAAAGCGAGAAGAAGCGTGTTGTCGATAAGCTGTGGCGTCAGCCCCATTCGCGATGCTGTCGCTCGGTCATATGTTAAGTAGGCTTGAAGCCCGCTGTTCTGTTGATCTGTGTTTACGTCGGTAAAGCCTGGAAGTTTTCGCATTTGCTCAAGCAGTTGCGGGCCCCACGTCACCAGATCCGCCAAATTGTCGCTCTCGATCGTGTATTGAAATTGTGCCTTGCTGTTTCTGCCGCCGATCCGCAGGTCTTGTCCCGCTTGCACGAACACGGAAGCTCCGGGCAGGGACATCAGTTTGGGTCGCAGGCGATCGATAACCTGAGCGGCACTAACCTTGCGCTCCTCGAGTGGCTTTAAGCCGACGTAGATGAATCCACCATTAGTGGCGCCGCTGCCACCCGTGAAAGCCATCACGTTCGCGACTGCCGGATCATTCTTGATCGTGCTCACGAATCGCTGCGTATCGGTTTGCATGGCCTGGAAAGAAATGTCTTGCTCGCCCTGAATGCCGCCATAGATAGTGCCGTTATCCTGCTGAGGGAAAAAACCCTTTGGGACAATCACGAACAGATAAATGTTCGCCCCGATGGTCACTAACAGGATCGCTAACGTGACAGCCGGATGACGAAGCACCCATCCCAGAGTTCTCTCGTAGGTGCGGAGCATCCAGGTAAAAAAGTGTTCGCTGGCGCGATAGATTCGTCCGCGTCTTTCTGGATTTTCGCCCGTCAGGAGTTGCGAGCACATCATCGGGGTGGTGGTAAGGGAGACGATCAGAGATACGAGGATGGCCACGGAAAGTGTGACCGCAAATTCCCGGAATAACCTGCCTACAATACCTCCCATCAACAAAATGGGAATAAATACCGCGACGAGAGAAATGCTGATCGACAGAACGGTAAAGCCGATCTCTTGAGCCCCCCGCAATGCCGCTTCCTTTCGGGGCATGCCTTGTTCGAGGTACCGGGCTATATTTTCGATCACCACGATCGCGTCGTCCACCACGAAGCCGGTGGAAATCGTCAGCGCCATCAAGGAGAGGTTATCGATGGTACCCGCATAGGTACATGACTCCGAAAGTTCCGATGAGCGAAACCGGCACCGCCACGCTTGGGATCAGCGTGGCGCGCACGCTGCGAAGAAACAGAAAGACCACGAGGATCACAAGCGAAATGGAGATGAGCAGCGTGCGCTCGACGTCTTTGACGGACGCTCGAATTGTGGTGGTGCGATCCAGGACCACCGTGAGGTCAATTCCCGCGGGAATCGAGGCTTTGAGAGCCGGGAGAGTTGCTCGAATTTGGTCCACCGTGTCGATAATGTTCGCGCCCGGCTGGCGAGAAATGATGACCAGGACGGCGGGTTTGCCGTTGACGAATCCAGCTGCCCGGATGTTCTCCACGGAATCCTGCACATCGGCGATGTCGGAGAGCTTAATAGCGGCCCCATTGTGGTAGCCGACAATGAGCGGCTTGTAGTAATCGGCTCTTAGGAGCTGATC
>Ga0209648_10000194_pt1 | contig 44750 bp, 40 predicted proteins | sample GraSoi2013_115cm_FD_185830 | JGI IMG/M metagenome (GOLD analysis project Ga0209648, IMG submission 185830) | Grasslands soil microbial communities from the Angelo Coastal Reserve, California, USA - Sample 9_17_2013_115cm (SPAdes) (version 2) | ecosystem: Environmental > Terrestrial > Soil >... | reverse complement strand
GCAAAGGCGCAATTTTCTTCCACTGCACTTCCGTCAGCAACGGACCCGATCGGGCCATTGGCCCTCCCTCGGCGCTGCTGACTCTGCTTATCTCCCATCTGAGAAAACTCAACCACCTTCTTTTCAGGGGTCTGTACTAGGTTATGCAACAGGTTCTAGTCTTAATTGGTTGTCTGCCGGCTATCTCGCTCTCCCTAAGCCATTGCTCTGGCGCGCGTTGCCGAAATCCCGCCGAACTCCAAGAGCTCTCATTCGCTTACAGATATCACCCTAATAGTACTGGGACGTTCGGTAGAGCACTTACCCTATCTTTCAGGTTTTTACCTGATTGGCAGGAAAACATCTCAACGCTAAGAAGGTGGACGACAAACGGAGCTTAGGTTAACGGTCCACTGAACCGCCCGCTAGCCCGGCGTGGGAGGTTTCTGCGGGCCCATTTTTGGCGGGCCAAATGGGCTTTAGGGTTAGATTCGTCGGGCGCATGGAGAAACGCTTACCAATCTCGATTGTTGTCAGCCTGACCGTCGCGCGGGATCAGCCTGCCAACGGAGCGGAACTGACCTACACGGAAAACGTCAGTGCCCACGGTGCGCGCGTGATTTCCAAGCGCCATTGGGAACTTGGCGAAGTGGCACAGGTAACCTGTTTGAAGGATGAAAGCACTATCCGCGGGAAGGTTGTTTATTGTCAGAAACTCATGGAGAACCGCTATTGCGTCGGATTGAATTTCAATGGCAGCCCCGTTACGTGGTCCACCTATCGTACCTACAGCAGCGCTCTCCCCTGACCGACGTGCCAATTCCGGCTGCATCGGTTCGCACGATCCACGGCCGTTTTCTTGCGTGCTACTTTCTTGTCCCCGGTCCTGCTTCAGGCGGATTCTTGACGTGAAGTTGTTCTTGCGTGGACAGCCAAGTTTCGAGATGCTCTCGCCCTTTTCCGTGGAGAATCTGGAGGATGATTCCGGCCATTCCTTCCGTGTTCATCCAGGCTACTTGGCCCTTCCCGCGCACGTTCGCTCCCTGCGGCAAATCAAACTCGAAATCGATGACCGACGAAAGCTTTAGCGCTCTCGCGGTGCGCACGGCCATTCCGCCTTCGCTCACGTTGGTCATGCGCGCATGCTGTTCCACTTCCCCATCTTTCAGCACGACCGCAAGATTTACAACATGCCGGAAGTACCGCCGCCGCTCGCGCGCCATCACTTCCTGGGCAACGGTAATGTGCACCGCGATGCTGTCCTCATTTAGAGGCTTTCGCAGAAGAAAGTTCGCGCCCGCATTCAACGCACGTGTGTTCTCGTTCGCATGTGAAATGCAAGCAAAAATCACCGCCTTATTGTTTGCCGTACCTTTGCGAATTCCTTCTATCACTGCCAGAGCTTCCGGCACCTCGAGATCCACAAAGACGGCGTCAATCTTCCGCCGGTTCAGGCAATCTCGCGCAGCGTCGGCGGTAGGAACCAAAATGAACTTGGCCCCATATTTTCTCACGCCTGCTGATACCGCGTTCATCGTTGCACAGTCGTTGGACACGAGCACGAACTCGAGCTCTGACAGCGGGGACATTGTGGTTGGGTTCTCCGTTGATCTATGAAGGTATTCTTACGCGGTCTTTCGACTGCCGACAATAATCCGAAAGCAGCCTCCTGTCGAGCGATTTCCGCGCCGTGTTTGATCCACTTTCGCAACGCCCCATATTTCTCTTCCCTATTCCTGGCTTCAGCACGCTTGACGAGCGAAGTGGCTCAGGCGTGAGTTGCCGCGCGTGCTGCGGGTAAAGCGCAGTAACTCCCCTTCGTAAAGCCCTCGGCTTCCACGCCCAAGGCATGGTCAAATCGCGCCCGGTAGTTTTCCCAGGCGAGGGTCGCCGTGAGTTCCACGAGCTGCGCGTCGTTGAACTTTTCCCGCAGCTTGGCAAAGAGCGCCTCGGGAACGTCCACCGGAGCCTCCGTCATCGCGTCGGCGTACTCCAGCACGAGCTTCTCTGTCGCCGAAAACAGCTCGCTGGCGCGGTACCTTGGCAATGCTTCTATCTTCTCGGCTGAGACTCCGCTGGTTCTGCTGACCGCAGAACCAATGTCGATTCAAAACGGACAGCCGACGAGAGTGGCCACGCGCAATTGCGCGAGGTTCTTCAGCCCGGAATCCACCAGACGGCTCGAGAAAAGCGATTGTTCCATCTGGCCGTAACCCCAAAGAAGCTTGGGGTGATGCGCGGCGATCTTCACGGGCATCACGACGCGGCCTATTTTGCGCTTCGTCATCGCGTAGACGATGCGCGTGAAAAGACCGTGGAATAGTCCTTGCCGACTTGGGTCTGCTGTGGGAATTCGTGCCATGGTCATGCACCTCCTGGTAGATTTCGCCATGAGTGTAACTCCGGCGGGCCGCTCGGGGCGAATCGGCAGAAGGGGTTGGTCGGTCCGCCACCGCCCTCTTGCGTCGCCTCGTAAGCGATTTTGGCTGGACAACGCGGGGTCAATTGCATTTGTGGTTTCTGCGATATTTGGATACGCATATCTGCAGTGGTCTCTTCCAAGACTCGGAATCGGCGTGTGGGAAGTTAGCTGGCGAGCTTTTTACGCAAGCTTGCCAGCGACTATCCCAATGTTTGTCGTACTCGCATTGCAATTCTGGAAGCTGAGGAGGCTCTCGCGGCGACAGAAAAGCGGTTGGGTAGAGAACTGAAATTTCTTGGCGGTGGGTGGCCGTGTGCCATGTATCCTGCCCGCGAAGGATACCGGGCCAACGATATAATTTCTTTCAGTCTATAGCCCATGGATTCCTCGGAGCGTTTTGTCTTCGCCACCCGCCCCGGCGGAATTAGGCGACGAGGGAGACTTCGCCGTGTCTTTTGCGGGCGGGCTTCACGGTGATCTCCACGTCCTGCCCGAGGGCGGTGAGAAAGTCCATGAGACGCTCGACAGAAAAAGAGCCGGCGCGGTTGCGCATCAAGGCAGAAACGTGAGGCTGCTTGATGCCGAGAATCTTGCCAGCTTCGGCCTGCTTGAGGCCGCGCTTTTGGATGAGGCGGTAAATCTGTAACGTAAGCCTGGCTTTCAAAAGCTCCTGTTCGGGATGGGGGAGACCGAGGTCGGCAAAAACATTGCCGCTGCTTTTCTCCACGCGAATCGGTTTTCTTGTTCTGGTAGCCACGTTAGTTCTCCTTTTCTCCATGGAGGCGTTCCGCCTCAGCAAGCCGGCGACGGATAAGGTCAATGTCCTTCTTCGGAGTGGCGATGCCCCGTTTTGATTTTTTCTGGAAGGCATGCAAAACGTAAATGGCCTCCCGATAGCGGACCGTGTAAACCGCTCGCCATGTGCCGCCTTGCTGATCCACGACAATTTCGAGGACGGAGCTACCGCCAAAACCCTTCAGAGGCTTTGCTGATGGATCGGTTTCACCTTGCTGGGCGGTATATAGGGCCTGGCCGAGTTCGCGCCGGACTTGACGAGGGAACCCTCGCACGTCTCTGCGGCTTGAACCGACCCAGACGACTGGGCGCTCCGATCCGTTCATTATACATAAATACGTCTATTCATATGTATTGTCAAGAGAAGGTGCCGCCAATCGGAAGGCTGCTGTCCTTCTTCACTAGCCGCGGCATTTGACTACGGCGTCAAAACGACAAGACGGCTGTCCCTAAACTGGTACTTTGTACAGGTGGCAGGCGCCAAGCCGAGGTCTAGTGTGGGGAGACACAGCCCTATTTAATAAGGTCCAAGTGTGGAGGCACAATGCGCAGCCTCAAGATTCTGCCTGCGATTCTAGTGCTCGGTGCGATGCCGGTCGACGCAGCTGCCCAGCAGCCGACGATGACGGTGAACGAAGTGGTGGACAAAATCGTGCGGCAGGAGCAGACGGAGGTGCAGCTGCTTCGCCAATACTCGCCGCTAGTGGAAACCTACATCCAGAATATCCGCCCGGATAAGCAGGCGGGGATAGTGCCGGACGGCGACAAATACTTTCTGGGGCGTGCCGAACTGGCGAAGGGCGTGGAACTTGAGCCCCTGGACCGCGACGCGGGCTTGAAACACAAGATCTTCAGCGGTTGGGCGAACTTCTTCTCCACGGAATTTGTCCCGCGCGGGTTCCTCCAGATGATCTACCTGGACATGAATGGATTCGACCGCGCGCATTACAAGATTGAGTATCTGCGGCGCGAGTTTTTGGGCGAGGTGCGTTGCCTAGTGTTCGACGTCGATCCGTTGCCGAAGTCGGGTAAAGGGCGCTTCGTGGGCCGCATCTGGGTGGAGGATCAGGATTTCCACATCGTGCGCTTCAACGGAGCGTATGGCGGCTCGTCGCTGACCAGCAACTACTTCAATTTCGATAGCTGGCGAATAAATGCTGGAAAGAACCAATGGCTTCCGGCCTTCATCTACAGCGAACAGGGCAGCGTCCGAGACTCGAAGACAAGATACCTGGGATTCAAGACTTTCCGGGCGCAGACGCGCCTTTGGGGATATAACCTTGGCAACGCGCGGGAAGAGCAAGAGCTGAATAAAGTGCTCGTGGAGGCGCAGATTCCTGTAAATGATCAGTCGGAAACGGCCAACGACTACTCACCGCTTCAAGCGGAGCGTTCCTGGGAACGGCAGGCCGAAGAGAACGTTACGGAGCGGTTGGAACGCCAAGGTTTGATAGCGCCGCGCGGAGAAGTGGATAAGGTGCTGGAGGCTGTGGTCAACAATTTGGAAGTGACCAATAGTCTGGACATCACACCGGAAGTCCGTTGCCGCGTGCTAATGACCTCAACGCTCGAGTCATTCACTATTGGGCACACCATCGTCTTGAGCCGCGGGTTGATTGACGTGCTTCCAGACGAGGCCAGCCTGGCGGCCATCCTGGCGCACGAACTGGGCCATGTGGTGCTCGGACATCGCATAGACTCGCAATTTGCGTTCTTCAGCCGCGTGCGATTCGACGAAAAGGAGACGTTTCGCCACTTTGATTTTGCTCGTACCCCGGAAGAAGAGCAGGCAGCGAAGGTCAAGGGGACTGAACTGCTGAGCAATTCGCCCTACAAACAACAGTCCGGCAACGCACAACTCTTTCTTCAAGCGCTCAAGAACCGAGCGAAGGAAATCCCGAACCTCATCAGTCCGCACCTGGGTGACAGGCTATCGACAAGCTGGACCATCGTCGCAGCGGTATTCTCCGCGCAATCGGGCGAGGCGGATGAGAAGCCGGCCGCTAACGCCATTGCGGCGCTGCCTCTCGGCGGACGAATCAAAGTCGACCCGTGGACCGACCAGTTGCGGATGCTCAAGTCCAAGGCCGTGGGCACAGTGACTGAGTCCGAGAAAATGCCCTTCGAGGTCACTCCCTTCATCACCAGCCTGACCCGCCAAGGAGAGCACTCAGCGACAGAAGCTCCTGGCCCCATGTCAGCCCAGGCTGGTTCGGAAGCAAAACCATAGGCACGCAAAAGGAAATCCCGCAGCGTTCTGCCAGCACCATCAGACAAAGCGCCCCGCTTTTCAGGTCTAAGCGCGGCGTTTGACCTTTCGTCGAACCATGGGACAATTTCGTGGCGTACATGAACCGTCCCAAGAATTTCCGCGCCTATTTTCTGCTTGCCGCGCTGGCAATCTCCGGCCTGGTCGTACTTTTGCGCGAGCATAGTCCTTCGTTCCTTCGCCCGGACCTCCATCTGTGCGCCTACGTGACGACAGAAGATGGCAACGTCACGGTGGTCGATCTCGTTAAGCTCAAAGCCGTGGCGCGGATTGCCGTCGGGCCGGGACTTTCCGGAATGCGCGAGCATCCCACGCGCCCGGAAGTGTTCGGAGTCAGCAGCACGGGCGGCTACGTGTGGATCCTCGATCCGCGCGCCAACCAGTTCACGGGGCAAGTCACAGCCCGGATTGCCGTGGGCCCACTTCCCTACGCGCTCGACTTTTCACCGGACGGCAACCGCATCTACACCACCGCGTCTGGAAACAACACGCTGCTGGCGATTGACGTTAAATCGCGCGGCGTGGTCGGGCGGGCGGTGACGGGGCGCGAACCGGTCCTCGCGCACGTCACGCCGGACGGCAAAACCATCCTGGTTGTCAATCGCCGCGACGGCACGCTGGGGATACATGACGCGGCGACGCTCGTGCAGCGCGGCAACGTTTCCGTCGTCGCGCAACCTGAAGACGTAGCCGTCTTGCCGGACAGTTCACTGGCGTTCGTGCTGAGCCGTTCGGAGCAGCGCATCTCCGTCGTGGATTTGCGCCGCGGCGTTCTGGTCACGCATCTTGAGCTGGCTGGTGCGCCCACAGACATGCTGCTGAAGCCCGATGGCGGCGAACTTTACGTGATTTCGCCGGAGGCGCACGGACTCCAGGCCATCAATACAGAGACGCATGAGGTGGGGGATTATATGGTCCTCGGATCGGCGCCCACGCGCGGGGTCCTCAGCAGCGACGCCAGCCTGCTCTATGTCTCGGACACGGCTGCGGGCCGTGTCACGCCGGTGGACATTTTCAATCGCCGCATTGTGCGCGATCCGGGGAAGGGGTTCCCCATTCCGGCTGGCGATGCTCCTGGCGCGTTGCGGTTCGATCCCGCCGAAAATTTGTTGCTGGTGGTAAGCGAGAGCTCCGGCGACTTGGCAGTCATTCGCGTGCGGACGAATTTTCTGTTGACAATGATCCCGGTGGGCAGTCATCCGCGCGACCTGGCAGTCAAATTATTTTAAGGAGGAATGCATGGAGCGCCTTAAAGTAAAACTTTAATTAACGAATTCCTGGCGGCAAGCCCGCTCCAGAAGACCTCAAGAAAAACTTTAACTATCGCTCCAGGCTTTCTGTCTCCTCCTCCGTTGGCCAGGCGGAATGATCTTCACCGAGATTTACGTCCAGGAATCCTTCAGCAGGCAAGACGTCGACAGGCAATCCGCAGTGCCACAGAGCAACGCCGAGGCGCAGCTTGGTCTGGCTTTTTAGGTTGAGCTGGTCTTTGTTGATCGCGACTTCGAGGACGCGTTCGAAGGCGGCTTCCGCGACGAGCTTGGGATTCAGCAGGCAGACAAGAGCTTTTTCGACAGAGAACTCCTGAACGTGGCCGCGCTCCAGTTTTACGACGATGCTAATTTCCTCAGCGCCCGCGATGGTGATACGAAACTCCGGATCTTCCAGCTCGCCGAGTGCTTCGGGAAATGGATCGATGCGCACGCAGAAGCGGCCTTCCTCGAATCCGTAGCGCAGTTCGTGCAGATAAAAAATGCGACCGTGCATGGAGCCGCCGCGCCGCTCCGGCGAATACAAGCCCGCCCCGAGCCATTCGAAATAGGAGGTGTCCCTGCCGTCGACGGTGATATTCAACTTGCCCGTAGGAGCCAACTGCACCGCGTGCTCGGGCTTGCGCTTGATGGGCTTGGCCAATTCGGCCGGCGCCACTTGCCCGAGCGCCAGGTAGATAGCGGTGAGATGCTTGCGATAAAGGGCGTCAAACTCCGCGTCGTTCGCCGTGCTGTGCTCGGGGCCGAACCACCAGCACCAGTCGCTGCCCTCGGCGGCCAGAAGCGATTCGCGGGCCTCTTTGAGCGCGGTTTCGGTGGGGGCGTCGGGCCGTCCCTGCTTGCGAGCTTCGAGTGCGCGAGCGTAGGCTTCGCGCGCGTCCCACAGTAATTCCCAGGCGGTGATGTCTTCGGCGTGGCCGATCCACACGTCGAAATTGGCGTTAATCCAGGAAGCAGGGAAAATTCCAGAGGTGGTGGGAAGAGCGCTGGCCGCAGCAATCGCTTCCGTGGCTGTAAGCGCCCGGAGATCCTGATCGCCCTGGACGCGTCCGTAAAACTCGCGGAGAAACGCGCGGCCGTTTCCCGGGTAGTATTCCCAGGCATTTTCGCCGTCGAGAAAAAGGCAAATGGTGAGAGGCTGATCGCCGGGCACGCTTTCTCCGAGGTGTCGAATGCGATTGTGGAGATCACCTGCGGCGGCCTTGGCGTCCATGCGGCTGTAAACGAAACCGATGAGATCGGAGAGATGGTGATCGCGAAACAAGCCGGTGATGCCGTTCAGAGCAACTTGCACTTTCCAAGGCTTGTAGAGGCGATCCGCGTTGGCGGGTATGCCGTTGGCGTCGCGGAAAAACCCGACGTTCAGCGTGCGGCCAAGTACTCCTTCATCCGTGCCGAACCACTGAAAGCCTTCTTCCGCCGCAATGGTCAGCGCCTGGTCAGAGACGGAGCCCTCAGAAGGCCACAGACCGGCGGGCTTCACGCCAAAAACTCTTTCATGATATTCGCGGGCCAGCCGCAATTGCTCGCGCGCATCTTCCGGATGGCGGTAGGCGCGGCGCGGGAGCGGCGTCCCGGGATTGGCGACCCGCGCGATATCGGAATCGCAGATCAGCGGAAGGATGGGGTGATAGAACGGCGTCGTGCTGATCTCAATCTGACCGCGCTGCGCCGCGTCGTGATATGCCGGGAGCACCAGTCCGAGGAAATCGAGCTGCTTTTTGCGCAGGGCGGATTTGTCCTTCTCGGTGAAGTCCTTCCCTTTCGTGGCCAGACCACTTACGACTTCATCCGTTTCGAGCCAGGACTCATCCATCCATGCCAACTGCGAGAGGAGTTGCAGATCGCGCCAGTCGCGCGGAGTGAAAGAGACCAGCGCCTGAGCGCCACCGGCGGGACGCGACCATTCGAATAACTCGACGAAGCGGGGCCAGCGCGACATCAGGCGCTCGTGATTGACTTGAAAAGCGCGCGAGATGATTTCCGCCTTGTCTTCGCGGGTCAACTCGTCGGCATTCTTGAACGCCAGGGAAAACCAGGGCTCATTGAAACTGCAACTGGCATACTCCTCGAGTTGCATGCCGAGGGCAGGCACGACATTGAAAGTGGCATGAAAATTCGGAAATTCGCGGAGCACTTCCACCATGCCCCAGTAATCTTTCAGGGCATGCAGGCGCGTCCACGGGAGGACGTAGCGCCCGCTTTCGGGGTCGCGGTACTGCGGCTGATGCATGTGCCACAACACGACCAGATGAATTCGCTTCATTGCTCGCATCTCTCCCGAGTTAGTTCCGTAGCCGAAGGGTGTCCGGCTGATAGTAGAACGTTGCGCGGTGCTTTAGGTTAGAGCTCGATAGAATTGCGCGCGCCACACCCAACATTGAGATAAACCACTCTAAGAAAAACTATCATGTAATCGACGGTAAGAGAAACGGATGGGCCGCACCCGCGCAATACCAGTGAATTGACGGTAGCTTACGGAATGCTCCGGGCCTGCAAGTTTGTGCGCCCTTCACCGCAGCAAAGAGCCGTTGTACCATGGTCTCGAAGGATTCGGTTCGTCCGTGTCAGCAGCAATCTCGCCTGGCTTAGCGAGCCACACGAAATGGGAGCAAGAAAATGATACTCATTACGGGAGCCAGCGGAACTGTCGGCAAGGCGGTTTTGCAGGAAGCCATTCGGAGGGACTCCAAAGTCCGAGCCATGTACAGATCAAAAGAGGAGGCCGCGAAGGCGCCCTCGGGGTGCGAGCCCGTGCTGGCGGATTATGCGGATAAACAAAGCCTCCGCAAGGCTCTGAACGGAGTGACCTCTGTGTATCTTGTGTGTTCTCCGATTCCCCAGCTCGTGGAACTCGAGAGCAATATGGTGGACGCGTGCAAGGAATCCGGCGTGAAGCACGTGGTTCTAAATTCGGCGCTGGGAGCAGGAGATTACGGAAAATCGTTCCCGAGCTGGCACCGCAAGGTGGAAGACAAACTCAAAGGGACAAGCATGCGCTACGCGATCCTGCGGCCCAATGGGTTCATGCAGAACATCGTAGCCTTTTACGCTCCCAGTATTCGGGCGCAGGGGGCATTCTACGCCGCTATGGGGGATGCAAAGGTCAGCCATGTGGACGTTGGTGACATCGCGGTAGTCGCAGTCAAAGCGCTTCACGGAGGCGCTCACGCCGGGAAGATTTACGAGTTGAATGGGCCGGAAGCGATCTCCAACCAGGAACTGGCGGAGCGTATATCCAAGGTGACAGGACGGACGGTCAAGTTCGTCGATATTCCGGAGTCAGCGCAACGCGAGTCTATGCTCGGCTTGGGTATGCCGGAGTGGCAGGTGACCGCGCTCCTTGAACTTCAGCAGTATTACAAGCAAGGCGGCGGGGCCAAAACGGATGGCCTGCTAAAGACTTTGATCGAGCGCGAACCCGTAAACCTCGATCAGTATTTGACTGCTAATGCGCGCGAATTTCGAGATCAGGCCGCGTCGGCCTGATGGTCGCAGGCCTCCAAAAACAGCGGACTAAAAGCGCGACGAGGCGAACGCTGTCGCGGCCGTGCTACACTCAGCGTTCGCGCCATGCGCATCCTGGACCGGTATATCGTCCGCGAAGTTCTTCGCCACGCACTCCTCGGACTTGCCGTCTTCACCTTCGTATTCTTCGTTCCGCAATTGGTGCGCTTGATGGAGTTGTTTGTGCGTCACGCCGGTTCGGGCGCGCAGATTCTTAAACTCTTTCTGTGCATTCTTCCCGGCGTTTTTGTATTCACGCTGCCGATAGCCACGCTGATTGGCGTGCTCCTCGGGCTTGGCCGAATGTCCGCAGACAGCGAAATCATTGCGCTCACGGCGCTGGGCATCGGGCGCCGGCGAATCCTCCTTCCGGTCGGCGTGCTGGCGCTGTCGACCTCCCTGCTCACGCTGGCGATGACCGTTTGGCTCAGCCCGGTGTCGCTGCGAACGCTGCACTCGATTGAAGCACAACTGGTGAGCTCACAAATTTCGTTCCAAGTGCAGCCGCGGGTTTTTGACGAGCGCTTCCCGAACAAGGTTCTTTACGTCAGCGATGTGACGGCCAGCGGCACGCAATGGCACGGAATATTCCTTGCGGAGACCGGGGGAGAAGGTGGCTCTCACTTGACGCTAGCGGAAAACGCGATCGTAATTGCCGAAGCAAATCAAGGCAAGCTGGAGTTGCACTTGAAGGGAGGTACGACACACGAGTTCGCACGGGAGGATGCGGACCATTACTCGGTGACCGCCTTCGGGCAAAGCGACTGGCCCATTGAAATCAACGGACTCTCGTCCGAACAGCCTCGGCAACTCAGCAATCCCGAACGATCGACACGCCAACTGCTTTCCGATGACGGCCCAGGATGGCGGGGAGCACGCGTGGAGCTTCACCGGCGCTTTGCGTTTCCGGTGGCGTGCCTGGTGTTCGCGCTGGTCGCGGTACCGCTCGGGGCCCAACCGCGCCGGGGTGGGCGTGCGGCGGGCTCTCTGCTAGCGGTGTTGCTAATCGCGGCTTACTACCTAATGCTGGGGCTGGGGGATGGATTGGCGCGTCGAGGGACGTTGTTGCCCGCCGAAGGCATCTGGATTGCCAACGGCGTTCTCGCGGCGCTCGGTCTTGCCCTGCTGCCGAGGATGGAACAGTTCCGCGGTGAAAGCAGATGGCTGCGACCGTTCGGATACATCAAGATTTGGATCCGCCTGCAGCGTCGCCGCCAGGCACAGGCACGCGCCCGGACCGTGTCATCCCGCGCCGCCAACGGAGACCCACCGGAGATCGTCGCATACTCAGGAGGTAGCTTTCCACGATTGATGGACCTATACATCCTGCGACGTTTCTTTTATTACTTCGTGCTGCTGATGGCGATTTTTGTTTTCCTCTACGAGACATTTACATTGTTCGACTTGCTCGACGACATCGCCCGGCACAAAGTCCCTTTTCTGACGGTAGTGGACTACTTCCGCTACCTGACGCCGTACTTGCTTTACAACTTCTTTCCCCTAGGAGCGTTGGTGGCGGTGCTGGTTACGCTTGGGGTGATGAGTAAGAACAATGAGATCGTGGCGATAAAAGCAGGCGGTACAAGCCTTCACCGCTTGGCTGTGCCGCTGTTTCTGGCTGGATTGGCGCTCGCGGCGACGGTGATTTTGCTGGACTACACCTATCTTCCGTATGCCAACCAGAAGCAGGACGCCTTGCATAACCAGATCAAGGGCCGGCCGCCGCAAACTTACACTCATCCGCAGCGCTGGATCTTTGGAGAAAACTACAAGATTTACAATTACGATCTCTTTGATTCTGCCCAGCACCTGTTCGGAGGACTCAGCGTTTTGGAAATTGATCCGGCGAATTTCCAATTGCGCCGCCGCATTTTTGCAACGCGCGCCCGATGGTCCGAACCGCAACATGGTTGGGTGCTTGAAAGCGGCTGGATTCGGGATTTTTCCGACGGCTCCATTGCTCATTATGAGCGCTTTACTGCGGCAGCTCCCCAAGAACTGACCGAGCCGCCCAGCTACTTCAACCGCGAGGTACGCCAAGCGTTTCAGATGAACCTGCTCGAACTGGGCAATTACATTGATGGCCTGCATCGGGCCGGATTCGACGTGACCAACCTGACGGTGCAATGGCACAAGAAAATTGCCTACCCGCTCATGGCGCCTATCAGCATGCTCCTTGCCATCCCGTTCGCCTTCCTTGTAGGAACCCGCGGCGCACTCGGCGGCGTCGCCCTCGGTGTGGGCATTGGGATCGCCTACTGGGCCATGGCTGCGCTCCTCGAAGCTATGGGCAGCGTGGGGCAGTTGCCGCCGCAGCTTTCCGGATGGTCGCCGGACATTATTTTCTTTTTTCTGGGGTTGTACTTCTTCTTCAAGATGCCGACGTAAAAAAACGAAGCCATCGATGTGCAGAGAAAATGAGAATGTCTGCGCGCCGACGGCTTGAAGTATTACTTTAGATTGACTCGAAGGCGAATTCGTCCGCTACTTTCTTCTCTTTTTCTTGATTTGTTTTTCTTCAACTACTACTTGAGCTGCTGCAAGGCGGGAGATCGGCACACGGAACGGAGACGCACTGACGTAGTCCATGCCGACTTGGTGGCAGAACTTTACGCTCTCCGCATCGCCACCATGCTCGCCGCAGATGCCTATCTTGAGTTTGGGGCGGGTCTTGCGTCCTTGCTCGATTCCCCACCGCATTAGCATCCCGACCCCCTTGGTATCCAACGACTGGAAGGGGTCGGCAGCGAATACACCGGCTTTCTTTTCGTCTACATAATCCGGCAAGAAGCGGCCGGCGTCGTCGCGAGAGAGCCCCATCGTGGTTTGCGTGAGGTCATTGGTTCCGAAGGAGAAGAAGTCTGCCACTTCGGCAATTTCTCCGGCCATCAGCGCGGCGCGCGGCAATTCGATCATGGTGCCGACGAGGTAGTTAAGCTTAACGCCGGACTTCTCGATCAAGTCATCGGCAACGCGGCGCGTGGCTTGTTCGAGAATTGACAGCTCCTTACGGTCCAGAGTGAGCGGATGCATGATCTCAGGTAAAACTTTAACTCCCGATTTCTGGCATTCGATGGCCGCCTCGATGATGGCGCGCACTTGCATCTCGAGAATTTCAGGGTAGGTGATGCAGAGACGGCATCCTCGATGACCCAGCATCGGGTTGGCTTCGTGCAACTGCTCGACGCGGCGGATCACCACCTCAACGCTAATGCCGAGTTCTTTAGCAAGCTCTTCCTGCTTGGCGCGTTCGTGCGGCACGAACTCGTGGAGTGGTGGGTCAATCAAGCGGATGGTGACCGGGAGACCATCCATGGCCTTGAAGATGCCCACGAAGTCGCGTCGCTGAAACGGTAGCAGTTTGTCAAGCGCCTTTACGCGCGCTTCCCTGTTATCGGCGAGAATCATTTCCTGGATGGCCCGCTGCCGTTCATGGCTTCGCTCCGGTTGCTCGAAGTCGGTAAAGAACATGTGCTCCGTTCGGCAGAGGCCAATGCCTTCCGCTCCGAACTCGATGGCCTTGCGCGCGTCCTGCGGAGTATCAACGTTTGTGCGGACCCTTAAGCGCCGCGTATTGTCGGCCCACTTCATGAGCGTTTCATAGGATTTGGGAAGCTGGGGCACGACTAAAGGCATCGCCTCGGTGTAAACCAAACCTTCGCTCCCATCGAGTGTGATCCAATCCCCTTCCTTCACGACCTTGCCGTTGGTGGACATGGATAGTGCTTTGTAATCAATGTCTAGCTTTTCCGCACCGACCACGCAGCACTTGCCCCACCCGCGGGCCACGACGGCCGCGTGGCTGGTCTTGCCCCCCGTGGCGGTCAGAATGCCTTGGGCGACGGCCATGCCGCCGACGTCTTCGGGGCTGGTTTCGCGGCGGACAAGGATGACCTTCTCGCCGCGCCCGGCCCACTCCTCTGCTTTCTGCGCGGAGAATACGACTTTGCCGACGGCGGCGCCGGGCACGGCGTTAATCCCAGTGGCCAAGATTTTTGTGACCAAAGATTTTCTGTCAATCTTGGAGTCGATCACGGGATAAAAGAGCCGCTCAATGTCTTCCGGCTTGACGCGGAGAAGGGCTTCTTCTTTGGTGATGAGCTTTTCATTGGCCATGTCGGCAGCGATGCGAAACGTGGCGGCAGGAGTGCGCTTGCCAGTGCGCGTCTGCAACATGTAGAGCTTGCCGTCCTCGACGGTGAATTCCATGTCCTGCATGTCCCGGTAGTGTTTCTCAAGTTTTACTCGAACTTTCTCGAGCTGCGCGTAAACCTTTGGCATGGTCTTTTGCATTTCGCGCAGCGGCATAGGAGTGCGAATGCCGGCAACCACGTCCTCACCCTGCGCGTTCACTAGATAGTCGCCATAGAAAATCTTTTCGCCAGTACTCGGATCGCGTGTGAAGCAGACGCCGGTGCCGGAAGTGTCGCCGGTATTCCCGAACACCATTTGGACGACGTTCACGGCGGTGCCCAGCAGGCCGCTAATTTTCTCGACGCGCCGGTAAGTAACCGCCTTCTCCGCCATCCACGAACCGAACACCGCGCCGATTGCTCCCCAAAGCTGATCGATTGGATCGTCCGGGAAATCCTTTCCCGATTGCTTGCGAAAGTAGGCTTTGTATTCCGCCACCAATTCTTTCCAGCCACTGGCGGGCACGGCAGTATCTTCCTTGACGCCGAGGCGGTCTCTCATCGCGCGGAGGCGGTGCTCCAGGTCCTCCTTGGACAAGCCCATGACGACCGTGGAATACATCTGTACGAACCGGCGGTAAGCGTCGTAGGCGAACCGCTCGTTCCTAGTTGCGGCGGCAAGGCCTTCGACGGAGCGGTCGTTGAGGCCAAGATTCAGAATGGTTTCCATCATTCCAGGCATGGAGCGCGCGGAACCGGAGCGTACACTGACGAGGAGCGGGTTTTTGGGATCGCCGAGTTTCTTCATTGTGGTGCGTTCGAGTTTCGCGACGTTATCGGCCACCTGCTTCTTCAGTTCTGCGGGGTACTTCTTGCCGTTCTTGTAAAAATAATCGCAGGCTTCGGTGGAGATGGTGAAGCCGGCAGGAACGGGCAGGCCGATCTTCGTCATTTCGGCGAGACCGGCGCCTTTGCCTCCAAGGAGATCGCGCCAGGTTCCGTCCCCTTCCGCTTTGCCGGCGCCGAAAAAATAGACCCATTTAGTCACGGTATTCCTCGCTTGTCCTATTTTGAATTGTGGAAGGCTTGTTGCTGCAACCATTCCGCAGCGACGGCCGGAAAGATTGTCGGCACGCCGACTTGTTGTTACTTCAAGTAAAACTTTATGTTCTCTAGCGCCGCTCTTCCCCGCCAATTTCCGAGAAGTCGGCGACAGTCGTGAACTCACGGAGCAATTCCGCGAGCAACGCAAGACGGTTGCTCCTGACGGCTTCGTTTTCCGCCATCACCATGACGCCATCGAAGAATTGATCGACAACTTTTCGCAGACCGGCGATGGTTTCCAATGCTTCCAGATACTTCCCAGCGCGTTTCTGGGTTTGCACTTTTGTGGCTGACGCGCGAACGGCCGAATAAAGGTCCCGTTCGGCGCCGCTCTCGAAGAGCTCCGGATTGACGTGCCGCGGATCGCCTGCAGCAACGTTGGCTTTCTCAAGGATATTGCGAATGCGCTTGAAAGACACCGCCAGCGGTTCGAAGTTCTTGGACTTGCGAATGGCCTTCAGGGCCACCAGGCGTTTCTGAGCATCCACCAAGTCATCGGCGCCGGCACGAAAAACGGCGCTGACCTCATCGTAGCCAAAGCCTTCGCGCTCGCGGAAGACGAACTTGGCGCGGTCGAGGATGAAGTCGAGAATCTGCGTTTCCTGGTCCGGTGTAACGCCACGCTTGGGTTTATGAGTGAGCAAGGATTTCGCTGCCGCGCCGATGGCCAGTGAAAGCGAGACGGGCAGCTTCTTCTCCACAATGATCTTGACGATTCCGAGCGCGGCGCGCCGCAGTGCATAGGGGTCGCTCGAGCCGGTAGGCACAACTCCGACAGCAAAGCAGCCCACGACGGAATCGAGTTTGTCCGCGAGTGCCACGGCGCACCCCGTAAGATTGCGTGGGATAGGATCTCCGAGTCCCACGGGACGGTAGTGGTCATAGATAGCGTCGGCGATTTCGTCGGGTTCACCTTGGGCGCGAGCGTACAGTCCCCCGACGATGCCCTGTAACTCTGTGAACTCGCGGACCATCTCAGTGGCCAGGTCGCACTTGGCGAGTTCGGCGGCGCGATCGGCTTCGGCGACATGGGCCAGAAGTATGCCGAGATTGAACCACTGTTCGGTGAACCAGCGGGCGATGGCGCGGATCCGCTCAACCTTGTCCCGGTAACTGCCGAGCCGCGATTCATAGGTGACGCGTTCCAGTTTCGGCAAATAGTCGGCCAGCCGACATTTCTGATCCGCCTGCCAGAAAAATTGCGCGTCGGCGAAACGCGCCCGAAGGACGCGCTCGTGGCCGGCGCGGATCAGTCCCTTCGCCTCCTTGTCCACATTGATGACCGCCAGGAAGTGCGGGGCCAGTTCCCCGCTCTTCTTTTCCACCGCGAAATACTTCTGGTGGTCGCGCATGACGGTGACCAGGATTTCGTCCGGCAGGTTCAGGAATGCAGGGTCGAAGTCGCCCTGAATGACGCTAGGGTATTCGTTGAGGTAGGTCACAAGCCTTCGCAGAGAAGCGTCTTCGTGGATGCGGTAACTTCCCCGCTTGCCATGAGCTTCGAGTTCCTTCGCGATTTTCTCCTGGCGGCGGGCAGGGCGGACGAGGACGCCATTTTGTTGCAGGCGCTTCTCGTAGTCTGCAAAGTTGCTGACAGGGATGCTGCTCGAACCGAGGAATCGATGTCCGCGCGTGGTGCGACCAGCGGCTATGCCTGCCACCGAAAGTTTCAGCGGCTTGCCATCGAGCACGGCGACGATCCAGCGGATAGGACGAATGAAGCGCGCGCCATCTAGGCCGGTCCAGGTCATGGATTTCGGCCAGGCAAGGTCATGCACGGCACGCGGAAGGATGGAGATCAGAATTTGCTCCGCGGTGCGGCCGAGTTTTATTTGCTTGGCGGCGAGGTACTCCCCCTTGGAAGTCTGAACCAGGTAGAGATCGGTGACATGGACGCGCTGCTTCTCAGCGAAGCTTTGCGCGGCGCGTGTCGGCGCGCCGACGGAATCGTAGGCCACGGATTTGGGCGGGCCGGTTACTTCGATCTCGACGTCCGCCTGTTTCGCGCGCAGCCCACAAACCCAGGCGGTCAGGCGGCGGGGCGTGCTGAAGGTTTCCACGGATACCCCGTCAGAGAGACTTTCGGCGGTAAGCAGCTTCTCGATGTTCGTGCGGAGCTCCTCTTCTGCTTTTGGAAGCATCCCGGCGGGGATTTCCTCGCAGCCGACTTCAAAGAGGAGTTCGACGCGCTTTTCGATAGGCGCTGCCTTCATGCCCGGACCTCGCGATGGGATGGCGCGCCGGTAATCTGTGACAGGTAGGCCACAGCGGTCCGGCAGGCAATGGTGCGCACACGGGCCATGAGCGCGGCGCGCTCCGTGGTGGAGATTACTCCCCGCGCGTCCAGCAGGTTGAAGAGTTGCGAACACTTGAGGCAATGGTCGTAGGCCGCGAGCAACGGATAACGAACGCGCTCCTTCCCTTCCAGTCCTTTGAAGCCGTCTAGGAGTTCCTTGGCCTGCTTCTCGTGCAGTTCAAATTCCGTGCGAATCGAAGAGGCATCGCTGCGGTCAAAGCTGTATTCGGAAAACTGCTGTTCTTCCATCATGCGGACATCGCCGTAAGTCTTATCCGCGGACCAGCGAAGGTCGTAGACACTCTCCACTCCTTGCAGGAACGCGCAGATACGCTCGAGGCCGTAGGTGAGCTCAACGGAGATGGGGTCGAGGTCGATCCCGCCGCTCTGCTGGAAGTAGGTGAACTGCGTGATCTCCAGGCCATCCAGAAGAACTTGCCAGCCGATGCCCCACGCGCCGAGAGTCGGGGATTCCCAGTTGTCCTCTTCAAAGCGAATGTCGTGCTCTTTGAGGTTGATTCCGATGGCCCCCAAGCTCTTCAGGTAGAGGTCCTGCACATCAACCGGAGAAGGTTTAAGGATCACTTGAAATTGGAAATGCTTGTAGAGGCGATTGGGATTTTCGCCGTAGCGACCGTCGGCGGGCCGACGACTGGGCTGCACGTATCCAACGCGATAAGCGTTGGGGCCTAGCACGCGCAGGAACGTTTCGGGATGCATTGTGCCAGCTCCAACCTCAACGTCGTAGGGCTGCTGCAGCACGCAGCCTTGCTTCACCCAAAAATGCGAGAGCTGCAAAATCAGATCTTGAAAATTGAGGCCCTTCAACTTTTTCTCAAGTTTTACTTTAACTTTCAAGTCGTCTCCAAAAGTGCGCGCGTCAGCAGCTGCCGCTCCACATGGTGTTCGATCCAGGACAGCGCAGCCTCACGCAGTTCCCCGGCGCTGGCGTGCATCGACTCTTCATACGAGATACGGTCCAGCCGTTCCCCCGCGAAACGTTCGGCAAGATTCCGCGCCTCAAGGTGCAATGGCTTCATCCCGGGTCGCCTGCACTTCTCACAAAACAGCCCGGCATGGTGCGCGTCATAAAAGGCCGGCTTCGATCCAAAGGGCGTGTCACAAACAACGCAACGGTCGAAGCGTGGCAACCAGCCACCCAGCCTCACCGTCCAGAAGGCGAAATAACTCAGCGGCAACCTCCAGTCGCTAGTGCGCTCGACCTCGCGCGCTGCCAGGAGGATTAGCCGAAACATGGGCTCCGAGACTTCGTGCTCCGGCAGAATCAGCTCCGAAATCTCGCTGATGACCGCCAGCCCGGTACTGAGGCCATAATCGCTCTGTGCCTTGTGAAAGGATTCGAGCAAATCAGTTTGCTGGATGCGCACCAGTTCGCGCGTCTCCTTCTCGACGTACCAAATCTGGACGTGCGAGAGAACCTCCAGCGTTGAACCGTAACGGTTCTTTATACGCCGGGCGCCTGCTGCTACGCCGCGCACTCGCCCAGAAGAACGCCCCAGAAAGCTCACCAGGCGGTCCGCTTCGCCCAGCGGAAATGTCTTCAGAATGATGGCTTCCGTTTCCCGCGCAGGCATGAGCAGTCGGCGCGCCGACGCTGCGCCGGACAAATTGCCGCATTCCGCCCGAAGCGCGCGTACACGCAGAACTATTGTAATTACCACACGCGCACCCAGCGCGCAATGTTCGCGTGAAAGAATTCCTGAAAAAATCAGTTCCGGAGGTATGGGGGAATTGAAGATCACGCGTCTTCACAATTTGCGTCTTGGCCAGCATAAGCAAACGTAAGGGCCGCAGATTGTGGCGATTGCAGGCAAGAATTTATTCTGTTAACTAGCCGCTTTCCGTTGCTAACATTATCGGACGCTGTAAATTCCATTCCCCCGCCCTTTTCATTTTCGGCGCGTTTCGCTACTCTGCTGCGGGCCTATTCCATGTTCATCCCGCTCAAAGACCTCAACCCCTCGCGCACCTATCCCTTCGTCAACATCACGTTGATCCTTGCCAACATCGCGGTGTTTATCTATACGATTGGCCTGGAGGCTACGCTCCCGCACCGGGCTTTTGAGTCCCTGCTCCTCCCTTACTCCACGGTTCCCGCTCGGATTCCTGCGTTCCTTGCAGGGCACACCGGATTTGAGGTTGCCTTCCTGCCCTTGGTAACAAGCATGTTTCTGCACTCCGGCTTGCTGCATATTGCCGGCAACATGCTCTTCCTTTGGATCTTCGGCGACAATGTCGAGGACTTTTTCGGGCACTTCACGTATCTCTTCTTTTATCTGGCCTGCGGCATAGGGGCCGGGCTTCTTCACATCATTTTCAATTTCCATTCCAGCATCCCCGCAGTTGGCGCAAGCGGGGCGATATCCGGCGTGATGGGTGCCTACATGCTGCTATATCCACGGGCCCGCGTACTCACGCTTGTGTTCATCTTCCCTTTGCCGGTGCCGGCGGTAGTCTTTCTAGGCTTGTGGTACGTCATGCAATTCCTGGCAGGGCTTAGCACCATCGGAATGAAAGTTACGGGTGGCGTAGCCGTATGGGCGCACGTCGGAGGGTTCTTGTTGGGCATGCTGCTGACGGGGATGGTGCGAGGAAGTAGCAGTCCAAAGCGTGCTTTTTGACAGTTAAAGTGTTTCTTTAATTCGCAGAGCAAATTTGGAATTGAGATGAAGCACCGATTTAGTTCTGTTTGGCCAGCGCTTCCACCGATTTGATGGCTAGCCAGTCGCCGATTTCGACCGTGCGTTTGTCCCCGCCGAGGTCGGGCGTCACGTAGTTCTCGCGCAAAGCTGCCCGGACGGCGGCGCGGAGCGCATCAGCCTCCGGCTTCCACCCCAGAAATTCCAGCATCATCGCCGAAGTAAGAACTGAGCCTAGCGGGTTGGCAATGCCCTTCCCGGCAATGTTGGGTGCGGAGCCGTGCACCGGCTCGAACAGTGAAGTCTTGCCGGGATGAATGTTGCCGGATGGCGCAAGCCCCAGGCCGCCGGCAAGCTGCGCCCCCAAGTCGCTGATAATGTCGCCGAAAAGATTGCACGTGACGATGACGTCGAATTGTCGAGGATCGCGGACAATCTCCATCGCCAAGGTGTCGATATACAAGTGGCGGGAGTCGATGTCCGCGTACTCGTGGCGGACCTCCTTGAAGACTCTCTGCCAGAGGTCGTGTGCAAAGGTCATGGCATTGGATTTGTCGCTCATGCACACGCGCTTCAGTCGGTTCCGGCGCGCGTATTCGAACGCGTAGCGGATGATGCGCTCGACCCCTTTGCGGGAGTTCACGTCCTCCTGAACGGCAATCTCGTCCGGGGTGCTTTTCTTAAAGAACCCGCCAACGCCCACGTACAGGCCCTCGGTGTTCTCTCGGATGACCATCAGGCGAATGTCTTTTTCGGTGCGATCGCGCAATGGCGTCAGCCGGTCGTCTAGCAATTCGACCGGTCGAGCGTTGACGTATAGGTCGAGCTTGAAGCGAAGGCCCAGAAGGATATCAGCGGCATGCTGATTGGAGGGGACACGCGGGTCGCCCAGCGCGCCAAAGAGAATGGCGTCAAACTCGTCGCGCAGCATTTCGACGGCGCCCGCCGGGAGCGAGACGCCCTCGCGGAGATACTTATCCGCGCTCCAGTCGAATTCGACAAATTCGAGTGGCCGCTTGGCCCGCGTCGCCACCGCTTTCAGGACCTTCACTGCCTGCGGAGTGACTTCCGCCCCAATGCCATCGCCTGGTATGACCGCGATTCGTGCCGTGGCGCCTCCACTGCGCATAGGAATGGCAGGCAAAGTCTTGTCTCCTCGACGACTGTCATTCGTGCCGTCTAATGGATCGCTTGGACTGAAAAGTCCGGGCACTATTCTTCCATCAAAGCGCGGTTCGCGCCACCCTTACCAAAGTTTACATTCGAATCAAACGGAGTGTTACTTGAGTTTGCCGAATTCGGCGCGGGCCGATTTGAGGATAGGTATGTTGGGGTCCGCGTCTTTCCACAGCGTGAAGAATTCCTGGTAGGCAGTGCGAGCGGCGGCCGTGGAACCAGAGAGGGCCCGCGCGCGGCCCTGCCCCAAGTGGGCGAGCGCACCGGACCAGCAGTTTCCCACTACTCCCCGGCTATCGATTAGCTTCTGGAATTCGGCGAAGGCTTGCGGTCCCCGCTTCGCACCCAGGTACGCCTCCGCGCGCACGTACACCGGGATCATGCAAGAATAACTCAAATTTCCGATGAGCTGCCCGCGCTCGTAGGGCTTTACGGCCTCCAGAAATTCCAGCGCCTGCGTGGGCTTCTGGTTGATCATTGCGGTCTGCGCTCGGACTGTGGGTACCCAGGCGGATTGCACAATGGTATTGGACACGTTGGCCGCGGCTAGATCGCCCAGCATGGTTTGTGCTCGGCGCACGTCACCGACCCGGGATAGGACAAGAATGGTGAGAGTCTGGGCGTCACGGCTTTTCGGAGCGATCTCAATTACTTTATCCGCTCCCTTGCGAGCTTCCTCGAGATTGCCGTACATGGCTTCCCGCAGTGCGGAAATCCCCTGCCAGATGGCTGCGGGTTCATTGAGCTGCGCATTCTGCGCGACCTCCACGGCCCGCCGTGACAGCTCGCGCGCCTTCTGCACGTGTCCCGAGTACGCTTCCGTGTCGGCCTGCAAAGCCAGCATGGTATCTTCACCGTTGGGCTTGCCGACGGACCAGGCCATCTCCCGTTCCATGCCCGCGGACTCGCCACGCAAGAAGGCCAGCGCATAAAGATCAGCATGCATCGAGGGATCATCGAGCTTTCGGGCAAAGGCTTGGTTCAAGACGCCTTGCGCTTCGTCTAGACGCTGCAAAGCGATATAGGCGGTCGCAAGGTTCTCATACCAGGCGGCGCTGCCGGGGTCGAGTCGAAGCGCTTGCTGGGCGGAGGCGGCAGCCTGCTCGTAGTCCCCGACCAGGAAATACTCCGAGGACAGATTGCCTTTCGCAATGTCGTCGTGAGGATAAAGTCGGACCCATTCCTTGTAGCTCCCAATGGCTTTCTGAACGTCGCCGGTCGCCAAGTCATAATACAGCGTGGTGATGTGTAAGCGGTCGCGCACCGTCTGGCGATCCGCTAGTTCAAAAGCCTGGCGGATCTGATCGGCGGCCATCGCGGTCTGATTGAGGTTGTAGTAGGCGACTGCCAGATTGGAGTGCGCCAATGCAAATCTTGGGTCCAGCTCGACGGCTTTCTTCAGAGCGGGCACGGCCTCCATGGCGCCTTTCTCTCGCACCAGGCGGCGCCCTTCGGTGAACGCCGCGAGAGCCTCGAGTGACGGCGTGGTGGCCCGTTCGAGCGGCAAAGCGAATCTTTGCAGCGACGCTGGCTCTTCGCCGAACTTGGCGCGAAGATCGTCAGCGGCTACACCGAGAGCGTGCAGCGCCTCGCGTTTGCCTGCGGCATCGCTCTTCGCCCCGGCCACGGCATCGTCGCTCGAGCATCGCGAAGCATCCAGCCTCAAGGAATATCCGTTCCCGTCTTTAGCGATGCTTCCGGTCAGGTACACCGTCGCACCGAGCAGCGGGCAAAGCTTGAGAGCAATTTCCCTCGTGATCGGAGTCCCCACAGGGCGGCCCAGCGACCGCAGTGCCTCGCCGACTTTCTCCGCGGAGACCAAATTCAGCGACGGCGATTGGGCCAGGCTGACAGCCAGCGCTTCCCGCAGCGTGCCGTCAAAAACGGGATCGCTCGCGGCATTCGTAAAATCGCCGATTAGAATGCTATCGGTTTCGGAAAGTTTCTCGCCGCGCCCGGAATACCAGTAGAATCCAGCCGCCACAGCAAGGACCAGCAGCAATCCGGCAAAGGTGAGCTTGGCCCTCATGATGGGAGACCTCTCTTACCAGAAATCAGCCGCCGCACCTTGCGGTCGCTCTATGAGCCTGCTTCCTCGCATTGCGTCGTGATCGAATGTCATCGGGGGATCAGGGCTGACTTGGAACAATAGTAGGCACTGCGGTGAAACTCCGTCAACGAAACTGACTTGCAGAGTTTACGGAGCGGCAATAGCTTTAACGACAGCGGCACGCCCCGATTCCATCCACCGCTCAGGCCAGTCGTTCTGTTCGCACCGTTAGTTTGTCGATGCGGTCCAGCCGCGGCTCGAAACCGATGCCGGGACCGGTGGGCACGCGAATCGTGCCTTGCGGTGACACAGTAACTTCCGGGTGGATGATGTCTTCCTCCCAATAGCGCTTACTGGCGGCTACATCGCCGGGGAGAATGAAATTGGGAAGCGTCGAGAGCGCGATATTGTGCGCCCGGCCGATCCCCGATTCGAGCATCCCGCCGCACCACACCGGGATGCCATGCTGCTGGCAGAGATCGTGGATACGCCGCGCCACCGTGTGGCCGCCCACGCGGCCGAGTTTGATGTTGATGATTTTGCAGGCCCTCAGTTCGATCGCCGCGCGCGCGTGTTCTTCCGTGTGGATGCACTCGTCCAGGCAGATGGGCGTATCCAGTTTTTTCTGCAGTTCGATGTGGCTGTAGAGATCGTTCCAGCCGAGCGGCTGCTCGATCATCATCAGATAGAAGCCTTCGAGTTGCTTGAGCAGCGGCCAGTCATTCAGCGTGTAGGCGGAGTTGGCGTCGACCATCAGCTTGATGCGCGGAAAATCCTGCCGCAGCCGGCGCACCGGTTCCAAATCCTTCCCTGGCTTGATCTTTATCTTGATGCGCTGATACCCCGCAGCGAGTTCTCTTTGTACCGCCGCGCACAATTCGTCCAGAGATTCCTTGATGCCCACGGAAACACCGCAAGCGATCTCCTCTCGAACGCCTCCAATGAGTTTTGAAAGCGGCACGCTCTTCTGTTTGGCTTCGGCATCCCAGACGGCTGCCTCCAATGCCGCCTTGGCCATGTTGTGGCCGCGCACACGCCCCAGCAACTCCCACACCTTTCCGGCGTTTGCGAACTCCTTTCCTTTGACCATCGGCCAAAGGAAATCGCGAAGAATCTGCCACGCGGTATCGGTCGTTTCCGGACTGTAATAGGGCGACTCGGTAGCGACGCATTCGCCCCAGCCGATGACGCCGTCTACATCCGCTTGCACCAGCACGATGCGGCGTGCTTCTGTACGCTCCATGCTGGTTTCGAATGGGGCCACCAGTTTCATGCGTATTTCCCGCAGCGTGATCTCGCGTATCCGCATGTTTTTCGCTCGTTCTGTCTTTCCTAGAGGTCGCTCCAAGGGTCCCGTAGTGACGGGTCTTCAGACCCGTTCATTTTGCCCGGCTAGAAATCACTCCACGGAGTGAGGAGGTACGCCCGTTTCCCCGCCGCCGTCCGTATGGCCACTGCCGCGTAGCCCTTGGCAAACCACTTCGCAAACTCTTCGCGCAGTCGAGCCTGCACCTCGCCGACCCGCGAGGAAACTTCACGCTGCCAGCGCTCCAGCTCGGTGGGCAGCTCGATGATCGCCGGCGCCTCAACCGGATCTTTGACAAGGTTTTCGATTGCGGCCACCACGCGCGCAGAATCGAGATGCCATTCGGCAAGCAGCCGGTCCGTCGCCAGTCTGCGGTGCAGCGGGCTAGTCGTAACGCCGTACAGATTCGCCTGATATTCCCTGCAAATCGCTCCCAGCCGGTTCAAATTAAAATGCGCGTTGCGCAATTCCAGCGGGTCGAACGTCCATTGAATGAGGCGGATTCCGCGGCCCAGGGCTTCGTCGCGCTGAAAAAGCTTTAGCATGCGGCCAACGCCGCGATTCTGGTATTCGCTTTTTACACCGGTCATGTGCGAATGGAGGTAAGGCACGCGGTCCCGTAGACCAACTACGGCGAGGGTGTAGCCCACCAGACGATCGCCGTCAAATGCGCCCAAGACTTGACCGCCGCTATGTGCCGCCACCACAAACAAAGTGGCCGGCTCGACTTCTAAGTCCGCTTCTCCCCAAATCTCGCGCTGCAGTTCGACACAGTGATGGAAATCATCGAGACTCTCGCATTTTCTCACCTTGATTTCCTGGCTCATTGCTTCCCTGGTGCTCCGCTCTGTTTCCGCGTCTGCGCCTTCCCTTCCGCTTTCTTGGCGGCGTCCCAAAATGCTTCCATTTCTTCACGCGGGAGATCTTTGAACTCCCGGCCACTCTCCCGAGCCAGCCTCTCCATCTCATGGAATCGGCGCGAAAATTTCGCGTTCGCTTTCTTGAGGGCGATTTCCGGATCGATCTTCAAGAATCTCGAGAGGTTCACGGCGGCGAAGAGCAAGTCGCCCAGCTCCTCTTCCATCTTTAGATGGTTCTTCTCTCTTGATACCCTCTTTAGTTCTTCCGTTTCTTCCAGCAATTTTTCAAAAACTCCGCCGGCCTCTTCCCAGTCAAAGCCGATGCGCGAAGCTTTGCGCGTGAGTTGATACCCTTCCAGCGTCGCGGGCAAGCCGCGTGAAACGCCATCCAGCAAGGATGTTTCTTTCGGAACGCCCTCGCCGGCCCCTGATTCTCCCTTGTTGCTGGATCGGCGCTCCTCCGCTTTGATTTGCTCCCAGTTTCTCAGCACCTCGGCGGAATCTTTTGCGTGCATCTTCCCGAAAACATGCGGATGCCGCCGGATCATCTTGTCGTGGATTTCGCGAATCACCTCGGCCACCGTGAAACGGCCTTCTTCACGGGCGATCTGCGAATGAAAAACAATTTGCAAAAGCAAATCCCCCATCTCCTCGGCAAACTTCGCGTCGTTCCTGCTCTCCAGTGCTTCCACAACTTCGTAAGCTTCTTCGATCAGGTAGGTTCGCAGCGATTGATGCGTTTGCTCGCGGTCCCAGGGGCATCCGTTCGGAGCGCGCAATCTGGCCTGCACGGCCACGAGCTTTTCAAACCACTGGCCAGGCGTCAAATGTTTCTGCTTTGTCTGCTTGCTTTTGCGGCGAGATTCTATTCTCTTCTTTGATTTCTTCCGGCGCGTAGGCATGTCTTCCTGACTATTTCCGCTCTCAATCAAGCTTTCCACTCTAGAGTGCAACCATGCCTTTGACAAGGCGAAGCGCACTCAAACGCTGCGCGCCGCAGCGACGCGCGCTGGCAACCCGTGATAAACTGCAAGTGATACCAATCACTGAGGAAAGTCCCTTGTCCGACCATAAACAAGATGAAGCGTTTCGCGTAATCGACCGCCGTCCTTTTACTGCTGAAGGTGAATTGCGCAGGGAAGTGGTCGAGGAGCAAGAGCGGGAAGCCAAGCGTGAGGCAGCAAAGATTCCAGCCGCGCCGCCACCAGAGACTACAAAAACAGCCGCTCCTCCACCCCCCGCGGAGACTCCTGAGCGCGTCCCCGCTTTCGAGAACCTCGTCCGCATGCTTGGCAGCAACGCCGCCATGGTCCTCGGCGCCTACGCCGACCCGCGCACCGGCCAGCCCGTGATCGATCCCGAAGCCGCACGCGAACTCATCGATATGCTCGACGCTTTGCATGAGAAAACCAAAGGCAATCTCACGCCCGAAGAAGACACCTTGCTCCTGGACCTGCTCGGCAAGCTGAAGATGACTTATCTGGAGATCAATCAGGCGGTTGCGGCCGAGGCCGCCAAAGTCAAGGCCAAGGGCCGCCCCTAGGCATCACCCGGCGGACTGGTCCGTCCCCGCTTGACGATTGATTTCAATGTTTTCACCATGCCCCCTGCTCCGCTAAGAGTCACAGTTCTCGGTTCTGGCACCTCCATGGGTGTCCCCACTCTCGGATGTGCGTGCCGCGTATGCAAATCGGATGATCCGCACGATAAACGGCTTCGTCCTTCCCTGCTGATCTCCCGCGGCGGCCACAACGTCGTGATTGATACCACTCCGGACTTCCGCCAGCAGGCCCTCCGTGTTGGACTCGACCGCCTCGACGCCATTTTGCTAACGCATGGCCACGCCGACCATATCCTCGGCTTCGACGACATTCGGCCTTTCAATATTCGCCAGCGCTCGGCGATGCCCGTCTACGGCAACGAAGAGACGTTTCGCATTATCCGGCGCGTGTTTGCCTACGTTTTCGATGACAAGCCGACGCTCAGTACCGTGCCGAGCGTGACGCTGAACATTGCGGATCGTCCGATTCAACTTCTCGGCGTCCCGTTCATCCCCGTACCCCTGCTTCACGGGGAAATGGAAGTTCTCGGGTTCCGCTTTGGCCGTGCCGCCTATCTCACGGACTTCAGCAAAATTCCAGACTCTTCCTTGGCGCTTCTGGAAGGACTCGACGAACTGGTGTTGGACGCTCTCAGGGATGTCCCGCACCCAATGCATCAGACGGTCGAACAAGCTCTTGCACTGATTCAACAACTCAAACCGCGCCGCGCGTGGTTCACGCACATCGCTCACGACCTGCCCCACGCCGAGACGAACGCGCGCCTCGCAAAAATGGGCTTCCCGCATGTGCAATTGGCCTACGATGGACTCGAGTTTGAAGTTCAGGTTGACGCCGCTGGCGACTTCGCGCGCGCGCGCGACGAATCATTCGAAACGCGAATCGCGGCAAATCAATCAAAGTCCACAAGACTATCGGTCTTTTCTACTTCACAAGCTTGGGCGTCGCGTTACGCCACTTTTGGCCACGGCAGCGTGCTAGCCATCGGCAACTTCGATGGCATTCATTTGGGCCATCAGGCGATTCTTCGCGCCACTGTGGACCGCGCGCATGCCCTCAATGCGGTTTCCACCGCCCTCACCTTCGATCCCTCGCCGCGCAAAGTCCTTCGCCCGGAGTCTGCGCCGCCGCAGCTCTCCACCAACGCGCAGCGCATGGAGTGGTTCAACGTGCTCAGCATCGAAGCCGTTGTGGTCCTTCCATTCACACTCGAGCTCGCACGCCTCACTCCCGAAGAATTTGTCGAGAAAATTCTTCTCCGGGATCTGCGCGTAAAGGCCATTCTCGTCGGCGAAAATTTTCGCTTCGGCCATAAGCAGGCAGGCGACGTAAAACGGCTCTCCGAACTTGGCGCAAAACACGGATTCGCCGTCGTAATCGTTCCACCAGTGGTCTATCGCGGAGAAGTCGTTTCCAGCACCATCATCCGCCGCGAAATCGCTGCGGGTGACGTCTCTCACGCCGCACGTCTTCTCGGCCGGCCCTTTGTTCTCACCGGCGAAGTAGTCAGCGGCACCGGGACCGGGCGCCGCTTCACCTTCCCCACCTTGAACCTCGCCGCGGAGCAGGAACTCCTTCCCGCCCGGGGCGTCTACGTCACGCGCACGTGCCTCGACGGAGAGACGCGCAGCCACCGTTCAGTTACCAATATCGGAATGCGCCCGACTTTCAACGGCTCCTCGCTAAGTGTCGAGACACACTTGCTAGACACTCAACTCGCCGCGACACCAAAGCGTTTGGAAGTGAGATTTTGGAAGCGTCTTCGCGAAGAAAAAAAATTCAGCGGCTCGGAAGAGTTGCGCGCGCAGATCGCCAGCGATATCGCCCGCGCCAACAAATTCTTCGCACGCCTGCGCCATTCCCGCGCCATCCGCCAGCCGACCACCGCTGGGGGTTGACCCTTCGGCTGCGCTCAGGGCAGGCAGTAGGCCGTGGGCATAAGGCCTGTCACTCGCCCCCTCGGCCTGCGTATGGCGGATTTTACGAGGTTGCAGGTATTGTTATGTTGAAATATAAATGAATGAGCTATGCCGAACACCAAGCGCTATTGCCAAACCTGCCGGCTCGAACTTGACAATCGTGGTTTTCACCGGCACACGCATTCCGTTATTCACAGAAAGGGTAAGCTGATCCGCGCCATGTTGGAGCGGGATTGCATTACCCATGCCGAAATTGGCAGGCGCATCGGGCTAACGCGGGAGCGCGTGCGTCAACTAGCTCTGCAAATGGGTTTCGCCGCCGGGAGATCGCGGCACGCCATTTGCCGAATGGAGCGCCGCAAGAAAGAAATGCCGGAGTTTTTTGTGCAAGCGCAAAAACGCGGGTTTGAAGTCGAACTGCTCGGGGCGAGGAATGCTTACATAAACGGGAAACTTTGTATTCAACGGAAAGCGTGCTGGCACGGCGTAGGGAGAGGCGAATACAAATATACTTACCTTAGTATTCGGCAGCCCACAAGCCAGTTTGATATCTGCGCGTGGAAACTGCCGGATGGCCGCTTTCTGATTCTGCCTAAGGAGCTAACAGGTTTCAGGCAAACCACCTTCAACCCGGAAGAAAGCGAGCACCCGGGTACTGCCAGCTCGTCGCACTACTATCGACAACACATAGAAAGATGGAGCCTGCTCGGGCGACCCCGCCACTCCAAATGAGGCTCGGGCAATCCCCGCAAGGGTGCTCCCCCCGCCATCGGTCCTTATCTTAAGCTTGTCATCCCGCCTGCCCTGAGAGCAGCCGAAGGGAACCCGGTCGCGCACTGGCACGCGGTAAGCGGGCTGCAAAGAATTGGCGCGAACGGCGGTGAGGGATCCGCTTTTCGTTTTCTCGCCACTCGCCACTGTTTTTGTGCTATGCTGTGTTCATGGCGAACACACGCAGCGCCACTCTCAGCATACGGCTCAAGTCCGAAACCAAGCGCCGCCTCGCCAGGCTGGCGGAAGCCTCGGGACGCAGCTCCAATTTTCTGATTTCCGATGCCGTCGACTCCTACGTCGCCGACCAGGAACGTATGCTGGCGGAAATGCGCCAGGCCGACCGCCAGGTGAAGTCCGGCCACTACGTGCGGCACGAGGACATGAAGGCTTGGCTGCTTTCCTGGGGCACGGATCGCGAGTTGCCGCCGCCGAAATGTGTCTGCGGCAAAGTGCACGCTGACGAGTCGCCGCGTCCACGCTCGCGCGGCTGAGATCGCACTTGTCAAAAAAACATGGCCCGCTAGAAATCGTCTGGTCGCCCTTGGCTTTGGCCCGCCTCCAGGAAATTCGCGCCTTCGTTGCTTTGGACAAGCCGGACGCCGCCGAACGCCTGGCTACCCGCATCGTTTCGGTCGTTGAAGCTCTGCGAATTCATCCCTATCTCGGCCGCGTCGGCCCTGAACCCGGCATCCGTGAACTCATCATCGGTGGCACTCCGTATTCCGTCCTCTATCGCGTCCGCGCCGACCGCCTCATCATCTCCACCATCTCCCACGCCTCCCAATCTGGATAAACTCCCATGCCCGCACGCGCCTTCGGCAGACGCAGGGGACGAATTGCTCGACGCGTACCTGTTCATTGAAGATGCCGACGCACTTTATGCCGAGTACGCCGCCCAAGGCGTGGAATTCACTCGGGGACTTGGCAACATGCCATGGCACAAGCGCGAGTTCGTGGTGAAAGATTGCGATGGCCGTCTGCTGGCTTTCGGCGCGAACCTGTAATCTTCTTCCAATATAGAGGCCGGGATTTAAACCGGCGCTTCGTTCTTTGTATCGAATGGCTGCACCCAACCAAAATTTCCCTTTGCCGATCTATGGGCGGCCCAGTGGCCGAAGTCCTGGCACTTGAGGCGATGGCGAAGCTCTCCGACTCACTCAAGAAGACTCGCGTGATAGCGTAAAATGGGAGGCGGGAGGTGTCACGATGGCTTTGCACCTTAGTCTCTATCGCTGCACCCAATGCAATGGACCTGTAGTTGCAGCCAATCTCGGAGCCGCTGGGCCTGTAGGAGCCACCGGGTCGGGTAATGTTCCGCAACCAGCAACGTTGACCCTAGTCGGAGCAAGATGTCTTCGATGTGGACACGTGCAAAACAACCCACACGGTCCTGTCATTCCCTTTCCTCCTCAAGCGTGGGAGGAATGAGGGCCATGACTGTTGACCTTGATGTTCTGCGGAAAACAACAGAGGACCTTCTTTGTAGCCGTGGTGTCTTCGACGTTGACCACTTTGGCTGGCAAAGCTTGGACGACGTTGACCCTGAATTTATGGGATATGCTATGTGGCAGCTGAGTCCTCCATACAACCAAGACCATGCCAATCGGGATGACCCACCGCCAGACCGAGCACCCACGGAAGTTGAGCAGAAGTTGATGGAATTAGGCCACGACTTCTTCGGCTTAATGAAAACAGCTCGGCACTTTATTGGTCACGCACTGCTCCATCAGCCTGCGGTCCAACCGCTTCGGATTCATCCAACAGAGTTTGACTTCAACGAGTTCGCCGCTCTTACGGCGTTGACCGCAGCAGCCGACCGACTAAGAGACTTCATCATCGTCACGGCCCTCGGGATAACGACCAAGAAGAGCAGCAAAGAAATATGGCAAGATTTTCACGGGGCATGTAACGAACTTCGTGTGACCTTAAGGGTCGAGGTAGATGCGCTCCAAGAAGGCTTCAAAGCTATCTACGAGAAAGCGCGAATCGTGCGAAACGAGGCAGTACACGGACTCGCGACGAAACCAGCGCACGTGCAGAGACACTTGATTGCTATGGACCGCAAGGCGTTCGAAGAACAGCAATGGTACGACAAGAATCTAGAAGTGCCCTATGAGGATTTTCTTCGCGAGCAACCGCAGCTCGACGCAAAAGAGCTGGCCGAGGTTGAGGCGCGGGCAAAGTTGCTATGCGACTGCCACGTAAAGCTCATCAAAATGGGTGAACTTAGCTTTCAGATTGAACACGACTGGCGGCAACAACACGGAGGAGTGGCGGGGCCAGGGCGGACGGTCGCCCCTTAATTGCAAAAAACCCCTTTGCGTGGCGGGTGGGGCAGGCTTCCCCTGTCCCCACGTTTAGGGAACCGGGGGACAGACGGGAAGGTTCCCCTACTTCGAAGACCTCCAATCGTTATGAGCCAGACTAGTCTTGCTAAACAAACATCAGAACGCGTTCCGTCCGTCCTCGGGCTCCCGGTAAGGGCCAGAAGGTGGCGAACTATTTTGCTGCCGGAACAGCCCCCCTGAAATGAAACGGGACCCAACGGCGTATATAGAAACAGCGCCCGAGGTGTCGGCGCTAAATCTGCGCGGTCAGGAGAGTCAAATGAAATTCCAGGCTATGGCGTCAGCAGGGGTGTTGTTCCTGGTATCCACGGCGGCTTTCGCACAGGATTCCAAAGCTCCGCAGGGGGCCTCGAACAGCAAGGGAGAGCAGGCTTCACAAGGTCCGTTCAGCACGTACAATAAAATCTTCTACGCAAGGATGAAAACCATCCTCGTCAGTTCCGCTGAAAAAATGCCCGAAGAGAACTACAACTTCAAGCCCACTGACTCCGTCCGCAGCTACGGCCAGATTGTGGGGCATGTCGCGGACGCCCAATATAATTTTTGCTCGCTGGCACTCGGGGAGACGAATCCCGGCCTCAAAATCGAGGAGACCAAGACCACGAAAGCCGATCTCGTTGCCGCGCTCAAAGGTGCGCTCGCCTACTGTGACAAAGCTTATGACGGCGCGACGGATGCGTCCGGCGCTCAAATGGTGAAGTTGTTCGGCATGGATATGCCCAAATTCGGTGTGCTGAACATTAACAACGCGCATGACATGGAACACTATGGCAATCTGGTCACCTACATGCGGCTCAAGAACATTGTTCCCCCGACGAGCGAACCGGCTCCGGCGGCACAGCCGAAAAAGTAAGCGGCGAGGCGGCCGCGCGGGGCGGGGATGGGGCGGCCGAGTTCTTTGGCGAGTGGCGAGCAAAGATGGGATACGTGCCGCGCCTCCGGTGCTCCGCGTTTTATATACCACGCACCCAGCGCTCACGCGCTGGGCTAAAGTATGTCGCGCCTACGGCGCTCGAAGAAACGCAAATTTTGCCTTCTCATCCCAGCGCTTACGCGCTGGGCTAACCTATGCCGCGCCTCCGGCGCTGAACAAGGTTCCCGCACACTACGCCCTTGACCTTTCCGCGCATTCGGCTGCTTCTCGCAAACGAGCGCCGGAGGCGCGTCACCCTTTAGCCCAGCCCGTTAGGGCTGGGCTAAAGGCAAGAGAATGATGAGCACCGTAGGTGCGGCACCTAACCAAAAACATATTTCGGATCAAACTCGACTCCGTGTTTTTTCAACAACGCAACAAACTCCGCATCAAAATCCATTTTCTTGTGATGTTGTTCCTGATTCCGGATGTACCGAATCACGACGGGAACCACCGACGCGCTGACACTGAAGGCCGCATAGCCTTGCTGCCATGCGAACTTGTGACCTTCCTCACTGGCCCATCGTGAGGAATTCGCTTTGATCGTTGCAACGGTCTTCGACAAGGTTAGAACGGGCGGGATTTGAATTAGTAGATGAATGTGATCGTCCGTCCCACCCACGGAATGAACATAGATATCCACCTTTCTACAAATGCCCGTAACATAGGCCCATAATTTGGGACGAAATTCGCTGTCTATAGCTTCGTGCCGGCCTTTCGTGCTGAACACCACATGCACGACGTTTTGTGCGTAGGTATGAGACACGTGCCGCACCTCCGGTGCTCCGCGTTCTTATATACCACGCACCCAGCGCTTACGCGCTGGGCTAAAGTATGTCGCGCCTCCGGCGCTCGAACCAGACCGAGCAGACACGGCGCGGAGGGAGGGCACGGCGTTCGGGCTGCTGCCCGGAATCTTCGATGCCGTGCCCCTACACGGACGGCAGCTGAGGGCGGAGCTTGCCTGCGGCGAGATCTTTCAAGGCGCGAAGGCGTGCGTCGAGTTCGGCGGGCGTCAGGCGGCCCTGGCGGTAGAGCGTGCGCAGAAAATCCGGGGCGGGACGGTCGCCCTTGCGCGTGTTGCATTCGAGACAGCAGGAAACCAGGTTGCGGTAGGAATTGCGTCCGAAGCGCACGCGTGGCACAACGTGATCGAGGCAGTGCACGTTAGCGGGAGTGCGGCGAAGGCAGTAAAAGCAAGCGCCGCGTTCGCGATCGTGAATGGTTTTGCGGAGCGCCCAGGTTTTCAAGAAATCCGTGGCTTCGAGCGTCGAGGCACCCGGCTCCCCGGCGGCCCCCGTGGCCGATGTCGCGCCATTTTTGCCCAGGCGGAGCGCGCGGATCTTCTCGGGCAGGCGCATCTCCACGAGATGGCCGGTCTTGCCGCGTTTGAGCACGCGCAAAGTCCCCAGTTCATCAAGCCGGCGCACCGCCTGGCGCGTCGCTCCGATGGCGAGACCCAGAGTGCGGGCTAGGGACATAACCGCAAACTGCAGGCGGAGCTTGCCTACCACGAGGGAATGGCGCAGCAGATAGGAATAGACGGCGCGTTCCTTGACGGTCAGGCCGAGGCGCGGGGCGAGAACATCCTCGAACTGCATCCAGAGGAGTTTGGGGTTCAGTTTTTTGTTTAGCATTGGTTTGGTCCTGAGAGTGAGATAGAGAAGGTGACAGCCGGGCCTTGGGCAACGCTTGCCTCGAAGCCCCTTGCGAGCCTGTGTCGCAACTTGAAAGCGGAAGGCAAGCCGTTAACAACTAACGGGAAGAAAAGGCAAAGACTTAACACAGAGGGCACAGAGGCCATAGCACAGAGGACACGGAGAAATAAAAAACGCCGGCTGGAAGCCGGCGCTACAAAACAAAACGCCCCGACTGGAGTCGGGGCGCACTTTTCTACAGCACTAATTCTACCAGGGTCTTACTGCACTTGTCAAGAAAAACGTTAGTAATGGTACAGAATGGCGTAAGTGCCTAGGGGGCAAGAAGATAGAGAGACCACGAGATACGGTAGCTACAGAAAACCGATTAGGTAAGTGCAGTGGAAGGCCCTTAGGGCTTTGCGGACGGCTGCCAGAGCTCAATCTTATTCCCATCCAGGTCATAGATCCAGGCAAAGCTACCGTAGGATTCATTCATTCGTTTGGGATCAATCTTTACTCCCTCTTGTTTTAAGCGGTCGAGCAAAGCATCCAGATCGTCCACGATGTAGTTGACCATGAACTGTGCGTGGCTGGGACCGAAATAGTCAGTGGAGGCGGGAAAAACAGTCCAAACTGTAACGTGTTCCTTTTGCGGGTCGTCGTGTTCGCGCCACGGAAGCATCACGCCTCCGCCTTTGTCAGCGAGTCCAAGATGCTTCGAATACCATTCGCGCATCTGATCACGATTAGCGGATTTGAAGAAGACACCGCCGATTCCAAGGATGCGCCCGCGCTGCTCCATTTTGACAGGCGGCTTCGACTTTTCAGGTTGCGGAGATGGCACTTCCTGTCCTCCATTTGAGCACACCGAGATGAGCAACAGCGAGCCGAGCGCAATTGTGCTCCAGGGTATTCCTTGCATGTGCGGATTATACACGGTTTCGATTCGAATGAAGAAACGAGGCGGCGAGGTAAACTCGCCACTAGCCACTCGTCACTCGCCACTATTCTTCTTTTGCAGGCACTCTTCGCAGTAGCCGCCCACTTCTGTGCGGGAAACCGTGACTTTCATGTGGAAGTCGCGCGCAATCTGTTCCTTCAACTGCTCGTATAGGCGGCTTTCAAACTCGCGCACTTTCCCGCATCGCAGGCACGCCACGTGGATGTGATCCCGCGGCCCGTGCGTTTCGTAATAGTGCCGGTCGCCGCGCAGATGCAGCAAGTCCAGCTCGTCGATCAAGCCTTGCTTTTTAAGAAGATCAATCGTGCGGTAAACCGTAACGAGGTGCACGCCGGCGTCGATTTTCTGCGCGCGCGCCAGAATCTGATCCACGTCTAAATGCTGCTCGGCGTCATCCATCACCTGCAGGATCACCCGCCGTTGCCGCGTCATGCGGATGCCACGGGCCGCCATAGCCTGTTGGAGCTTGCCGGTTGTTTCCGCGGTGTTGAGGCGCTCACCGGTGGAAACCCGGTGGGACGGTGATGCAGCCATTCCTTGTTCTCCGAAACCGCGGCGAGTCGTCCGAGCTAAGTGTGAAATGGCAGGTAGCTCGCGACGTCATTGTACATAACCACTGCGAATAGCACCAAGAGGAACACCAGCCCCACTTGTACGAAGCGCTCCTTGAACGCCATGCTAAAGTCGCGACGCCACAGACTCTCCAAAGTGAGCAGAAGGATATTCCCGCCGTCCAGAATAGGAATGGGTAGCAGGTTCAGAATGCCCAGGTTCAAGCTGATCATGGCCATCAGGTTCACGACTTCGGAGGGACCCTCGTGGACAGCTTGCCCTGCTTGACCGGCAATGCGCACAACTCCTTGTAACTGATTAACTGAAACTCTTCCTGAAAAAAGTTTGCCGACGATTCCCAGCAGTTGCTCAGTGCCGTACCAAGTTGCTTCGCCTGCATTTTCTACCGACGCAACAAACGTCGCCTTCTTATAGGCATAAACCTGTTTCGGGCCCTGTACACCAATTCGATAGGTGGGCTTGCCATCTTCCCCGGGTCCCGTTTCCGGCTGCAGCACTACCGTAACCAGCTTGCCGCCGCGATTCACCACTGTCTTCAGCGCCGCGCCGTTGGAGTGCTTGATACTGTCCACAAACAGCGTCCAGTTTTCGACCGGCTTTCCATTCACAGACACGATCAGATCATCAGGCTTAAGACCCGCGCGGCTTGCGGGGAGCCCCTTGGTGACATAGAGGACAATCGGAGGTACTGGCAAATACCAAAATGGTGCGTCTACTTGCGCAAGAACGCTTCCCGGAGCGTCAACTCTGCGGCTCATTCCCTCATGCTCAACGGTAAAATGAACCTGAGCTTGGCTTTTCAAGCTGGCAAGTTGTTCTTCCGCTTTCTCCCAAGTCGGCGTCGCCACGCCATTAACCTCAACGATCTTGTCGCCAGCCGTCACTCCCGCCGCACGTAGCGGATCGGCTTCGTTCAGCCCGGCAATAATCGCAGGCTTATCCATGAACGCGGGGTATGGAACACCCTTGATGGCGAAAACACCCGTCAGCAGCAGAATCGGCATGACCAGATTTACCGCCGGTCCCGCGAACGAGATCAAGATCCGCTGCCAGCGCGGCTTGCTCATCAATTCATCAGGGGCCCCAGTCGGCGCCACGTCGTTCGAATCAACCTCAGACAAATCCTGGCCGGCCATGCGCACATATCCACCCAGCGGCAGCGCGCTGACGCGGTAATCCGTCGCTCCGCGCTTCCAGCCAAACAACCGCGGTCCAAACCCGATCGAAAACACGTCCACGCGCACGCCAAAAAATCGCGCCACGATGAAATGTCCCCATTCGTGGACGAGAATCATCACTCCGAGTACCAGGATTGTCCCAATCAATACATCTAACGCCATAAGTGCTATCGTTCCCTTCGTCTAAACTTTACGACGCGGCCACTGCGGCCGCGCTCAGCTTCCCTACTTCTTCCCTCGCCATTCGACGCGCTTCGGCATCAGCCGTAAGCACGTCTTCCATCTTCTCAAACTTTACGCGCGGTGTCCGTTCAAGCACGCGCTCAATCACTTCCGCTATCCCCAGGAATGGCAGCCGCCGCTCCAGAAACGCCGCCACTGCAACTTCGTCAGCGGCATTTAACACGCACGGCAGCGCGCCGCCCTTCTTCATCGCTTCTCGTGCCAGTCGCAGACACGGAAACCGCCGCGTCGAAGCCTTCTCAAAATCCAATCGCTTCAGCTTCGCCCAATCCAAGGCCACCTCATTATTAGATGCCACCCTCTCTGGATAGGTTAACGCATATTGGATTGGCATGCGCATGTCCGTTGGTCCTAGTTGCGCTAAAACGGAACCATCCACGAACTCCACCATGGAATGAATCGTGGACTGCGGATGCACCACCACTTCAATCTGCTCCGGCTGCATCCCAAAAAGCCAGCGCGCTTCAATAATCTCGAATCCCTTGTTCATCATTGTCGCCGAATCGATGGTGATGCGGTTTCCCATGCGCCAGTTGGGATGCGCCAGCGCCTGTTCCGTGGTCACGTTGGCCAGCGCCGCCAGCGGCGTCTTTCGAAACGGACCGCCCGACGCTGTCAGCACCAGCCGCCGCACTTCCCCATGCGTCCCGCCACGCAAGCACTGATGCACCGCATTGTGCTCGCTATCGACAGGCAGCAGTTCGCGCCCAGCCTTCTTCGCCGCCGCCATCACCAGCTCGCCCGCCGCCACAAGAACTTCTTTGTTCGAAAGCGCCACCGTCTTTCCCGACTTCACCGCCTCATACGTCGCTTCCAGGCCGACAACGCCCACGGCGGCCGATACGACGATATCCGCCTTCGGATGCGTCCCAACCGCCAGGATTCCCTCGCGGCCGTGATGTATCTCGGGAAGCCGCTCGATCCCCTTCTCCCGCAACATCCGAGACAATTCGTCTGCCCGGTGTGCATCCCCAACCGAAACCACCTCAGGTCGGTGCCGTTCGATCTGCCCGATCAGCTCTTCGAGGTTGCCTCCCGCCGCCAGCGCCACCACGCTAAAGCGCCCAGGCAAAGCCTCCACCACAGAAAGGCACTGGCGCCCAATCGATCCAGTCGAACCCAATATCGCTATCTGCTTCACGACGTCCTTTTTTGGGAGTGCGGGAGCTTGCTCCCGCTTTTCCGTCATCCACGCTTGCCGATGGGAAGTTCTCTGACCTACGATCTGGGAGCGTAAATCAATATCCAATAATACCAGACAACCGGTATAGCCAGGATAAGCGCATCAATCCGATCCAGCACTCCCCCATGCCCCGGCAAAATACTCCCCGAATCCTTAATCCCCGCGCTCCGCTTGTAAGCCGACTCCAGCAGGTCGCCCACCTGCCCCGCCACGTTTCCCACCGCCGCCATCCCCAGCAAATGTGGCAGCGGCACCGTCATGAACCGCGCGAAAACAATCGCCACGATCAGCGATCCAAGAAAACTAGCAACCGTCCCTTCCCAAGTTTTGTTGGGACTCAAATGTGGCGCCAGTTTGTACTTGCCAAAGGATCGCCCAACAAAGTACGCCGCGCTATCCCCCACCCAGATAATCACCATAGCGAATAGCAGGAGCGCCGGCCCTTGCGTGCCAGACCCGTGCAGCCTAATTGCATAGGAAAGTGGAAACGCTACCAGTACGAGGCCGCTGGTGCTAATCCCTGCCGCTGGCAGCGTTTCAACCAACGGGCGCTTTGTGAATAATGCTATGGCTGCGGTTCCGAGAACGAAAAGGAAGAACACCGTTTCGAGCCCCGGAGCTTCACTAGCGAACCTCCAGACCCTGCGATAAGCGACTAAGTCGCCCGATAGTCTATACGCTGCTTCACCAGCCATGAGCCACTGCACAAAAACAAGTAGAAGCGCGCAGCTCGCCGTCCAAAACCGATAAGCCCGATGCCCGATGGCCTCACCCAGTGCGAAGTACTCGAACAGCGCCAGCATCGTCACCAGCGCGACGGCCACCGCCAGCAACGCCGTCGAGCCCCACAACACCAGCCCCATGGCAAACGGAATCAACACCGCGGCCGTAGCCACCCGCTTCCAAGTCATAGAAATGGGATCCCCTAAGAAATCGCGGCCTTCATCTCATCACATTGGGCAAAATAAATCACGTCCAGGAAGAGGATCAGGGAGTGACTTCTTAAAGAGACCGTTGAACGCATTGCAGCGTATGATTTGCAGATTCGCGGCCCAAGGAACTACGAGATTGCCTCAACGCTCAAGAATTTCCTTGTAGGTGTTCAGTGCAACCTTCTTGGGCTGGCGATCCGCAAGGAAGTTCATCGTCCGCGTGGAATTCCCGACGACCGCTACCTGGCTCAGCCGTATCATACCTTGTCCAAAATCCGCAAAAACCGGAACCAACATCGCGAAGTTCCCGTCCACTTCGCGCTGCGTGATTTCTATGTGGATTCTGAATTTGCCGCTTTCCGCCGGCTGCACTGCATATTTGAAATTGTAGCGCGGCACCTGGGTGCCCCACACCCATTCCCGGAAAAACCAATCCAGCCGCCCATTCTGCTGAAGATCCATCTGCCTGGTCATGTGCTTCTCGGCAACCGTCTTGAACGATTCGGTGGACGCCGGCGTCTCCCGGTGTTTTTCCATGAAATCGTGCATCATGTCGATGAACGCCTGGTCGGGGTTGGCGCCGGAGCCCATGTCCGCCCGCATCACCGACCTCAGCATGGACAGCACATAGGCGCCCTTAGCGTAAGTCACTCCCTGATATGCTTGCCCCGAGCGCGGAGAGATCAGCCGCAGTCCTAGCCACAGCGGGCCGGCATCGTTCGGCGAAACGCCGAAATTATTTTTTTCCAGGATGCGCTGGCGCTGTCGTTCCCAGAACTCGATGTAGTCTTTCTCCCACTTCGGCCCCATGGCTTGCTGCAGAAACAATCCCGCGGCAAATTCCGCAAATCCTTCTGACAGCCACTGATCGTGATAAGAAGCCCAGCCGACACCGTGGCCAAACCACTGATGCGCCACCTCATGCGGCGTCACCTCCTGCACAAATCCCGTGAATCTTGAATTGATTTGCCCGAACAGCATCCACCGCTGCGTCGAATCGATGTACGCCGAAATCGGCAAATACACCAAATTTGGCCACGATTGGCCAAAACTGAAATTCGGCTGTTCGGTGATGTAAATATTTTCGTAAGGACCCTTCCCGAAATACAGCGTGCAAACCTGCATCTGGGCCCGAGCCTGATCCAGCGCGTACTTGGTCATTGCGCCGGGGGCCATCCCGCTGAGCGCGTTGTTTCCAAACCGCCGCAAGTTGTCAGGCAATTCCGTCAAATAGTACCCGGAAATCTGGTAGTGCGTGATGGAGTCGGGCCAGTCCATTTTCACGTATTTCCCATAGTTGAAGCCCGCGACCGCGATCGGCACTGGTGTTACCCAGTGGGTCACGGCAAAGCCGGCTTCCGTGTGTTGCTCTTCGAGCTTGCCGACGCTGATCAAAACATTCGAGGGCGGAACCTTGAACGTGAGGTCGTACAGCGCCTTTTCCCCGAAGCCGTTCAGGTTCGGGTACCACGATTGGCGCGCTCCAATGTAATAGCTTCCGCTGCCCGCGTCGTACAACACTTTGTCCCCGCCGTATTCCACGGTGATCGCGTAGGCCTTTCCCATTGGTGGGGCTTCGTCGAGAATCGCGTAGAAGGAGCCGTCTTCCTTTCTGTTTTCCTGAATGAAATGCAGGTCTTGCCCGTTCTCGCCGGTTACGCGCGTCACCCGCAGCGTGGGAAGCAGCCCGAATTTCATCACGCGTTCGCCTGCGACCAACGGCTCATAGGTGATCGTCGCGCGGCTCGCCAGGTGATTATTTTTCCCGATGACTGTTTCGATGTTGTACCGCCGGGTGGCAAACAGCCGCCTGTCCTCTTGCGAACTTGCGGTGCGGGCTGTCAGCTCCGATTTCAAGTGCTGCGAATACCAGATGCCGTCGTTCATTCCCCCGCCGTCGCAATTGACCAGCGCCACTTCTTCGGGCGAATCGAACTGCGGAAGGGCGCCCACACGGGCGCGCACGAAAAATCGCAGGTCCTTGTGCGGTGAGCCGTGCATGTACGCGTTGAAAAACGGCGGGTGTTTCGGATTGTAAGTGGACGCAAGCACATCCGCGTCCACGTTGTCGATCGTCTCACTCTCCAGGAATGCTTGAGTCAGCCCTTCTGGTATCTCGTGGCGGTGGCGGAGTTTTTCTTTCCAGTGCTGAAAAGCGCTGGCGGCCTCCGCTGGCGTATCCGTTCTGCTTCCGAGCACCCCGCCGAATAGTGAATACTCGCCGGGCGTGAAGCGAAAAACAGCTTCGGTGAAGTCTTGCTCCGCAGTCGGGCTGCCGGAGCGCCGGGTCATTTCGGCGATGTCGATTGTCGCCAGGGGCTTGAGGGTGAAGTGCCCTTGCCCGACGAACACCGCTCCCGTTTCAAATCTGTTTACCAAGGCCAGGAAAGTAATCGTTCCGGATTTCAACTCAAAGGTTCCGACGTCCATCGGCAGGATGAAATTCTCGCAGCGGAACGTGTGGCCGAATCCGATGTCGCGAAGCTGGCGGTAAACGGCGTCTGAATTCGCGAACGCCGTGCTTTTTTCGCTGACGGTGATGCGCGTTTCCGGCGCGGTGATCTTCAAGCTGAGCGCGAGATCAGCCGTCCCGTGCAGGACGACCTCGGTAACGAAATCGTCGAATCCTTCTTTGCCAACGCGGACTTCATATTTCCCCGCCTCCAAATTGGGTGCGGTGAACCTCCCGGAATCATCAGAGGCAAGCACCAGCGGCTGCACCAGGTTCCCGCCCGTGATCTCGATTCGCGCGCCAATGATGACTCCGCCCGACGGGTCTTTGACCACGCCGGAAATCGTGTCTGCCCGCAAAGCAGGAGTGAGCGCCAGGCACACCAGTGCCAAGCCCGCCGAGTAGAGAAATTTAAAACCACGCATGGTCCGAATCGTCCCACTTCGGCAATGTCTTTGCAACACTTCTTCTCACCCATTATGGGCATTCTGTGATAGTTCACTTCGCGGAAAGGAATCGAAGAATTTCGTGCATCACTCTGTCTGCCTGGTCAGTCTGGAAGAGGAATTGCGCATGCGCGGAGCCATCGAGGATAATCAATTCTTTCGGCTCAGGTGCCTTCTCATACTGCGCGCGAATTCCGGGGAGCCGTAGCCCATCCTCGCTTGCGTCTTCGCGAGCCACAATGAACAGTGAACGTGCTTTGAGCTTTTCAGCAGGGCCGTTCGGTGCGGCGCCAAGAAACACTAGCCGATTAATCTCGCCAGGCTCAGACAGAATCGATGCGTCACCTGCTGCACCGCCGCCCATACTGCTTCCGACCACCGATACAGTCTTCGCGCCGCTCTTCCGCAGGTAGCGCACCGCAGCCAAAACGTCCAAGTGCAACGGGGCACTCATGGGGTCGGAGTCGCCTGGGCCACGTGACTGACCGTAGCCGCGGAAGTCGATCGCCAGCACGCGAAATCCCGCCGCTGTCAGGGCTTGCGCCTGCTTCTCCCAACTCCCTTTGTTGAAACGACCCCCATGAGCCAATACAACGCCGTGCTCGCCGGTACCGTAAGAGTCAGCCGACACAACTCCGCCGTCTGCGGTTGGAAAGGTGACAGTTTTTTGCGCATAGCTGACCGCCGAAAGAACCAGCGTGACCAGGATCACAGAAAAAGCACGCATACAGGAAGTGTACAATCCACCCGCCTACGCCGTCGCCTGATACTCGGCCGCTTCGCCCCGGCGCACGCGAACCTTTATCTCAACGCGCGACCCCAGGCGGTTGATGATCGCTATGAGCCGATCAACGGTGAAGCGGTCAAGGTTCGCATTGCGGATGCGCGAGAAGTCCGCCGCCGCGATGCCTGTGCGGGCGTGCGCGGCACGCACCGTCAGCCGGTCTCGATCCAGCGCCTTTATGATTTCGGCCGCCAGGATCGCCTTGAACTGTTCGGCATCGGCGTTTTCATGCCCCAGGTCGCGGAAGACGTTGCCGCTTCCCCTCAGCACTTCCAGCTTTGCATTTTTCATCGCAACATCTCCTTCAGTCTCTTCAAACGGTCCTTGATCAGGTCGATTTCCCGTCGCGGCGTCTTGATCCCCTGCGTTGATTTCTTCTGGAACGCATGGAGCACCCAGAGTTCTTCGCCAACCTGCACCGCGTAGACCACGCGAAAGGCATCGCCCTTGAACCGCAGCGCGATCTCGAACACGCCGGAGCCCAACCCGTGCAGCGGCTTTGCAATGTCAGCCTTGCCGCCCTCCGCCGCGATCGTCAGCGCGGTAAGACAAATCGATCTGGCCCCTTCCGGAAAGTCCTCGAATTCCTTCCGTGCTGCCTTGAACCAGGAAACGGGCCGTGTTTCTCGCGTCATTGGCGGTCCGCCAGCGGATGCCCCTTTTGATCCTTAAGTTGTCATATTTGACAACGTTTGTCAAGAAAACTCGGCAGCTTGCATGCGTTCTCCGCCAAGTATTGAAGCGTCCGTGCCGTCTTTCTTCAGGAACTCGGAAACTCGGGGACAGACGGGGAACTCGGGGAAAGACGGGACGTTTTCTGACATTTATTTGACTAGACTCGTTTGGCTCATAATGATTGGAGATTTTCAGGGAAGGGAAACTTCCCGTCTGGAACGTGTGAAGAAATTGGCACGGTGGATGGAGTGACTTTGTGTAGACTGCGAGCATGAGCAACGACGAGACCGCTGTTCCGCGACTTGTGGCGATTAATCGCCGGCAACTTTTCCTGCGAACGGT
>Ga0209648_10000193_pt1 | contig 44858 bp, 40 predicted proteins | sample GraSoi2013_115cm_FD_185830 | JGI IMG/M metagenome (GOLD analysis project Ga0209648, IMG submission 185830) | Grasslands soil microbial communities from the Angelo Coastal Reserve, California, USA - Sample 9_17_2013_115cm (SPAdes) (version 2) | ecosystem: Environmental > Terrestrial > Soil >... | reverse complement strand
AGAGACGATTGGGAAGTCCCGCCGGTTGGCAGATGTAGAGGTCGTCGAAACCGTCGTTGTCAATGTCGGCGGCGGCGAGGCCGTTGTTGCCGTAGACGTCGATGCCGCACGCGCCGTCGAGCACGGTGCGCCAGTGGTCGACCCCGCGCAGCATCTGCTTGCGGTACGATTCGGTGTGGCCGAGAGCTTGCGCGGTAACATCGACAAATATCGGCGCAGGGGCGCGGTTGACCGTTTCCGCGGTGGCCTCCCAGCGCTGGGCGCGCCACGCGTTCGACTCACCGCGAGTCCAGCGCGTTGACCAATTTCCGATGCGCTCTTCGCGCGTGCCATCCGCGCGCGTGCCGACGAGGCTGTAGCGAATTTCGGTTTGCACGGCGAGCGGGGAATTGGCGACTTCTTTGATGCCGACAATTTCGAATTCCGCGGTTTCCACGCGCGCGAAAGACGCGAGGTAGGTCTTCATTTCGCTTAAAAATCGCTCGTGGCCCGTTGTCGGATTCGCGGTGAAGCGCCGCCGAATTACGTCAATCCCGCCGCCGGAGCGCACCTTACTTTCTTGACTTGAGGCGAGCGGAGTCGCCTCGAGCGAAGCGTCCAGAAAGCTCGCGAGAACGTCGAGCGCCGGCGGCGCCGCTTTGAGCGCTCGACTCCAGTCGTTGAGGAGCCGCGCGATTTCAAACGCATATTTTTCGGTGATGAACTCGTCGGCGCCCGGAGCGACCAGGCGCAGAACGTCATCCAGGGGAGACTTCGCGGGGTAATGTGGCGTCAATCGAAAGTCAGCGAAGGGAAAGGACGGGATGGCGCGCGGAGGAGCGGCGAATTTACAGCCGAAGGGCAGCGCGCGCATCGGAGCGGGAACGAAAAGCACGGGAGCCCATCGCATGCCCCGAAGGAAATTTCGACGCGAAATGTGGTTTCCGTTTTTGTTACGCGCCATCCGGAAGTGCCTGTGCGACCGCCCGTCTTCGCATGCTAGCACTCAGAGCAGGTCGATCCAAATGATTGGGCCCACCGTAAATTTTGGGGCGCTCGCTAAGGAACGACAGGCGGAGCCGGCCCAGAGGAATTACCCAAAATTAGTTCGGCGCTAATCTGATATTCGCGCCCCTGGGGATCGGCGGAGCGGGACAGTTCGTGCAATGCGTCCGCGGCCATTTGACCGAGCACGTCGCGATGAATGTCCACCGTAGTAATCGAAGGGTTGCTGTATTCGGCCAGGCGCGTTTTGTCGAAGCCGGTGACCGAAATGTCTTCCGGCACGCGGCAGCCCGCATTCAGCAGGCCCTTGATCACTCCGACTGCGGTGAGATCGTTCACCGCCATCACTGCGGTAGGCCTGGGATCGAGCTTCGCGATCGCGAGACCGGCGCTTAAGCCGCCTTCAAAGCGCAAATCTCCCGGCAGCACCGGTCCAGGCTCCAGTCCTAAAGCCTTCATGCACTTTTCATAGGATTGCAGGCGCACCACACTGGACTTCAGTCGCGGCCGGCCGGCGACAAAGGCGATGCGCCGATGTCCATGCTGGTAGAGGTAGTCCACGATCTGCTGGATACCGGAATGATAGTCGATGCGGAGATTGCTGACGTATTTGCGGACGGGTGCGAGGTCGAGAAAGGTTACGGCAATCCTGCGGCGCGCGAGTTCGTGGATGACGCGCAAGCTGATCTCTGAGGTCATTACGGCCACGCCGCGCACTTTGTGCTCCATCATGCGCTCGGCGGCTTCGCGCGTTCTGCGCGGGTCGTAGTTGGTGTCGCTTAGAATCGCGTCGTAGCCAAGCGCGCGCGCGCGTGTTTCGAAGCTTTTGATCACTTCGGGGAAGAACGGATTCTCGATGTCGGAAACGATGATGCCGAGCGTGCGGCTCTCGCGAGACGCCAGATGGCGCGCGTGAACGTCGGGAAAGTATCCGAGGCGCTTGACGGCGGAGAGCACGAGGCGGTGCGTGTGGGGCCCCACCTTCCCGGTTTTGTTCAACACGTTGGAAACCGTAGCGGTGGAGACTCCCGCGGCTTTCGCAACATCACGAATGGTCAGGCCCATGAAGCGAAATTCTCAGCGATGCCAGTCACTTTGATTGGACCCCAATTTTGCAACAAGCGGCTTGCAGTATAGATTAAAAAAAACGCTTGACAATATCGAATAATTCGTGAGATAGACTGCCCAATAGGTTAAGCGGTTAAATAGCCCGGGTGCGTAAACAGGTTAAGCGGTTTACAGATTTCTGTGGGCTTGGGGTGCTGGATTCTCAAAACGCTGTCGTGGGGCGGCTTGCCGCGCGTTTCGTTTGGACCTCTGTCCGCAAAATTTATATGAGTCGAGGGCGCGCGTTTACAGCGGCTGGTACCGCTTTGAACGCCACAGGTTCGTGTTTGTCATGAGTTCGCCCCGCAAGGGCCAGGAGGGCGGCAATGAACGGAAGGACGTTTTCTGCATTGTTCGGCCGGGCACCAGTGCTGGTGCTGGCCAGCCTTGTCGTGCTGCTGTCTAGCGCGGCTCCTCTCCGCGCTCAGGTGGACGCTGGCTCCATCCTCGGCACTGTGTCGGATGCCTCCGGCGGCGCGGTTCACGGCGCGACCGTGACCCTCACAAACGAGGGCACAAACGCCAGCCTCTCGACCACAACTGGCCCGGACGGCACCTACAAGTTCTCACCTGTAAAGATCGGCAGCTACAAGCTCACCGCCAGCCTGCAAGGTTTCACGACCGTCACCCAGAAAAACATTACGGTCAACGTTGGTCAGGACGTGGTTGTGGATTTTACGCTCAAGCCGGGCTCTGTGAGCGAAACCGTCGAGGTAGCATCGAACGTCCCTGTGCTCGAGACGCAGGATGCGTCCGTAGGCCAAGTTGTCGACTCGCGCAGCGTTAATAATCTTCCGCTGAACGGCCGAAACTTTACTTTCTTGGCCCAGCTCGCCGCTGGGGTCAACACTCCGCAAGCGGACACCCGCGGCAACGCGGCTAGCGGTGCTTTTGCGGCCAATGGTCTCCGTCCGGCGCAGAACAACTACTTGCTCGACGGAATCGACAACAATTCGGACACGGTGGACTTCCTTAACGGCACGAACTTCGTTGTTCTTCCTCCGCTGGACGCGGTTCAAGAATTTAAAGTGCAAACCTCCGACTTCAGCGCGGAGTTCGGCCGCTCCGGCGCCGCGGTCCTTAACGCCACCATCAAGTCCGGCACGAATGAATTGCACGGCGCGGCCTGGGAGTTCTTCCGCAACGATAAGCTGGATGCCGCGGACTTCTTTGAAAACGCCGGCGGCATCAAAAAGGGCGAGCTTCGCCAGAACCAGTTCGGATTTACGGCTGGTGGGCCGGTGGTAATCCCGAAATTGTTTAACGGCAGGAACAAAGTTTTCTTCTTTGGCGACTACGAAGGGTTGCGCAGGGTTCAGGGAACGATTCTAACCGGTTCCGTCCCCACCGCTGCGGAACGCGCCAGCGGTTACACCAACTTCCAGGACTTGATCACAGGTCAATCGTCGGTTGCCCCGAGGCCGGACGCTTTGGGTCGTTTGATTCCGGTTGGAACTGTTCTGGACCCTGCGACCACCCGCGCAGTTCCCGGCGGATTCGTCCGCGATCCTTTCGGCTGCCCCGCGAACCTGGCCGTTTATAGCCTAAGCACCTGTCCGACGATAAATATCATCCCTGCTAACCGGCTGGACCCCAATGCTATCAAGCTGATGAATCTCTTTCCGTCACCCACCAACGGTTCGCTTTTATCGAATTTCGCCAATTCGCCGAAACTGTTCGAGCACCGCAACGCTTTTGATTCTCGAATGGATATCAACTTTAACGACAAGAATCAGCTTTTCTTCCGGTTCAGCCTGGCGGACGACCCGCAATTCATTCCTGGCATTTTTGGTGGCATCGCCGACGGCGGTGGCTTCCAGGATGGTAATCAGACCGCTAACGCACAGCAGAGCGCATTGGGCTACACTCACACGTTTTCGCCGACCCTTGTTAACGAAATCCGTGCAGGACTCAATTACCTGCACACCACGCGCGTTTCGCCCTCGGCCAACGATCTCACCAACATCCCTGGGCAGTTTGGCATCCAGAGTATCCCTCAGTTGCACGAAAATGGCGGACTTCCCGCCTTCGGGATCAATGGGCTGCAGACTCTTGGCAGCAACGCCTTCTTGCCTTCGGATGAGGTTAGCTCGACATTTCAGATCACCGACACGGTCACAAAGATCTATGGGAAGCATACTTTCAAAATGGGTTTCGAGTGGCAGCACGTCAAGTTCTCGACCCTGCAGCCACCCTGGTCGCGCGGAGAATTTGACTACAACGGCGACTATACCGACGTTCCGAACAGCAACGTCGGCAACACCGGGCGCGCGGGATTCCTGCTGACTCCCATCGCATCGACGGTTGGCGGAGTTGACTTCCTCGGGGGGATGACAGATATTCGCGCTTCCAACATCGCCGAAACGGATAACGGGAAAGATTATTACGGCGGCTTTTTCAATGACGACTTCAAGGTAACTCGCAAGCTGACCCTCAATCTCGGTTTGCGCTATGACTTCTTCGGCCTGGTTGGGGAACACCACGAAAATCAAGCCAATTTCGTTCCGGCCAGCGGCTCTCCAACCGGTACTCCCTTGTACATCATCCCGCCGGGCCCAAATTCGGGTAATCTCTCGCCGAGCTTCCTCACTTTGCTCGCCAAGGACGGCATCACCCTCGACGTGACCAACAAGTACGGTCAAGGACTCGGGCATTCGCAAAAGACGAATTTTGCGCCCCGCGTCGGCTTTGCATATCAACTCAACCCTAAATTGGTTGTTCGTGGTGGGTGGGGCATGTTCTACAACGGCTTCGAGAATCGCGGCTATTCGCCAAACATCGGCGAAAACTATCCCTTCCAATTCCAGTTCAACTTCCCGGAAACGAGTCAGAATACGCCGATTACGTTCCCAGGTTGCGGCACGGCTGGCCCGGGCAACACTGGAACCTTTGAGACTGGCTTCTCCTGCACCCCGCTCAGTCCCTTACTGGTGAACGCCAATGGATTGGGTCTCTTGGGAATCCAGTTCAACTACATTACCCCCTACTCCATGAGCGGCAACCTCACGGTCCAGTATCAATTAACGCCCTCGATGTCCTTCCAAGCCGCTTATGTAGACACGGAAGCGCGGCATCTGGAGGTCTTTCCGGGTGCCAACGATCTCACTCAAGTCTTGCCCACCCAGAATCCGGATGGCAGCAGCCTCAATCCTCAACTCTTCGTTCCGTTCCCGGACTTCGGACGAGGTACGAGTCTTGCGCAAACCGAGGGAAACAGTAGATACCACGGCCTTCAGCTCAGACTCGAGAAGCAATTTGCCAACGGCTTGAACTTTCTCGGCACCTACACCTACTCGAAGGTGCTCACGGACGCTCACGACTTACTTAACGGCGGCAGCATCAATAACGGCGCATCGGGGAATATAAACGGCTACCGCGCTCCGGATGTTCCGGGCTTTGGAATCCAGGGCGATTACGGCCTGGCTCCTTTCGACATCCGCAACGTTTTCCACTTCAGCGGCGGATATGAGCTTCCATTCGGCAGGGGTAAGCATTTTATGACCGACTCGAGCGGGCTCATCAATAAGTTGGTCGGAGGCTGGAGTATCAACTGGAGTTCCGCGTTCCAGGGCGGCCAACCCATTACCCTCACTTGCCCGACGGCTACTACCTCGGGAACGGCTTGCGGCGCCCTCTTTACGGGACAACCTCTCAAACTCGGATTGCACACCGATTCCAATGGGGTCTTGAGTTATTTCGGCAACCCCGCCGCATTCACTCAACCGTGCGCGTTGGGACCGAACTCGGTGCCCATCGCCAATTCTCCATCAGGATGTGTTCCTTTGACCGGTCTTGCCGCCTTGGGTGGCCTTACCCAAGTTGAAGGGCCGGGATTCCACCGGGTTGATTTTTCCATCTTCAAGGACATCCCCATCAACGAGCGTTTCCGCGTTCAGTTCCGTGCGGAGTTCTTCAACATCGCCAACCACCCCAACTTTAACGCGCCCAATTTCGGCGGTAACGGAGTTGTTGCAATCTCTGGATCTGGCAACTACAACAATTCGACCTTCGGCGAGATCGGCTCTACGCGCGATGCTCCTTACGATCCGCGGCAGATCCAGTTCGCTTTGAAGCTGTATTACTAAGCCGAACTCGCAATTCCACGAAAGAGGCGCTTTGCAAAAAGCGTCTCTTTCTTCTTTTGGCTCCGATTTCTTTCTGCTATCCATTTTCAATTCAGAGCGCGGTCGCTTGAGTTGCCGGTGTTAACATTCAGAATCGTGATGCGACGACTCGGTCTAGCGTGCCTCGCGCTTCTGTCTCTGGCGGCTTGCCTCTATGCGCAGGATGCGGCTAGCGGCGCTAACGAGCGCCTGGACCGGCAGTTCCAGGCTGCCGTGGCTCAGTACGAGTCGGGACGCTTTGCAGAGGCTGCTACAGCATTGGAAGCCCTGCTCCGCGACGTTCCGGAAAGTTTTGAGGTGCATGAATTGCTGGGATTGGTGTATTCCGCGCAGTCGCAGGATGCCAAAGCAACGATGCACCTGGAGAAGGCGGTCCACCTGAAGCCGGATTCCGCGAGCGCGAGAATGAATCTGGCCATCAATCTGGCGCAGTTGGGGAAGCTGCAACCGGCTGAGGCAGAGTTCAAGAAGGCTCTAGCGCTCGAGCCGAAAAACTATGATGCCAATCACAATCTTGGCGAGCTTTATGTCCGGGCCGGACAAGTTCCCGCCGCGGTGCCGTATCTCGAACAGGCGCAGCGCATCAAGCCCGCCGCGTATGACAACGGCTACGACCTGGCGCTCGCCTACATCGTTACCACGCGTTTGGCTGACGCGCGGCAGTTGCTGCAAGGGCTTCTGAAACTGAAGGACAGCGCCGAAATGCACAACCTGCTTGGCGAAGTCGAAGAGAAAGACGGCAAATTCGTTGCTGCCGCCAACGAATACGAACTCGCCGCCCACCTCGATCCCAGCGAAAGCAATCTTTTCGATTGGGGCAGCGAACTCCTGCTGCACCGCACGCTCGAGCCGGCCATTCAGGTGTTTCAGAGCGCGACCGAGCGCTATCCCAATTCACCGCGCTTGGCCATCGGCCTCGGCATCGCTTACTATTCGCGCGGCAATTACGATGACGCCGTGAAATCTCTGCTACGCGCCGCGGACCTGAGCCCCGCCGATCCGCGTGTCTATCCTTTTCTATCGCGCGCCTATGACAGCTCGCCGAGCCAGGCGGAAGAGGTCATTGCGCGCTTTCGCCGCTTCGCGGAACAGCGGCCCGGCAATGCGCGCGCGCAGTATTACTACGCGATGAGCCTCTGGAAAGGGAAGCGCGCGCAGGATCCCCATCTCGACCTAACGGAAGTCGGCGCCCTGCTGAAGAAATCCATCGCACTCGATCCGGCGCTTGACGAGGCGCACCTGCAGTTGGGCAATCTTTATTCCGAGCAGAGCAAGTACGCCGACTCGATTCCCGAATATCAGCGCGCTCTCGAGCTGAATTCCGACTTGGCCGACGCGCACTATCGCCTGGGCCAAGCTTACGTACACACCGGCGACAAGGATAAAGCCCAGCAACAACTTCAGGTCTACCAAAAATTGCGCGAGCAACACCTCGCCGACCTCGACAGGCAGCGCGCCGAAGTTCGCCAATTCGTCTACGCCGCAAAAGACGCATCCGCAACAAAACCCTGACGCCCGAAACACGAATATTGTTGGGGCGAGGCGAAGTAGCGTGCGTCATTGGGTTAGTTCTATTTCTCGCGGGCGTTGAGCGACAAGCCCTGCGATTCTTGACTTGGTTGCTGGCGCGGCGTACGTTCTTGGCACGCGCTCCATTTCTTATGACAGTGAACTTTCCACCGCAGAGAGGCAACGGCCGCACAAGGTTCCGGACCGATCAGGCTTCGTCTGCGCAGGAACTTAGCCGGCAGTTGGCCTGGAGCCGCCGCGAGTTTCTGTGCACCAGCGCTCGCTTGGTGCTGGGTGGCACGCTGCTGCCACACGCCATCGCTCCGGCTGGAGTTCCCACTAAGAAGAGAAAGGTTGTCGTCATTACGTTCGGCGGCGGGGCGCGGGATCAGGAGACGTTTGCACCGGAAGGGCAGGAGAATATTCCCCATTTGATGCGGGATCTGATTCCGCAATCGACTTTTTTCACGCAGGTGGTGAATCGAGGAATTTTGGGCCATTACGTGGCGACGGCGAGCCTCGCTACGGGCGTCTACGAGACGATCAATAATTTCGCCTCGCTTCCGCCGGAGCATCCCACCGTTTTCGAGTATTTCCGCAAAGATTTGAAGCGGCCGTCTTCCGACGCCTGGGTGGTGGCTCCTAGCAACGGCTTCAATCGCATTGGCGAGAGCAATCACCGCGCTTACGGCGCGGGATTTGGCGCGAGTGTGATTTTGCCCAAGCATTTGCTGACCGCGGCGATATCCGGCCGCACCACCGATTACGAGCATTTGCTGCGCGACAACTACGAAAGCCCGCTCTTCGCGCCGGACCTTGGCGGCAACGAATTTCAGCTGCAGCAACTGGAGATGATGCTGAAACTCTCGGTCGACGACTTCAAGTCGCATGCGCTTACGCTGTCGAGTCCCGACGAGCTTTCCGTGTATATCGCACGCCGCTTGATGCGCCAGCTCGCGCCCAGCCTGCTGTGGATCACCATGCACGATATCGACATCGCCCACGCCGGCGCGTACTCGCTGTATATCGAAGGCATTCGCCGCACCGACCGGCTTTGCGCGGAAATGTGGAAGGCCATCCAGAGCGAGCCGGAATACGCCGGCAACACGACGCTTTTCATCCTGCCGGATTTTGGGCGAGACTCGGACGACGACTCGGGCGGCAACGGCTTCCAGCACCATCGCACCGGCGATGCCCTTTCTCGCACAACGTGGATGATGGCGCTGGGCCCGGGCATTCGCGAAGGCGTGGTTTACGATCGGCCGATGCAGTCGACCGATCTGGTGCCAACGCTTGGGTCCGTGCTCGGATTTTCGCCGGCGCTGGCGCAAGGCAAGCCGATTGCCGAGCTCCTGTAGTCCGGTGCGTGCAACTCTGATGCGATAGCGGCGATGCTTCCACGCGACCTCAAACCCGAGCAGTTCAGCGGCTACCCGCCGAAAGCCAGGAAACTTGTCGTCAATTATATTGGCGTGCTGCAACGGTTGCCGCTGAGTTTTCTGCCCAGTCTGCTGCGCGAAGCGATCGAGTACGATTACAAGTTTCCGCTCGAGCGAAGAGCGCTGGAAAGGGAACTGGCCAATCTAAATTCTTTGCCGGCTGAGCAGTTGAAAGATTGGCTGCAAGGCTTCGCGCAAATCCGTCTTTCCGCCGCGCTCGAAAATTTCGATTGGATCAACGCGCCTGCGCAATTTGTCGAGCAGCTTTCCTCGCATCTCTGGACGACGCACCAGCTCGACGCATTTCGCGATGCTGCAATTGCATACGCCGACCGCTTGCGCGCCGCGGTTCCGCCGGAGCTGCCGTCAGCGCCACGGCTGGGCATCACGGTGATCGGGCAGGGCGTCGCCTCCTACGATGGGCCGCTCTTTCGTAAACTACGCGCTCATGGCGCGTACTACAGCCGCGTAAATCCCGAAAATGGCTTGCGCGTCCTGCTCGATGCCGTCGCCGCCAGAGCCAAAGCGCATCCCGCGCCCTACGCGCATTGGTATATCGATGGCGGGCGGCACGCCGAGCACGACGCAGCGTTAACTACGGTTTCCTACGGCACGCTCGAGCCGGCGCGCGTCGCGCTGCTCGGCAAGATGCGCGCGGACATCGAACGTCCCGGGATGGGCCCCGAGGCGCTACGCACGCACCTCGCGCAGTTGCGTCCCGCCGATCTCGGCTTTGCTCGGGGCGATGAAGTGCTCGACCGTTTTCGCATCAAGATGCTCACGGAAGGCTCCGGCACGCAAATTTTTAGCACCACATTCGCGCAGTGGACTGCTCGTGAAGCGCTGCGCCGTGCACAGCCGTTGACCTTGCTGGTGCGCTTCGCGCCGCGTCAGCGCCAGAAACCGATGAACGAGTTGCTTGCGACAACCGCGGGGAGCGCCGAACTTGATCCTGTTGGCTCGCTGATCGACGCAGACATGGGCGCCTACTACAACTGGCTCAATCAGCAGCGCCTCCCCGGCGCTAATCAGTCGTCGTTCCTTGTCTGGTTCGAGGGCCACAACCATGCCCTGACCGTCGGTCCGGGGACGCCTCGTGGAACTACCTCGACGTCCCAAACCGATCTGGGCCAGCTTCTCGCATCATTAACCTGAGTGAATCTGACTGAGCCTCAGCAGCTTCACAATCCCGCATAGGCTGATTGCGTGGAAACAAGTTCGGCGTCCAACGCGGACCGCACCTTTCGGCCAAGGGTGTTCAGCGAAAATGGCTTAGAGAGAAAGACAAAATCGGCATTGCGGGCCCCGTGGTGAACGATCGCGTCCGCGGTATAACCCGAGACGTAGAGCACCTTCATCCTCGGAAACAGCGCCCCCAACCGCTGCGCCAGCTTCACGCCACTTATCTGCGGAAGGACCACATCCGTAATTAAAAGATCCGGCGGCCGGGAGCTACTTTCGGCGATCTCCATTGCTTCGGCGGGATCCGCGGCATCCAGCACCGGATAGCCCTTGTTTTGCAGGTAGCTTTTCATCACCGCACGCAAAGCTTCCTCATCTTCCACAAGAAGAATTGTCTCTGTGCCGGATGGAGCCGCGGTCTCGCCCTGACTGGGTTCCGGTTGTGCGGCTTTTTCCGTGGAGCGGGGCATGAGAATTTTGAACGTGGTGCCATGGCCGACTTCGCTGTAGACCGTGACGTGACCGCCGCTTTGCTTCACGATTCCGTAAACGGTGGCCAGCCCCAGCCCTGTCCCTTTTCCTTGCTCTTTGGTGGTAAAGAACGGCTCGAAAACGCGCGCGAGAGTCTCGCGGTCCATGCCGCAACCTGTGTCGCTGATGGCAATCATGACGTAGTTGCCTGGTTTGGCTTCAGGGTTGCGCGTGCTATATTCCTCGTCAACGCGAAGTTCGGCAGTCTCAATTGTCAATCTGCCGCCACTCGGCATGGCGTCGCGGGCATTCACCACGAGATTCATCATCACTTGCTCAAGCTGGTCAGGGTCAGCTCGCAAGTGAAGATTGGCATTCCGGCTGACGACAGAAAGGTGGATGTCTTCGCCGATGACTCGTCGCAGAAGCCCCTCGAATCCCTTGAAGTGCGCATTGATGTCGATCACTTGAGGTTGCAATACCTGCTGACGGCTGAAGGCCAGGAGCTGCCGCGTTAGGGTGGCGCCACGCTGGACGGATTTCGAAATCTGCGCCGCCAAAGGATACAGCGCGCTTTCCGATTCCAGTTTGTCCATCAGCATGCTGCAGTAACCGAAGATGACGCCCAGGACATTATTGAAGTCATGCGCGATTCCACCCGCCAGCCGGCCAATGGCTTCCATTTTCTGAACGTGCCGGAGCCTCTGCTCCATGCCGCGCTGCCGGGAGACGTCTTCGACCAGGATTTCCAGACATACGGGTTTTTCGGCGTCGTCACAAATCACACGCCCGCTCAGCTCCACATTGATAAGCTTGCCGTCTTTTCGCTGCCAGCGCGTTTCAATCCTGGCGAATTGCTTATTGCGTCCGGGCGGGTTGAAAAGGGATAAAGAGAACTCCCCGGGCGCGAAAACTTGCGTTGCGAAATTCAAAGCCAGCAATTCCTGCTGCGAAGCGTACCCAAGCAAGTCCACCAGCGGCTGGTTCACCGTCAGCAAGCTGCCCTCAAGCGAAACCCGGCAGACGCCGTAGTTTCCCTCCACCAAAGCGCGAAAACTGGCTTCCGACTCGCGCAGAGCATCTTCGATCTTTTTGCGCTCGGTAACATCGCGGATCGTGCTCGAAATAAGCACCCCGTCTTTCGTCTGCTGAGGGCTGAGACTAATCTCCAATGGGAATTCGCGGCCATCCTTGCGAAGTCCATAGAGCTGCAGCCCCACACCCATAGGGCGAAATTGTGGATGAGCACTGTAATTGGTGCGATGGTGGCGATGTTGGTTCCAGAAACGCTCCGGGATGAGCACCTCGACGGGCTGGCCGAGGAGTTCGTCGCGATGGTAGCCGAACAGCTTCTCCGTTTGTGAATTGACCAGGACGATGCGGCCATCGGCGCCTACGACAACCATGGCATCCGGCGCGGAATCCAGCAAACCGCGAAAAAGTTCCTCGGTACGCTTGCGGTCGGTGATGTCGCGAACTACCGCGCTAACTAGCAGCCCGCCGGGACTTTGCACGGAGCTAAGGCTGATCTCGACAGGGAACTCCGTGCCGTCCTTGCGCAGCCCGTGTAGCTCGAGTCCGGCCCCCATCGGCCGCAAGGTCGGACTGCTCATGAAACCGGCGCGGTGCCCGCGATGTCTCCCACGGAAGCTCTCGGGTATCAGGATCTCGATAGGTTTGTTGAGCAGTTCGGCGCGATCGTAACCGAAGAGTTTCTCCGTTTGTGCGTTCACCACAACAATGCGGCCTTCCTGGCCGACGATCACAATGCCGTCTGGCGCAGACTCGACGAGCGTCCGGTAGACTGCGTCGCTCACCGCAGATGTTTTTGTAGGCATGGCTCTCCCCGGGGTACACGAATTCCCGCGCGGCTACACCTTTGGGAGGAACGCTTGGAAGGGGAAAGATGAACCTGCTTTAGAGTTAAATTTAGGCCCGTCGCAATTTTACGTCAACTCGAATAACCGCACTGAACCCTTTTGGTACACGGTGTGTTGCGCCGCTCGAAATGCCGGTGCTCCTCACCTGCGCGAGCCGAGTCTCGTTTGCTCCACAGGTTTCTCTGGCAGTGCCCAAGCGAACAGAACTCCACCGCTTGCCACAACTACATACTGCCGCCCGTCAAGCTCATACGTGATTGGAGAGTTTCCTACGTGCCCAATCGCGGAATGCCAAAGTGTTGCACCGTCGCTCGTTCGCAGTGCCATCACATTGCGGACCGAATCGCCTGTAAAGAGTAGACCCGAATCCGTCGAAAGAACTCCCGCCGATGCCCACCCGCCGCCAAGATCATGGTTCCAGCGGATTCTCCCGGTTTGATAGTCGATTGCTCGCAGCACGGCTTTTCCGTAGACTCCGTAATCCGCGCCCGCCCAGCCAACCGTGCCGTGCTCCGCCTTCGAGAAATAAATACCATAAGCATCGCGCGAGCTAACGATTAGCAAACCGGTCTTTGCGTCGAAGCTAGGCGAGCGATAATTCGTCGCTCCGCCTTCATCCGGTGCGACCAAGCGCCCATCCCGGGCAGGATCCTTTGCGGGGTTGCGAATCGGACGGCCGTCCTTATCAACACCGCTGGACCAATTAACCGCGGCGAAAGTGCTCGTCAAAAGATTTTTGCCATTGGTGCGATCGAGCACGAAGAAATAACCGTTGCGGGAAGCTTGTAGCAGCATCTTCCTGGGCGAACCCTTAAAGGTCCCATCCACAAGAACGGGAACCTCGACGGCATCCCAATCATGCGTGTCGTGGGGCGAAGGCTGAAATCCCCAGACAAGCTTCCCCGTGTCGGGGTTCAGCGCGACGATGCTGCAGGTCCACCGGTTGTCGCCTGGCCGCGACTTCTCTTCCAGCACCGGCGTAGGATTTCCTGTCCCCACAAACACCAGATTCGACTCCGGATCGTAAGTCCCGGTAATCCACATATTGCCGCCAGTCGCGCCGCCGCTTGCGGAGTCAGGCGTTCCCGGCGGAGGAGTGCTGTAAAACGTCCATTGCTCGCGACCCGTATCCGGATCAATCGATTTCAGCATGCCGGGCAGGTTGTCAAAGTCTCCGGAAAGTCCCACGAGCAAGTGATCGCGCACAATCAGCGGCGCCACCGACATCCAATAGCCCTGCTTCACGTCGCCCAGGGCGACGTTCCATTTCACCGTGCCGTCTCTCGCATTCAGGCAAACCAGGTGATCGTCCGGCGTAGTGAAGTACACGGAATCTTTGTACAAGGCCACGCCGCGATGGCCGATGTGCAAACCTTCGTTGGCCGGATAGGTGTAGTGCCAGATTTGCGAGCCGGTTCGAGCATCAACAGCCCATACATGATCGGGTATCGACACATACAAAATCCCGTTGGCGACGATGGGAGAAGCCTTGATTTGCGCTGTTTGGCCCGTTTCAAACGCCCAGGCGAGCGTGAGCTCACGAACGTTCGCCGGAGTAATCTGCGTCAGATGGCTGTGACGTTGGCCGGAGTAATCGCCATGATATATCGGCCAACTGTCGGATGCCGGCTTTGCGAGCGTCGCGGGATCGAGCCCTTGAGCAAACGCGGCTCCGCAAAAAGCGGCCGCCAGAATTAGCACCACAGCAAGACGAAACATCTCCCTTACCAGCTTCATGCTTGCGCCACCTCATGAGTGAAGCGTTCGAACGCAACGCTCCGCTAGTCTCCTCCACCATCCGCGGCCAAGTCGCCCTAGCGCAGTGTCTGGAGGTACGCCAAAACATTGTGTATGTCTTCGTCGGTATACGTGCCCAACAGCTCGATGTGTCCTTCGAGCGGATTCGTCACCGTAGCCTTCACCTGACTGCTGGGCCACGACCGATACCATCCAGACGCATCAACGAGCCCAATCGTGAACTCATCGCGGTATGCCAATTTCCCGCTTACCGTTTGGCCCGAGGGTAGCGTCACGGTAACACTCGGACTCGTTCCCGTGGACTCAGCAGCACGTCCGCCCTCTTGGTACAGCATCCGCTTCAAAAGCTCTAATCCTTGGAACTTGCTGGCAATCCCCGCAAGGTCGCCGCTAGGGGAATGGCATTTCGCGCAACCGCCGGCGCCGTTGAAATACCGCATCCCCGCTTCGGCGTTTCCGGTCTCGAGATCAGTCACGTCGACGCTACGCCGCCGGCCTTCCTTTGCATTCGCCTTTCGGTCATGAATGAATGCAACTATCGCCGCTAGTTGTTCGTCGGTGTGGTGAAATGCCGGCATCCCTTTGTCGGGCCGTCCGTTCCGCACCACAGCTCCGATTTTTTCTCCGTCCAGGTCCTGCTCAACCAGCGCCGACGCGGTCAGGTCCGGTCCGCCTTCGCCACCTGTAGCGTCGCGCCCATGGCAGAAGCTGCATTGCGCGGCGAACAAAGCTTTCCCAGCTTCTACCTGTTCCACCGTGGCGCCGCGTTTAGCACCAGATCGAGCCGCACCCGGCGCATCATTAGAACTCTGCGCGGGACTCTGCGCATAGGACAGAAGAGTCATGCAGCTGACCACCACAAGCACAAGCCAGTATCCCCTGCTTGCTCGCAAGCCATGCAAAAGCGAAAAAGTCATGAGCAAATCCCGAATCGCTGAATTGAACTATTTTGCATCCGCACACACTATTACATTTCGAGCCATTTTGCTCGTACACAAGCATAGCTGCGTGTCCGGAACAAACCCCCGCCATGCATCGTTTGCACGCCCCCGGACCGTGGAATACCCTGTGGTTTAGGGCCTAATTCGCTGGAGGATTCGACGGCTCGGCTGGACCTATACTGAGTCGGGGTATTAGAAATTGAGTGAAAGGGCGCCGTCTGGTCAACATGGTGCCGGGGGCCCGGCCTGTACATAACAGTCCCAGTCCCAGTATAGCATTCCAGATCGAGGTCGCAGCGTGACCGAAACCATCACGCTCGACGGCAGGAAGTTCGTCGGCATCTCGCAGGCTCTCACCGCCAACCAGGACGACTACATCCGCGCGCATCTCCGGCTGGCCGGCGCGATCGATCTTCTTCAGAGCCCCCTCGATGGCAAGGAACGCGCGGCGGAACGACGTGCGGCTGACCTGGTGACACATCTCCTGCTCTCGGGACGGAAGACCTACGTCCTAGCTGGGTGCCTGACAGAACGCGGGAAGGTCTGGAGTCGCGCAGAAGCGGACGCAAATGCTGCTCGTTTCGCGGGGATCTCCGATGCAGAGGCAAAGGCTGCAATGAACACGGCCATTTTGGGATTCGTCCTCGGTTTGTTCAGCGCAACACCGGCGGTTCCTTCAGGTACGGGGCATTCCGGCGACGCTTTGTTTCGGCTTGGCAGAAGAATTGGGATGCCGGGGGCCCGGCCTGTACATAACAGTCCCAGTCCCAGTATAGCATTCCAGATCGAGGTCGCAGCGTGACCGAAACCATCACGCTCGACGGCAGGAAGTTCGCCGGCATCTCGCAGGCTCTCACCGCAAATCAGGACGACTACATCCTCGCGCATCTCCGGCTTGCCGGCGCGCTCGAAATTCTCAGCGACGTCGACGGCGTTCAGCGCACGAAGGAGAAGCGCGCGGAGGAGCTGCTCACTCAGATTCTGCTCTCCGGCCGAACGCATTCCATCCTCGCCGGCTGTCTCACCGAGGAAGGAAAAGTGTGGACCCGCAAGGAAGCGGATGCGAATGCTCTGAGGTTCGCGGCCATCACTGACCACGTCGAGAAAAAAGCGATGCGTGGCGCCATTGTGGGGTTCGTTGTCGATTTTTTCGGATTCGGGGAACCATCATCGGAGAGTTCCCCGAAATCTTCCAGCCCGACCGAAAAGGGCCGCCGTACAAAGAGCGCGGCTCGTTCGACTTCGGGGATTTCGCGCCACTGATTCGCGAGGTCGCTCGCTACGACCTCGGGAAATCGCGCGAATTGATGGACTGGCCGCTTCGGGAGCTCATGCTCGCATACGTCGAATGCATGAAGACCGCGGCGCTCAGGACGTACGAAACGGAACTCCTGGTGTGGAGCGCTCTCGCTCCACACCAGCGTAGGAAAACGGACCCGCCGGCGATCCCGGGGATCCTAAGGAGCTAAGGCAATGGCCGACACTGCACCGGAAATCAAAGTACGGCTGACCGCAGAGGACACTGGCGTCTCCGCTGCGATTAAGGAGCTCGGCAATCAGCTCAAAAACCTGAAACGGCAGGAAGACGAAACCAGTCAGAGCACGCGCCGGTTCGGTGAGTCAGCCACTGAGGCGCGCGGCGCCGCCAAGCTCTTAGCAGAAGACCTCGACCTTAAGCTGAATCGCCATCTCGCCGGCGTCCTCGCCAACTCAGCCAGTCTCGGACCCATTCTGGGTGCTGCGTTTCCTGCCGTAGCGGCGATTGGTTTTTTCGAAGTGATCAAGTCAGGTGCGGAGAAATTCGCGGAACTGATCTCCGATACGTTCATCTTCACCGAGGACCAGAAGAAGCTGCGCGACGAGCTCGTGAAGACGAACTCGGAAATCGCCAAGTTCGAGGAGAAGCACAAAGAATACCAGAAGGAGATCGCGCTCATCGGTCTAGACCAGGTCTCCGCTGACAAGATGAAAAAGGAATGGGCGGATAAGGACCTCGCGGCCGGGGCACAGCAGGTCGCCAACAAGCAGAAGGAATGGATCGCGCAGACGGCCATTCTCAACGCTCTGCGCGCGCAAGGGGCAGCCAAACCAGGTGAAGCGCCAGATGTGGCCGAAGCGATTGCGGTATCCCGCGGAGCGGGCGAGAAGGAAATAAAGGAACAGGAGACCAAAGTTAATCGTCTAGCGAACGAGCTAGGCGAGCTCCAGAAGAAGGCCCAGGTCCTCGGTGACGAGCAACTGAAGGCCGGAAAAACCCTCAGCGTCCAAACCACGGAGCAGACAGCGCAGTTGTACCTGAAGCGTCAGGAGCAGGACGACTCTTTCGCAAAGGCGCGGTCTGCGGCGACGATCCGACAACTACAGAACGACCTTACCCTCTTGCAGGCTCACAACAAAGAGCGCGAGGGGGACGAGAAAAGTTCACTGGCTCAAGGACTCATTTCGCTGCAGACCTATTTTGCCGAGCGGCGCGCAGATATCCAGGCCGAGACCCAGCAGGAAATCGCGCTCCTCGAGAAACAGCGTCAAGCCGCAACACAGAGTCTAACCCGCGCTCAGAAGGAGCACACTGACAATCAGAATCGCGCGCAGCAGGTTGGCAAGGACACGCCGACCGGCCAACTCTTCACCGCCGCGGCTTCGAAAAATGCGGACGAGGCGATCGCGCAGCAGCAGAAGATCGCCGATCTCGACGCCAAAAGCGCCGAGGCTCGGGTAAACGCCTCGACGAAAGCGAAGGCGCTCGATGCGGAGGAATTCGCGAAGAAGCGCGACAGCCAGCAGAAGGATCTCGAACACCAGAAGGAGATCGACCAGCTAGAGGGCAAAACCCGTGACGTCGTTCGCGATGAGATCGAGCTCGCGGTCCAAAAGCGCACCCTCGAACTCCAGCAAGACGGCGCATCGAAGCAGCGGATCGACGAGGAGGCCGCTCAAATCCGCACGCTGAGAACTCAGCGCGCGGCTTTCGCTGACGAGGAGATTAGCGGTCGCACGCAACTGAAACTTCTCGACGACCAGGCGGCCGCGATTCAGGACAAGGTCGCTAATGGGAAGCTGTTCCAGCTTCAGGCGGACCAGCAAATCCTCGATCTCTACCGCAGTCAGATCGGTCCGCTGCAGAAGATCGCCGACCAACTGAAGGCGAACGCAAAAACCGATGAAGAGCAGGTGCAGGCCGAGAACTTCCAACGCACCCTCAACGGGATAAAAACCCAGACGAATACTGTCGGCCAGCAAATGAAGGACCTCAGAGCCGGCCTGCAGAACGCGCTCACCGGAGGGCTGACTCAATCTTTCGCTTTGCTCTTTCAGGGGACGCAGAGCATCGGCCTGGCTTTCCGCAATTTGGCGTCAAGCGTGGTCTCCTCGATCGCGCAAATGATCGCGCAGATGTACATCCAGATACTCGTCACCAAGCTCTTGAAGGCGGCGCTGGGAGGAACGGGATTCGCGGGTGGAGGCCTCGTTCCAGGCGGTGATAATCAGGTCGCTCCCGGCCATGCCGAGGGCGGCTTGATTCGCGGACCGGGCGGTCCGAAGTCCGATTCGATTCCCGCGCGCGTCTCTCCCGGCGAGTACATCGTGAATGCGGATGCTGTCTCCGCGTTCGGCGTGCACAACCTCGAGGCCATCAATCGCGGTCTGAAGACCCCGTCGATCGAGCGGCTCGCTCTTCCGAAGTTCGCCGAGGGCGGTCTGGTGGGCAACGTGGGCGGAGGCGGCGGGGACTCCAACATCCGTCTCGGAATCGGTCTCGACGAGGGCCTGATTCTCAAACACCTTTCGAGCAAGGCGGCGGGCAACATAATTCTTCAACACTTAACGAATAACCCGAAAGCGGCCAGCAAAGCACTCTCCAGAAGCGACTGATGAGCGTTCCAGATCGGCGGCGCGCGGACCGTCAACGCTCTCACGGCGTGGGCAATGGCACCACGTCAGCGCACTCCTTCTACGGGTGTGTTCTGGCGCTCACAGGGCGGCACAGGCGGGTCATCCGGGGGACCAGCGTCCCGGCGTCCGGGTCCTCGTGGGGTGCAGGGATGGCGGTAAAACCAGCCCATTAGGACGGTAATGAGTACGAACTAATACATAGTTATATAACTGTACTTAGTCGAGGTTCAGAGCGAAGCTATAAGCGTAATGAATTGCTGCTTCGATAACTCTGGAGGGCTTAAATGGAAATGCACGTTCCCGCTGCCGACTTAAAGAAAATCACCCAAATCATGCTTCGCGCCGCATCAATGCTGAATCTCGAAAGCAGGGGTTCTTCGCGGCTCGAACTTAGCATGGACCTAACCGCCTGCCATGCGAATGGTTGCCCGCTTGACCTCGACGGACTCTTGACCGCCGACAAGAGCGACTTCCTGCACGACGTTTTAGGAATCATGGCCCGAATTGACCGCTCAACTGGGCAACTCACTGAGTGTTTCCTTCCCCGCTATGCGGCCACCCAACATGTCTAAGAGCACTCTCCCTGAAGGCGCGATGGTCCTCGCGACGCGGGACGTCCGTCGACAACTGAAAATCATCGCCGCTATGACCGGGTCCAGCATGAAGGACGTCCTCGCTCGCCTGGTCGCGGCCGAATTTAAGCGCATCGTGCCGCAAGCGCCGGCAGTGAAATCATCGAAGGGGGAACTCTGATGTCCGTCGAAAGATTGCTCGCTCGCGTAGGTCCTAGCCGCGGTTATCTCAACCTCGAAATGGAGCGGCAACTGACCCAAGCGCGTCTGCTCGGCGTCGCCGCGCGTGAGGCGGAAGCAGAGATCCGAGATGGGGCTGACGGTTTGGTGCAGCTCTTCGATCCCCAAGGGCGGCGTCACATCATCTGCAGGAGCGGGTTCGCGGCGAAGTGGTGCTCGGATAATGCGGACTGGACATTCGAGGCGCTGTCGTGAGCCGCCGCTACCGCCTTATCTTCCGGTTCGCTGGAATCGCTCTGATGGCGCTCGGGCTCACTCTCGCGATCATCGACAAGGATCCTCGGCCGCTTCATCAGCCAATGGACGCCATGCTCATCGGATTTATCGCGCTCGTGATCTCCTATCTGGAGGAGCGGAGGGTGAACCGGCCCTGACGTCCTTCAGCATCCCCTCCGCGGTCACCGATCCCCGGAATGTTCACCGCGATGCGCGAAATGACATAGTTGCTGACGTGGATCTCTGAGACCACCGCCGCAAGAATCCTTCGTTTGCTCTCTCTGCCTAGGACTGGCCAATCGAATAGCGGAGACAACGCTAACGCCATGTCCCGAGCCGAGGAGGTCGGGGTCTCACGCCTCTCGCGCGTCAGCATTTCTTCCGCGAGGTTCATTTGTTGATCGAGCGCAGCGATCCGCGCATCCCGCTCCGCTCTAGTGAGAACGCCCTCGAAGAATGCGTCCAGCACCTTCTCCCGTTTCTTGGGGAGCCTCCCGACTTCACGCTCGAGCTGCGCTGTCCTGGACCGGAGTGTGGCGGAATCATACTTTCTCTCTAGTTCGCCAATCAGCTGCCTTAGGAATTCTCTGCCGGTCAGCTGGATCCCGAGGACGTCATCCAACTTGTCTTCGAGCCGGTCGCGCTGCATCGTGAGTGACGCGCACCTATTCGCGTGGGGGAACGTCCTGGTTTTGCAGATGTAGTAGTGGCGGCGGCTGAATTTCCCGTAGACCAGAGAGCCGCAGTCCGCGCAAATCAGGAACCCGTTGTAGGTGAACGCGTGCCGCTTCTCGGGATGCGAGCGCCAATGGAGCCGAGACTTCGTATCCATGATCTCCTGCACGCGGCGAAACTCGTCATCCGGAATCAGCGGAGTGCCGATGACCTTGACGCGAATGATATCGTCCGGGGACCGGTTCACCTTCTTGCGATCGGCCTGTCGTCCGTCGAGACTAACCCCTCGAGCCGCAGATGATGGATCACGCTTCTTGTCGATTACGCGCCAGCCCGTCCAAATCGGATTGCGCATGATGAGATGCAGGCCGCGCGGCGTCACTCCGACCATGCGCGAGAGCGTCACGTAGCTCTGCTCCCCCGAAAGGAAGCGACGGAAGGCCTCGCGGACGCGCTCCGCCTCGGGCTCGTAAAAGAAGCCGCGCTTCTCTTCGTAGCCGACACCGAATGGGAGGACGATTGAGCTCTGTCCGAGCTTTCCAGCGCGCCGTTTCTCTTCCTTTGCCGCCCAGACGCGCTCGCGGATTTCGGAGAGTTCGTTGCCGGCGATGATCGCACGCAAGCCAGCCATCAGTTTGCCGGCTTTGCTGTTCAGATCGATCGGACCGTCGGGAAGGTAGAGCATCGTTCCAGTGTCCTGAAAGGCCTGGAACAGAACGAAGTCGCCGAAGTTGTCGGGACGCATGACGCGTGAGAACTCGCGCACCACTACGCCGTGGACGTCGGGGCTCTCGATGAGCTGCAGGAGGTTCTGCATTTCTGGGGTCCGCAGAATGGACGCGCCTGAGACGTTCACGAGTTTGATCGTCTTCACGATCTCGAGTCCGTAAATCTCGCACGTCCTCTTGTTGATGGTGCGCTGTGCTGGAATGCTGGCCCGGTCGTCCTGAGCCTGGCCCTCGGTCGAAACGCGAATAAGTTCAAGGACTCGTTTACTCACCCTCGGGTTCCCGGTTCGACGACCCCGACGAGTTCTTCAGCGCATTGAAACACGGCCTCGAGGTCTTTCTTTTCTACCGCTTCCTTCATTTTCAAGAGGACCAGCCGGCGGCGATGGTCGATTTCACGTATGGCGTCGAGAAGGTGAGACGATTCGTTTGACTTTGTGGAATAGTGGGGTAGATTCGGCCCAGCTCGCACGGCGTTACCTCGCTGTGTTGGTTAGGGGCTCGGAGGCGCTGCATACGCTTCTCGGGCCCTGCTTTTTCAGGACACGGAACATGCCACACCGTCCCACACAAGGCAAGTGCTTGTTCGGTTCCTCTGTGTCATAGGCACTTCTTATCGACTTCCGCGCTTCTATAAGTCGTGATAGCGTGTACGCTCTAGGCAACTTTCCTATGTTCAAAGTTTCGGAGGTGGCTCGCCGAATGTCTCGCCGGGATTGGAAAGCATGCGGTCGGCGGAATGAGCAGCGGTGGAAATCCACGTTCGCGCGCTTCGTCAGGGCCTACGGCGTCGACCGTCTCGCCAGAGGGCTCAATATCGGTCCCACCGCGATCTACCAATGGATCTGGGGCAGGACTGCACCTTATCCCGTACACGCCGTGATCATCCAACGTCTCGCGCGCGAATCCGGCGTCGAACTCACCATCGACGAAATCTACCGTCACTCCTTCGACCTGCGGGGCGGTGAGGGAGAAGCGGGTGCGCCAAGCGTTTATAGGGCGCGGCACGCCTCGCGAGAGGGCTCGACATCGACATCCGTTGCTCCGCGCTCTATAACCGCTTCAGAATTGCGCCTGCACCTCGTGCCGGCAACGCCCAGGTCCTCCAGCGTCTCGCGTGTGAAGCCGAGCATCAAACCTGAAGATGCTCCCGCGATCTGCCTGGTTGAGGAACGCGAATCCGCGGAGGAACGCGAATCCCCGGCGCCAAGCTTCTTAGACAAACGGGATCGTCGAGAGCTGCTTCGCACACGCGTCCGCGTCCGCGACATGATGCTGAGCTGAGAGAGAGGGTAAGACGTGCAGTTCCCCGCGACAATGGCCGATATGATCCGCGGCGGGTACGTGTTCCTGCAGACGAAAAGCTGTCGAGACTGCGGCGAGCTCGTCTACATGTTCCGAACGCCGAGGGCTCGCAAAGGTCCGTTCGTGCAAACGCGACGAGGGCGTTTCGTGTCGCACTTTGCGGTTTGCCCGGCCGTGAAGCTCTGGCAGGCGCAGGCCGCCGACACCGGCCAGGGAGAGCTTTTCCCCGAAGAGACGCTCTACCGCCGCTCGGGACGCGCCGCGTAAATCCTCGCGAACTGAAGCGTTGGTCAGCGGACGGTATCAATCAGACCCAAATACAACGCATCCATCGCCGTGAGTCGGTTATCTCCGTCCTGCAGCGCGCGGCAGAGCGCGAAAGCGAAAGTCCTAAAGGGCAGGAAATAGGATGCCGCCTCGCGAGGTTCTGCGAGCGGCGCCGCGGCGTCTTCGGCAGCTTTGGCGGAAGCTCCCGGCGTCCACAGCTCGACGTCATGGACGTTCCGAAAATACGCGTCGAGGAAGTAGAAGTGATCGCGGATCCTGCCCAATCCTCCGCTTCGAAGGTGCGAGGTCGGGTTCCGTGTTTTTCTCTGGCGCTCGAGAGCGATACTCGCGCTGAGCATGACGTCCTGGAGGTCCGCTTTGTTCGGGCCCCGGTCTCTCGTTATTCTCTTCCGGAAGTGCCGAAGCAGGCCGTTGTAGTCGTCCCAACGCGCGAACGCCTTCTCGAGGACCCGCTGGGCGTCGGGCGACAGTTTCCGGAGAAGAACGGACTGAAAACACTGCAGCTCCGAGAGGCTAGAATCGTTCACCTCTGCACGGTATTCCTGAAATTCTGCGCGCAGCGCGGAGAGGATGAATGGGAACCGCTGTGCGGATTTTCGGGCGAGCTGAGTTGCGTATCTCTCGTTGGAGGTCGTCAAAGCCTCGCCGAGCAGCGTGGCCCATTCACCAGTCACCGGACCTTCTGGCATTGGAGTTCTCGTGCCGTGGTAGTACAGCGTGCTTCCGGGAGACGCGATAGCAAAATCTCCTGCCGAGAGAAGATCGGCTGCGGCGCTGCCAGCTCGGGAGACGGCGACGGTGATAATCCTCGAGGCGCTCGTATCGTCCTCGGTCGTCGATCGCAGGAGTCCTAGAATGCGTTCGCCGACGAAGGCGCTACCGCCAGGGCTGTCGATAAAGACGGTGATCGGCTCCCGATTTGCGGACGTCAGAGCGCGGATCTGGGGTTCGAGGCGGTCAAGCAATCCTTCGGTGAGTTTGCCTTCGAGGTAGATCGCGCGCTCGGGGTTTGGTGTGCGGTCAGCGTCCGCAAAATCCATGCTTTCGGTCATCGAGTGGTCGGGGTCTGCGCCTTTCTTCGCGGTGTAATTCACACGGATAACGCAAGAAAAAACCGCTTATTTCCAGCCAAAAAGAAGCCTCGGGGAGTTATAGAATCTCTCCGAGAGAGCTAGAAAAAGCGCTCATCCGGAGACGGAAGGGGACGGCGCCGATTCCGCAGGCGCGACATCCCTCGGCGCGGCGATCTCGCGCGCTCCCGTATACATGCCGACACTCTCCACGGCCTGTTTGCGATGGTCCGGACTTAGATGCGCGTACTTGAGCGTTGTCTGAAAAGATAGATGTCCGCAGAGTTCTTTAATCGTTAACAGCGGCACTCCCGCCATCGCCGCACGGGACGCGAAGGTGTGACGGAGATCGCGCCAGTGAAACGCCGGCCGCAATTCCGCTTTCTTCACCGCGCGCTCAAACCAGGTGCGCCGATCGACGAGCGATTCATTCGCCTCGGATGTAACGTAGCGCTGTCCTGCCGGCGCGCGTTTGCGCAGGAGTTCGAGGCACTCCCGCGCGGCCTGGTTCACCTGCACTTCGCGGGCGCCGGTTTTTCCGACGACGTGGAGGATGCCGGCTTCGGAACTCCAATCCTCCCACTTCACGGAAAACTGCTCGCTTCGCCGCATGCCCGTCAAGATCGCCAGCATGAACTCGGGCTCTTTGTCCGGACAATCCGCGCGGATCACTTTCAGCACTCGCTCTTCCTCGGCCGGGCTCAGGTAGCGCACGCGGACTTTTTGCTCCTTAGACCAGGGGACGCCGCCGTTGGCGAGAGGATTCGACGCGATGGCACCTTGCCGAGCCGCATACCGAAGGACCGAGGAAATTGCGGAGTGGTAGCGGTTGACGGTCGAGCCTTTGCGTGGACCCTTGCCGCCATATCCTCGTGCGATTTGCTCCAGCGCGCGTTCCACAGTTGCCGGCGTTATCTTCCTTGCCGGTACGCCGCCCATCAGCGGGAGGATGCGGCCGAGCATCTCCTCATCTTTGCGAACCGACCCTTCGCTGTTTTCGCGGAGTCGTTTCGCCGCGAGTGCCGGCGCGACGAGATCCCGAAAGAAGAGTTTGCGGCGCCCTGGTCGCTTTCTCTTTTCACGTTTCGTGGCCATCGCTCTCCTCATCTTCGAATGTCGAGGGCCTGCTCGACGATCTGGTGGGCGTGCACGCCTAATACAGCCGTGCGAAACTTCAGCCTTCCGACGAGTTCTTTCTCGTCGCGACCGAGGACAGTCTCCTGCCCGTTCAGCAAAATCGCTTTGAGGTAACCGCCGCCGATCTTCAGGACCGGGATTCTGAGCGCGCGCATTGTTAGCGCCTCTTCTCGCGCAAGCGATCGAGATCCCCCTGCGCCTTCCGCTTCTCGTTGAGGTGGTGCTGCCGCTTTTGTTCGGCCTCGCTACGTACGCGTGCATCCCTTGTAATTCGTACGAGCTTCTCGAAGTGCCGCTCCTGGATGGCGTGGTAGTGCTTTTTTTGGCGGGCCGCGTTCTCCTTTGTGCGTTCCGGAGCTTGGTCGTAGTGGGTCCTCTGACATGCATCTGAGCAGTAGCGCCGATTGCGGCGCAACGCGAATAAACACTTTTCACAGGTCGGCAAGGCACAGATAGCAAAGTCCGCGAAGGCACCACGTTCGGCGAGGAAGTAAAACGACTCCAGCATATCGACGACTTCCGCGTGTGCGCGCCCGTGTCGGATTTGCCTCTCGGCGAATAGCAGTGAACCGTCGATTCGCCCCCTCGACTCGCCGAACCCCGCGCTTCCTTTCTCAGATGGATACCGCTTCCTGATTCTCCTCAGAATCCGCTCGGCATCCGCTTCATATGCAAGGTACGGGTCAGTCGGCTTGAGCGGTCGGATGGTGAGTACGCATTTGCGGTAGTAGCGTTGGTTTTTCCGCAGGTGCGTGGCGATGTTCACTGTCATCTTCACCAACGGCCGGAACATGTCCTGCGGTGTGCCTCCGGAGTTGAGCCATTCAGCGAGGAATTTCGCCTCGCGTCTGATGTCTTTCGCTTGAGTGATCGTGATCGGCGGTCTGGGACTGTCCCTCATTTGTGTTTGTCCTCACGGGGGATATCGGTATTCGTACCCCGGACAAAATAGTTGATGCCCACGCGGCAGTCAACTGGTATTAATCCATCTCACTCCAGCAGCCACTGTGCGGGGTCAATACCAAAGGAACAGAGCGATGACGAAATTAACGGTCGGTCTGAGGGAAGCGCAGGAGATGACGGGAGTCTCTCACTTCACTTTCCGCAAGATGATCAGGCTCGGAAGGATCAAAGCGATCCGCGTCGGACGGCGCGTGCTGATCCCGGTCACTGAACTCGAAAAGTTGGCAAAAGCCGGCGCAGCCACAGGGCCAGCGGTGAAAAGGAAAGCAGCCAGTTGACACATTCTTCGCACAAGTCGTCGGCAAGATACAAGGACCTGCGTAGGTTGGCGCCGTGAGCATCCGTCTGATGGCGCGTATCTTCGAGTTGGAGATTCCTGCGACCCCAAAACTCGTCCTTCTCGCGGCGGCTGATCATGCTCGCGACGACGGTACCGGCTGCTACCCCTCGATCGCAAAGTTGGCGAAAAAGACCAGCCTATCGAGGCGCGGAACGCAGAAAGTCATGCGGCGCCTTCAGGAAGCCGGCTTCATCAGTGATACCGGGAAGATCAGCGAGTTTGGAACGATCGAGTACACGATCACGCTGGACGGGGGGGGCGAACAGGGTTCGCTCCTATTTCCGGCGAAGGGGGCGAACGCCACGCCCAAAAGGGGCGAACCTGAGTGCGCGAAGGGGGCGAACCACAGTGCCCAAAAGGGGCGAACGGGGTTCGCCCGAATCATAAATAAGAACCATCAAGAACCATCAGGAAACCTAGCCGCGGCAGAGCCGCAGCTAGGTTCAAAGTCACTCCCGCAGCAAAAGCGCTGGAGCAACATCGCCGCCCTCGCGGTGCGAGCCGAAGAACTTCTCACCAATGCTCCGAAGATATTGCACGGGGACTTAGTCAATCTGCTCAAGGCTTGGGCGGCCGCAAATGGCAGGCCGTACTTCGACGCGTGGCCCGGAACGGACTCCCCGATCGAGCAGGCCATCAAGATCGCGATGGAACGGAGACAGGGGAGAAAAACAGCATGATCGACCCGGGAAGCGAAGTAGTGGACCTATTCGAAGCGATGCGCCTATTGGACGTCCCCGAGGAAGTTCTCGGGAGGCTGGCCCAGCAAGGAAAACTAAAATCCCGGCACGCAGATGGCACCATCTATTTTTTGCGCGATGAGATTGAGGCGCTCGTCGGTCGCCAGCTCGAAGAACTCACCGGCGAGGCCGAGTTGTGAACACAAACAGTGAAAGGCGCGATATGAACGACAGGCAGCGACTCGCTTTGAAATTTCCATGTGCCAGCGGACCGCAAACGACGCACGATCGATTCTGGCGTCTGATGCGGGTGAACGGTCGCTTGTTATCGACAATTCTCACGGTAGACACGTTCAACTCTCCGCCCACGTGGCACGCCTCCGTTGCCGTGATGCCCACGCGCAAGCTATCAGCCGCCAGCAAACAACTTTCCATCAGCACCGCGAAGACGATGCTCCTCGGCGTGGGGGAAGACGAAGCGAGAATCGATCAAACGGAAGTCGCAATCCATTACCAGCGCAACCTAACGGACGAAGAACTCTCTGGTTTGCGTACCAGGTGATGGCGTTTTGCAAAGAGTGACCAAAGGAGAAAAACGAATGAAGCTGGGAGACGTGGTGGTGGATCGAATCAGCGGTTTCAAGGGAATCGCGACTTGCCGGCTCGAATATCTGAACGGCTGCGTTCGCTGGCAGATCTCGCCGCAGGAACTTCACGACGGGAAACCAGTCGAAGCGCATTACTTCGATGACGAGCAACTGCAAGGCGTTCCCGATTCCGCTCCAGTGGCTCTTGTGACGCGCGCCAGCGGCGGTGATCGGCCGAACCCAGCAGCGCGAGGCTCTGCTCGGTAATCCGACGGCTCATGTCGTCGCGACGGCAACGAGCAGAGGTGGCTAGGGTTATGGGGCTCAGGCGCGTGTGCTCGGAGGGTGGTTTAACGCTGGGATTTCGTTCGGGTCCTCGGGACCCGGCATGGGGAGGGGAGGGTGACGGCGACGGCACCATGTGTCCAGCGACCGAAGTTTTTTGGACGCGTTTCGTTTCGCTTTGATCGGCGGCGACTTAGAAAGTTAGTAAACGCAGAAAAAGGGGAAATTTTTTAAATCAGTTTTTGGAGACAGACTTCGTTTCACTTTTGTCGCGAGGGAGAGCGGGGGCACTTCATGTTGAAACGGCACAGAGCGGGGGTCAAAGAGGCGGCGCGGCGGCTCGAGCGCGCGGCTCTCAAGCACAACCAGAGCGCCGATGCCACCTGTTCTGTCGCTGGCTGTTTCGACTCCGATGGCGACCTCAGCGACGAGATGTTCAATGCAGTTTTCGAAGCGGTGCAGGAACTGGCGCGCGTCTCGCTCGAAAATAAACCGGACTACGAGCGCGCAGCACGCGAGCTGCTCGCAAAGGCTCGCAGGCGAGGGAAAAAGTGATTAAGCCCGTCAGGCTCACTCGGGACATCCTCCTTGACGGACGTCATGTGGAGGAAGGGTCGATTCACTATCTCCCACAACCGCTTGCGGACCATCTCATCGCCCAGGACTCCGCCGTTCACCTAAATCTTTTTTCCAGGTGTTTGCAGGGACTCCGTTTTTTTCTTCGACGTTCGAAGGCGCGCCAGACTTCAGCGGGTACCGCAAATAAGTTTTCCCGGGGAGGGAATCACGATGGATAGAACCGAAAAAGCAAAGGAAGTGATGCAACGAGCCGAGAGGCTCGGATTTAAATTCGACTTCGATCGGGGTTTTATCCGCGTGGCGCAACCGAGGTCGGGCGATCCGGAGAGACAAGAGGCCATCATCGGGGAACTCGGGAAGTACATCCCCGAGGTTCGTCGCCTCGTAGAACGACGTGCGAATGCTGAACGCGCGAAAGATTTCTTCGGACGGCGTGTTGTGTTCCAGGACGGCTTCAATCTCACCCCCGGCGGGGAAGGTGTGCTCTCAGGTGTGCTCACAGGCGCATCGGGCAACGGTTCAGTGGACGTCTCGATCAAGAAAGAAGGATTTCGAAGTCCGCATACGTCGTCGTGCAACGTGGAGAGTCTGCTAATCATCGTGGACGAAGAAGAAGCGGACGGTGCCGCATCTCCCCACAATGACGAGCCGCAATCGGAGCAGCCTCGGAAAGGCTTCTTCGAACGGCTCCGTGGCTCCCGTGATGAATAAAGATGCCGACCGTCGGAGTCACGAAGGTCGCCAGTGCGCTGAATCTCGACAAGCGCCGCGTCCAGCAGCTTGTCGCAGAGGGAGTTTTGCCGCGCGCCGTCCGCGGGCAATACGACCCGGTGAAATGCATGCTCTGTTACGTCCGGTACCTGCAGAAGGTGCTCGAGAGGAAAGGCGTTCTAATTCTCGACGGCGGTCTCGACGGCGGCTTCGTTGGGGAACGCGGGGAACGTGGGGAACAGGTGGAACGCTTGCGCCTGCTCCGCGCCGACGCGGATCTGCGGGAGATGGAACTCGCAAAACAGCGCGGCCTTCTCGTGGCTATCACCGATGTTGAGATGGAGCTCACCGACCTGGTCCTTACGACGAAGGCCAGGATTCTCGCGATCGCGCCGCGGGTCGCTCCCGAACTCGTCGGCGAAACTTCCCGCGTCATGGTGCAGGCAAAGCTCGAGAAAGCGTGCAAGGAAGCACTCGCATATCTCGCGAGAGCTGTAGATCAAGAAGGGAGTCGGGCTCGCTCTAAAAAGTGGCAACCGCACCAAAACTCGTGAGCATCGATCGCCGCCGGCCGTCGCCGCTGACTCCGGAGTTGAAGGCGTTCATTGACCGTGCGATCGTTCCTGCGCTCGTCGAGCAGTACCTCGCGGAGACGGAGCAAGAGAACAAACTTGCTCCGACGCCATCTTGTGCGGCACACTCACACCGCAAAAAGCCCGTGACTCTGAGGAGGCCGCGACGGTGAGCGAGCCAGCACGCTGCGCGATCTACGCGCGCTTCAGTTCTGAAAAGCAGAACGCTCTTTCCATCGACCAACAAATCCGGAAGTGCCGCGAATACGCGGACCGCGCCGGGTTGCGCGTTCTCGATGAGTGCATCTTCGCGGACCGGGCGATCTCCGGAGCGACTGCCGAGCGCGCCGGTTTGCAGAAACTTCTCGCAGCCGCGCAGACTAAGCCGCGGCCATTCGATGTGATCCTTGTCGATGACACAAGCCGGCTGAGCCGAGATTTGGGAGATAGCGACCGCATCGTCAAACGGCTGAAATTCGCCGGCATAAAAGTCTGCTTCGTCGCTCAGGGATTCGACAGCGATTCGGAGAGCGCCGGGATGCTCACGGCAATCTACGGCGGAATCAACGAGCAGTACCGCGTCGACCTCGGCAAAAAGACTTTCCGCGGAGTCGAGCAGCTCGCGCTGAGCGGATTGCACACTGGCGGCCGCGTGTTCGGATATCGGCACGTGCCAATTGAGAGCGCGACTGAACTTGATAGCTACGGCAGGCCAGCGATCAAGGGCGTTCGCCTGCAGGTCGATCCGAACCAGGCACCAACAATCCGGCGAATTTTCCAGCGCTACGCCGGCGGTCACTCCATGAAGCGGATTGCGATCGATCTAAACCGCGACGGAATTCTTTCGCCGCAACCGCGCGAGGGCAGATCGCAGAGCTGGGCCCAATCTTCCGTCCGGCACATTTTGCTGAATGAACGCTATCGCGGTGTGGTCGTTTGGGGGAAAACGAAAAAACTCCACTCGCCGGAAACTGGGAAGCGCATCTATCGGCGTCGGCCGTCGAGTGAATGGCGGCGCGTCGAGATTCCGGAGCAACGCATCGTGTCCGAGGAATCGTGGAACCGCACGCACGAGCGTTTGACACTTGTGCAGGAGCTCTATGGCGTCAGGGAAGGGAAGCGACGCGGGCGCGCGGCCGCGTCTCCGTATCTCTTCACGGGATTGCTTGTGTGCTCTGAGTGCGGCGGTTCGATCACGATCGTTTCCGGCCGATGCCGCAAGCGAGAGGATTCACGCTATGGCTGCTCGAGGCACGCCCAGCGCGGCGACAGTGTTTGCAAAAACGCTTTGTTGGTTCGCCGCCTAGAGCTCGAGCGCCAGCTCCTGGCGGGCCTCGAGGAGAGAGTCTGGCATCCGGAAGTCGTCGATTACACTCTCACGCGCTTCGAAGAGCAGCTCGGCAAAGCGCACGCTGCGCGCGGCCAGGGCAACTCAGATCTCCGCCGGCAGGCCACGGACCTTGAGCGGAGCATTGCGAATCAACTACGCGGACTCAGCGACGGCTATTCGGTTGCGATCACGGAAGAGATTGCCAAGCTCGAGGGTCAGCTCGCAACGGTTCGGGAGCGCATCAAGGCGTCGAATCCAGCAACGCTCAAGTTGCAGATGCGCGACACGCGGCGGTTTGTGGAGACCCGGCTCAGAAATTTGAGCGCATTATGGGATGGCGAGCCGCGGATCGTGCGCGAGGAGATCGCGAAACACGTGCAAAACATCACGCTGAAACCGGTGTTTCGCACCTACATTGCTACGGGAATCTGGGATTGGCTCGGAGTCCTGGGCGGCGCGGCTGCTATGGTGGTGCCGGGGGCCAGAATCGAACTGGCTACGCCCGCCTTTTCAGGGCGGCGCTCTACCAGTGAGCTACCCCGGCACGCTTGAGTCTGTTAATTTTAGGGGCGAGCGCAACCTGTGTCAAATCCTGCGCAGGCCCGCCGATTTCGGTGCCGTCGTGACCGCCAGAAAAAGAGCGAAAGCAGCCAGCGTTGCGGGCAAACGCGCCGCTCCGTCGAAAACAAATCCTGCAACCGCAGAGACCGTTGGTGCAAAAACTGTTGCAGCCGAGCGCGGCGCCGGCAAAGTAGCGGTGCTCACGATCGGCCATTCTACGCGCACCATCGAAGAGTTTGTGAGCATGCTGCAGGCGCACGGAGTGGAACAGCTTGTGGATGTTCGCAGCATTCCCAAGTCTCGCCGCGTCCCGCAATTCAATTCCGATGCGCTTGCCGCCGCGCTGCGCAAGGAGGGAATCGAATACTTGCACATGAAAAGCCTCGGCGGTCTCCGCCACGCCAAAAAAGATTCCGCGAATCTCGGCTGGCGCAACGCTTCCTTCCGCGGCTACGCCGATTACATGGCCACAGAGGAATTTCGCGCAAGCATTTCGCGTCTGCAGGATCTGGCGCGCGTGAAGCGCACCGCCATCATGTGCGCGGAGGCGGTGCCGTGGCGCTGCCATCGCTCGCTGATTGGCGACGCACTGCTCATCCGCGGCGTGAACGTCGAAGACATCATGACCGCGACTTCTACTCGACCGCATGAGCTAACGCCGTTCGCGAAAGTGGAGGGCCTCGACATTAAGTATCCGGCCGGCGCCGAACAAGGGATGCTTCCGCTCTCCTGAGCCTGCCGAAAACGTGTATCACCGCTGCGAGTCGTCGAATTCCTTCATCCAGCCGCGGCCCTTTAGGACTTCGCGGGGCTTGGTCCCGTCGGGTGGACCGACGATGCCGTCTTTTTCCATCAGGTCGATCAAGCGCGCGGCGCGCCCATACCCGATGCGCAACCGCCGCTGCAAAGTAGAAGTGGAAGCGCGGCCCATTTCGCAAACCACGCGAACGGCGTCCTGATAGAGGTCGTCGTCGACTTCCTCGGCTGCGTCGCCCTCGCCAACGGTGTCGTCGCCCACCACGGCGTTTTCATCCTTCGGCGCCGCCAGCAACTCTTCGTTGTACTTGGCTTGCGCTTGCTGGCGCCAGAAATCGCACACGGCGACGATCTCGTCTTCGCTGACCAGCGGGCCGTGGATGCGATGCAAGCGCGCGGAGCCCGCCGGCAGATAGAGCATGTCGCCCTTGCCGAGCAGCGATTCGGAGCCGTTGGAATCAAGAATGGTGCGCGAGTCAACTTTGCTAGCCACGCGGAAAGAGATCCGCGCAGGGAAGTTGGCCTTGATCAAGCCGGTGATGACATCCACCGAGGGACGCTGCGTCGCCAAAATCAAGTGGATGCCAACCGCGCGCGCCATCTGCGCCAGGCGCGTGATGGACTCTTCGACGTTATTTGTGTCGACCATCATCAAGTCCGCCAATTCGTCGATGATGATCACCAGGTAGGGAAGCGGCTTGTGCTCGCTCTCTTCGGTATTCTCGAACAGCGAAAGCGACTGCGTCTTCTGGAACGTGCGGTTGTACTGATCGATATTGCGCACGCCGCGCTGCGCCAGCAGCTTGAGCCGATTCTCCATCTCCTTCGTGGCATTACGCAGCACGTTCGATGCGATCTTCGGATCCGTGACCACCGGAGCGATAAGATGCGGAATATTTTCGTAGAGGTTAAGTTCGAGCCGCTTGGGATCGACGAGCACCATCTTCACATCGTCCGGGCTGGCCTTGTAGAGAATGGACATCATCAGCGAGTTGATGAACACGCTCTTGCCGGTGCCGGTCGAGCCGGCGATCAGCAAGTGCGGCATCGCGGCCAAATCCGTGATGCGTATGCGACCGTGCAGGTCGCGCCCCATCGCAAGCGTGAGCTTGCTGGGCGAATTGATGAATTCCGGCGCTTCAATAACATCGCGCAGAGCGATGGTCTGCCGATTGATATTGGGCACTTCGATGCCGATGGTGGACTTGCCGGGAATGCGCTCAATCAAAATCGATTCTGCTTGTAGCGCGAGGCAGAGATCTTCGGTCAAGCCGATGATGCGGCTGTATTTGATTCCGGCTTCCGGCTTGAACTCAAACGTGGTGACCACCGGACCGGGATTGATCTGCGTGACGCGCCCTTCGATATCGAATTCCAGGCATTTCTCTTCGATGGCGCGCGCGCGAGTTTTCAGCTCTTCTTCATCGAGCTTCTGACTGCGTGCGCCTTCACGCAGCAGGGAAACGGAAGGCAGCTTGTAATTAGCGCCCTTCGCAATTTTGGGCTCGGCCGACTTCTTGGAAGCTTTCTCTTTCTTGTCCTCCAGAAAAAGAATGGGAACCTTGCGCGAGTCGCGGCGCTTTTCCTCCTCTTTTTCCGTTTCAAAAATATCGCTTTCATCCGCCAGCTCAATGGCAGCTTGCGTTGCGCTGGAAGCGGCGCTCGCGCCAATCTGATTCACTGGCTTCCGCCCGGAGATCCGCGTCTTTTCCACGCGCCGCCTCATGCGATCTTGGTCGCGGCGATCGCTCCAGCTTTTCCACTGCGCCTGCACCTTTTGCAGCAAGCCAAGTTTTTCCACCGCGCCGATCGGGCCTTTCGAGCCCTTAGCCCAGGCGTGCGTTCCCGCAAAAGAGAAACTCGTAGTCATAAAAAGTGAAGTAAGGAAGAACGCGAACGCGATCAGGCTCGCGCCCCAAAAGTTAAATCCGGCTTGCAAGCTGCCGGAGACCAGCGAGCCAAGCATCCCACCCGGTGGCAGCCCGCGAACTTCGGGAAAATGCCAAAGCGAAAGCAGGGAAGGCAGCGACAGCAGAAGCAGCATGTAACCGAAAATCGTCGCGAGCTGCGAATTGATCGCGCGGCTGCGAAACCATTTCCACCCCAAAATCACCATAGCGACGGGAAGCAGAAACGCCGCGAATCCAAATATCTGGAAAAGAAAGTCGGCGCCGTATGCGCCCACCGGCCCGATCCAGTTATGCGCGAGCGGCCCGTCAGCGGGAGGCGCGGAGACGTTAAACGCTACGTCGTGTGGCGAATAGGAAATTAAAGACAGCGCCACCAGCACTGCCAAAGTCATGAAAAGAAACCCGATAAGCTCGTTGAGACGCTTGTTATCGGTCGGAGTCAGAATGCGCACGGAATAATCCTCAGGCTTGGGGCCTCAGCTGTTGGGGAAGGCTGAGTGGTGCCACGGGTACGCCGGCGCTAGAACGTGCCCTTCGGAGGAACCCCAAATCGGTTTTAAATATAGCAGACAATCGTGCCGCGCGAGAAATAGTTGCCGCCATGTTCGTTAAGTAACAAGCCCGTTGTAGAGGCGACCTTCAGGGCGTCCCCGCGAGCGCAGCGAGCCAATCATCCAATCCAGTGCGAAGCCCAGGCGAGCACCACGATCCCAACGATGATGCGGTAGATGGCGAACGGCGCGAAGCCGTGCTTACGCACCCAGGCCAGGAACCAGGCGACGGCGGCATACGCGACGATGAAGGAAACGATGAACCCGATGGCCAGAACAATCCAGCCATGCGAATCGATGTGCGAAACGCCGATGGCGTTTTCGCCCTTGCCCATCACGGATTTCAGCAGGTCGTAGCACGTTGCGGCGGCCATGGTCGGCATGGAGACGAAGAAAGAAAACTCCAGCGCGGAGGCGCGAGACATTCCGGCGATTTGCCCGGCGGTGATGGTGGACATCGAGCGCGACGTGCCGGGAAAAACGGCGGAAAGAATTTGGCAAGCGCCGATCCAGATGGCTTGCGCCAAATTCATCTCTTCCATGCGCCAGGTGCGAATGCGAGTGGCCGGAGCGCCAGGGCCGTCTTTTTCCGCTTTTGCGTTCATGGCATCGACGGCCCACATCACAATCCCGCCCACCAGCAGCGAAGTTCCCATGATGTAAAAGCTTTCGAGATGCTTGCCAATAATTTTGGTGAGCAGGAACGCGGGAATCGCCGTGACCACGAAGGCGACCATCGTCAGTCCGAGCGGATGCGTCAGCGCGGTGCGGTCGCCGCGCTCGCCCCGGGGAAACGTGGAGAGAAATTTGGCGATGCGCTCGCGAAAATAAATAGGCAGAACGAGTATCGCGCCCAGTTGAATGACGACGGTATACATCTTCCAGTAGCCGCTCGCCAGGTCAATATGGAGAAGCGCTTCGGTCAAGCGCAGGTGCGCTGTGGAACTGACGGGTAGAAATTCGGTTAAGCCTTCCACGATGCCCAACAGGACAGACAGCAAGTAATCGTTCAACGTTTCTCCTTACGAGGCGGGGGCTTCAGCCCCCGCGAAAATGTGCTCAAGGCCCGCGGCTTTAGCCCCTGAAGAAAGCGCTTGGGGGGTCGGAGCTTTAGCTCCGACATTGGATCGAGCAGCCAACCGGCTTCAGCCGCTGAGGAAAGCTCTTACACTGTTTTCCTGCCGGGCCTTCTCTCTAAATTTCGTGAGTCGGCTGCGCGCTCGTTAGTCTCCATCCGCAAAATCTTGCGCATTTCATAGGCGTCGAGCCGGCCCAGGTAATAGCGCTTGAGTGTAACTTCGATACGATAGCCGTGGCGCTGCCAGAAGGCAACGCCCGCTTCGTTATTGGTTGCCGTTTCCAGAAGCACATGGCGCACGCCGCGCAGCGCCAAATCCTTTTCGCTTTCCGCCAGCAAAGCGGAGCCGATTCCTTTGCGCCGGAATTTCTCAGCAACGTCGAGCGTAATGACGTGACCCAGCGGCGGATTCTCCTCGGTCAAAATAAATCCCACAATGTGAGCGCTCTCCGTCGCCACGATGCAGTCCGCGGAGCGCAGCGAAAGAAAGTATCGCAGCGTCGTCTTCGAGTACGAAATACCGGCAGGGAAGCAAGCCTGATCAAGCCGGTAAAGCGCCGAAAAGTCCCGCGGATCGTACTCGCGCAGCACCGTCACCATAGCAAGATTCTACGCCGGATCAGACGCGAGGCCCTTCGCCTCGTCATCCGGCTGGCTAAACTTGTTAGAGGCGCGGAACGACGAGCAGCTTCTTCGGCGAAAACTGCCAGCCCTATGGCATAACTGTGATCGTTACTGGTACTTGGTGCGACACCGTCGTTCCATTCATGGACGACGTCCCTATAACAATCATGTTCGTCGTGCCGGTCGGTGTACTCGGGACAGTCGGTGGGGAAGGGGTGCTGCTGCCACTACCCCCACAAGACGCCAGACTTGCAGCCGCCGCGATCGTCAAAATCCCCATGATCACAAAACGCTTGCGGACAGCACCGCCCGCCCAGACAATCCCGAATGCGCCGAAGCTCACCAGCGCCAGGGAAATTTCTGCGCGTCGCGAGTGTGGCACCGCGGGTCGCGCCAAAGCTACCGCCGTTCCCGAGGTTTTGATCACCAGGCTCGAAGTAACTGGTGAACTGCCGGCTGTGAGCGTCGCCGGCGTAAATGTACAGGTTGCTAGCGCTGGAACGTTGTTGCATGCCAGCGAGACTTGCGAGTTAAAACCCGCCGTTCCTGAAATTGCGATAGTGATGGTTGCAGATTGACCGCCACGCAGCGTCGCGCTGTTCGGCTGCGTGCTCATGCCGAAATCGGCCACGCTCAGCGACGTCGCCTGTGCGCTGGAAGCCGCCGAATAGCTGTCGCCGTGATATCTGGCACTGATGGCGTGAACGCCGGTCGGAATCGAGGTGGTATTCAACACTGCTTGGCCGGAACCGTCGAGGCTGGCAGAACCCACGACGGAACTGCCGTCAGCAATAAAGTCCACGGTTCCGGTCGGCCCAGGAGCCGCTGCCGCAGTGACCACCGCGGTGAGAGTGACGGTCGCGCCGACGACAGCTGTCGCCGCCGAAGGCGTTATCGTCGTGGTTGTGGGATTCTGAATGTCCTGGGAGTAGGTTACGGTTGCGGGCGCCAAGTTCGCGTCACCCGCATAGTTGATGCTGATCGCGTGCGGACCGGCTGCCCAATCGGCTTTCGACAACGCACCCTGGCCCGATGCGTTCACCGTGCCGCTGATGAGACTGTTGCCGCCTTCGGCAAAGCTGAAGGTTCCGGAACCCGTTCCGCCGAAGGGTCCAGTAAATGTGGCCGTGAGTGTGACCGCGGCGCCTGTCAACGCCGGATTTGCGGTTGAAGCGACGTTGATCACGCCGGGCGCCTGCGTCACAGTTTGCGCCAGGGTCTTCGTCAGCGGAATAAATCCAGCGCCGCTGTACTGGGCCGAAATTGTGTGCGTGCCGGCGGCAAGTCCCACCTGAAGCTGCGCTTGGCCACCGCTGTCGAGAGAGACGGATCCCAGCGCGGAACTCGAATCTTTGAATACGGCGCTGCCAGCAAACTTCTGCCGGACGCTCGGGGTGAAATTCGCGGTAAACGTCACTGGCTGTTGGTATTGCGATGGATTGGGGCTTGCAGCGAGCGACCCCGTAAGGCCCATGGCATTCAGCAGAATCGTAACGGAGGGAGGAAGCGGGTTTACTCCCTGCGTGGCCACCAGCACGTCTGGCGTCCCATCATTGTTGACGTCGGCAACAGTAAAGGACCACGCAGAAAGGCCCGCGGCGAATCCCATGTAAGGTTTAAAGGTTCCGTCACCATTGCCGAGCAACAGGTCCACACCCGTGCCCTGGCCGAGGGCGACAACATCCTGATGACCATCGCCATTGAAGTCAGCAGCCGCGATGCGCACCGCGTTCGGCTCGGTAACAAAGGTCTGTCCAGCAGAAAAGTTGTAATTCCCTTGGTTCATGAACACGACAACGCCGCTGCCACCTGTGGCAATCACGTCCGTGAGTCCGTCGCCATTGAGGTCGGCGATTGCGACTGACGTTTGGGAAGCACCTGTAACGAGGTTCAGGGTCGCAGCGGGAGTAAATGATCCGGATCCGTTTCCTTGCAAGACACTGATGTTGATATTCACGGAATTCCCTACTACCAAATCGATGTGCCCTGCGGTACTGAGCCGCCCCGCTGCAATGGCCCTCGGAGACACCCCTACCTGAAAGTGCGTGGGCCCTGTGAACGAGCCGTCCCCGTTGCCGAGGTAAATCGCAACAAAGCTCTGCGTTGTATCATCACCTTCATCAACGATGGCCAAGTCAAGTTTGCCGTCATTGTTGAAATCAGCCACAGCGGCTGCGATCGGTGCCTGCCCTGGAGCAAGCGACGCTGCTGCCGGAGTGAATGTTCCGTCGCCGTTACCGAGCAGAATCACCACCGAGCCCGGTGCCCCCGAGGCGCCCTTGCAAACAACGACGATGTCCAGGTGACCGTCATTATTCAGATCCGCGAGGGCGACGAATTCCGGATCGGCGCCGACCGGGTACGTCGCGCCCGAAGTGAACTGGTTGCTCGCGCTGCCGGTGAAAATAGAGACGCTGTTAGCTGCCGAGTTCGCGACGACAAAATCAGGGATTTTGTCGCCATTCAAGTCCCCGGCTGCCACCCACGCTGTGCCCGCACCCGTGAGGATGGATTGCGCGGACGGAGCAAACGTGCCATCTCCCATCCCCAATAGCAAACTGACGTTATAACCTTCGGTGACGGCGACGACATCCGGTTTGCCATCACCATTAAAATCCGCCAGCACTAACGATCGATCATTCAATGAAGGCAGCGGAGTTCCGCCTGCATTGAACACGGCAGGCGCGTTGAACGTGCCATCGCCCTTACCCGTCAGGACTACCAGGTCATCGACGCCTTGCGTGAGTTCTACCACATCAGGCTTGCCGTCACCGCTCACATCCAATATCGCCACTGAGATCGCCTTGGCCGGCAATGCGATCGGCGTCGACGCGCGAAACGTGCCGTCTCCGTTGCCAAGGAATACGGACGTGCTCGATCCGCTGTTCGCCGTTACCAGGTCAGGGATGCCATCTCCATTCAGATCGGCGGCTGCGATCGAATTCGGCACAGGGACGAAACCGTTGATCGGCAACATGCGAAAGTTATTGTTGCCATCGCCGAGCATGATGCTCACCGTAGCGGTCTGGCAGGCTACGGCAATGTCCTGATGGCCGTCGCCATTAAAGTCAGCGACGGCGATGGATGCAGGGTTCCCGCATGTCGGAGTCTCGCCGTGATCTGTGAACGTGCCGTTGCCGTTGTTTGAGAACAGTTGGATGGCGCTGTCATTCAACATGGCAATCGCCACATCAGGAGATTTGTCGCCGTTGAAGTCCCCTACCGCGATAGAGATGGGGTAGCTGCCGCTGCTCTTGAGCGGGTATGTTGCGGGAGATGAAAACGTGCCGTCCCCATTCCCGAACATAACGCCAAAGCTGCTCTGACCAAAGAAGGCCACGTCTAATTTGCCATCGCCATTAAAATCGGCCACCGCGACGGCAAGCACGAAGGTGTTCGGCACCGACGTCTGCACTTGCGTGAATGTGCCATCTCCATTGTTCAGCAGCACGCTGAAAGAGCCATTAAAGTTGATAGCGGCGTTGTTGGCGACCACCACGTCGGGTTTGCCGTCACCGTTCAAATCGCCGATCGCGACCGCGGTGGGGTTCGCTCCCGCCGGGAAGACGCGCGCGGAACCAAAGCCTACATCGGCCACAGCGGAACTTGACCATGTAAAAGACACAGACATCAGCAAAAAGACGGAAAGAAAACGTCGCATGACGAAACTCCACACCAATGGGATCCGGTCTTGATAGTCGCGGACCCACTGAAGAATTTTGTCGAACTCTTACTTACTGCAGTCTTTCCACAGCTAAACTATGACTGTCACGTTTACTTGCATATGATGAAAGTCATACTACCTACATTCGAAGACATAGTGGTCGTGGGCGCGCTTGTCCATTTGCGCGACACGCTGAAGAATATGATGACCCCTAAAATACGTAACGAGTTCTATCCTGCGAATAGTGTGGGATGATACCAGCTACCCTGGATTTTTACAGAAAATTTTGAAAGTTTCCGGTTTTCGAGAGGGTCTACATATGCGTCAAAACCGCGGCCTTGGGAACCTGGCTGTCGCGACGCGTTTTTTTTCAGCCGGCGATGAACCCGGAAGTAACCACACATCGCCGCGTGCCGCATGCTTACGTTTTTTTTAAGCGTGCGGATTTTGAATTTTTTGTCCGTCCTTGAGGATCTTGACCACTTGCACCCAAACCGTCCCTCCGGCCAGTTGTCCTGGCGTACCCCATGCCATAACTTAGTCCATAAGGCCTGATTGCTAGGGCGACTAAGCGCTGCTGTCGCTCGTCACGCTCGCCCTACTTCGAGGCGACTTCGAGAGAAATAAGGTCCGGGCCGCGAACCTGGCGCCGAACGCCGATGCCCATTCACTCTTCCTGCTGCCGCTTGCACTTCGCCTCCGCGCCGCCACCACAACGATTCGCTACCCACTTCTTCTTAAGTACGCCTGGCGCGGTTCCCCCCAGGACCGCAGACTCATCCCGCAGTAGTCAGCCGCTTCTTTCTCGGTGCGCTCCATCTCTCCGCGGCAAATCCTGCATTTTCAGAAGCTTGCGGCCTCTTAAACGCTCTTGCCTCTCTTTTTGCAACTCTCGTCCTTTGTTTTCAATAGATTGCAGCCTCTTTTCGCAAAATGCCGGGGGTGGCATACCCCTTCGGGACTCTCAGAGTCTACTCTGCTCACAATTCTGCTGGGTGAGCCCATCCCATCACAACCTTTGCCTAGCCGCCTCGGGAATCAACCCGGGCGACATCAAGAAGCGTCAGGACGCCTTTGGTCACCGGAAGGCATTGACCGCAGGTCACTTGCGAGCAGGAACCTCTGTTCGTTGCGGAATCAGATCTTCCGATTCTGAGCGGCTAGTGATGCCCGGAACTACGTTCTCAATAACTGAGAAGAGTTCTTCCAACTTGAGAGGTTTCGACACGTACCCGTCCATGCCGCAAGCCAAGCATCGCTTGTCGTCGCCTTGCATGGCGAGAGCAGTCAACGCAATGATTGGCAAGTGAGTGCCAGTCGCTTTTTCTTTTTCCCGTATCAATTTCGTGGCTTCAAAACCGTCCATCTCCGGCATCTGTCCATCCATCAGGACAATGTCGAAGGGCTGTTTCCCCAATGCCTCCAGTGCCTCTCGCCCATTCTGAGCCAGTACGACGCTGTGCCCCCGCTTCTCAAGCAGCCGGACAATGAGCCTTTGGTTGACAGCATTGTCTTCCGCTACAAGAAAAGAGAGCGATTTTGCTTGCTCCCTGAGACTATGTCGAGTCACCAAAGCTCTTTTTTTCGGCGCAGTCGGATCTCCAGCCAGAACACGGAGCAGAACCTCACGCAACTCCAATCTGTCGAACGGTTTGCTTAAGTACGCAGCGATTCCAAGTGCCTTGCAGCGGGCAGCGTCTCCACGTTCGCCACCCGATGTGAGGATCACAATCCTGATGTTCGCAAACGAAGGATCCTGGCGAATTGTTTCGACGAGACTAAATCCATCTATCTCCGGCATATGTGCATCGGTCAGGATTAGAGGAAGTTGGGCCCCCGATGCAAGTGCGTGCTGAAGGGCTTGAATCGCCGCCTTTGCGCCTTCAACAACCGTTGGCTTCATTTTCCAACGGATGACCGAATTCTCGAGAATCCTCCGATTCGTCGCATTATCATCCACCACCAAGACCGGCACGCCAGCAAGCTCAGACACATCGAGCGATTCAGCCGGCAACGCGGCGTCTCCCGAGGCAAATTGAACAGTGAAGTAAAAAGTTGAACCCTTTCCGATTTCACTCTCGACCCCAAGCTTTCCGCCCATCAGACGCACGAGTTGACCTGCGATCGACAGGCCCAACCCGGTGCCACCGTATCTGCGCGTGGTAGAAGTATCCGCCTGGGAGAACGCGCCGAAAATCTTATCCTGTTTATCCGCGGGGATTCCGATCCCGGTATCCCGGACGCTGAAGCGTAAGATTGTTCCATCGACGCCCTGCGCCTCCATCTGCACCTTAACTTCTATTTCACCTCTCTCAGTGAATTTGGTTGAGTTGCCGACCAAATTCACAAGGACTTGACGAAGCCGGGCGGGATCGCCGACGACGGTAGCCGGCACTTCCGGACGTACGTCAAGAATGAACTCCAAGCCCTTCTGCTGTGCCTGAATAGCAAGTATCTTGGCCAGTTCGCCCAAACTCTTACGCAAGTTGAAGCTCAGATAGTCCAGTTCCAGCTTGCCCGCCTCCATCTTAGAAAAATCCAGAATGTCGTTGAGGAGGGTCAAGAGCGCATCCGCAGATCCCTTGACCATGTGCAGGTATTCGGCCTGTTCGGGGGTGACCTCCGTGTCCAGCACGAGATCGGTCATTCCCATGATGCCGTTCATTGGCGTGCGGATTTCATGGCTCATGTTGGCCAGGAATTCGCTCTTTGCGCGGTTCGCGACCTCAGCCGCTTCCTTCGCACTGACCAACTCGGCTTCTATCCGCTTGCGTTCCGTGACATCCTGTTTGATGGCAATGAAGTTAGCGATCCCACCAGTTTTGGAACGCACAGGAGCGATGGTCATCTCCTCGGTATAAAGCTGCCCGTCCTTCTTACGATTTTCGATTTGTCCAGCCCAGATTTCTCCTGCCAGAATCGTCTTCCATAGATTCTGGTAAAAGGATTCTTCGTGCTTTCCAGATTTCAAAATACGCGGGTTGTGACCGACTGATTCTTCAAACGAATAGCCGGTAAGTTCGGTAAACGCGGGATTAACCCATTGAATGGAGCCACGAGGATCGGTTATGACAATCGCGTTCGCTGCGGATTCCAGGGCTGCGGACTGAAGTCGGAGCTTGTCCTCTGCCCGCTTGCGCATGGAACTGGTCCAGGCGGCCACAAGGGCGCTTAACAAGAACGGAATGAAGTAGGCCCACCCCTCTCGACTGATGACAACCGTATGAATCGGAGGTATGAAGAAGTAATCTACAGCCGCCGATGCGAGAGGAACTGCGAACAAGCCAGGGCCCCTGCGGCCAAGCGAAGCGCTGGCCACCACAGCAGCCAAGAATAGAAAAACAAACGCAATGGGGACGAGAGGTTGGAGCAACAGCGATAGGAGAAGGGCGGTTGCTACAAGAACCGGTGCGAGTCCGTAGGATAGGACAATGCGCGAGACTGATGAAGTTCCTCTCAAGACGGTCCGAAGATCTTTTCGCGGCCGCTTTTGATCGCCTTCGTGACTGCTCGATGAAGCAGAACCGATGGGATATTTGCGCATTATTCAGCCGCCCGCTGTACTGTCGCGAGGATGGAACTGTCGAAGCAGATGGCCTCCGGTCGCTACCATGCGATACCAATCAATTAGGTCGAATCGACCCGAAAGGAATTTCACATCAAGGGAAGGGGAGAGTGAGTCACTCTTACATGGGCGATTCCCAAGAACCGCTCAACGGCCGCGTGTCAAAACGGCAAGACCCCGAAGTAACTCTTACACTATTAGTCCCAAGCTTCGTCAATAGCAAGCACTCCGAGCCCGTCTGTTGTCCGATGCAAACGTCGGGGGGGAATCCCTTTCACATCGACCCACTACTAGATCTTGGGTGAGTGGCGGGGCGGGGGGCGCGGGGATATAATCGCGCGGCTCAAATTTGGGATGGAGGGTGCATGAGGCGGATTTGCGATGGTCGGAGGCTGGGGCTGATTGCGGCGGTGGTTTGCGGGATTTTGATTGGGCGGCCAGGTGCCGGAAACCTGTTGGCGCAGACGGCGGGGCAGTCGAGTGCTGCGGGGCTGCCGAGTGAAACGCCGGCTAAGCTTGAGCCGGCTACTTCGAGCTTCGATTATGTGCGGCGGGTCGTGATGATACCGATGCGCGACGGGG
>Ga0209648_10000190_pt1 | contig 45199 bp, 41 predicted proteins | sample GraSoi2013_115cm_FD_185830 | JGI IMG/M metagenome (GOLD analysis project Ga0209648, IMG submission 185830) | Grasslands soil microbial communities from the Angelo Coastal Reserve, California, USA - Sample 9_17_2013_115cm (SPAdes) (version 2) | ecosystem: Environmental > Terrestrial > Soil >... | reverse complement strand
TCCACCGAATCCCAGTCGAGAAATTTCTGGTCCGTGCCCCAACTGCCGTGTTCATTGTCATAACCGGCGAAGAAATTCTGGATCAACTGCTGGCGGAGCGCGGAGGTCAGCAGCGGCTGTTCGGGCAATTCCAGCTTGCGCTCGGGTTGGACCGACGGTCCCGGCGTGGGATCGTCGATGACAGCTTGAAGCATTGACGCCATTTCATCTGGCGCAAGATAGCCCTGGCGTTTGACAATCTCGTGGCCGGCGCCATCGAAAATGACTGTCGCTGGCCAGCCGTATTCCTCGTAGCGGTTCGACAGATCCGGCCGGGCGTCCTGGTCCACCTTGACCGTGATGTAATGTTCTTGCAGCAGCCTTATGACGTGCGGGTCGCTGTAGGTGTTGGCGTCCATTACATGGCACCAGTGGCACCAAACAGCCTCAAGATCGAGCAACACGAAACGGTGGTCGCGCTTGGCTTCCGCGAAGACCGCATCGGACCACTGGCGCCAGTTTAGGTGGCCTTCGCGATGCGCGGCACTTGACGTTGAGGTCTGCGCGCCAGACGCACCAGCCGTAAGCAATAAAACGAATGCAGTAAGAAATGTTCTTTTCACGGCGTCTATCCTGAAGTACGGGTTCGCGCCGAGATTGGATGTCGGGACCGCGGCGAAGGGCCACCGCTAACCGGCTTCCTCACTTAGCGGCCTTCTGATACTCGCCCTTGACCTTCTATCAACTGCCGTTAAAGCAGGGCGCAACGGCGTCCCGCATCTGTAGTCGCGCCGCCAGGAGCCGCGTCTTCACGTTCCTTACTGTAAGCCCAAGCACTTGCGCTATTTCGTCGATGCTCAGGTGTGCGACGTCTCTCAGCGTGAAGACTTCGCGGCGGTCTTGCGGCAGAGACGCGAGTGCTTGCTGCAAAGCGTCTCGCACGCCCTTGCGCTCAAGCGCTGCGGACGGGATTTCGCGCCACTCTGTGAAATCTTTCGGTACATACGCGTTGCCATTATCCGTTTGCCGCTCGTCCAACTCCTGGGACAGTTCTTGTCTCCGGTCCTGTCGAAGTTTGTTCCGAGCTTCGTTGATCGTTATCTGGATCAACCATGTGCTGAATTTCACCTGCCCGCGAAATCCCTGGATATCGGAGAGCGCTCTCAGCACCGCCTCCTGAGCAACTTCTTCAGCCTCGGCCAAGTTCGTCAGAATCGTCCTGGCTATCGAAAGCACCGCACGCAAGTGCGGCTGCACGAGACGCCAGTAAGCTTCTCTGTCTCCCCTGCACGCCTGATGAACCAATTCCTTCTCGTTGTTCTCCACGTTCCACCTCATTCCTGCTCCTGACCACTCGTAGCGCTGCCAGAGCGCGGATCCGACTCCCTGCACCGTCTCGATCCTAGGCGCTTTGCCGCAGGGAAATCTTGGGGAAGTCGACTTCCACTTCCGCCGTGTTGTTGAAATAGTTTGTGAAAATATTCAGGGCCACGTGCGCGATGATCTCGGCGATTTCACCATCCGAGAAGCCTGCGCGCCGCACAGCCTCCACGTCCGCGTCCGTAGCGCGTCCCCTTTTTGCAACCAGTTCGCGCGCGAACTGAAGTGCGGCGGCATTCCTCGGCCAAGCTGACCTCGCTTCCCGAGCTTGTTGGATTTCGGAGTCAGACAGACCGGTCATTTTGCCGATCGCCGTGTGAGCGGAGACGCAGTACTGACACGAATTCTGTTCGCCAACTTCCAGAGCGATCTCTTCGCGCAGCCTTCCATCCAAGGCTCCATGGCCCAGTGCGCCACTGAAGGAGAGATACGCTTCCAGCACGGCCGGGGAGTTGGCCATGACCCTTGTCATATTGGGCGTGATCTTGAGTTTGGCCTGCACTGCATCAAGCAACTCCTTCGCCTTGCCTGTGGCTGCTTGTGGTTGGATTGCCGGTAGTCTGGACATTTCTTAGTTCCTCTCAGAATTGCGTGTTGTTTTTGCGATTGCTTTTAGGCCCGGGTTCTTGCGAAGCGCTACCCTGGCGTGAAACAGTCGCGCTTTGGCGGCAGCGACCGTTATGCCCATCCTGCGCGCTGTTTCCCTCATCGAGTGTTCTTGCAACTGCTGCATCTCCACGACCCCTCGAATCGAAGGCCGCAGCGCGCGGATTGCTCTTCGTAGAATTCTTTCCCGCTCTTTCTGCAAGCAATGTTTTTCGGGATTCGGAGCGCGGTCCGCTGCTTCCCAATGGCGTCCGATTGCGTCCGGATTGCCAGAACCATCCGCGGGGATTTCGAAGGAATTCCGCTTTTTCCGCAAAATCATCAGCGCCGAATTGATGGCGATGCGCGTGAACCAGGAGGAGAAGCCCGATCTGGTCTCAAAGGCTTTTATGTGAAGAAACGCCCGTAGCAAGGAATCCTGAAGAGCATCTTCAGCATCTTCTCGATTTCGCGTAATGCGATATACGATTTGGAACGTTCTCTTGGCTATGGGTTGGAAGAGTGCGTCGAAGGCTGCCGCGTCCCCGCACTTTGCCGCTGCCACCAACTTCTGCTCATTGTGCAACCGGGCGATGCGAACAGGATCCGATCCGTTCCCGGTCAAAGTCAGCGAACGAATGGTTAAGACCCCCATGCGATGCTCCCTGGCGCGAATCGGCTGACTGTCCGAGTCGTTGATAACCCGTGGTGCAATGGGTGCCAGTTGGCGCGGTGGGGTGTGAAGCCGCAACCACCAATTCCTGCGCAGCCTTCGACGGGACGACAAGAACATTCCTCGAAAGGGGAACGTGCAACGCACGCAATGCTCCGCCGAGACAACGCGCCGATGGCACTGACCGCCGTAGAAGATGATTTTCCGCACCATGGATTACCTCCCGCGCCTTGCTTCCTGTTCCTTGTAGGACAACTCCTTCCTGATCGTTTCCAAGTCCTTATCGGATTTTTGCAAGCGGGCACGGACCTGGTCGATGGCTCTAAAGACGGCAATGTCATAGTCTGTTACGCTCTCCTCGGTCGAATGTTTGCTGAGGAACTTCTGAATGACGAGAACCTCTTTGAACAGGGACTCTTGCGGCGAATCATCCGGCATGTATTTGATCTGAGTTACGAGGTCGTTCCACGCGACGTTGCGCGCGATAGGAACGACATGCCCGCGTTCCTGCCCGTACAAAAAATAGAGACAACTCGTGACGAACGCGACAAGCAGCAACGCGCGGAAAACTAAAAAGCGGATTGTCTTCATATGGCCCTCTTCATCGCCTCTCCCTACTCTTTTGCCAACTGCAGCTTTATGAAGAGTGAGCAGTTGACCAAGATGACTCCCTCTCCTTGCAACCATTGCAAAAGCGCTATCCCGTCGCTATCGAGCGAAGAAACGCCGCTGCAATCGATTTGAATCTGTTGACCTTTGGCCAGAATTGGATCGCACACCAGCCTCATTTCACGCACCCAGGGTCCCACCAGCTTGCCGTCGAGACGCAATTTGGTTCCGTCAACCGTTACGTCGGTCTCTGTGATTCGAAGCATCGGTTTGAAACTCTATTGCGCCCAATGCAAGGGCAAGCGGCGTGCCAGAGGCAACGAGCTCGTCGCAAACGCTAATCCACTCAAACGATGAGAGTTGACCGATAACGAAATTTTTGGCGACCACTACATTTCGTGGTGCAGGCGCGGACCAACTACGTGACCACGAGATTTCGTGGTTGGGCCCACGAAGCGGCGACGGCCGGCGAAATGAAGGCAAGAAACCGTGGCCCCCGCGGATTGAAGCAAGATTAGTGAGGCCGTTGGAGAACGAACTTCTCAGCTTTTGGGCGGCTCATTGAGAGTTCTGGGCAACAGTCGCCCCCTCGGCGATAGACCTATCCGCATGAATGTTCACTTACCGCAACGGTTCAACTTGCGTTGGAATCGGGTGTCGAGGACAGTGCGTTCAAAGATCGATGATGTTTCCTCTAAGAAGAGCTTGTGCCCCCGTACGCCGGCGCGCCGTCCGCACGTACTCCGCAGGGCCTCTGAATGTTTAGTTTTTTCATGCGGCTGCGTAACGTATTCGGGTGAACGTCCAACATCCTGGCGGCGCCTTTCTCGCCTTCGATAACCCAGTTCGTAGCGGCCAGCGCAGCTTCAATGTGCCGGCGCTCGAGCTCTCGTAACGAAGGGCTCACCGCGGAGGAAGTGGAAGAACTGGATGGACTACCAGAAGCAATCGACTCGGCGGGACCGAAGGCAGTGGGCGCCGACGCAACGTCGCCTATGAGCGAGATGATCCCCCCGCTGTCGAGGCACGCCGTGCCGGGCCGCTCACGATCTAAAACGAGAAGATTGCCAGGCGACAGGATGACCCCGCGTTCGATTACGTTTTGCAATTCGCGGATGTTGCCGGGCCACGAATACTCCACCAAGCGCCGCATGGTACCATCGAGCACTTGCGTCACGCTCTTGCCTAATTTCTGGGCGAAGGTCTGGACTAAAAACGCGACCAACATCGGTATGTCCTGACGGCGCTCGCGTAACGGCGGGATGTGGATTGGGAAGACGTTTAGGCGGTACAAAAGGTCGGAACGGAATTTCCCGGTACGCACATCCTCCTCAAGATTCCGGTTGGTGGCGGCAAGGATCCGCACGTTCACTTTCACCGCCTTGTTGCTGCCGATGGGTTCGAACTCGTGCTCCTGCAGCACGCGCAGGAGTTTCACCTGTGTCTCGGGAGGCAGATCACCCACCTCGTCCAAAAGGATCGTGCCGCCGTCGGCGACCTTGAAACGCCCGTCACGATTGGCGATCGCGCCGGTGAACGCACCTTTGACGTGACCAAACAGTTCGCTCTCCACAAGTGCGGCCGAAAGCGCGCCACAATTGACAGTCACAAAGGCGCAGGCGGAGCGTCGCGACCGTTTGTGAATGGCGCGGGCGATCAGTTCCTTCCCGGTCCCCGTTTCACCGGTGACAAGTACGGTGCAATCCGTAGGTGCAACCTTGGACACTCGCGCAATCACCGCTTGGAGGGCTGGAGAGTCGCCTACGATCTCCTCAAACATGGACATCTTGTCGATTTCTTCGCGCAGAACAATGTTCTCTTGGTAGAGTTGGTCTTTTAAGGTCTTAATTTCCTCGAAGGCCTTTTCCAGCGCGCTCCTGGCGTTCCGCTGCTCCGTGACGTCAATGACGGTCCCGACAAAATCAACCACTTGGCCCGAGTCGTTGGTTACGGCGTGGCCAACGATGCGAACATACCTTATGGAATTGTCTGGAAGTACGACGCGGCAGTCGTATTCCGCAGCATTCCCCTTGGAGAGTTCCCTTTCAGCGTCCGCGACGAAGGCACGATCGTCCGGATGTATCCGCTGCAAGAATATTTCCAGGGTTGGCGTTGTGGTAGTTGGGTCGAGGCCAAAAATGCGAAACGTTTCGGCCGACCAGAAAATCCGTTTGGTAGAAACATCCCAAGCCCAACTTCCCGTATGACTGAGCCTTTGAGCTTCCGCCAAATAAGCCTCGCTTCGCCGCAGGCGATCTTCGGCGAGCTTGCGATCGTGAATATCCGTGTTCGTTCCATACCACTTGAGCATATTTCCCAGCTTGTCGCGGAGCGGGCCCCCACGAAATAGAAACCAGCGATATTCTCCATCGAAGCGTCGAATCCGTGCTTCGTATTCCCCGGGCTCCCCGGAGGCCAGGTGTGACATCCGACGATTCACCAAGCCCGGCACGTCGTCCGGATGAACGAAAGCCCTCCACCCCTGCCCCAGTGGCTGCTCCTCAGTGACCCCGGTATACGCAAGCCAGCGTTGATTGTGAAATTCAAGTTCACCGTCTGGCCCAGCGACCCATGCCATAACCGGGATCGCGTCAAGGGTAGTGCGAAGACGATATTCCGATTCCGACAAGTCGGCGTAGAGACGGGTATTCTCCAATTCGGCGAGTTTGCGATCGTGAATGTCTGCGTTGATTCCATACCACTTGAGAACATTTCCCCTATTGTCGCGGAAAGGCGTCCCACGAAACAGAAACCAGCGATATTCTCCATCGAAGCGTCGCAACCGTGCTTCGTGTTCGGCTGGCTCGGCGGAGGCCAAGGCTGCCCGCCAGTGATCGTCCAGGCCCGGCAAGTCATCCGGATGAACGGCAGCTCTCCAAGCGTGACCCAGTAGCTGCTCTCGGGGGAGCCCGGTATAGGCAAGCCAGCCTTGATTGTGAATTTGAAGGTCACCGTCTGCCCCGGCGACCCATGCCATAACCGGGATGGTGTCGATGATAGTGCGAAGTCGATACTCGGATTGTCGGAGCACTTCTTCCCTGTTGCGCAAAGTCTCGTGGAGATCCCGCAGCTTCCCCGTCGTTTCATTGAAGACTCTGCCGAGGTGTGCGAGTTCGCCCTCCCCGATCACGCAGACCTGATGCTGAAATTCGCCTCGGGCCAGCGCCTTGAACCCTTCCATCAACAGCCCCAGTGGCTCCGTGATGCTGCGGGTGATTGCTACTCCGAGGCCAGCGGCAATCAGCAGCGTAACGAACCCAGTGATTGGCACGACCAGGAACATTCGATGTTCCGTACGCGCAATGTCTAGAACTGCCTGCGTGCGCTGTTCTCCGGCCTCGCGGTGAACGTCTTTGACCAGCTCAGAACTCAGGAATTCGAGCGGCCGGAGTTGCCTCTCCAGCCGAAGATGCACGGCCTCCCAGTCTCCCGATGCGGCCAAAACTCGGATTGCATCCAGATGTGACGGCAGCGTACGCTCGATTGATTCGAGGGTTGTTAGCATTGTCGGATCCACTTTCACTTCGGGGGGCAAGTCGCGAAAAGCTGCCTGGGTGCGCTGGGCCTCGTCAAGAAGTCCTGTGCGAAGTGTGTCCCATTCCCTCAGCAGCCGGACAGAGTCTTCGGACTGGGCTGAGACACCTAGTCTGTCGTAAAGCGACGCGAGACTGGTGTGCACGCGCTGTACTTCGATTAGCTCCTCGATTAATCCGTCCAAACGGTCCGCTTGAGCGCGGATCAAATGCAATTGCCGGAGGAGCGCACCCTCACCGACCAACATCAACACAATGAGGAAAACGAAGCACGCTGTTAGGCGGCGATGGATGCTGAGGCGGCAGAGGAGTGGACTGTTCGATGTCGCATGCCTCAGCCATCCAGCAAATCCCGTAAGACGGTTGGTGCCAGTCATGTATTCCCTTTAGTCGGAGTGCCCAGAGCCGGGCCACCGGCCATCGAAGGGGCTGCCGGCCGAGCGGCAGCGAACCTGGTCTGCGCTTATCCTGTCCAATCCGGCCACCGCCCGGATAGGACGACTTTGCCGTCGGAAAGTTACATCAACGCACAAAAAACGGTCATAAACACTTTCTTAACCGTCAGGGTGCATGAAGCAGTCTGTGTTATTTTGTTTCGGGTCGCTTAAAGCGACGAATATACATTTATCGCAGTTGGTAATCAGGGGTGGAGCAGAAGATCCGATTTCGGCTACATGGGGGAGACTGAACGAATGCTGGATGTCTTACTCTACGAGGCGAGATGTCTACCACCGGCGCTCGCCTGAAGGTAGGTCTGATCTGAGTACAGAACCCAACCAAGGCAGAAATGCAATAATCCGCAGCTTCCTTCAGGGACGTTCCACGATGGAATTTTCCAGCGGCGATTTATGTGGCTCTGGTGTTGAGCTAGAGCAGCACGTTGCCCCTGCCGGTGAACGCCCGCAAACCGAAATCGATGGCTTGCTCCTCTGCCTTTGTCTAAACAAGGAAACTCGACGTTATGATGAGCCAAATTCTGCCGGTGTCTTCGTGCCAACACTGATTGAACCTGGCACATTCGCGCTTTACACATCTGGAGTAGTAGCGCCCGCTCGTCGGCTTTCGCCATCCCACATCCTAATGTGTGCGTTCGACAACAGAGTGCTTCAGGAGCTAGGAGAAGAAATGAGGGAGGAGGGCATCCGTACAATCACGGCTGATGGCAGCATCGCTCCTGACCATCACTGCTTCATGGATCCTCAGTTGCGAAATATTCTTCTGGATCTAGTCCGCGAAGCCAAAATGGCTAGTGGTTCTGATCCGATCTTTTTAGAAAGTATTGTGCAAGCGCTACTTAGTCGCTTATTGGTCCTAACGCATTCTGTCGCAAAAAGACGTCGAGCTGCTGGTGTTTTGCACGCCAGAATACTTCGGCGTCTGCGAGAGGCCATTGAGGATGATCCGTGCGCTCGCCTTGATCTGAAAACACTTTCGCAAGAGAGTGGTTATAGCAAGAGTCACCTCATTCGACTCTTCCATGGCATCGGACGAACTCCACATCAATACATTCTTGATCTGCGGCTCGAAAAAGCTAGAGTGCTGATGCTGAAGCGTTCTCTTTCTTTGATGGATATCGCCTATGAATGTGGATTCTCTAGTCATGCCCACTTCACTCGCGTCTTTCAGCAGCATTTTCGAATGACTCCTCATGTCTTCCGTCGCGTCCTGAGAGCTACCTAGCGACAAAAATGGCACTTTTGTATAAGGCGTTGGCGCCGCTCTTCCTACATAATCACAGTTGCCTCTGAGCACATTTAGATTTTGTTGATGCGGCGCTCTACGGAACGGCCTCGGCGCGCTCCTGAATCGTCGACGTCAGAGACCTTAAACCACCAGCAAAAGAAGGAGTTCTTATGCAATTTCCACGGCGGCAAAGGCGAGCGCTCGTCGCCGCGCTCGTCCTCGCGGTGTCGGTACTATCGCCCGGCGTCGCTCTCGCCCAGACCCAGCCGGGTGACGGCACCAGCTATACTCAACAACATGTCGGCAGCCAGGAGCTCGCGTTGACGGACTCTCTCGCTGAAGCAAGATCCGACAACGGAACCCTGCTTCAGGTCTGGCGAGGGGCGGACAATGGTCGCGTGTGGATGTCCATCAATAATCGCGTCCCTTCGGGGTCGGAGCGACCCAGACCCATTTAGCCCCTGTGGTGGCTTCCACGGGAAACGGCTCTATGGTCCTCCACGTCGGCTCGGACCGTAGGATCTATTACACCATTATCGCCACGAGTGGCGCGTGGACGACCGGTCAGTGGCTCGCCGTTCCAGGTCAGACGACGAATTCCGAAATGGACGCCGTGCGGATGGGTCCGGGTTCGCCGGATGTCTACCTAGCGTATCGTTTGGCGACGTGCGGCCCGAGCAACGTGGTTTAGATTCGGTTTTCCCGCATGGTTTGCGCAGTTGGCCCGCTTACGGCTTACTGACGCACGGAAACTATGCACACGCACATGAGACACACTCACCCAATAAAAGTTTCAGAGGGAAGCTGGCTTCTACGTAAGATGAAGGTCGGTCTGAGGTTGCACCGGGGGAGGCCGAAGACATACACTCGCTTAGGTCGATCGGCGCCAGGCGATGGTGCCTGAATGAGCTTTCTCAGAGCAGTTCAGCTAGACGACAAATTCAGCCCTTTTGTCGCGTTTCGAGAGTCCCTCGGATTTGTTCCCAATCTCCTTCGCGCGCAGACCGTTTTACCTCGCGTCATCGAGGCGCACACGAAACTTGAAAGCGCGGTGCGTTTACGGGAAGGAGCAATTTCCCGCATACAGAAGGAGCGAATCCTTCTAATCGTTGCAGCGGACCGGCAAGACACGTATTGCGTAGCTGCGAGCAGTAGAGCCCTTTCTTCGTTTGGCGTGTCGAACCGTCAAATCGACGATCTCTTGAATAAGTACGGTCATGAAAACCTCTCAGCCGCTGACTTGGCCTGCCTGCAATTTTGTCTCAAGTTGAGCCGCCACGCTCCTTCGGTTCAGGCCGAAGACATTGAGGCGCTGCGGGCATACGGGTTCGAAGACAAGTCGATACTTGAAACTGTCTTCGTGACGGCCCTGGCCGTGTACAGCGGCACTCTATCGGTGGGCTTGGGTCCCGAGCCAGATTTCGGGGCGCGGAAGATCACATCGAGGAGAGTCGACCCGCCGCGCAGTGCAGCGGTCCATGCCTTCTTGCCCGAATCCCATGGTGCGGCACAAAGAAAGGGGCCGTATCTGCGCGCTCCATATTTGAGTCCCAAGACCTTTTCCATCATTCATAAAACTTACGGGTTTATACCGAATTTTTTCCGCTCTCAGACACTGCAGCCCGACTTACTGGAAGCGGAGCTGGAGGCCGCGGGCAGGATTCTGCTTCCTGAAGATGTGCTGACGCGAGCACAAAAAGAATGCATCCTGGTGGCGGTGTCGGCGGCGAACCTCAATTCTTATTGCGTTGCAACGCATTGCAACCTATTGCGAGGTTTGGGCATGTCCGCGGAGGAAGGCGACCAGGTTGCCGCGGACTATCACCTGTCGAGTCTATCCGAAGCTGACAGAGCGTTGCTGGACTTCGCTGTCAAATTAGGGGTGCGATTTTCGGGGTTTTCTCGCGGGGACATTCTACAGCTTCGAACATTTGGCTTCACCGAGGAACAGATTTTGGAATGTGAGGTAGTCGTCGCTTTCACCAATTTCGCAAACACCCTACAAATGGGGCTGGGGGTTGAGCCGGATTTTGAGCCCCCCTTGATCCTGGGACAAAATAAAGTGCATCTTTCTGCGCCTCCCAGCCTTCCCATGGAGCGAGGCTCGGTTGCCCCCTCGCTCACGGCGATGCAGGACCCGGACGCTGGATTGGTGGCCCAAGCGCAGACCGGGAAGCTGGAGGCTTTCGAGGAATTGGTTCGCCGGCATAGCCAGTTGATTTATCGCGCTCTGGTGGCAATTCTTGGCGACCCTGTCGAGGCGCAGGATGCTATGCAGGATGCTCTGTTGAGTGCATTCAAGCACATTGCGGGATTTCAGGGCCGCTCGAAGTTCTCCACGTGGCTAGTGAGCATCGCCAGGAATACCGCGTTCCAACGCTTGCGAGGCCGAAAAGAGGTTGAGAGCTTGGATGGAGGTGAGTACGAGGAAGATCGGGAATTTCGCCCGCGTCAGGTGAGGGCTTGGCAGGATAATCCCGAGCAGTGCTACTCTAAGTTGGAAATCCGGCAGCTCGTTGAAAGCGGGATCTTGGGACTTCCCGCCAAATACCGCGCTGTGGTAATGCTCCGGGATATCGAGCAGCTTTCGACGGACGAAGTTTCCCGGCAGTTGGGGCTAAGCGCCCCTGCAGTAAAGGTACGACTCTTGAGGGGCCGGCTCATGTTGCGAGAGTGGCTTTCACCTCATTTCACGACGAGAGCAACGTCATGATCACCTGCGAGGAATTCTTCCTCGAGTTCGGGGACTACCTCGAGAATCGAGTGTCGCCAGAGGTCCGCAAGGAACTCGAACTGCATGTGTCCCAATGCCGCGTTTGCCAGGTGCTGTACGATTCCAGCTGCAAGACTGTGAAGATCGTAACAGAAAGTGGTTCATTCGATTTACCGAAAAGTGTTTCCGACCCCATCATAGACCGTGTCATGGCGAGGCTGCGAGCGGGCTCTACCTAGCAGGGTCAAAATACTAGATTAATCGAACCCTGTGACAACTCCCCTGTTCATGGCTTTTCGAGATTCCGTTTTCCCGACGTCATTTCACTAAGTGCCGCAGATGCGTACCAATAAGGCGGACGTGATGGTTACCGATGTGTCCGAGACCCTGATACAAAATGGCTGAAGTGAGCGCTACGGTGCAGTCTCTTATTTTCCTTGAGCAAGGCGCTGCACAGTGGGAATAAATGAAATGCTGGCGTGTCTTGCCCCTCTAAGGAGCTCCTCGTGAGCGTCGTCACGCTTCGCCGTTGCACTCTTTTCATTTCGCTTTTGTCCTTGTTTTCCTTAGGCGCAGTTCAAAAAACGCAGCGGGACGCCTTGGTGTACGAGCAGCACGGCAATCAGTGGTTCGAAGCAGTGTGGACAGGTGTCGCAATTTCCGCCGACGCGGACTGGATGTTGCTAACAGCTTTTGGCGGCGGAGTGCGACTCGTCTCCTTGAAGACTGGGAGGGAGGATCAGCGGCGACCGAGCGTCGGGCTCGACTCTTCAGCGGAATCAGCCGTGTTCTGTGGGGCGGGAGAGCTGGCGCTTCGCGGCACCCGGAGCGCAGCCCGAGGCTGGTTCCTTTCCGGTGGCGAGATGCCGGAATCACTTTCGGTACCTGCCGATGCGGAATTGCTGTGCTCGTCCGACGGAAAGGCCATGGCGTATTACCTGCCTGCACAGCCCGAGGCAGGGCTATTCGTTGATTCCGCAGGAAAATTTGAGAAGTATTCGGTGGAAGGAAAGCTAACTGGCATGGTGTTCGCGCCAGACGGTAAGGCCCTCTACGCACTCTTGTTCCATCCCGACGGAGCATCGTCCTTGATTCGTATCAGGCTACATAAACCTGGCAGCGAGACCATTGCGAGTGGCCTCGATGCGATCCCCGCGGCCGACCCGGTCCCCGGGCCCAACCGCATCGCTATTTCACCGGATGGATGCAGCATCTTTCTCGCACTAGCCAGCGATGCAGCACCCGACAATGCCATGCGCCACAAGCCTGACGCCCAGCGTTGGCTCAAGGTTTACCAGCTGGATCTTGCTTCGGGCAGTCGCCGCCTCGTGGTCCAATCTGCCAATCAAGACAACTTCGCCCCTGCGTTTGCTGCTGCAGGCCTTTACTGGAGCCGGAACGTTGTTCGGGAATCGATTGTACTGCTGCCCGTTAACGGTGGCGAAACCAAGGAACTTGTTGCTGATGGAGAGGTGCCGATATGGAGTCCCGACGGCCGGCGGATTTCCTACGTTTTCGGCGGTTGGAGAATGGCGGATTGGGCGATCAACCTGGACGCCGCCTTCGTCGATGTTGACGCACAGGGGCAAAGGGCATCCTCACCGAGAATCATTGTCTCGGGGTACCACGAAGATTTCCCGGCAGCCTGGTCGCCGAACGGACGCTGGATTGCGTTCCACTCGCATCGCTCGAAGACGCCGGTCCCTGCCTACGACAGTCCTGGGAGCACGGATGACATCTATATTCGGCTTGCTGACGATCCCCGTGCACCCGAAATCCGTGTGACCGACTTTGGATGGGGAACCGGACCGGCTTTTTGGTCGCCTGACGGACGCAAGCTGCTATTCAGTTCATGGGTAAAGGGCGGTCCACCCGGAATATACAGAGTCTGGCTTATCACGCTTGACCCAGACAGCGGAAAGGTGCTCCGGGTTCATAAGCTGCCATTGCCACCGGCCATTCGCAGTGCTCAATGGACAGCTTGGTCTCCAGACGGCAGGGAGATCGCGCTTGAGGACGACCGCGGTGGCGAAAATCGCAGCCTTTGGATTGTCGATGCCGATGGCGCTCACGCGCAAAAATTGATCGACTACAACAGTTCAACCTTGGGAGGGCTGGATTGGACTCCGGATGGCAAGACGATGATTTATCCTGCTCTTGCCGAAGACCGGATGCAGTTGTTTCGTATCCCCCGCCATGGCGGCTCGCCTACCAAACTGTCAAATGACCCTGGTAGCCTGATGCATCCACGCGTCTCACCCGACGGCCGGTGGGTCGCTTGCACTCGGATCATACAGTCCCTTCAAATCTGGCGCCGGACCTCCGCCGGACGCTAATCTGAAGAGTCGCATCTAAGTTCTCCGGGGTGTGGACCGTCTCACGCCTTCTGGTCGGCGGTCAGAAGCGTCTTTTCGAGGTAGCTCACACGGAAATAGCCTACGCAACACGCTCGCCTCTTCCGAGACGGATGAATCCGCATTCGGGTGTATGCCCTGCCTGACTCCTGCGAGTTCTTGCGTGATCACCCGGAGGCCGTCAGCATCTCCTGCACCGTTCGCTGAACCGAGTTCGGGTACCTCAAAGAATATTTCTGCAGCTTCTTCTTGTCGATTGCGTTTAGACTCAACTCATCGAGCACCACGGGTAATCCTTCTTGGCGTTGCAGGTACACCCAATCCAGCAGGGCTTTTTCCGGTTCTGCAATCTTGTATGACCCATGCCGTGTGCGCTTTTCCTGAAAACCCCAGAACAGATTCTTGCCGATGTGCCGGTACACGATGTTAACCGAGACGCTGCGAAACTTTCGCGGGAATCCCGTCGTCACGCACGTCAGAGCGGACGGGCTTTGCGTCGAAATGCCCCAATCCGCAAGTGCCGATTCCAGGGAAATGTACGCATTCGGTCGCAGGATGCCCACGAGTTCCCGGGGAGAAACGTCATGCGCCAGCTTGTTGACGTAGATCTTTCGCGAAACGTGTTCGACCAGCCCCCGTCGCTCCTGCCTTCGCAGCGCATTTCCAACCACCGCCTCCGCAATACCGTAACGACGCGCCAGTTCGTCCGATCGCAGAACCGACGACCGTAGGGCCTCTTTTCGCAGTGTCGCCGCCCAGTCCAAGAATTCTTGATCCCCCTACAGCCATTCCCCGAACACGCTTCTCACCGCCGCTCGCAAACTCTCAAAGCCTTCGCCTTCCAGTTCGGCGTAAACATCGTCGGGCAAGACCGGCTTAAGTTCCGCTCGACAGAGTCTCGCATCGACTTTTTCGATTCGTTCGGTGATTTGCTCCCGGTCCATTTCCCGCCACATGAGAGCATCGTGCAAATGCCCCTTCAGCACCGCATCGAGCTTCGCTCCTTGCGTCAGCAACAGACGGATGTCAAACGCATCTCTCGTCTTCACCATCCTTCGCGATACGAACGATTCCGCTTTTTGCAGCAGCAGATAGTCCCGCGAAGCGGTTGGAATGAGTGCGGTGCTCTTCTCATCCGGGATTTCTTCCTGCACGATCTCTCGGGATAGCACCGATCCTCCCATGCGCGTCAGGTCAACGGTGAATAGCCTTTGCTTCTCAGATCCGACAATCCATAACCGAAGGAAATTTTCGCCCGCTCGTTCTGGTTCGAAACCCACCGGACCGATGCCGAGAACCCCCGCCACTTCGTCGAGTCGCGCCCGCAATGCCTCTTCCAGTTCCTCCGCTGCGGGTAACGTCTCAACGCGCGCCAGTAGGTCCAAGTCTTTCGAAAGCCGCGGACTGTTGTGAAACAGGACGAGCGTCGCTCCTCCAAACAGGACAAAGTGCTCCGGCAGAGCGGAAAACAGCGCGATCGCGGCTTCCTCCATGAGAATAAGGATATGAGCCTGGTCCTGACGGAAGTTCCGCTCCAAATACCGCTCGATCCTCTCCTGCAGATTCATTTGCAGAATACACCATATATGGTAGTTTTTGAAATCATATTTGATATCTGATTTTCAATCATCACTCTATGCGATGCAAAACGCAATTATCCTAAACATCGCGCCAACGCTCAATCGGCCGCAATAGTTAGCGGTCCGTTCCGGCCCCCCCATTCTCACGGCCTTTCGGCAGCAGGCGCCAAACGTTGTCATTCTCTGTGATTCCGCCTTCGCGGGCACACCGTCGCGCCACTCGCGGACTCGTGTCACGCCGGTTGCCGTCCGCTACGGCTCCCTGATTCGTCTCTTTCCGTTCTCCTCTACCGCGGCTCTTTGGTTCCCGTGCCTGAAGTGAGGGAACCAAATCCCCGCACAGGAGAACGAAAGATGAAATCAGAACAAATCAAGGAAATCACAGAAAAGGCCACCGAACAGCTCGTCGCCGCCCTGAACGCAGGCCGCAGCGAAGTGCTTGCTGGCTATCTCAAGGCCATCGGGCGCTTCCATCGCTATAGCTTTCACAATGTTCTGCTCATCGCTTCGCAGAAACCGAATGCCAGCTATGTCGCCGGATTTCGCACTTGGAATCAACTGGGCCGCTTCGTGAAGAAAGGCGAGAAAGGTATTGTGATTCTTGCGCCTATCGTTCGTCGCAAATCGGAGACCGAAATAGCCCCGGAAGAAACTCCCGCGTCCGTCGCGGGGTTTCGGCCCGCCTACGTGTTCGATGTCAGCCAGACCGATGGCAAGGAGCTGCCTCAGATCGGAATCGTGCAAGGCGATCCGCGTGAATTCGGCGAACGGCTGCACCGCTTCGCAGAGGCCAAGCGAATTTCGGTCGAATATTCGTCCGGCATCGCGCCCTCCCGCGGCACGTCGAGCGGCGGCCGCATCACGCTTCTTCCCGGCCAGTCGCCGGCGGAAGAGTTCTCAACACTCGCCCATGAACTGGCGCACGAACTCCTCCACCGAGACGATCGCCGCGCGAGCACCTCGCGCCGCATCCGCGAAACCGAAGCCGAGGCTACCGCGTTCGTCGTTTGCCACGCCATCGGGCTCGAAACCGGCTCTGCGGCGTGCGATTACATCCAGTTGTGGAATGGAGATGCCCAGGTCCTTACCGAGAGCCTCGGCCACGTACGGCAGGCGGCCTCCCAGATGCTCACCGCGCTCACGGATGCGTGAGCGATAGAAATCATCTCCATCCTCGAACCAAGCTTCCGTCCAGACTCGCCTTGCTCGACGGACTCGCCGAACCATCGCAAGGATCCGAAAAACCTTGTTGCAGAAAATACAGCGAACCAAATCATTCGTCAGACTACACGAAAAAAAGTACCTCGCCTTCGCACTTCTTTGCCGTTTCTTTCCAGAGAGCTAGTTCACCTGCCCTTCCCGGCCCAAACCCTGCGCCTGCTCCGTCCGCTTCTCCTGGCAAGGGTCTTCGCTGCGCTCCGATGAACGCCAAACCCCGGCGCCCTTGACAGCACGGACGGACAGGCGCCTTCCCCTCGCATGAAGGGCATTTGCATTTCCTGCGCCGCTTTCGCGCGGCGCCTCTCGGAAAGCAAAACCCAAATCCAGAAAAAGGAGCCTTCGTTCATGCAACCGACCACCAAGCAGCCGTTGTTTGACCTGGGCCAGCTCGTCGCCACGCCGGGCGGGCTGACCGCGCTCGAAAAAGCCGGACAGAACGCGATGGAGTTCCTATCGCGGCATGTGACGGGCGATTGGGGCGACATCCCCGAAGAGGACCGCAAGGAAAACCAATACAGCTTGGAGCACGGCTTCCGGCTCCTCAGTAGTTATCGCACCAACGCCGACCAAATTGACCCGCAGGACGAAGCCTTGCTGCCAGCGGCCGGAAGTTGCGCACGCTGCCCCAAACGCACCGGAAATAACCCGCTTCTCTTTCCCGAAGTGCGGCAAAAGTCCATCTGATCTTTGCTGAGGCACTTCGTCAACTTATGAAGATACACCGCTTGCTTGCCCGAACTCCCCCATGCAAGGTCGTCTGAGGTTTTCCGTTTCAGAAGGTTCGGCAGCTTGGGTGGTTCCTCGCCGTCGTAGAACAGCTGGTACAGCGGGACTTCGAGAGCGCGTGCCATCTTCTCGAGCGTCTCGATGGCGGGAACCGTGTGGCCGTTCTCGACCCGCGAGATATAGCATCGCAACAGTCCGGTTCTCTTTTCGATATCTCCCTGCGACAGTTTTTTTTCTTCCCTCAACTCCCGTAAACGATCACTGATGACCATCATGCCCTCCCTTTGGATTTTATGAATTGCGTGGTCTCGGAATCCAACGGCTCATTAACACACGAGTTTAATATTTGCGGGGATCGTCACGCTTATCAATTTTCATGGCAATCCCGGTAACCCTGCCTACGATCTCCGCTTCCTGCGGGTGGGCGAATTGACGCGTGGGAACGCCGGAATTTGGGTGCGCCAGCAGGAAGAGTCTATCGCCCCGAATCTCGCACCAGCCGCACGCGAAGCCGCCGCGCAGCTCGACGAAGTAGATTGGTCGATCAAAAGACCCTTCCGACTCCGGCGGAGCAGGTTGGACCTTTCGTTGGGTTACGTCGATCTCGACAAATGTCCCAGGACGCAAGAGCGGCGAGAGCGTACGGTCCGCAAGGCCAATAAAACCATACAGCTTGTGCTCCGGATTTAGGAAACGGGCCAACGAAAATGGGACGCCTCCCCAGATCGCAGCTAATGTGTGGAGAAGGTTCGTTTTTTGAACCTCGGGGTCATTTCGAAAACGTAGCGGCAGAGTCAGCTGCTCGTCCTCGTCTTTAGCTTCCGGAATAAGGTTGGTCCGCGGGACGCCGAAGGAAGCTTGGTCCTTGCCGAGATCTTGGAAGGGAACTTCGAAAATCCGCGAAAGGTCTTTCCAGCTGAGTTTGTAAATGGCACCCAAGCTATAAAGGCGCGGAAGGGTCGGCATGTGTCCCTTACCGCTCTCCAGAGCCGCGACCCAACTTTTGGAGAGGACGTAGTTCGCACTTTGTTGTTCGTCCGCAATCGCCTCGCTGATTTCTTCTACATCCCGTATCGTCAAGCCAAGCTTCTCGCGGATTCGCCGGAGTTGGGTACCCACGGATCGAGCTGGATTGGCTGGCATTGATACTTCCTAGAGTACGTTAAACCCGAAGTATCATAACCATTAATTGTATTGATTTCACCATTAATCCGTTTAGAGGCGCGTGCCGGGCGCCAGGATTTGTCCACTATTGTGGACAGGAAACCACTGTTTCTCTCGAAGCTCCCTTTCGCCTCTATAGTCAAAACGGACTGTGGAACCGCTGTGGCTCCCATTGGCTCGAAACAAGACCGTTCTGACCTCGTGAAGCGGATCCTAGAGAGCCGCGATTTGACTCTGTCTCAGGTCGCGCGAGAGTCCCGCGCGCGACACCGCGACTCGCGGTGTCACATTCCGCATCAGTTGTACGCCAATCTTCGCGTTATCGGTTTTACGCCGAAGATTCAACAAATCCTCGTTTTCAGTGCCATCACGGGTTACCGCCCGGCAGATTGGCTGACTATTTTCGGGTTTCGACTGGATGTCATACCTCGCTTGCAAGCGACGCTTCCTGCAAAGCGCACGCATCTGATCGACGCCACCATCTACGACGAGGAGGAATCGATTCCCTGGTTCGCTGACGCCACTCCGCGGTCCGGCCTTCCTGGCATTGTTCCTCTTGGGCGCCTGGTCTCGTCTGGACCTTTTCAGAAAGCTGTATCCTTCGTATTTGCTGGGCGCTCACCCTTTCTCTACGCCAAAGTCGGCTGGCAGGATGCCTTCGCCTATCCCGATGTGCTTCCCAGCAGCATCGTTCGCGTGGATACTCGGACAAACAAACGCTTGGCCATGGACAATGCTCCAAAAGCGATCCTCCTGGTTGAGCACGCGACCGGATTTAGCTTCTGTCGACTGCATTCGGATCGGCCAGGCTATATCGTCGTCGGTTCGAGCGGTCGGCCCTATCCACAAGTCGAATTGGAACTAGAGCGCCAGGCGAGGATTCTCGGTGTGGCCGATCTCGAACTGCGGCCTCTCTTAGGCGCACGCGAACCTGATATTCCGGCTGGGTTCTGGTTGTCCGGAACAGGTTCACCACTCTCTCCGATTTCGGCGAAACTCACGTTTGGTCAGCGTTTAACCACTGCGCGGGGACGCTCGGGACTGTCTTTTCGTGAGGCCTCCGAGTTGAGCCGGCGCGTAGCTACCGAACTCAAAGACGAACGCTACTTCTGCGCGCCCGGCGCATTGTCGGATTACGAGACGCGTGACGACCCGCCCCGTCACGTACATAAACTCATTACGCTCGCAATCCTCTACTCCCTAAAATTCTGGGAAGTAGCTGCCCCAGCCGGCGAAATCGCAGACGTAGGCAAGTATCCGTTACCCGAGGCTCTGCTGTCCCGCTCAGACCATGGTTCCAGACTCAAGACTGGAGCAACGGTTGAGGCGCGGCCTGGGTTTCTTCGTGATTTGGCCCGGAGCTTCGAAGAAATTCCCATATTCCTTCGGGAGTCGCTAGCAACCTTAGTGGGATTGCCCGCGCTGTCCCTTCGCGACATCTACTGGATGGGTGGAGAGAGAACGTCTTCACACCCCCAGCTAAAAACCACCGTGTTGGCCGCGGTGGACCGCCGCCAGAAACGTCCCTTCGATCTGCCGCGCAGAGCTTTAACTGATCAGCCGCTCTATATGCTTCTCCTGCGTGAGAACGGTTATCTCGCGGCCGCATGTCACCAAGAGGGAGAGCTGCTTGTTGCTCATCCTTTTTCGGACGGATTCCGCAATCCCCAACGCTTCCGAAACGGCATAGATGCGGAAGTCGTTGGAAGAATTGTCGCTATTCTGCGGTGGTTGCCGTGATTGCGCTTGTCACTCCTGTTCCAGGTCTAATTTCAGGACACTCCCAGATCCCTCCAGTTGCCGCCTGTTTCGGTCAACCTCAACATAACGCAAATTTTCCTAATCGAAATGTCGCATTTGAGAACAGAACCGTTGATTTCTGGCCCCGTACTCATTCCTGTGGCAACGTTCACGCATCCTGAGGCCAATCATGATCCGAATTTCAGAGAATGTCCGGAATACACAGAATGAAGACGGTGGAGTCGTCCTCGATGTCAGGCATGGCCGACTATTTGCGCTTAACGTCGTGGGCTCCACGATCGTCGAACTTCTCAAAAAAGACTACGAAGAAGCCCGCATCGCCAACCAAATCAGTCAGGAATTCGGGGTTAGCCTGGAAATTGCCACGACGGATGTTCGGGAATTTCTGTCGTCTCTTCAGACGTACCAACTTATTGAACAGGCTGAGGTGCAGGAGTGAATACCACGACTACAGCCGGACACGCTCGATACCGCGTAATCATATTCGGATCGAATGGCGCGCGGGTTCTGCTCGTCGCCAACGGGGCGCATTTCACGTTTCCCGAGGTCGAAATCCCCGCCTTGGAAAGGGTCGCGGAAAATCTCACTGCAGCGGTGAAGCGGGACTGGGGACAAGAAATCGTATGCCTTTATTCCCCGGAACCAGGTTGCTGCGCAAGCGAACGATCCAACGTGGGTTATATGGTCAGTGCAGCCGTGAACGAAGAAGTCGCGCTTCAGGTTCTCGCTTGGGCTCCCGTAAGCTCACTTACGCCCAGGTCTCTGGCCTGTGACCACGACTATCACGTATTGCGCACCGTTCTTAAGCGATGCCGTTCAGGACTTTCCGAGTCGGGCCACAGCTCGTTTGAAAACCTGGACTGGTTCACGGAACTGGTGAAATGGATCCAGGGCGTGATCAGTCCATTGGGGCTTCGCCTGACCGGCGCATTCCGGCAACTGAATGCCGCTCCCACATTTAACCTCATTCGCTTTGAAACAACGAGTATCGCTGTTTGGTTCAAAGCCGTTGGTCCGCCGAAGGCTCGCGAGTTTCAGATCTCCCAACAGCTGGCCAAGCTCTTTCCGCAGTTCGTGCCGAAGATCCTCGCCGTTCGCCCCGAGTGGAATGCGTGGCTAATGTGGGAGGCCGAAGGAACACATCCCGGGGAAAGCTCCGACCTGCCGGTTTGGAGAATGGTGGCAGAAAGGCTGGCTGAACTTCAGATCGCCTCCATTGGCAACACTCTGCACTTGTTAGACCTAGGCTGCCACGATGTGCGTCCGGAGCGCCTTCTCGACAACATTGATCCCTTCTTGGAGACCGTCGCCCAGCTAATGGAACAGCAAGAGAAAGAGATTCCTTCGCCCCTCTCCCCAAAAGAGCTCTTTGAGCTCGGAGCGCAACTCCGGGATAGCTTGCAGCGGACCGCCGACTATCAAATGCCGCACGTGCTAGGCCACATCGACTTTAATCCCGGAAACGTTCTGGCTCAGGATGATCGTTGTGTGTTTTTGGACTTGGCGGAAGCCTGCGTCGGGCTTCCCTTCCTCTCAATCCAGTACCTCATCGAACATTTGCGCCGCCTGCGACCCGGCGTAAAAGTTTGGGAACTCGAACTTCTCTTCGCGTACGCCGAGAAATGGAGGCGGTACGCGCAACCCGATCTCATCGCGGAACATCTCCGTGCTGCTCCGCTGCTGGCGGCCTTCGCCTATGCAGTGGCCGGAGACGCTTGGCGCGAACGGTCACCGGTCGCCAAGCCGCAAACTGCAAGACACCTGCGTAGCTTGGCCCGTCGCATGAAGCGCGAAGCCGATTCTTTGCGTCGGTCTCCATCCGATCGGGGCGTGTCATGCACAAGCTAATGGAACCGTCTCCGCTTGCGTCCGTCGAAGCGGTTACGGACATCCACCACGGAGTTCCTGTCAGCGACCCGTACCGCTGGCTTGAAGAGCAGGACTCTCCTAAGACGCGAGCGTGGCTTGAGGCCCAGACGCGCTCCGCGCGCGACTATCTCGATCGAATTCCAGGTCGCGAGCGCATTCGGAAACGCGTTCAGGACCTCCTTGATGTGGAAACGATTGATTCCGCCCTCTGTGTCGGAAGCCGGTACATCTTCCGCAAACGACTTCGCGGTGAGCAGCAGGCCAGCATCTACATGCGCGAGAACATGGATGGAGTCGATGAGTTGCTCGTTAACCCGGCCGAAAGGAACACTGGCCCGTACACCGCTGTCAAACCAATGCGACTCTCGCCGGACAAGAATCTTCTGCTCTACGAGGTCAAGCACGGAGGCGAGCGCAGCGGAACCTTCGAAATTCTCGACATAGAAACACGACGGTGTTTGCCGGACTCGCTTCCACGGGGATATCTACGAGGCTTCGAATTTGCCCCGGACGGCACCGGCTTTTATTTTGTTCATGAGCAACTGAGAGCAAACCCTCCGCGCGGACGGAGCGTCTATCGACACTTCTTTGGCACCCCGGCAGAACAGGACCACATCGTATTCTCTGTACCAGGAGATACAAACGTCCGCCTGAGCCTTACGTCGGGACCGCGCCACGTTCTTATCTTCGTATACCACCTACTTGCGAAAATACTATCCGACATCTACCTGCAACCATTCGATTCAGACACAGCAGCAACCCAAATCTTCCATAAGCTGGATTACACCCTGGATCTCCGATTCGCCAACGATTGTCTTTTCGCGTTGACGGACCGAGACGCGCCAAACCGGCGCATTGTCCAAATAGATCTGAATAGCACGGCCGATGACTCGTGGAAGGACGTTATTCCCGAACGTCCTACTCGCATCGAAAGCTGGCTTCTCAGCGATCGACAGATCGTTGTTTCCTTCCGCAAACACACCCATCACTACCTCGAAATATTGGACCTAGGGAGCGACAAGACAAACAGCATTCCGGTTTCCCGTCGAGAGACGCTCCGGCTGGTTCCAGGCTCGCTGCGAGATGAGGAATTCCTGATCGAAGTCGAGTCGTTTACTGAACCTCTCAGCCTCTACCGGTGCTCCACGAAGACCGGAGAACGCGCTTTGTTCGCGAGGAGAGTCGTTCCGTTTGACGCGGAAACCTATGACTATCGCGAGGTTTCGTTCGTGTCGACCGACGGTGTTCGCATTCCGATGTTCCTTGTGGGCCGCCGCGACATCCTCGAGAAAAAGAACACCCCCGTGATCATGACGTCCTATGGCGGATTCGGAGTCGCCATGACTCCGCAGTTCAGTGTTTTCGTAACGTTTCTCATGGAGCGAGGCTGCCTCTTCGCGCTGCCTTTGATCCGTGGCGGCGGAGAATTCGGAAAAGCTTGGCGTGATGCCGGGCGGCGGCGAAATCGGCCGACGGCTTACCGCGATTTTGTCGCGGCCGCTGAGTGGCTCATCCGATCGGAGCGATGCGATCCCCAACGGCTGGCAATTTTCGGAGGCTCCAATTCGGGACTGCTGGTGGGTGTCGCACTCACTATGCGCCCGGATCTGTTCCGGGCTGTTGTCTGCATGGTTCCGATTCTGGACATGCTGCGTTATCACTTGGTTGATAGTGCGATTACGTGGAGGGAAGAGTTCGGCACCGCCGACGATCCGGATGATTTCCGCGTACTTTCGTCCTACTCCCCTTACCACAATGTCCGGGCAGGTACCGCATACCCCGCAACCATGATTGTGTCAGGCGATGCCGATCGGACCTGTAATCCGTTGCATGCCAGAAAGATGACCGCGCGTCTCCAGGCGGCCAATGCCTCCGACAAGCCCATCTTGATTGCCTACAGTCCTCATCGCGGACACTCCGCTGTGCTTCCGCTGTCAGAGAGGATCGAAGCTTTGACGGACCGAATGGCTTTTCTTTGCGATCAACTGCAGCTCCCTGTTTGAGGGAAGGAGCTCTTCGCGTGTGGCTACTTTTTCTTGAAGCTTACTTCGAACTTGTCCGGTTTCATTACCATTTGAAAGCGGGCAGTTTTGAGAGTCTCTACACGGCGGTACGAAACTGCCCCGTCGCCAAAGCTGCGCGAAGCGGAATGAGCATTGACCGCGTCTGCTCGGCCGTGGACCGCGCCTGCATCTGGTACCCAAACGAGGTGCTCTGCCTGCAACGCTCGGCGGCAAGCGCCTGCCTTCTCCGGAAACACGGAATAGCGGCCCAACTGGTGATTGGAGTCCAACGGATTCCTTTCAAAGCACACGCGTGGGTCGAGGTCGGCGGTTCCGTGGTGAACGACAAATCTTACGTGCCTGAAATGTACGCGGTCCTCGATCGTTGCTGATCGAGGTTCGCCTTAGCGGGTGGGAGACGACAATATGAGCGCGCAATTCGGTCGTTGTCACTTTGATGGCAAACCTCTGCACGAACCAGACTTCGGAGAGACGCCAGCCCTGCTGGCCACCTACGGTTTCGGGACCGTACAGTCGCTCTGTCAAAACAATGTTTGTATTTTCCACGCACCGCTCGAGCTTGAACCCAAATGTCAACCTGTTGTGCTCTCTTCTGGCGACGTTCTGACCTTTGTCGGGCGTCTGGACAACAAGGCCGACCTTGTTGAGGAGCTGCGCTACGGTCAACCGGCCGAAGACGTCGAAATTGTCTGCGCCGCCTTTGAAAGGTGGGGAACACATTCCCTGAATAAACTTGTGGGCGACTGGTCTCTATCCGTTTGGATGCCGCGAACCCGATCGCTCCTCCTTGCCAAGGACGCCATCGGCACTCACCCGCTCTACTATCTCTTTGACGAGCAGGGCGCGACTTGGAGCAGCGCGCTTGAGCTTCTTCTTCGATCCTCCCACAGAAGTTTTGCATTGAACGAGGAGTTCGTCGCCGGATGGTTATCGCTGTTTCCGGCAAGCCATCTCTCCCCCTTCGCCGGCGTTCATTCCGTTCCACCTTCCTCCTACGTGTTGCTGAACGCGTGCCGCCGCGTGGTCCATGAATATTGGCACTTCAACCCGTGCAAGGAAATCCGGTACCGCAACGATGGCGAATACGAGGAACACTTCCGCACAGTCTTCGCAAATGCGGTCGCCCGAAGACTACGCTCCCATCATCCTGTGCTCGCAGAACTAAGCGGCGGCATGGATTCTTCCTCGATTGTCTGCGTGGCAGATACCCTCATCTCCGCGGGACAGGCGGTCACACCCCGACTCGATACGATCTCCTACTACAACGACTCCGAGCCGAACTGGAACGAGCGTCCCTACTTTAAGAAGGTCGAAGAGCGCCGCGGCCGGGCAGGCTGGCACGTCGATCTGGGCCTCTCTTCGAACCTTGCCGGCACTTACAGCAGCCAGCGGCTTGTCCCAATTCCGGGCAGCGCTGCAGATCCGGTGATCCGCGAGAATTTCACCGCATGCATAACGAAGCAGCAAAACCGGGTGGTTCTCTCCGGCATCGGTGGCGATGAGGTCCTAGGTGGGGTTCCCAACTGCGTTCCCGAACTGGCGGATTTGCTTTCGAACGGCGACGTTCGGAATCTGCTCCCTCGAACCATCGACTGGGCGCTTGCCAGGAGAAAACCAGTGCTTCATCTCGCGCTTGCAGTACTAAGGGAATTCCTGCCGCCTGGTCTTGGAGGTCTCGAGAAAGCCAAGAGCCCGCTTCCCTGGCTCGAACCTGCATTCGCCACAAAATACAAAGACGCGCTCACCGGCTATCACCGCCGAATGCGGCTGACGGGCGCCCGCCCGAGCTTTCAAGAAAACGTTCGCACACTGGATTTACTGCGCCGGCAAATTGCCTGCTCGGTTCTGCCCACAGCGCCGCCTTACGAAAAGCGCTACCCGTATCTTGATCGCGACCTTCTTGAGTTTCTCTTCGCAATTCCGCGCGAGCAAATCGTGCGGCCTACCCAGCGGCGTTCTCTGATGCGGCGCGCTTTGAAGGGAGTTGTGCCCGCGGAGATTCTGTTACGGAAGCGCAAAGCCTTCGTTGCGCGTGCGCCCGTGCGCAGCTTGATTGCGAATTGGCCCGATCTGATGGAGACCTGTTCGGACATGATGAGTGGAACACTTGGAATGGTGAACGCTGAACGCTTTCGTGAAGCGCTCCGGCAAACACGAAACGGTCAGCCAGTTTCTCTGTCTCGGCTGATGCGAACCCTCGATTTTGAGTACTGGCTTCGTCACATCCAAAGCTTTCAGGTACTTCAATTCCCCCAACTCGCGAATCGTTTTCGGCTGTCCTCGGCTCCAACGGTGCATCGATTCCAGCGGGCCTAGGGACAAGTTTTGCGACATGTTGGGCCGTAGCGAATTCTCAGCTGAGAAAAATATATACGAAAGGAGGTGAAACCCATGAAATACGAAAAGCCGTTTGTGTTGGAGTTGCCGTCCGCAGTCGATGCCATTCAGGGTAGCGGAAAGAATGACGATCCGATCGACTCGAGCCAGCCAACCAACGCTGCGTATGAAGCCGACGAGTAGAAAAGACGCCGGGGCACGCCCAACTCGCCCCGGCACCTTCTTTGCATTTGGCGATTTGTCTACGCGTGCCTGCAAGCGACGCAAGGAAAGGAGGTGACCACCTTGAAATACGAGAAGCCCTTGATTCAAACCATTGTTGCTGCTGAAGCGATTATCCAGGGAAGTGGGAAATTCGACGAGTTGATGGATTCGCACCAGCCAACAAATCCAGCGTATGAAGCCGATGAATAACTCTATGCCGGATCGCAGGCGCGGGCCTGGGATCCGGCATTCTTAGTTCTGCCTTCCATCGCCGTAACCGCCTTCTGGGATCAACCTCTTCGTCTTACGCATCTCCCGCCATCGAGCATATTGCTCCGATCGGCTCGGATCCGTATTTTCTTCGTCCTTCAGCCAGAAAAGAAACCATTCAAGATTTCGCTCGTAAACCCACCACTTTGCCGAAGGACTGCGTTTAACGTGGCCTTCCTCTGGATATTCATGCCACTCGACCCGGGCACCTGCCCGCCGGAGCCGAAACCAAGTTTCTGGGCTCCCGAAAAACTCCTCGCCGTCGGACGATTGTATTAGGAGAGGCGGCAGATCCTGCCGCGCATTCAGACCGGCAGAGAGTTCTTTCCAAGTCGGCTGGGAGCTATCGTCAGGTGAGGTGAAACCACGGGAATTCAAGAACTCCGCGTAAGACAGGCCGGCCAACGCATAGTTCATCGGTTCCCAGCTTCCTGAAGCCACACTGACAGCGCGGAAGGCATTCGATCGCCAGTACGCGTACATAGCTATCTCCGCTCCAAAACTTAGTCCCGTAAGACCACACCGGTCCGGATCAACTAGGCCCTCATCCGCGAGTTTTCTTCGGACCCATTCCATCGCTTTGAGTGGCCGCTCAACTCGATTTACTTCCGCACGAAATTGGCCAGTTTTTGAAGGCACATTCGCATCGCGGGAGTTCATCGCAAACACCGCGATTCCGTGCGTTGTGAGCGCTAGTATCGGGACCTCATCTCCGACGGAGGCGTAAAATCCGGGTGAAGACAAGTAATTTGTGAACACCAACGGATATCTCGTGCCTTTCTTCCCCCCTGTGGGGAGATATAGCCTTCCATAGAAAGCGGCCTCACAGCATGGAATGTCCATATATCGGACAACCGGTAGCGATCTACGTCCGAAGTTTTCGTTTGGCGAAAGAAGCTTACGAGCGTCGCCAGTCTTGAGATCGATGCTGATGAGCTCCTCGGGAGCTAAGTTCGTCGTCCGGACAGCTATAAGCAGATCACCTTTCTGACTAATTTCTTCTGAGGGGTTCGAAAAGCTCAGCGCGCCTTTGTCGCTATGAATCAAACGACGATGCCCATCTATATCCACGGCGTAGACCAAGGAGCTCTGCGGCTCAACGCAGGCGTAATACAACTCCCGCCCATCCCCACTCCAGCCAAGAATCGTGTCCACCGTCGGAAACCGCTCACGTGATAGCAAGAACCGGGATTTTGCCGTATTGGCACGGCCTGGGTTCAATACAATTTCCGACCTTCTGCGCGGCAACAGTGAAGCCGCCGAGTCATCGCTATCTGCTGTGACTACCGCAATCCAGTTTCCGTCGGGAGAGGGAAATCCCCTGCTTGCCCGAGGGCGAGGCTCTTCGATCTTCTTTGTCGCTTTCTCCAGTGGAACGGTGCGCGTCCATTCCTCAGGGAAGTCGAGATAGACCGGAGGTCCTGAGTTACTCATGCTGGTCGACCTCGAGCCCCAGATATACTCGCCATTTTCGACCACGTATTTCCCTCTGGGTTTTGGATTTTTCAGCATGCCGTAAAAGCGATAGCCGTCCTTAATCAGCAGCCCGAGATCCTCAGGTTCCGTCTGGGGTTCAGCATCGACCGCGGCCGGACTTATAGCCGTAATCTCAATACCCCCTTGGCCGGATGCGATCTCGATCCGCTCGAATCCTTTCAGCAGAATCTTCTCCTTACTTGTTGCAATCTCCCGGACCCTCAGTTCCATTCCCCTCCTGGCGTGTGTTGTGTACGCCAGCTCCTCCCCGTTCGGGTTCCACAACATTTGGCCTGCCGACCTTCGAATGACGCCACTGTCCGGTTCGAACGTAGCCTCGGAACTCAGTTTGTAGCTCTGAAGAGAGATTCTTGACTCGCTAGGCGCGAGTGCCACAATTCCCATCTCCACTGCGTACAGGTTTTCGAGCGCCATGGCTTTGACAGTGAGATACGCGACATTCCTGCCGTCCGGCGAAAGAGCGACAAGCGGAATTTGTACGCGACTGACCAAGTCTCCAATGGTCACGCCTGACTCGGCCTGTTGGCCGAAAACGGCCGGGCTCAGCATCGCACACAATACCGCTACCGAGCCGTAACACCGCGCCTTTCTCTTCAAACGGATTGACGGGAGCCTGCCCATTGGATTCGCAATTTGACCCGTAAAAACTATTTCTGCGCTAACGCACCCAGCTCGTATTCAAACGATGTATCCATTCAGTAGCACAGGCACTGCCCGGTGCTCATCGACACACAACCAATAGGCATTGAATTTGAAGGTCGCGGTCAGAACGTAAGCTTTAGCGCAAACTGCACCGAGCGTGGACCACCGATCTGATACAACGAACTGAAGCTTCCGCCGCCGACGTTTTGATCGAGGCTCCTGCCCAGCATTTGGGTCGCGTAGCCGAACTGGGTCGTATTGCTGAGGTCGTTTACCGGTGGCCCGAAATTAGGATGGTTCACGATGTTGAACATTTCGGCGCGAAGCTGTGCTTTCATTTTTTCATGAAGCGGAAAATCTCTGTGCACTGCGAAGTCCCATTGCGTCGCGCCGAACCCCCGCAGAACGTTTCGTCCCAGATTTCCCTGCCGAAGCGCATTTCCGTTCGGGTCAAGTGGAGGCGGGCAATAGGGTCCGACGCTCGCGGAGCCATCCGGACAGCCGCCGGGCACCGCACCCGGGGTGTTGTTCAAGATCTTTCCCCCGGGATATTGCGCTCCGTACAGATAGAGCGGGATCCCCGAAACGACATCAGGCCGCACGTTGCTCTGATTCCTAAAAATGGCGCTGAAATTACCATTGAAAATGTCCACGGGCGGAGCTGAGCGCGCCTGTAAGATGGTTTCAATGGACCAGTGAGCGAGCACTGCATTTGTCAGTCGATTGAGCCTCGGTACTGGCAATTCGTAGGTCACACCTGCCGTCACTGCGTGTCTTATATCGAAGTCCGATGCGCCGCGATTCGTATTCCCGCCGATCAGCAAATTCGACCCGTTCCCGTAGGAGCCCGCCGACGCAGTGTCGATGGAATGCGAAAATGTATACGAGGCGAGCGCTTGCAGTCCGGAACTGAGTCTTCTCTGAAATTGAATCTGAAGTGCATTGTAGTCGGAGCTTGCCGAATTTCCGATAAGCCTCGCGTCGAAGAACGTGGCGTTCGGATTTAGCACATCAGCGGTCTGCAACAATCGCCTGCCCGCCGCACCGATGTAGGAGAGCGAGACCGTCTGCTGGTTTGTGATGGCTTGTTCGAGCGAAAGATTCCACTCGAGCGTGTATGGCATTTCTAAACTAGGGTCGAACGCTAAGATGCCGATATGATTTTGTGTAATAGGCGGGGGAGCTGCAATCACCGGACTGAGAGGAAACGTGCCACCCACATTGAACGCGGTAGCACCGAACGGGTATTGCAGCTCAAAATTTACGTTGCCAACCTCGGAGCTGACTAGGTCGTAGAAGGTTCCGAAGCCTCCGCGAAGAACGGTTTGCCACTGAGATCCCGATTTGAGCTCATAGGCCACCCCCACCCGGGGAGCCACATCGCCGTACGCCGTTTTGAAAACTGGCGGCCCTGCCGGAGCAAGAGCAAGGTTCGACAGGTTATGCAAGTCGTAGCCGGTCACCGCCGGCAGGCTCGGCCCGCTGAGTGTGGAAGGCGAAAAGTCCAGGTCCCATCGCAGGCCGTAGGTCAAGGTCAATCGCCGAGACAGCTTCCAGGTATCTTGAGCGAAGCTTCCAAGATTTCGAAACAGCAGAGATGTGGAATGCCCAGCCGTAAGAAAACTGAACGACAAAGATCCCTGCTCGGTCGAAGGCACGTCATTGAAGGTAGCGTCTTGGGAATAGAGCCGATTACTTACCACCGGCGAGAGTCGCCTGAAATCGACGCCAAATTTCAGCGCATGGGAAGCCTTCTGGATCGAAATCGTGTCTATGACGTTTATCTGGTGCTGCACCTGTTTTCCATTGATGCCGACGTCGAGAAACCCATGCGAAAGCGAATTGATCCCCAACTGGAATAAGCCGTCCGTCGCGGTGAAAGGCGCCGGAAATGGCAACGTGGAGAGCGGCACCGCTCCTCCAAACGTATCCGAGTACAAATAGCTGTACGCCTTCGAACGGCTGTAGTTGAGACGTAGATCGTTCACCGATCGCGTAGTCAGGAACCAGCTGCCGCCCACAGTGGCGGTTTCAAGGGAGATTTCTGTAGGAGAGACCGTGTTCAGCGAAGCCGCAGCGCCGCGCTGCACCGCTCTCGAGCGGGAATCGTTGTATCGGCCGAAAACATTGATATGATCCCTAAAGTGATGATCAAGCTTGAGGCTATAGGAGTCGAGTGTGGATTGATTGGCATAGCTCGCATTCAACTGCGCGATGCCTGTGGCGGGATCGTCGCTGCCATTGGGCAAAGGAAATGCATTAAAGAACGGTCGCATAGCGGGAATGGCGTTCTGCCGTGCGGCCAGATCCGGCACGTCCGTTAACGCCACCTGCGGTAATCTGAGACGCAACCCTTCGTACGAGAAGAAAAAGAACGTTCGGTCCTTGCCGTTGTATACGTGCGGGAGCCGGACCGGTCCACCGAAGGTTCCGCCGAAATCGTTTTGCCGTTCGGCAGGTTTCGCCAAACCGACACTGTCCGCGAACCAATCATTTGCGTCGAGCGCTTCGTTACGAAAGTAATCGAAAACCGTGGCATGAAGTTGATTCGTACCCGATCGCGTTACGATTGAAATCTGACCTCCAGGGGTCCGCCCGAATTCGGGCGCGTATGTTGAGGTCTGGATACGAAACTCCTGCATGGCATCCACGGACACCAAACCGTTGGTCCCCCCCTGCGCCGTGAATGAACCAAGTGCTCCGCTAAGTCCATTGCCCGGAGTACCTAGAGCACTCACACCCACGCCGACGTTGGCGCTGACGCCATCCACCGTCCAATAGTTTGAAACCGGCCTCTGCCCATTCACGCTAAATTGACCACCGTCTGCAAACGTACTTGCGGTCGGAACCACACCAGGGGTCATGTAAATCAGACTTTGAAAGCTCCTGCCATTTAGTGGAAGGTTTTCTGCGAATTGCCGGTCCACGACCGTGCTGACCGTTGCGGACTGCGTGTTGATGAGTGGCGCTCCGCTTTCTACCGTAACCGTTACCGACACGGCTCCAAGGGGTAGGGTGAAGTTAATGCTGAGAGCATCCTGCACGTTCAGGATGATGTCGGGCCGGACGATCGTCTTGAACCCAACCTTAGACACTTGGATCCGGTACTCACCCGGCGGAATACTCGGCAGCGTGTAGATTCCTTCTCCGTTTGTGGTCGTCAGATATTTGATCCCGGTAACATCGCTGATGACGATGATTTCGGCGCCGGGAACAGCTTTCGCGTCCTGGTCCAATACAATCCCATTGATGGTTGCATTGGGAGACTGGCCGAAAATGCCGCCGGCGCACAGGAAACCGACCAAGAGGAATAGAACTGACGGACTGGCTCGCACGCGAAATCTCCTATGACTGCATCAAATATGCAAGTTCATAGAGTCTTGGCAGAACACCCGTGTAGTTGTACCACTCAAATCAGAAACGAAGTTTATAACAACTCGTGGAGAGCAACACGCGCACAATCAGGGATGGTTGGGATCGGCCCGGAGGTAGGCGAACAGGAATGGTTTCCCGCTCGGCTTAACGCTACCTCCCTTCGGCTCAATGGTCACAAACACTGCCTGGATTTGTTGCAGCGTCTTCGCATCGTCGGAGCGCACAATCCACCGCTTCTTCGCAACGTTGTCTTCGTAGAAGACCCCGAGGTTTAGCGCCTGCTCGCGGTCAGGACCGAGGCTTCCCCAGGCTTGAAAGGTACTGCCGTTCTTTATTCCCTCAGCCTGGTCGAGATCGTACGCGTAGAAGATCAGGGACTTCCCCTTAGTGAGGAAAACGCGGCCGCAAGGTTTCTGCATTTCACCCGACCGAGCTACATCGTAAACCTCAGCTATATAAAGGTCCCGTGCGCCCATCAATTCGCGGATGTCCCGGTCGTGATCGAGCAGCGATTGCAATTGCCCGATGGTCTTATCTCGATCCCCTAGCAACTTCGAGACTTCCGCCAGTTTTGTCTCAAGAGTAGCCGAATGGAGTGTGTCTCCCGTTCGCGCTTGTACCGCTGCGTCCAGATCTTTCTGCATCTTTAAAAGCGATGCTTGGGCGGTTGCTGCTTTTTGTACCAGATCGTCGCGTTCTGCAGCGACACGGTTCTTCTCCGCCTCACTCAGTTGCACGTCGTCTTGTAATTTCTGCTCGCGCGCACGGAGGCTTGCAAGCTCTGACGTTTGTTGTTTGATCTGGCGTCGCAGTTCGGAAATGACCTTGTCACGTTCTGCGACGTGAGGCTGACTCGGCTCGGCAACGACCGCGACACCGTCCCGCGGCCCCTTCACTTGACCAGCCTCGTCGGCCTGCTCAATTCTGGTCTCATGACGCACACCTTCCGGAGAGCCCGGATTGCCTTTACGCAAAAGCAATATTCCGAGGGTCACGATAAGAAGGATTCCGGCTGCATAGGGCAGGCAGAACTCAAGTCGTTCAATCGTCTTTCGGAAACCGGATGTCCCCTGAATGCTGGCGGCCCCTTGATCTGACAGCCGTGAGGTTGCGCCGTTGTAGATTCGCTTTTCCCGGGACAAACTCTCGAATAATCGTGCTTCCGCTGCCGCATCCAGCGAGGCGTTCGGCAAAGCCTTCTCGTCATTCTCGAGATTGCATGCGAATGCAGGGACGGCCCGGTCTACTACGGCCTCGAATTGCTCTAACGCTTTGCGGCACTCTGCGCACTCCGCCAAGTGCTTGGCGAGCGTATCCCGCTCTTCTGCGGTTAACTCACCTGACGTCGATAGAGCGCAGAGTTCAAGAAATTCATCATGCGGGTCCATATACGGTTGTTCCCCGCCGCCAGTTGGTATCTTATTTAACATAACGTCACCAGAGGCGCAATCACTCCGGGAATAAACGCGCCTTTAACTTATCCAACCCCCGGTAATAGTGGTGTCTCACATTCCCGAGCGGCTGCCCAAGCTTCTCGCTGATCTCGCTGAATGTGTAGCCTTCGAAAAAGAACAGACGCACTGTCTCGAGCTGGTCTGAGGTCAGCGTCTGGAGGATTTCCTGCACCAACGCGCTGTCAAAAATTGCGTTCCCGGAATGTTCGTAGTCCGCCGTTTCCGCATGGGCGCTAACTCCCAGCTGATTCATCCTTACAAATAGCTGATGGCGCGACGACAAATAGCGACGTCTGTTGATCGCTCGATAGTAGATGTTCTGGACGATCCAGGAACGGGCGGAACTTTTAGAGCCGTTAAAAGCCCTCGACTCCCGAAACAAGAAAAGGAAAACCTCTTGCACAAGGTCCTCGGCCTCACCCTCATCTCGCAAAATTCTCCGTCCGATCCCCCGGACCAGACTGGCGTAGCGGCGGAAAAGAGAACTGAGAGCCTCGCTATCTCCCTCTTGTAAGCACGCAAGCAAGAATTCATCCGAGAGCTCGGGTGCGGAGGAGGTGGGATCACTAATCGTTGCGGTGGAACTGCTTGCCTTCTCATCGAACATCGGAAGCAAGAATAATTTGGGGCCCGTCGCGGAGAAATCCACGCTCATCCCTCCCATCTAGCAGTGCTAACTCCCTCGGGTATCGATGTATTTACGAGTTGTCTGTCGACACTTTGTCTGTAGACGATTTCGAATCGTATCCCCAGACTGACGGCCATGCAACAGGTTCTTTTGGCGCTTGGAAGGCGCATGCGCGAGTTGCGGGCGAAGCAGGGCTTCTCTCAAGAAGCTTTCGCGGACCATTGCGGACTGCACCGCACCGCGATGAGTCTCATCGAACGGGGTAAACGTGTCCCGTCACTTCGCACCCTCCTGACTCTTTCCCAGGGCTTTGGGATCTCCCTCAGTGAACTCCTTAAAGACGTTGACAAAGGCAGCGCGAAGAGACCCCGGTGAGCTAAAATTCGTTCAGCTTTTTGAGTGCTCCGTGCCGCTACAGCCCCAACCTGGGTTGGGCCGACTTGCTTTTTCCTTCTAGTTGTATATCGGATGACCCGCGGCGTGCGAAGACCGCAGGCATTCAGACTAAGAGTATTTCACCTTCGACGAATGCGGGTAACGCACTTGTTAACAGGTCGCTGTTTCCTGTTGCTTCGGCGCACGTAGATTCTACTATTGCTACTTGAGGGCCAATAATGTTTTCACGACAGCGAGCCATTCTCCGGTTGATCGAAAACGAAGGCGGTTCCATTGCACGCCTGCGGCTGGTCAAACTCGCGTTCCTCCTGAGCCGTGAAACTGAAGCGCCCAGAGCTGGCCTGTATGATTTCGTTCCATACAAGCACGGCCCCTTCTCTTTCACGCTGTATCATGAACTCCGCGTTCTCGGACGCGACGGATGGCTCACCGAGCAAGAGCACGACGTCGGACTTGCCGAAGCTCCCCTGGGAACAGCGTTCTTGGACAAGGAGTTTCTGACGTTGATCGATGAGCTTAGCGTTCGTCACCGTTCTACCCCCACAGGCGCGATGGTGGACGCTGTTTATCGCGACTACCCGTGGTTCACGTTAAATTCGGATACGATTCAAAAGCGGGCCGTGTGTAGACCGGGCGCCGAGCCAGCAGTTTACACAGTGGGTTATCAAGGCATCATGGTAGACGCTTTGCTTGATTGCCTGCTGCACAAGGGAATCAAGCGTCTCATCGACGTTCGCTGCAATCCTATTGCTCGCCGTTACGGGTTTCACAAGGCTACGCTCTGTAGGCTGTGTAACGATGTCGGCATCGAGTACGCACACTTTGCGTCGCTCGGTGTCCCATCTGCCTGGCGCACCGATCTGTCCGATCAGTCTTCGTATCAGCAGCTGTTTGAGCGATATGAGAACGAGATTCTCCCGAAGCAACGCGCCGCTGTCGAGAGAGTAGTTGACTTGGTGGCGGGCATGCCATCCGCTTTGATGTGCATGGAGGCCGCTCACGATTGTTGTCACCGGAGCCGACTCGGCGCGGAGGTTTCACGCCGGACTTCGCTTCCGGTTGTAGAGCTGAGAGAAGCGTGAAGCCTTCGTTCTCCAAGACTAAGGTGCTCATCACGGTCATGACGTACCCGCATCCTTCCGAATCTCATCAGGAACTTGTGTGCACAGCCGGCATCACTGAGGCGGGGGAATGGGTTCGGCTCTATCCTATCGATTACAGGTATCGTCCCAGGAATCAGCAATTCCGAAAATACCAGTGGATTGAAATCGGGCTTGCCGACCAAGGCGCCAAGAATGACAACCGGCGCGAGAGCCGGAATCCCGATCTCGAATCCATTCGCTTACTCGGAGAGCCCCTATCCACAAAGGATAACTGGCGCGCTCGCCGGGAGATCATTGACCCATTGCCGCACCGTACGCGAATGGAACTGGAAGCTCTCTATGAGAGCCAGAAGGTTTCTCTGGGCATCGTTCGGCCTAGCGAAATTATCGATCTGAAGGTCGAAGCTGTTGAGCGGGAGTGGAAGCCGCAGTGGCAAGCCACGCTGAAGCAATTCAGCCTGTTTAGCGGGCCTCGAGGACTGGGAACTGGGAGTGCTGTACCGAAAGGAAGTCCCCACGTGGGACGAATGTGATTTTGGAACGCCCAGCCCGTACAGCCCCTTGCCCTCCAATTGGTGTCGAGATGGAGTCGCGCGAATAAATGGCCGATGCGATTTATGCCGCTGCAAGTCCATTGTTTTGTATGACCGTTTTCGGGTTAACTTACCGCCGAACAGCAAGCGAGTGTCTTTGCAGCTAGTCGAGTGCGCTCCAAAAACAAAAAGCCAGCCGTCAATTCTCGATGCTCAGATACATGCCGAATGCGCAACAACAGCCACCAACATAGGACATTAAATGGCAACGAGAAGGCGTAGCTCACATAGTCCAATAGGTCCTTCATTGGCTTTGGTCCCCGACAGCGGTTTAGATTAATTGCAACAGCGGGAAAGGAAAAACGGGAACGGCCTTGCGGAAAATAGAGCGTTTCGGGTGCGGAAATTTCTCCGTCGTAGGTCCGGTCAAGGTCGTTCGCGTTATAGCCGAACGCCCCCGGCTTACCTTTTAACGCGTTTTGCTCGCGCGAAAGCATGAGGGCAAGAGTCTCCCGTTTGTCGGTGTGCTGGAATTCCAGAAAAACGGCAATGCGCATTTGCACGTCCTTGTCGGGCAGTACATCGCACAAAAGTGGCTTTCCAAAGCGTGGCAAAAAGTCGGCGGCGGTCGCCACGTGGATATTCGCTTCGTTGACGTGCATCGGGTTTCTGCTTACCTGTCGCCATATCTCACCGGGGATAAAGTGCTGCACACGCTGGAATTACTCCCTAAGCGTGCGCGAATCTTCACTACTGCCCGCTGCATAGTGCTGTGGGGAAAAAAGAAAAAAAGCGGCTGGTGGTTGCGCCGGACGAATCTGGAAACCTTCTTTGACGCGGCGGCGAATCCGACAAACGTGCGTTTTGAGACCGTCGAGGATTTGAAACCCTTCGCGCTGGAATTGCTGAGTTACTTCGAGTCCCCGCCTTTGCAAGAGGCTGTCGGAAATCGAAACGTAATCAGCGTGCTGAAGGCCGCGATCCCTGTATGGAAAGCAGAAACTTTTTAGAATGCCCTGCCGTGATTTCAGCCACGTCGCGGAGAAGCCGGAAGCCGTTCCGATGACAACCGGAGCGACTGATGCTATCGTTGCGACCGCTACGCCTTCTCCGATTCAGGCGGGAGTAATCGTGTCACGGAGAAGGTTTCAGAGAGGAAACATCATCATCCGGGGCAAGACTCCAAGACGCTACGGGATGTACCGCGAAGATGTTCTGCAATCAAATGGAACATTCAAGCGAATACGCCGCTGTGTCTTGCTTGGCTCGGTGAGTAGCATGTCAGAACGTGCGGCATGGAAAGCTTTCCAGCCGTATCTTGACCGCGTAAACACTGCGGCCAAGATGCCGCCAAAGTCTGGTATGCCCCTTGAGACGTTCGTCAAAGAGTGGCGCACCAACGTGGCGGTGAATCTGAAAAGCAGCACGGCGCGTGCAGCGGAATCACATCTGCGGGCGCACATTCTACCGAAGCTTGGAAGTCTCACGTTGACGGAGATCAACACGAAGATCGTGCAGGCGTTCGTGGCGCATCTCGCAACGGGTGGACGATCCAGAAAGACGGTGGAAAACGTGTTGCTCACTCTGTCTTCTATCCTTCGGAAAGCCAGGGCGTGGGATTACGCATGCGGGAGTTTTTCACTCGCAGACATAACCCTGCCCCGCGAGGGAGTGAAGAAAGAACAGCGGTGCTTTACAGACGAAGAGGTGGGGAAAATCCTGGCGGCTGCGCCTGAACCGTTCGGCACCATTCTGGCGGTGACCTCGGTTCTCGGTCTGCGCATTGGAGAAGTACTCGCGCTTCGTCTCAGTGACGTTGATTTCACAAAGAAGATCATCCGTGTGCGGCAAAGCGTTGACGCGGTCACACGACAGGTCCAAGCGGTGAAGTCCAGCGCCAGCAGCGCAGATGTTCCGTTGCCTTCTCAGCTGGAGGCACGCCTGCGCAAGCACCTTCAGACTCACGATGGAAAGACCAACCTGCTCTTCATCAACCGTCTTGGGCGTCCATACTCAGCAAACAAACTTCGGGCAAAGGTTCTGCACCCGCTGCTTGTGAAGCTGGGCATACCACACGGCGGGTTCCATTCCATGCGTCACGGCGTAACCAGTGCTCTGCTTGCAGACGGCGCAACTCCGGCTGTGGTGCAAAAGCAACTACGTCACAGTGATCCACGGATAACGCTGGGAGTCTATGCGCACGTGATAGGCGACCAGCAACGCAGTGCAGTTGAAAACCGTTCGGCGCGGATTGAGCAGTTTGCAGTGAATTAGTTCAATTGGTGTCAAACGGTGATTTGGTGTCAAACCCCAAAACAAATGCAGTGAAATGAAGGAGATTGGTAGGGGCGGTGGGGATCGAACCCACGACCTTCGGCATAAAAGGGCGTTCCACGCAAATATCTCAGAATCGATCAGCGCATTTCCCGCCGTCTCATATAAGGATACAATTCCGGGCGTAGTTGCATCCTGATACTCCGTGAGCGGCGCAGACTCTCTACACTTTTCACTACATACTCGCATGGGAGCGATGCTTGGCATGAGAACTCGCAAACGCAGACCCAAAATTCAAAAGGCCTCCAAAGCCGATATCAATCGACAAGCATTCGCGACGATTCAGGAACACCTCTACTGGTACGTCGGCGGCGTCTCTATGATGTCGAAGAAAACCGGCTTCATTGAAGTCGGTACTGTAACAGCGATGCGTTGGGAGAACCGGAGATTTCTGCTGACAGCGGATCACGTGATAAAGGAACATTTGAACGACGAACTAACGTTTGTCTTTCGGCCCCAGGGAACCATACCCGAGGCGCGATGGTGGCAACGGTCAACGCCAGGTCCACTTTTTCGGGCACAACCGCTTAGCATCATTCAACGGCATCGATGCGCTGAAGATGACCTCGCGGCACTTGAGGTAAATCCAGACGTGGAAACCAGCGGACGGGTGCGTTTTCATGAACTTCACGCCGGAAGTAAAGTCATCAGACCGATTCGCTCGTCACTTTTCGCCATCGGTCTTCCGTTCGATAGCTGCGAGCACCTCGGTCCGCACGCGGCGGCTTTTAGCATGCACATTCTTGCAGGAGATGAGGCCCGAAAGAATCTTCCGGGCGGGTTGAACCCGAAGAAGAATATTCTGATGGAATTCCCACCTGCAAAAGAACGGCGAGAACCCGGCGGGTTCAGCGGCTCGGGTGCTTGGTACCAAAAGGCAACAGAGAAGCGCCAGATTTGGCGCCCGGAGATGATTCTAGCTGGCATCATTACTCACTATCATAGGAGCCGAAGAGTACTGGAAATCTGCCGTGTAGAGCGAGTGGTAAGATTTCTTCAGGGCACATCCCTTGGGCAGTAATCATTGAAGTCTAGGCAACGGACTTCACGAAATGCCGCAGCAGGGCTGGAAGTGGCTCCCAGTTCGCGCCCACTTCCTCGACGGGTGCGAGCACCGGGTTGCCGGCGAAACAAGCGCGGCCACATGGCTTCGCACTCGACAATCTTGACCGCTGGAACTCTCCGGCCAGTCCGTCGCAGATGCGGACCGCGATTTGTGTCGTTCAGCGAGCAAATGGGTCGTCGTCATCTTTTACCTGAGAGGGGGAGAACTGTGGCTCACGAGAAAATCCTAATCCTCGAATCAACTTGGGCCCTCGAAGCCGACGACTATATCAAGTGACTCGCGCTCTACCGCGCGGATATACCTTTCCTTTGAGTCTCTACTTTCGCGGCACGATGTTCCCGTCTTTGCTGTGCACAGGCCGCTGTTGGCGAGTCGCTATATCGAAGACATTCGGCAGTTCGTTTCACTTCCAGCTAACGAAAGGCAAATGAACATCGTAATCCTCAGCGCGCACGGCACCTTCACCCGCATTCAGAAGGGGGATAAGAAGGTGAATCGTCGGCGCCTCCACGCCATTGACGCCGAGATCAAGCTAAGCAGAGACATTCATGAACTGAAGGGCGAATTGAAGCGGACTGTTTTCATTCTTGACGCCTGTGACGTTGGCGCTAGGGTGGGGGAATTCCGAAAGGCGGCTAACGCCTTGGGAGTGATCGGCTTCTCGCAGACCGTTGATTGGGCGGATTCCGCGATTTTTGTCTTGGCCTTACTTCTTCACATTCAAACGCAAGGAATCTTCCAAAAGCCGGAGTCAGATGCGCGCGCACTAGTCAGGCATCTCGTAGATGACCTTCGGCAAGGAACGTACAAGTCACTTGCGAAGGCCCTGGGCCTTGAAGTTGCATGGGCCGATTCGTAGAGTTTGCGGAGCGGAGTCTCTACATTTCTCACTATAGTGGCCTAATTCACAAAATGGGCCCTTCCTGCAGAGCACGCGACAACCCACATAAACATTGGTGATTTTGGTAGGGGCGGTGGGGATCGAAACCGCGACCTTTCATTCGTCCAATGTTCAGCCCCGAATCCCGTCAAAAACTCACGTGGTGAGCTGACAAAAGGTTAGGGTCCAATTGGCCCAACTAGGGACCAACAAGGGTCCAAAACAGTCCATTTTCGAACTGAATACAGGTAGGTTAGCCGTGTAAGGCCAGTTGAATCATCGTGAGATATGGAGCGGGCGATGGGAATCGAACCCAACGCCCAACACGGCTAAGTCTCTGAATCGATTAATTTATGGTCGTTGATTGCCGTCCATTACCGTCCACAATCGACGCCACTTTCTCGACAGCTTCACGCTGCGCCTCACCTATGACGTGGCCGTAAATCTCAAGGGTGGTGCGGGCGTCGGCGTGTCGTAGTTGCCGCTGAACCACCTTCGGCGTTGCTCCAGAATCGAGAAGGAGCGCCGTGTGGGAATGACGGAATGCGTGAAGTCCACACCGTGGAATCTCGAGCGCGTCGAGGATCGCCCACAAATGGTACTCCACAACTTTGTTGGAAGACGGAGGCCGTCCGTTGCGGGTTACAAATAGGAAGCCTTGCGGATTCGGTTTCCACTGTGTCTGGTATTTCTTAAGCACAGTAACGAGTAGCTGAGGCATTGGGAGCACGGTTTCGCTGGCTTTGCTCTTTGCTGTCTGGACATGGCCATACCACGCTGACCTGCGGACATGCAGCAACCGACGGTCTAGGTCAATGTCTTTCCATTGAAGGCCCAAGACCTCGCCGGCGCGTAGACCGTCCATAGTCAAAATACAGAAAAGCGTGTGCCATGGCTCTTCGGCTATTGCCAAGATGTGCTGCAGCTGGTCAATCGTGAAGTGCGGGGCCTCGTATCGCTCACCTCGCGGCGGCAAGCGCAGTTTTCTGACATCGATGTGTTCGCAGTTGTAGCCCCAATCGCGGGCCGTGGTGAGAATCGATGAGAGCGTGCCAAGAACATTGAGCACGCTCTTTCGTGAAACACCCCTTTCGAACATGCGGGTGATGAAGGTTTGCTGGTTTTCCACGCTGAATTGTTCGAGACGTAGTTTGGCGAGTTGCGGAACGATGTGGCACTTGAGGTGTGACTTCACAGCACGGATGGAGGAAGGTTGTTGCGTAATTAACACTTCCACCTTCCATCGCTCCACGAACTCCTCGAAGGTAGCTACGCGGCCCGGACGGTAATCAAGGCCGTTGATCCGGGAAAGAACGGAGTCCATGCGACGCTGTGCCAAGCGTTTCGTCGGCAGATCGCGCTTGCTGCCGAGAATTACTTCTCGCCGGACACGTCGCGCATTCCCATCTATCCCGATCACGTCTTCCCTATACCGACCGACCCACTTGTCTTTGCTTTTCCCAACCAAATACACACTTCCCTGCTGATACCTCTTGCGTGCCATCGAGCTCCTTTCGCTCGATGACTCAGTTTCCCTATGCGGATCGACGAAGCCGATGCGCTGATCAAAAAGACTGCTCGCGAAAACGAAGCCTGCCAACGATTGGTGGCCATCCCTGGCATCGGACCAGTCACCGCCACTGCACTCATCGCGGCGATTGGCAACGGAGGAGCCTTCCGCAAGGGTCGAGAGTTCGCAGCCTGGATGGGAGTAGTTCCGCGTGAACACTCCACAGGCGGCAAGCAGAAGCTGCTCGGTATCAGCAAACGTGGAAACTCCTACTTGCGAAGACTGTTCGTGCAAGGCGCACGCGCGGTCCTGCAACAGCGCACGAAGCAATCTTCCGGTCTGAGTGCGTGGTTGGCACAGCTCACATCGCGCACGCACCGCAACGTCGCCGCCGTAGCGTTAGCCAACAAACTGGCCCGAATCGCCTGGGCCGTGCTCGCCAAGAATGAACAATATCGGCCCTCAGTGTTGGCCGATGTAGCTGCAGCTTAGCGACGACTGCGGAGAACATGATTTCTTACCAGGTCTGCTAGCGAATGAGGAGATGGCACAACGGTCGAACCCGGCGCTCTTTAAACCCGTAACCGGAAGAAGTCTCTCGAGACTGAATTACTAATGGGGAAAAGAGCGCAGCGCATTCCATCCTGGCCAGGAGTGATTCACTCCAATAAAGGCCGTATACATTTGCGCAGACCAACTTGTGACATCCTCACATTTCGCTTGCGGCGAAGCGGCGGACCATACATTCCGGTTGGCCGACCACCCGCCCAGTGACGAGCCGATTCTGGCATCGTTAGTGATAACGCGATTTTTCGACAACTACGATTTTGACGTTGGCTCACATCGAGCTTAGCTGATTGACTTTGCTGCCCTGCATCCATAGCATTGCGCAAATGAAAGTCGCCCTTGCCCTCATCCTCGCGGCCAGCGCATTGGCTACTGTTGCTCAGACGCCTAGCTCCGAATGGAACGTGCCGAAGCCGGGAGTGAAGGAGGTTCAGGTTTCGTTTGCTTCCTTGAAACCATCGGCGACAATTAAGATTGGCGGTACAGCGGATTGGGCTCTAGTCACCGACGATGCTGTCTGGGTTGCGAGCACGAAACCCTACGCTGTGCTCCGAATTGATCCGTCAACCAACAAGATTCTCGCCACGATAAAAGTCCCCGGAGAGGCTTGCTCCGGTCTGGCTTCGGGATTCGGCAGCATTTGGGTCCCGATCTGCGGGAAGAAGTCTTCGCTTGTTCGGGTCGATGCCACTAAGAATTTGATTAGTGCCACACTCCCTATACCGCCAGCGGGCCCAGAGGGAGGGATCACAGCCAGTGAAGATAGCGTGTGGATCGTGTCGGACAAGAACGGCACTCTCAACCGGATCGATCCGTCTACGAACAATGTGCGCCAGAAAATCTCGATACCACCCGGTTCCTACAACCCTCTTTTCAGTAATGGCATTGTCTGGATCACCGGAGTCGAGAGCAGCGTCCTCACTGCCGTGGAAGCCTCTACTGGCAAGGTGCTGGAGTCGATGCCTGTCGGGCCGAAGCCTCGCTTTCTTACTGTTGGTGGGGGTTCTGTTTGACGCTCAACCAAGGGGATGGAACCGTCAGCCGGGTTGATGAAAAAAGCAGGAAAGTGATCGCCACAATTCAAGTGGGCATACCCGGTGCGGGTGGTGACATCGGCTACGGAGGCGAATCTGTGTGGCCGACAGTGTTAGCCGTACCACTCACCCGAATTGATGCCAGTACGAGCAAGGTTGTGAGGCAGTGGGTCGGCAAGGGCGGAGACTCTCTTCGCTTTGGGTTCGATTCGCTGTGGCTGACGGACTACAAGAAAGGCTTGCTTTCGCGAATCCCCATCCCACAACTATTGAAACAATGAATTTCACTATTTCGTTACTTGTTGTGAGCAGGCAATAGCGCTCACCACCTGGAGTGGATGGGTCTTGGATTCCGGTTGGATCACGGGCAACCCGGAAGTTATCAGCTCACCGGTCAGGTTAGTACCGACAAACGCGCTCCTGGTTAGAAATCGGAATGAGAGCCGACATGCCGACTTACCGGGACTTAGACACTAATGCTAGTGTTGGGTCATGGAGATGCCACTTCAAATTCGTCCAGCCATCGCGAGAGCGAAGCGCATCCCGCACCCACGATCGCACACTGGGGTAAAAGATAAATCAGTGAGAAGAGAATCGAAATGGAATTCATCAACCGACGTCTGATGTGGCATGGCATGTTTTTGTTTCTGATTGGCCTGCTGACTGGCTTCGCTGAAACACATTTCATCAACACGCGTATGGGCCTGGCCGCACACCTCGAAGGTGTGATGAACGGTATTTTCCTGCTTGCGTTGGGGGCTGTTTGGAACGAAGTCCGAGTAACGCCCCGGACAAAGGATATCGGTTATTGGGTCGCGCTTTTCGGCACGTATGGGAACTGGTTTGTAACAACCATGGCTGCAGTTTTTGGCACTGCCGCGCTTTCTCCGATCACCGCGGCAGGCCATCGTGGACAGCCTTGGCAGGAAACCGTTGTAACGCTTGGGTTTCTTTTTGTTGGAGCGACTATTATCGCCACCTCAGTGCTTGCCCTCTGGGGGCTTCGAGCCAAAGCATCGTCTTGAATCCGCTTCACGCGCTGGTTTGCCAACCCCACTTATAAGTTCTGATAAACGCGCTCCTGGTTAGAAATCGGAATTAGACACGACATGCCGATGCATCAGGACTAATCCCGCCGTGGAAGCTGGATAGCTTCCGGTTAGCTCTATAAAAGGCGAAGTCAAGAAAAAACACTTCTCCGCCGGCTGGAAGTTTTCTTGCTTCGCAGCCCACATAATTACACTCGCTTCTTCACCTTTTGTAGGTGCCCGTTGACATGGCGGTGATCGGCGCTGCTGCGCGTCTCGATCGCAAAACCACTGATACTCCACAACTGCCGCTTGGTGCGAAAACGGTGCGGTGTCTGCAGAACGCCAAGCGCCACCGCGGCGCGGATCGGGCCGATCGAGGGAATTCCGCAGAGCCGTTTCCAGGCGCTGTGCTTGTGGCTCTCTGCCAACAATTCCTGCCGAACTTCTTGGCGCAATGTTCGCAGCGCATCAAGTTGTTGGAAGT
>Ga0209648_10000189_pt1 | contig 45228 bp, 43 predicted proteins | sample GraSoi2013_115cm_FD_185830 | JGI IMG/M metagenome (GOLD analysis project Ga0209648, IMG submission 185830) | Grasslands soil microbial communities from the Angelo Coastal Reserve, California, USA - Sample 9_17_2013_115cm (SPAdes) (version 2) | ecosystem: Environmental > Terrestrial > Soil >... | reverse complement strand
AAGTCACCCAGGTATCGGCTGCAGGCTTTCGTTTCTACGATCCTCAAACGATTGAATAAGCCGCCTTTTCTTCCACAGTTTTGCTCGACTCGAGCAAACTTGTAAGTAATCCACACCATGGCACCCCGCCCGACCGTAATCGGGACACAGGGTTATCGGCGTGGACTTGCCAGCCTTTCTGTTGTCAAAGAGCGTTTATTCCGAGTCCATCGGAACGCCCCGCACCGCATATGGCAGTGCTTGCGAATGATCGCGTTAGGGCTTGTCTGGTGGGACTTATCTAGCCGGGTTGCCCGGCCTCGCCTTCCAGCTCTGCTTACCTCAGCTTGCGCTGAGTTTTTGCTTCGTGTTTTAGTTGCCCTGCGACTTGCTTCGGAATTCCCTTGCGGAAATTCACCACTCGTCACTCGCTACTAATCACTGCCGCAAAATAAAAAACCCGGCGTCGAGCGCCGGGTACAGCCACTCACACTTGAGTGGCTCCACGCGATGCTCGACTTCTTTCTAGCCAGTGTTCGTAAAGAACCTCACTCTAGGATCTACTTCTCGCCTTCGCTTGATCTTACGCTGGGAAGACTTCCTTCGACCCGACTGTGATGCCCCTAATCGCGCCCGGCGATTCCTAGAACCTCCGGGCCATTTGTAACTATACCAGCTTTTCTCATTCCGTCAAGCCCCCGTAACAATTATTTTTGGCCTTTTCCTCAGCCCTGTGGATGCTGTGCAAAAGGCGCTAAAACTGAAGCTTTATCGGCGGAAAGAGCGACTCCATTCCTGGCCTTACCGCATCGGCCGCACTCCGCTCGTGGTCATCCACATCGAGGCGATCCAGAAGATCACCCCAATCGAAGCCGCCAGCCCAAAGGCTTTCATCCGCTCGATTCCATCCACTTCCTCGAAGACCAACATGAGCACGGCGATGCTGCCAACGCTCAAAGCCAAGCCTCCAACGATAGGAACGACGATTAGCCACCGATACAACTGTCCAAGCAGATAGGCTCGCATAATCTCCACGAAGCTCCCTTTGGCCTCGAACAACACCTTCGCCAGGACGTGCGATAGCCCGATTTGCAACAGGATCCAAATCAGTGAACCAAGCAGTGTCTTTCCGTAGCGCGAAAGGACCAGTTCCCAGGGCACGGAGTAACCCAGCTGCGCATTACGCAGCAACATTGCCCCGAGGGGCAATGCTGGTGTAATGGCCACGATCAGGAAACCATACAGCAATGAATTGTTGTCTTTCGAAGCCCGTCTCACCGCAGCGTCGTCCCAAGTCAAAATCTTGGCCGCCTCGTTGAGGTAATGCACCGGCGCGAAGCGCAATCGCGGTGGTGGCGCGGCTTCTTCGGCCGTCTGCAACGGAGCGATTCCGGTGCACGCGTGGGTCAGCCCATAGTCCTGCCCGCAGACCGCGCAGCGCATTTCGATCCTCGCTTCCCGCCAAATGCATTCCCAAAAAAGCTCGATGGAAGACATGGCTCAACAGGTTGGCAAAATGTAACACAACTCCCCTAGCATGGGATGCGACGCGCCGGTCAGGACACTGCTCTTATCTCTTCTTCTGCCTCGCTGGGCACGACTAGGCTACAATCGCTGCCATGCCGACCTACGCCTACGTCATCCTTGTGTTGGGATGGCTCATTTGGCTGACGCCTTTCCTGCGAGCCAAGCAAAGCGAGAAGCCTGCCAAGCAAGTGGACCGGCGCGCCCGCTGGGGCATACTGCTGGTCGCCGTCGCCTACACGCTTTTATGGCAGGGTCGTTTCTGGGAACGGTCGCCGCGGCCCCGGCAAGTCATGCTCTCGATTGTGTTTTTCGTCCTCGCCAGTCTTCTCTCTTGGACGGGCGCCCGCGCTCTCGGCCGCCAATGGCGCATCGATGCTGGACTCAGCGCCGATCACGAGCTCATCACTTCGGGACCTTATCGCTTCGTCCGCCATCCTATCTATACGTCCTTGCTCTGCGTCTTGCTGGGCACAGGTGTTCTGATTACGCCTTGGTGGTTGCTCCTGCCTTCTCTTTTGCTCTTTATCATCGGCACGGAGATCCGCGTGCGTATTGAGGACCATTTGTTGGCTTCGCAATTCGGCGAGCGGTTTGCGGAATATCAGAAACGCGTCCCCGCTTACATCCCATTCCCAAAATAGCAGGCGACGCGGGCGCACCGTGCGTCCTCCGCTGCATTTATCCTGTGTTTAGAAATCGGAGAGTAACTTTGCCTCAACGGGAGGCGAATCTCCCGCGTTCAGGAGGGAACATGAAAGTAAATCCATTCGTTGTCTTGGCAGTCGGCGGATTACTGCTTGCAGGAACCGCTTCCGCCCAGGAAAAGAAAATCAAGCGCTCCGATCTTCCGCCCGCTGTCGAAAAAACAGTCGCGGCCCAGAGCGAAGGAGCCACCATTAAGGGATTTTCGACCGAAAAAGAAAAGGGCCAAACCCTCTACGAAATGGAAATGACCGTCAACGGCCATAGCAAGGACATTACGATGGCCCCTGATGGTTCCATCGTCGAAATCGAGGAGCAAGTTGCGCTCGATTCACTCTCCGCGGACGTAAAAGCGGGATTGCAAGCCAAGGCCGACAAAGGAAAAATTCTGAAAGTCGAGTCTCTCACCAAGAAAGGCAAGCTGGTGGCTTACGAGGCCAAGGTCGATACAAGTGGGAAGAAGTCGGAAGTCCAGGTTGGTCCCGACGGCAAACCCCTTGATCACGAAGAGTAGAGCATAAGTCTTGATTCATTCTTAAAGCGACCAGCGATGTGGCGGTTTGGCAAGTACGGCTCTGCCTTCCTTCACTCCGGGAAAGCTTTGGCGTCAATTCCCGGCACCAGTTTCAAAGCATTCTTGTAATACACCTTTTTCAACACTTCGTCGGGCACTTGGAAACCGTAAATCCGCCAGAACGCGTGCCGCTTGCGGTAATACTCAAAATATTCGTCGCGCGTTTCTAGCGCGCGGAAATACCATTTGTATTCGTCTACGTTGTAAATGTCTTTCCCCATCAGCACGCGGTCCTGATACTTGACCAGAAAATCGTGTGCCGAGTACGGCTGCCGCCCCAGCTCCGCCAGCACTGCGGCGATGTCCACGTACACATTGGGATTCGCATCAAACAGTTTTCCCAGCCGCTCCAGGTCATTTCCGTGAAAGCCCAAGTGCGCGGCAATGAAATTGGCCCTCGGATGCATTGCAAACAGGTGATTGCGCTCCGTCATCAGCGTTTCAAACGGCGGATACTTGTCCGGCGGCCGCGCCCGCCGTGGAAATTCCTTTAACTCCTGCCAGCGTTCGTTGTGGTAGTCCCAAGGATCGAAAAACGCCGAAGGCTCGGCCACGTGGATCAGCACGGGGAGCTTCAGTTCCGCACATTTCTCGAACACCGCGTCAAATATGGGATCGTCTACGTGCACGCGCTGACCGTTCGCGTATTTCAATTCCATCCCGAAGTCCTTGAAGATTTTCAGCCCTTGCGCTCCGTTCTTGACGTCCTCTTCCAGCCGCGCCGCCACACGCTTTCCAAATCCCGGCGTGTCCAAATCGTCGTAACTCATGTTTGAGAAGACCACGAACCGGTCCGGGTAGCGCCCCTTCATCACTTGCACGGTTCTCTTCAACCGCTCGCCCGTCCCTCCGCTGAGATTCACCATCACGCGCAGATTGATCGTGTCCATCTCTTTGACGAGTTGGTCCACTTCCGCCGCCGTGGGATTCCAATGATGGCTGTGAATATCGATGAACGGAAATTTCGCACGTTCAACCTTGTGTTCCTTGGTAACGAGAGTGGATTTCGGCTGATACTCGTCGATCGTTGGCGTCTGCTGCTTTTGCGGAGCCTGGGCTTGCCGGGTCATCGCCGCACGCGGCCAAATGATGAGCGCAGCAAATACGGCGACAAGACTGATTGAGAAAAGGAGGATGTTTCGCCAGGGATTCATAGGGCCCCTTGTTCTCAGGAACTTCCGCCTCATTTTCCCATAGGAAGGTGGATAAGCCCCGAGGAATCCTCTGCTAGAATCGGCAGCGATGCCCCAGCGTAAATTTCTTCGTTTCCTTCTGCTCGTGGGGCTTAGCCTTGTCGCTGGTTTTCTCGCGCTGGCAATCGCCATGCCCATCGAGCCACAGGTAATCCCATCGGTCATTGCTCTTTTTTCGCCAGGCCTCAAGCTCGCTGAATTCGTCACCCCGGAAAGCGGCAAGTCCTTCGCCTGGACGTTTGGCTGGTTTCTGCGCATCGCCATCGTTACAAACGCGGCCTTCTACTTCGCGATCTTCTCTCTATTTTTCTACTTCAAGGACCGTCGTCGCTCTAAATAGTTTGTACGTGTGATCAGGCCCCCGGTTTGGAGGGATTATGTGCCAGGTGCAGGGCTATGCGGCCCTCTGGGGGTGTATGGAATCCGGGTGTAGGAGGGACAAACGTCGAGGTAAACAAGACTGACCGGCAGGGAGCACAACTCTCCCAAGAGTGCCCCCCACCTGCCAATTACAAGCCAACTGGCGCAAGCAGCGGCACGGCACAATGTCTTGAATGCGCCCGCTTGTTCCGATTGGGCTTGGCTGTGCAAGTAGTGTTGGGACCTGCCAAATCGTTTCACGGCCAGGCTCGAGGAGTGCCGTACAACTCCCGCCTGTCCCTGATCCGAGTCCCGCGACACGCGTCGGTTTTCAGAAGTTCTCCATCATCCACATGTTGGCATTCAGACTCCAGACGTAAATTGCAAGATGTCGGCCGTCGGGGGAAGGTACAGCCCATGGAGCAGAAGGCCCGCCCAACCACTGAGCAAAAGGCCCGTTCCACGGGGCGATGTTTCCCTTCTGCTCCCATAGGATGTGGGCGTTGCCTCGCAAATCCACGTATAGCAGGGCTGAGCCGGTCTTCGTGGCGCTCGAAACAAAAAACCCCTTTCCATCGGCAGCCCAATTCACGCTCTGCAAGCTATTCCAATCCTTCACCGATATCTCCTGCCGTGCCTCCCCGCTCAAGGAAAGAATGTGGATTCGTCCTTCCGAGTACTTGAGGATGGCGATGCGGGTGCCATCCGGCGAAAGATCCCAAACGTATTGCAGAACATCACGGCCGAGTTCGGCTTTGGCATCTGTTTCAAAACGGATGAGCTCCCCGCCCCGGCCCCTCAGTGGATCGAAGGCAGTGAAGACGAGTTGCTTCCGGTCCGGAGTTCGTTCCGCGATAGCGCACAAAGTCGACGGGAAACGGGCGCAGCTTGGGCCTCCGTAAATAGGCGCTGCCAGCACGAATTGTGGCGGCCCGCCCCGTACCGGAACCCTCATAAGTTGCGCTTGCATGGCGGCAATGGCGGCAATATCGTTGCCAATCGGTAATGCAACGTAGAGAATCCAGGTGCCATCGGGACTCACGCGGCCACCCGCGACGTCTTCATCTGCTTTCGTGGTGATCGGTTCGCTTGTTTGCTGGTCCAGGAACTGCTTGAAAATCCTCTCGTGACCGTCGATGTCGGATCCGAATACAACAGCCTTGCTATCCGCCGTCCATGCGCGGGGATAGTTCCGGCCCTCATCCATCGTCAGGCGCCTTGGGGTGGTGAGGTGCATCCCGTTGGCTTCCAGCTCAGCAACATACACACTGCCCAGCCACGACCATTTCCGGAAGGCGAGTCGCTTGCCATCCGCCGTAGCGCTTGGACTGTCCATGCAGAAGCCGGCCCAGTTGGTCAATCGCTTTAACCCTTGCAGTGGCTTGCCGGTCCGCGTGTCAATTCGTAGCTGCCAGAAGTTACAACTGTCGCCAGTCAAACCCGGCTCAAGCAATGAATAGATCATTCGCCCATCGGGCGACCATTCCCAGTCCGCGACGCCGCTCGGCAGTGCGATGGTAGGAGCCCCACCCTCCAGATCACGGCTTTCGAGAGCTATGCCCGTTTGGCTTGCCTTAACGTAGCCGAGCCTGTGGCCGTCGGGTGCCCAATCGGCACCAAGAAAAATATTGTTTTCGCCCGCATCATAAAGCTTCCGAGCTTGCGTTCCATCGGGTCTCATCATCCACAATTCGGGGGAGCCTACTGATCCTGGGTTCACTCCGAAGACCACCCAAGAGCCGTCCCGTGAAATCGTATAGGCGAAGGCATCATCGCGAACTTTGCGGGGCGGGCCGCCCACCACCGGCAACACCCAGACGCTGGGCGGTTGCCCGGGGACATCCGCGTTGGCAATGAGTCTAGTACCGTCGCGGACCCAGGTCGGTACAATCGCCCAGCTCACTTGGAGTCCCTTCAAATCATCTGGTCGCGGAAGGGTCTGCGTCTCGCCCGTCTCAATCAGCTTAACGTGAATGCCCATCGGATCGGAGTAGGCCAGGAATCTGCCATCGGGCGAAATCGCTCCACTCACCACCGCGTTCTCATTGGAGTTGATCGTGAGTTGCCGCTGCTTCAGTTCGAGAGGGGAGGCTGGTTTCCGTTTCGCAACTCGGACCGTGATGAAAGCCAACACCGCTATGGCTAAAACCCCCGCAGCCAACAACTGCCAACCGCTGCCGATGCCTCGCGTGACCGGATGCTCTTTTCCCGCGGTCGTAGATTCCGCTAGCGGTACCACCGGGCTGGGGGCCGGGACCGCTTCTGCAGTCACGTCCGCCTCGCTTCCATTCTCCGTGCCCTGCACTGGCGCAATGAAGCGGTATCCCCGCCGCGGTATGGTTTCCACGAAGGTCGAATTTTGCGGCGAATCCCCGAGCGCCTGCCGGAGCTTTCGCAGCGCCGTGTCCAGGCCCTCGTCGAAATCCACAAATGTGCCTTCGCGCCACAGCTTCTTCTGCACCTCTTCGCGGCTGACGATTTCTCCCGGCCGCTCCAACAGCATCGCGAGGATGCGGAACGGCTGGTCTTGCAGACGGATCAAACGCCCACGCTTGTAGAGTTCACCCGAGGCCAGGTCGGCTTCAAACAAGCCGAAACGCAGTCTCTGGCGCCCATTGGAAGGAGATCCCAAATCGAAACACCCCGCCGAAAGTGCCGGGAAGCTTAGCACTTCTAAATGCCAACTTGGTAGAAAGTTCAGGAGCGCGCCTAAACCCACGTCCCGCCAACAACTTCCGCGTTCAGCCGCAATTCGGCATTGGTCCGGTTGACTAAATCGCTGCGAAGTGAGAAACCTTTGCAATGCTTGCTCTCGGCGCTTTTCTCCCGAGCCTCGGAGCGGAAGCTTGACACTCTTCCAACCTGAAGGAGAAGCCACCGTGAATTCTTCGCACAAGAAGCACCTCATCGCCCCGACCCTGCTTGCGGCACTGGCGTTGGCAATTCCAGCCCAACTCGCCGCGCAAGGCTCCGCGAAAGAGCACATTCGATACAAACTCATCGACCTAGGCACGCTTGGCGGTCCGCACAGTTATGGCTCTGTGAATGGCGAAGGGTTCCAACTCCTTAACGATGCGGGAGTAATTTCATCCTTTGCGGACACCGCGTCGCCCGACCCGTTCGCCCCAAACTTCTGCTACAACCCACTGGATTGTTTCATGTCTCACGCCTTTCGATGGAAGGATGGCGTGATTATCGACCTCGGTGCACTTCCGGGCATGAACAGCAGCGCCGCTGGCTCAATCAACGCGCGTGGATGGAGCACCGGACAGTCACAAATCTCTATGATCGATCCGGTCGTCGGAATCCCGGAATACCGAGCGGTGGTCTGGAAACAAGATGGAATCATGAATCTTGGAACACTGCCTGGGGGAACTGAAAGCCTGGGGATTTACATCAACGACAGTGGGCAGGTAATCGGATTTTCCGACAACGGAGTACCCGATCCTTTCTCGTTCCCTTTCTTTTTTACCGGGACGCAAATCCATACGTTCGTCTGGGAGAACGGCGTGATGCGGGATATCGGCACGTTGGGCGGCCCTGACGCTGTTCCCGGCACCAGCTGCAGTGGCCAACCTCACAATGTAATTGTCGGGCTGTCCTATACCAGTTTTGCGGCAAACGCCACGACTGGCATACCGACCCTCGACCCATATATCTGGAAGAACGGCGTCATGACCGATCTCGGCAACCTGGGAGGGACGATCAGCGGTCTCGGACCCAGCGGTCTCGCTGCAGGCGTCCTCGTGCCATGCGCGAACAATCGCGGCCAAGTCATAGGCATATCCAGCCTGCTAGGTAACGTCATGAACCACGCATTTTTTTGGGAAGACGGCGTGATGACCGATTTGGGCACTCTCGGTGGGGATAATTCCGAGGCCATCTGGATCAACGATGCCGGTGACGTGGCTGGCTCGGCCGATCTTCCAGGCAGCCAGACGCACGACGCGGTCCTTTGGAGAAAAGGCAAAATACACGACCTCGGGACTGTGGCAGGTGATCCCTGCAGCCGGGGTCTAGCCATCAATGTCCGCGGTCAGGTGGTGGGCGCGTCGTCGGATTGCAGCAACTTCTTGCATGCATTCTTGTGGGAAGAAGGCGGGCCCATGCTCGACCTAAACACTCTGATTCCTCCGGGCTCAGGCGTGCAGCTGATTGAGGCATTTAACATCAACGAACGCGGGGAAATTCTTGCGATATCCAATCCGCTCGGCGTCACACCCAACACAGACCTGGGACACTTGGTCTTGTTGGTCCCCTGCGAAGCAGACGATGCAGATTGCGCGGAGAATGCTGCAGGCGCAACAATCGTAGCGCCGCGGAGTTCAGCACGGATCACCGGCAGCTTGGCAACAACTCCTCTTACCCCCCGCGAGAACCTGGCTGCCTGGCGCGCGCGGTTGGCTCGCCAGTATCACATTCCCTGAGCACCAAAGAACTAGTTCGAGGAAACGGACACGGTTCGTGCAGTCAGCGCACGGCCGCGAGCGTTCCCCGCCTGACTTTGGATTCGATTTCCGGCCGGCAGAAACGCAGGACCTCGGCCGTATTCTGCACCGACTTGCCGTCTTCGTTATTGAAATCCAGCGGCAGAAGATCTATCACGTGGCCGAACTCGTGCATCAAAGCAAGTGCTTGAGCGGCCAAGCTGTCGCCGGGGTATGGCCCAACCTTTATCGTCCGCGGACTGCCGAATGTCCATAGCCCGCCTTCCCTTGTGTCTACCACGCTCGTCGTCAGGACACGGAAAAAGGCGCCGCCGGCATTCAACGTAATGGTGGCGTATGCTCCCGCGTCTTGTCCTACTCTGGCCACATACGGATCTCGATAGATATACTGAGACTCCGCATCTTTCGAAACGTGGACCACCTCCTCCCCGCGGCGGTCGACCTCATAGCTGAGCGTTCGAAACGTCTGGGCCGGATTTGCATCCTTTTCCCGGTACCAGGCCGTGCAGGCGTTCTCAGTTCCCAGAATTTCCAGAACTTGATCGCGAGCGCGTAGAATTTTTTGCCCTGTCTTCCCCATGGCTGTTAGGTCGTATTGCACTCGATCTTTGGGAGCATCGCATCCGGTTTGCCCCGGTCTTGCGGGATTGCAGGGATTCACCGCTGGCATAGTCACCGACGGCGGATCGCACGGCGCGGCTGCATTACCAGCTACCGCGATAACAGCGTCCGGAGTGGCGGCCGCGCCTCCGGACACTTTCGTGCACGGTGCGAGGCCAGCAGACATGTTGCCTAGTGGTAGAGGATCAGCAGCATGACGAATGAATTTGACGGCCTGCGGTAACGCCGCCGTTCCACAAAGACTGGACAGAATAAGAATCGCGACGGCCCGAATACTCCTAGGGGCGGAGCACATCTTCTTCTCCCGCCCGGACCTGCAACGCACCACAGTCCGTCCTCAGTCGTTCGCTTCCTGATGGCCGTCAACCGGAAGCGCCCCGCGGAACGGTAGAACCTCGGTCCGGGACTAATGGGAGAGACGAAGTTCTGCGAGCAAAGCCACCTAAAACGTTTCTGGAATGATTCTCAACGAGGGTTGCGGTTCCCGGCCTTACATTGACGAGTTGTCACCAGCGCGAAATTCGAGAAGTAACGTCACCAAATTTAGAAGATGGATATGACAGATTGGCACAACGGTGGCGAGCAAATGAATTCGGCAACGGTTTCCGTTTAAAGGTGCTTTCTCCCACAGCAGAAAAAACTGGCCAGCTAAACTCGCATCTTCAAAAAGAAATGTAAATGCCGCCTGAAAGGCGCGTCTTGACAGTAGCGGTGAGTCGGCCTACGCTCGCGCGGCTTGAGGATTGGCGCGAAGAAAAGCGGAGCGGAGGCAATCCCATGAAAAAGATAAGAAGAGACGGGCGCAGCGAACGGGTGCGCTTGGAGCAAGCCCGTGCGGCATTTGCTTGGGTGGCGTTGGGCGCGGCGATTTTTGTTCCGGTGGGAATAGCGGCGGGGGAAAACCATGAAGTCACGGTGGAGCGCAATGTGGCGGCGAAGATGCGCGATGGGGTGACGCTGCGCGCGGACATTTACCGGCCGAAGGCGGAGGGAAAATATCCTGTGCTGCTGGTGCGCACGCCTTACGACAAGAGGAACGAGGCGAATTTTGGATTGAAGGCGGCGGGGCGCGGATATGTGGCGATCGCGCAGGACGTGCGGGGGCGATTCGAATCGGAAGGCGAGTGGTACACGTTCAAGAACGAGTCGGCGGACGGGTACGACACGGTGGAATGGGCGGCGGCGCTGCCGTATTCGAATGGAAAAGTAGGAATGTACGGCGGATCGTACGTGGGCGCGACGCAATTCCTGGCGGCGCTGGCGAAGCCGCCACACCTGGTGGGGATTTGCCCGAACGTGACGGCGTCGAATTATCACGATGGGTGGACGTATCAAGGCGGGGCGTTCGAGCAGTGGTTCAACGAATCATGGTCGAGCGGATTGGCGGAGAACACCATGCGGCGGCGCGCGGAACAAAAGTATGACCCGCTAGGCGGGATGAAAGTGCTGCCGCTGGTTTCCTACCCGGTGCTGGAACCGCCTTCGGGAGAAGGGATCGCGCCGTACTTTAAGGATTGGCTGGCGCATCCGAATTTCGATGAGTACTGGAAGCAGATCTCGATCGAGGATCACTATGCGCAGATCCAAGTGCCGGTTTACAACCTCGGTGCGTGGTACGACATTTTTCTCGGGGGCACGCTGAAGAATTACGCGCGGCTGAAGACGGAAGCGGGCACGGAAGCGGCGCGGCGCGGGCAGCGGCTGCTCGTGTTTGTCGGCGGACATGCAGGAGGTTGGGACAGCAAAAAAGTCGGCGCTGTGGACTTTGGAGAAAAATTGCCAATCGATGGCGATGAGTTGACGCTGCGGTGGTACGACTGGCTGCTGAAGGGAGAAGCGAACGGCGTCGAAAAAGAAAAACCGGTGAAGATTTTCGTGATGGGGAAAAATGAGTGGCGCGAAGAAGCCGACTGGCCGCTGGCGCGCGCGAAAAATACGAAGTATTACTTGCACTCGGCGGGCGCAGCGAATGGCATTGCCCCGAGCGGTCCGGGGCAAGCAGGCAACGGGACGTTGAGCACAGTGGCTCCCGCGGAGGAGAAAGCCGATCAGTACGTTTATGATCCGAGTGATGCGGTGCCGACAATTGGCGGCCCGCTGTGCTGCGGGGCGCTGCCGACAGGGATTGGTCCGGAGGACCAGCGGCCGGCGGAGGCGCACAGTGACGTGCTGGTGTACACGTCGGTGGCCTTTGCAAAAGATACCGAAGTGACCGGGCCGGTTTCGTTGGATTTGTACGTGAGCAGTTCGGCGGTGGACACGGACTTCACTGGGATGCTGGTGGACGTCTGGCCGAATGGGTTTGCGCAGAACTTGACGAGTGGGATTTTGCGAATGCGTTACCGGAACTCGCAGGAGAAACCGGAGCTGGCGAACCCAGGGGAGACCTATCACATTACAGTGGACTTGTGGGCGACGAGCAACGTGTTTCTGGCGGGGCACAAGCTGCGGCTGGAAGTTTCCAGCAGCAATTTCCCGCGTTTCGACCGCAACTTGAACACGGGGGAAGAGCAAGCGCGCGGAACGCGGATGATGAAAGCAACGAACATGATTTATCACGATAAGGCACATCCTTCTGCGTTGATCGTGCCATTGGTGCCATGACGGAGAACGGGAATAGTATCGATTTGGTGCGCGGAACCGGCGTCACCTTGACATGGGTGTTGACTCGGCCTACACTACGGAGTTTTTAGATGGCCCGAAGAGCACGCTATGAGGACGGGCCATCGTTAATTTGAGGCGGGAGCAACGGCATGCTTACTAGTGCATGCACAGGAACGGGAATATGGGCTCAGACAAGGTCAAGGCAGGCATGGACAAGAAAAGGCTCGAGTATTACAAAAAGAAATTGCTGGCGCGGCGGGAGGAGTTAACGAAAACAATCGCGCGCACCCAGGAAGAGGGTCGCACAGCCGACGAAGATCCGACGGTGGACCTGGCGGACAAGGCGGCGAACTCCTATACGAAGGAGTTTCTTTTTGGGATGACCAATACGGACCGCACGATTCTGAATATGATCGATGCGGCGCTGAAGCGCATCCAGGCCGATGAGTACGGCGTGTGTGCAAATTGCCAGGAGGAACTGCAGCAGAAGCGGCTGGAAGCGGTGCCGTGGGCGAAGCACTGTATCGCTTGCCAGGAAAAGATGGAGCAGGGATTGCTACAGTGAAGGGCGGGGCAACTGAATTCAAGGTTTCGCCCCGACCACGCTCAGCACAAGTTCAAATCCGCTGCTCAGCGCTGTTTAAGTTCAGTTTACTGCGGTGTACACTTCCCCTTTAATTAAAATGCTAAAAAGAGTAGATTGCTGTTGTTGTGGGAAGCGGAAGCTCATCCAGCGACATGGCAGCAGGTCGGCGCGGAGGCGTGCGCGCTTGGTTTCGTAACGGTCGCGGTTGGCTCGGCCACATCAGTGACGCGGTCGTCAGCGTGTTTTTTCCTGCCGGATGCCGCATCTGCGGCAGTGTGCTAACGAGCGCCAGCCGGGTTCCTCTTTGTGAAGGATGCCTTTCATCGTTTGCACGTGTGCCCGGCATCTTATGCGAAGTTTGCGGGCGACCTCTGCCTGGATTCGCCAAGAAAGAGGGAGAGTCGTTGCTCTGCCCCGCTTGTCGGGACAAAACATACTGCTTTGAGAGGGCTCGCAGCTTCGCATTGTATCAAGATGCCGTGGTGCAGGCCATTCTGCTGCTGAAATTCGAGCAGATCGAGCCGCTAGGGGCGTGGTTTGCGGAGCGGCTGGTGGAATTGGTAAAAGCTGAGGGCCTTACGCGGGCGGCGGACGTGGTGGTCCCGGTACCGCTGCATCGCGAACGCGAAATTGAACGAGGATACAATCAGGCGGCTCTGCTCTCTAAGCCTTTGGCGAAAAAGCTGCGGTTGCCGCATGAGGCGGTGCTGCTGGTGCGCACGCGAGCGCGCCCAGATAAGCGGGTACTTAGTCTGGAGGAACGCTGGGAGTCCGTCCGTGGCGCTTTTGCCACACGTCCGGGCAGCCAGGTTGACAATCTACGCTTCTTACTGGTAGATGATGTATTGACAACTGGAGCGACACTGGATGCCTGTGCGCGAGCGTTGCGCGACGCGGGAGCCAAATCCGTGATGGGGCTAACTGTGGCGCGAGCCGTCAGAAGCCCCCTGCCAAGCAGCAGAGAGTGGTAAGATAGATCGAAGAAGGCGCTATGGGCGCAAACCGGCACATGTCGGTCGATTCCCGGGGGCGTTATACCCCCGAAGTTATGGGCGAGGCCGTGCCCGGTTCCGAAAGTCCTGCGGGCAGTAGATCCCACAACTTGTTCTCGACGCGCCGCGCATCGCTGATGCAAGAGCCGGTGCTGGTGCTGAACGCGACATACGAGCCAATCAACGTGACGGCAGTCCGGCGCGCGATGGTGTTGATGCTCAAGGGTGTCGCGCAGGCCGAGGAGATGCACAACACGGAAGTGCATTCCGCAGCACACGCGCACAAAGTGCCGTCCGTGATCCGGCTGCTGGCATACCGGCATATCCCCCAGCAGAGCCGCGCGCTCTCGCGGAAGAATATCTTGCTGCGGGACCGCAACACCTGCCAGTTCTGCGTGCGCGTATTTCCCAGCTCGGAATTGACGCTGGACCATGTTGTGCCGCGGTCGCGAGGCGGGCGATCCACTTGGGAAAACCTGGTGGCCTGCTGCTACCGCTGCAACAACAACAAAGGTGACCGGACCCCGGAAGAGGCCGGACTGAAACTGGCGAGAAAACCCCGGCCGTTTACTCTGCACACCTCGCGGCAGCTGATGCGGCTGATCGGACATCGGGATGAACGGTGGCGTAAGTATTTGTTTTATTGAGATTTACGCCGCTAAATCGATTTTCTGAAAAAAGTTTTGCCGCGAAGGAAACCTTTTTTGCTGTCGGCCATCTAACATATCAATACCACTTCGAGGACACACCCCGGGAGGCGGTTAAGGCAAATGCCTTAACCGCTTCTCTCCTTTTAGCGCAGTTTTTTCCAAAGCTTATGAATTCAAATGGTTTCTTTGCGGCCGGATTCTGGAAAACTCCGCAGAGCCGCCTCTTCGTCCGGAAACTCCGGGAAAACCTGATAAAGCTGGGTGATCTTCAGAATTTCTTCCACTTTCCGCGACAAGCCGACCACTTTCATTTGGCCGCCCACTTTCACAACGGTGACATAGACTCTCGCGAGTTCGCCGATCCCTGAGCTGTCCAGGTATTGCAATGCGCTTAAATTCAGGACGATGTTCTTTCGGCTTTGCTTCAACAGCCGGGCAATTGATTCGCGCAAGGCGCCGCTCTCGAAGGAAGTCAGACTCCCCGATACATCAAGGAGAGAGATCGGGCCGACTTGACGAATAGTGACGGAGAAGTTTGCAGGTTGCACGGTTCGTACCCGATCTTCCGGGGGAGTTATTCTACCTTTAGGATTGCGGCCGCGCGCAGAAAAATTGCCGAGGTGATTTATCCTTCCTCAGCTACTGGCGCATGACCACGCGCAGGCCACGGCGCCAGCTTTCCGCAAGCCCCACGCGCACAATCTCAAGCTCTGGAGAAAGACAATTCAACAGATGGTCCGTTGTCGGATGGAATCTCAGCGCAGGCGCGACAAGATAAACTAGTGGCGAAGCCTCCTGTAAGGCGATCCCTGGGAAATAACCATAGCGGGCGATCCCTCCGTTCAGCAGCTGCCGGTGCACGCGCAGCCAGTAATCCGCCGCTTGAAGCGGCAAGTGAATGTGCTCGCTGGCCTTCAGTTCAATGATCGCTAGCCGTCCGGAACGCGTCACGGTGAGGAGGTCGAGAATGCCGTGTTCGCCTCCAGCATTGGCAAAAACCTGCGCATAAACGAATCGCTGGTCGAGCATGGCACCTACGCGCGTGACGTCCTCGCGAACGATGGATTCCAGCCAGCGTTCCGGCTGAGCGCGGAAAAACGAATGGCGGGTATCGCTGGCAAGCGGATGGCGCTGAATTTCCAGATCCTGCAGAAGACGCTTCAGGGCAACCCGCGAAGTAGAAGTGAGTTCCTCACGGGCGTCGTTGATTCCAAAATAGACGCGGCCATCCTCCCAGCGGGCGAATGGAAGACCGCGAAAACGCAGCCACACTTCGCGGGACTGTGCTGTGGGATGCAGAGTCACGGCTTGCGGCGCCAGCGACACGATAGGATCCAACGATGGACGCGCCTGATTGAGAAGTGCTTCTCTTTCGCGATGTGGGACGAGCCAGGTGTCCAGGTTGCCCGCACGCCGGGGATCAATCTTTTCGAGAACGTTCAGGGCCGGGTCGTGCCCGTAAAGCTCGAAATTCAGTTGCGGATCGAGTGCGGCAAGACGGTGCGCAACGGTGCTGCAAGTGTCCTTGGGAAGAATCAGGCGAACGCTGATTATCGCCCGGCGCGAGCTCAGGCGGCGTGCGTGTTGCAACCAAAGTAGAGCGAAGGTCAGGCTATTGTCAGTCGCATCCGATGAATCACCTCCGGGCACGGCTAGCACCGCGACATGCGCAGAGCCGCGGCGGAGGATTCCTCGTGCGTAATTGCCAGAGAGGGAGTGCTCGAGATCAGGGGAGACCACGAGCGATTCGAGTTTTTCGTCGGGGAACTGCTCGGCAAGAAGGTGGGTGAGGCGGTCGCGGAATTCCTCGCGCAAGAGTTCGCGGGCTCCGCGCTCAAATTCCCGGCGAATGAACTCGAGCCGGTCCGGTTTGGTGCGGCCGAACCGCTCCACGGCCAGTGCCAACCTCTGTTCGGAATGATCGGTAATCGCAAGAACCCGGCGCGTGAGATTAAATTGTTCCGACCAAAGATGCAGCAACGGTTTTTCACCGTCGCCTCGCACTTCCCAGGACATTCCCGAAAAAGGCGCAACGCTACCGCCATTCTCGCGAACTTCAACCACACCGGAGGCGGTGAACTCCTGGAGACTGGCTTTCAGCTCAGCCGCGAATTCCACAGCAAGATTATAAATGAGATACGTAGTCGCAGGAATATATTTTCTGCTTAAACCGAAAGGTCAGTAATTTTCGCCGCCTAACGGCCCAGTCCCAGCCGGTCCACCAGTGGCTCCGGAAGGTGGGCGGCGCGCATACGCCCTTGAACCAAGGAAATATCGTACGGCACCCGCCAAAACTCGATAATCTGATGCTCCAGATCAGCAATCGCAAAAGCAGCGCGCGGATCGCCGTCACGCGGCTGTCCAATCGAACCGGGATTCAGCAGATAGCGGCGCGGGAGCTCGGTGTGTAGCGCAGCAAACGATTCGCCGGCGCGCGGACGAATCTGCAGAACCTCCAATTGCGAGTCCTGATATGAAAAACCTCCCTGATGATGGGTGTGCCCGAAAAATGTGACGGCGGCTGTGGAGTCTAGGAGTCCGTCCAGTGCTTGCGCGGGAGTGAACACGTATTCGTCTTCATCCTGAAACGCACCGTGGACCAGCACGATGCCATCTGTTGCAAGCGGTCCTTGCGGCAACGCCGATAACCACGCGAGGTGCTCCGGCTTGAGCTGCGCACGCGTCCAATCCACCGCGGATTTCGCAACTGGATTAAAGTCCTCGGTGGCCATCAATCCGGTGACCGCTTTGTCGTGATTTCCGCGAATGGTCTGTGTGCCTAATTCGCGCAAGCGGGCCGTGACTTCATTGGGATCGGGGCCGTAGCCGACCACGTCGCCGAGGCACACGGAAATATCCCACCGGCCCCTCGCGGCATCGAGGACGGCGTCGAGCGCAGTGGCATTCGAGTGTAAATCGCTGAGAACGAGGATCCGCATTCCTAATGTCCAAAAAGCGTTACAGAGTATAAATGAACAATCAAGCCGATGCACGGCGGCACAACGTCAGGCCAATGGGCGCAGTGCAAAAAATTGAAAAGTTCTCAAGCAAAACCGTATTGGTTTATGCAGGATTAAGACCGGAAAGATGACGACTTTACGAACAGAGGCGCGCAGGGGTGTCAGTGGTCCTCGTCGATTCGAGTGAAGACAACATTTTCTAACCACATAGCGAAACATTCGCCACCAGTGATTCGTCTATACGGGTGCAGCCGGTTACCAGGCTGTCTTGGCGAGATTCAGAAAAAACCCCGCGGTGGCAGCCGCGGGGTCATGACACGCAGTCTTTCCGGCCGTTAGTCCAGGAAGAGTAGGTGTCTTCACGGGCGAGAGTACTCGTCCGCTACATGCGTGTCAACTCCCTCTAGCCAATGACAGCCAATGGTGCGGCTGACTCGATGCCGTTTGAAAGGAATTGGCACGCATGAAATCAAATTCATTTGTCCGCAGCATGGCTTTACTGGCCGCCGTCGCACTGGCGATACCGGCACTTGCGAAGCCCTTCACAAAGACCATCAACATTTCGCAGACCGCCAAAGTTGGCAAATCTGAGTTGAAAGCCGGCGAATACCGTTTGGAGATCGAAGGAAACAAAGCCACCGTACAAAAAGGCAAGCAGGTTGTTGCCGAATCGGAAGGCAGGTGGGAAGACCGCAGCACCAAATCCAACTACGACTCCGTCGTCATCAGCGAAAACGGACAAGTGATGGAAGTCCGCTTTGCCGGCCAGGCGCGGGTTTTCGTCTTCAGCGAGTAAATCGAGAAGAGTCCGTGACTCTCTTCAAGAGATGAGGGGGAGGCTGCGCTTCGGTGCGGCCTCTTTGCTTGTCGTTCTGTCAGCGCAACTTCTGAAGCGGCAAGATCCCGTATGGGCGTCAAGCGGGTTGCTGCAATTCCTTGCGCGAGGCACATGCAAGACGATCTCGAATCACAAGCTCGCTTTCCGACCGCTAGCGCATCAGCATGCAATCCCCGTAACTGTAGAAGCGGTAGCCGGCGTTGATGGCGTGCTCGTATGCCCTCAGGACGTGGTCGCGCTCGGCGAAAGCACAGACCAGCGCCAGCAGCGAGGAACGCGGCAGATGAAAGTTTGTGAGCAGACCTTCCACGACACGGAACTGAAATCCCGGCACGATAAACAGGTTCGCCTCAGCTTTGCCAGATAGAACTAGGTTCGCTGAGCCTGATTTGGCCGCGCGCAGAGCGGACTCTTCCAGCGCGCGAACTACGGTCGTACCGACGGCCAAGATGGGCCGCCCGGCCTCGCGCGCCGCGCGCAGGCGTTCCGCAGTTCCCTCTGGAATCTCGTAGCCCTCGGAATGCATCACGTGACCTTCGAGCGTCTCGCTATGGATAGGCTGAAACGTGCCCGGGCCGACGTGCAGCGTAAGTTCGCAAATTTCCACTCCCCGGGCGCGAATTCTTTCTAGAATTTCAGTTGAGAAATGAAGACCAGCAGTAGGTGCGGCAATAGCCCCAGGACGCTTGGCGAAGACGGTTTGATAGCGCTCGCGATCCGAAGTCTCATCGGGGCGCTCGATGTACGGAGGAAGCGGAACATGCCCCAGACGCTCCAAATGCTGGCAAATGCTGCTCTGATCGTGAGAAACAAATCGGAGCGTCCGCAGGCCAAGCTGACCGCGCGAAAGAACCTCGCCTTCCAGTTCGCCCTCGCCGAAGAGTACTCGCTCGCCAACCTGCATCTTGCGGCCCGGCCGGACCAGCGCCTCCCAAGTTTCGGAGTCGAGTTCGCGCGTCAGGAAGATTTCGACTTTCCCTGTGAGGTGCTCCGATTTCGTGGCTCGCGACGGCGGCTGCGAATGCACTCCGGCGCGCCTCCCGAACAAGCGCGCCGGAATGACGCGCGCGTTGTTAAGAACGAGAAGCTCGTCGCCTCGCAGCAGATTGGGGAATTCCGAGAAAAAGCAGTCTTCGAAGACACCTGTCAATTGATTCAAACACAGGAGCCTTGAGGCCTCGCGACGCTCAAGGGGACGCTGCGCAATTTGCTCGCTAGGGAGATGGTAGTCAAGCTCATCCAAACGCATGGGAAGCGGCAGTTTAACAGCAAAGCCGCTCTGACAAGCAAGGGAAGCAAATTGGCTGCCGGGTAGGGTACATTGACCAATGGGCAGCAGGAGAGGCAAGTCTCAATCCTCAGATTTGTTTGTGCATAATCAATTGAAAAGCAATGGGTTATATGAGACCTGGGGAAATCGGAGTTTCTTCTTGACAAGTAGACGCTCATATTTTATTATGTCGCCGTAGTCACTACTTCATGAGGTGCTTTATAACATGAGAACACTTACTCGATGGGAGCCCTTCAGCAGGGCTACCACCCTGCAGGACCAAGTCAATCGGCTATTCAATGATGTCTTCGAGCTCAACAGCGAGGAATCCAGCCTCACTGCCTGGGCGCCTTCGGTGGACATCTATGAAACCGAGCACGAACTGGTGGTCAAGGCCGATCTGCCGGAACTCGATCCCAAGGATCTGGACATCCGCGTGGAGAACAACATTCTAGCCATTCGCGGCGAGCGCAAGTTCGAGAAGAAGGTCAACGAAGAGAACTACCTGCGTGTGGAGCGCGCGTACGGCTCTTTCGCCCGCAGCTTCACGCTAGCGAACACCGTGAACTCAGAAGCGATCAAGGCCGATTACCAGAACGGTGTGCTGACCTTGAGCATCCCAAAGAAAGAGGAAGCCAAGCCGAAGCAGATCAAGGTCAACGTCGGGACACCGGCGGCGGCCGCAGCTGCTGCGGGAAGGTAATTCTGGCCTGGCTGCCCGGTGGAGCGGTAGATTAGGGGGCTGGCCAGGGTGCCAGCCCCTTTTCTTCAGGAGCGGCAAGAGACGAGGTCCGTATGTTGCGATTTGAAAAAATGACCGTCAAGGCACAAGAAGCTGTGCAGAGCGCACAGGATGTCGCCGCGCGCCACCAGAATCAGCAGATTGAGCCCATTCATTTGCTTGCTGCGCTCGTCACGCAGGCTGACGGCGTCGTGCCACCGCTGCTTGCGCGCCTGGGAGTCCGCAGCGAAACGCTGTCGCAAGAAATTGACCGGGAGATTGGCCGGTTGCCCAAAGTGCAGGGTTTTGCGCAGCAGCACATGGGGCGGCCGCTGAACGAAGTGCTGGAGCACGCATTCAAGGAAGCAGACAGTTTCAAGGACGAATATGTTTCGACGGAGCACCTCTTTCTGGCCATCGCCGCGCAGGACCGCGATCCCGCGGGACAATTGTTAAAACGCCAGGGTGCTTCCCATGAAGCCATTCTTCAAGCCTTGACGGGTGTGCGCGGAACGCAGCGCGTGACTTCGCAGAATCCCGAGTCCACCTACGCTTCGCTGGAAAAATATGCCCGCGATCTGACGGAACTCGCTCGCAAATCAAAACTTGATCCGGTGATCGGCCGCGACGAAGAGATTCGCCGCGTGATGCAAATTCTGGCGCGTCGGACGAAGAACAACCCGGTACTGATCGGCGAGCCTGGCGTGGGGAAGACCGCGATTGTGGAAGGCTTGGCGCAACGAATTGTCTCTGGCGACGTGCCCGACGTTCTGAAGACCAAGCGGCTGGTTGCCTTGGACCTGGCCGCGCTCGTGGCCGGCGCGAAATTCCGCGGTGAATTTGAAGACCGGCTGAAGGCCGTCTTGAAAGAGATCACCGAAGCCGAGGGGCAGATCATTCTGTTCATCGACGAACTGCACACGCTCGTGGGGGCAGGCGCGGCGGAAGGCGCCATGGATGCGTCCAATATGCTCAAGCCGGCGCTGGCACGAGGCGAGCTGCGCGCCATTGGCGCGACGACGCTTAATGAATACAAGAAATATATCGAGAAAGATCCCGCCCTGGAGCGCAGGTTCCAGCCAGTGCTGGTCAGCGAACCGACGGTCGAAGACACCATCGCCATTTTGCGTGGGCTAAAAGAACGCTATGAAGTGCACCACGGTGTGCGCATCAAGGATGCGGCGATTCTAGCAGCAGCCACGCTTTCCCACCGTTATATTTCGGACCGGTTTTTACCCGACAAAGCCATCGACCTGATCGATGAAGCGGCGGCCAGCTTGCGCATGCAGATCGATTCTCTGCCCGTGGAAATCGATGAGATTGAGCGGCGCATCATGCAGCTCGAAATTGAGCGTCAGGCGCTCTTGAAAGAAAGCGATGCGCACTCGAAGGAGCGGCGCAAGCAGATCGAAAAGGAACTGGCGGTTCTGAAGGAAGATTCCAGCGGGAGAAAAGCGCGTTGGCAGGCCGAAAAAGAAGCCATCGGAAAAATCCGCAAGCTCAAGGAGCAGATTGAACAGCTCAAAGCGGAAGAGCAGAGATACGAACGCGCCGGCGAACTGGCCAAGGTGGCGGAAATCCGTTACGGCAAAATTGCCGCGGCGGAGCGCGACTTGAAGCAGGCGCAGGACAGATTTTCCGCGGTGCAGAAAGATGCGCCGATGCTGAAGGAAGAAGTCGACGAAGAAGACATCGCCAAGCTGGTGAGCAAGTGGACTGGGATTCCCGTTGGACGCCTGCTGGAAGGCGAAGCGCAAAAGCTTGTGCACATGGAAGAGCGGCTGCGCCAGAGAGTTGTTGGCCAGGATGACGCGTTAGCGCGGGTCTCCAATGCCGTGCGCCGCAGCCGTGCTGGACTCTCTGACACCAAGCGGCCGATCGGCTCCTTCATCTTTCTCGGTCCCACCGGCGTCGGAAAGACGGAACTTGCGCGAGCGCTAGCGGAATTTCTTTTCGACGACGAAAAATTGATGATCCGCATCGACATGAGCGAATACTTGGAGAAGCACACCGTCTCGCGGCTCATTGGCGCGCCTCCTGGCTACGTTGGCTATGAAGAAGGCGGGCAGCTCACCGAGCAGGTGAGGCGTCATCCGTACTCGGTTGTGTTGTTTGACGAAATCGAGAAGGCCCACCCGGACGTCTTCAATGTCCTGTTGCAGATTCTCGAGGACGGGCGCCTCACGGACGGGAAAGGCCGCACCGTGGATTTCCGCAACACCGTGCTGGTGATGACCAGCAACGTCGGGTCCACCGCGATCTTTGAATTGGCGAACAAAGATCCGGAGCGCGCGCGGAAAGAAGCGATGGAGGCGTTGCGTGCTTCGTTCCGGCCAGAGTTTATTAATCGCATCGATGAGATCGTGATTTTCAATCCGCTGGGGAAGGAGCAGTTGGCGAAAATCGTTGGCTTCCTGTTGAAGAGCGTGGAGAAACTCCTTGAGGAACGGCAGATTACTCTGGAGCTGACGTCGGCGGCACAGGAGTTGCTGCTGAGCGAGGGCTACGATCCCGCGTATGGGGCGCGGCCGCTGCGCAGAACCATTCAGCGGCTGATTCAGGATCCTTTGGCGTTGCAAATCTTGGAAGGCAAGGTGCTGCCCGGCGACCATGTGCGCGTGGACCGCGACGGTCAGAAGGACGCGATGAAGTTTGAGCGTTCGCCTGCGAAACAACCTGCTGCAGCCGCAGGAATCTAAACGAACTGGGTAACGAGAGATATGAAAATCTTAAGAACAGGCTTTTTGCTGATTCTCCTTAGTGTTCTGCTGGTCCTCGCTGGTGGAGCGATCGGCGGACAGAGCGGCCTGAAAATCGCGCTCGGCATCGCCGTGGTGATGAATGCCTTCTCTTACTTTTTTTCCGATAAGATCGCGCTAGCGTCAAGCGGGGCGCAACCTGTTACGCGTGAGCAGGTTCCCAGGCTCTACGCGGTGATGGAACGCCTCGCCGCGAAGGCAGGGCTTCCCATGCCCAAGCTGTACGTGATCCCCGAACCGGCGCCGAACGCTTTCGCCACCGGCCGCAACCCGCAGCATGCTTCTGTGGCCGTAACACAAGGGTTGCTGGAGTTGATGAACGATGAAGAACTGGAAGGCGTAATCGCCCACGAGCTTTCTCACGTCCGAAACTACGACATCCTGACCAGTTCGATCGCCGCTACGATCGCAGGCTCCATTACGTATCTTGCGTCCATGGGTCGCTGGGCCATGATCTTCGGTGGTTATGGTAGAGACCGCGATGATGACGGGGAGGGGGGAGGCTTGGCGGCAATCCTGATGATTTTTTTGGCTCCCTTGGCTGCATTTCTCCTACAGCTGGGAATATCCAGGCAGCGCGAATACTCCGCCGATGAAACCGGCGCGCGGATGGTAGGCCAGCCTTACGGCCTGATCAGCGCTTTGCAAAAGCTGGGAGCGTATAACCAACGCATCCCGACAACCTCCCTCTCCCCATCGACCTCTGCATTGTGCATCGTAAAGCCACTGTTTGGCAGCGGCGGCCTCTCCTCGCTGTTCAGCACGCATCCCCCGCTGGAGAAGCGGATTGAGGTCCTGCGGGCGATGACGGTGACGCCTCAACGATAATGATGTTTTGACGAGATTCTGCGCTTTTGAGCCACTCCAAGTGTAATCTTTTCAAAGATTGTCGTCGGCACGTCCGCCCCTAGGTTTTGTCCACTTGGCTAAGCCTCTGATTTGACGGTAGATACTGTTTTCCACCGTCGCCCTGATGTTTGGCGCGGGAAATGCACACTTATGGAAAGGCCGAAATGTCGGCTCTTTGGGATCTGAGGGACGGGGGATATGAGCTGTAAGGATACTATCCATTTGATTTGTTGGTACTTAGAGGGACGGCTATCCCAGTCCGTCGAAGTCGAGATCAAGCGCCATCTGGAATCTTGCTCTGACTGCCACCTAGTGCTGGACGCGGCCATCAACACGCTGGACCGTTATTTCAGCGCGGAGCGTGTCAGCGGGGCGCAAGCCAGTTTTCGCGCAGCTTGATGTTCCTGCCGCTAATTTATTGAAACACTGACGCTTAGCGCCATCCGTTCGTGTGCGGCTGTCCTCTTCGCTTCGGCGATACCCGGAGGTTTCCTCTTGTGTCCGTTCCTAAGAGTAATGACAGCAAATTATACGGTTTTTGAGGGGACCGGGTAATCTTTACTAGTCCTGGTACCTATAAGACTCCCCTTACTCGCCCCCCAAATCTCGATTAATCTACTTATTATGAATAGCTTACGAGCGTTTTTGACCAGGTCAGGCCGTTTGGCGAAACGGGTGCTCCCTCTATAGCACAAGGCGAAAAGCCTACCTAAAGGAGAACCGAAGTATATGAGCGACTTTCAAGAATCGGCCAACACGACCGGCACACCCCGTTGGGTTGGACTGGCAGTGGCGGTGTTGGGCGGTATCTCGCTTCTGAGCCTGGGAGTAGGTTGGAGCGCATTGAATCAGGCCAAGAGCGTCGAGCAATCGACGCAAGCCAGCGTAAAGCAGGCTAACGAGGCGCTTAGCCAAAGACTGGCGAAGGCCGATGATATCAACCAACAGGTGCAAAGCGATGTGAAGGTGGTCACCGACAAGCTGAACCTTACGCAAGGCGAACTAATTACGGCGCGCAAACAAAACAAGAACGCGACCATCGCGGTCGATAAAAAGGTGGACACTCTGGCGACTTCCGTAAAAGCGGAACTGGCCACTAAAGCTAGCAACGACGACGTTACCAAGCTGAATGGCGATGTCACCGGTGTCAAGGGCGATTTGGACGCCACCAAGAACAGTATTCAAATGGCGCGTAGCGAGATGGGAACGCTCATTGCGCGGAACCATGACGAAATCGATCAGCTCCGCCGCATCGGCCAACGCGATTACTTCGAGTTCACCGTGCAGCGCAAGGGCGGTGCGACGAAGGTTGGCGCCATCCGGATCGAACTGAAGGATACCAACACTAAAAAGAACCGTTACACCATCAACGTCCTGGCAGACGACAACAGCTTCGAGAAGAAGGATCGGTCCGTGAATGAGCCGATCTTCTTCTACACCGGCGGGAACCGCTCGGCTCTGGAGCTGGTGGTCAACAAGGTCACCAAGACGACTGCCGCAGGTTACCTAAGCGTCCCGAAGGCTGCGGGTGCAACCTCCGCAAGCACAGCAACCTCCGGACAGTGAGTGAGCTCCACAGTAGCTAGTCTTCAACTGCTTGAATACGCAGCAAGATAGGGAGGATTCCAGAGAATCCTCCCTTTTTTGTTGACGCTCCTCCGGGAATAAGTTTCCTCCCTGCTTGGGTCTTAGGAAGAGTCTGGACACTGGACCGCCGCTGTGCCAAGCTAATGGGCGACCCGGCAGATCAACAATCACAATGGATTTCGGAGGGGGAGATCATGAAGGTACGATTTGCAGTGGCAACGGCAGCAATGTTGTTCGCTGGAGCGCTCGCCATGGCGGCGGAAGGCTCCTGGACTGGCTGGATTGCGGATAGCCAGTGTGGAGCCAAAGGCGCGAAAGAAGGCCAAGGCGAGTGCACGACCAAATGCGTCAAGGAGCATGGCGCGAAGTACGTGTTCGTGAACGACGCCGACAAAAAGGTGTACGTTGTGGATGCTCAGGACAAGGTGGCGGCACATGCCGGCCATCACGTAACCGTAAAGGGCACCGTGGAAGGCGAAACGCTCAAACTGGCCAGCATCGACATGGCTGCTGCTACCAAGTAAATCTTTGTACCGTTAATCATGACGGGCGTTCCGAATCGGGGCGCCCGTTTTGTTTTGTGCCGACATGCATTTCCGTTACGATGTTGTGCTGCCATGTCAACCTTTCTCATTCACGCTGGCCGTGCCTTGACTCCCACCTCAGAAATTCATGATGCGGGAATCCTAGTTCGCGAAGACGTGATCGAAGCAATCGGCCCGCGCTCGGCGATGACCCTCCCCGCGGGGGCGCAGGAAATCCGCGCCACGGACAAAACGGCCATTCCTGGCTTCATCGATGTGCACATCCACGGGGCCGGCGGCCACGACGTCATGGAAGGAACCGGCACCGCATTGCGTTCCATCACTCGGAGGGTCTCGGAACATGGCACCACTTCTCTCCTTGCTACCACGGTAACAGCCAGCACCGGCGAAACGCTCCGTGCAGTCGAAGGGATCGCAGGGTACATCGCCCAACAGCACGAAACGGAGGAGCCCCGGGCGGAAGTCCTGGGAATCCACTTCGAGGGGCCTTTCATCAGCAAACAGCGCCGTGGCGTTCATCCGTCTGAATGGATTCAGTTGCCGTCGACGGAGACCCTCAGCCGCTTCCTCAAAGCCGCTGCGGGGAACGCCAGGATTTTGACCATTGCGCCGGAAGTCCTCGGCGCTGCTCCGTGTATCGATGCCGCGCGAGAAGCTGGGCTGGTCGTTTCGATTGGGCACACCGACGCAACTTATGAGCAGGCTCGTGCTGCCATGGCCCAAGGGGCCCGCAGCGCAACGCATGTTTACAACGCTATGCGACCGTTCTCGCATCGCGACCCGGGCGTGATCGGAGCCGTGCTCACTTCCCCGGAAATCAATGCGGAACTGATCGCCGACGGCGTACACGTCGAGAAAGCCGCCATGAAGCTGCTTCTCCTCGCCAAGGGAGCCGCGCACGTTACCTTGGTGAGCGACGGTCTTTCTGCAACCGGCATGCCAGATGGAAAGTACACTCTCGGGGGCATCGAGCTAACCGTCAGCGGGGGCGTCTGCAGGAACGCCGATGGAGTGCTTGCTGGCAGTACCCTCACGCTAGACCACGCCCTGCGAAACATCGTGGCCCTGGGTATCACCTTGCCAGACGCCGTGCGAATGCTGACGCTCAATCCCGCATCGTTGCTCGGGATCGAATTCAAAAAAGGTTCACTGCGAGTGGAAGCGGATGCGGATATTTTGCTGCTCGATGAAGGTTTGCAGTTGGGCGGTGTCTGGGCCCGAGGCGTTGCTTTGAACTAGGGATTCAGCGGAATGTTGAGTTCCTCTGCCAGTTGCGCCGCATCAAAGGGACTGCACGCAAAATAGCGGCCGCCGACTTCCAGCGTTGGGACTTTCCGCAGGCCATTGTTAGCCTTGATGACGATTTCTTCCCCGGAGGGCTCTTCTTCGATATTCACTTCGCGAAAACTGATCCCACGTTCCTTCAAAAAGGATTTTGCGCGCCAGCAATCGGGGCACCATCTGGTGCTGTACATGGTTATAGGTTCCATCGTTTATTCATATTCACTCAGTTAGATGTGAGCACCGGAGGGAAGTCGCAAGCGGTGTCACGCGAAAAGCACTAAGAGCCTGACACGAGCGCGCTGCGTTTCTTGGTGCCCACCTGGATGCGGATCAGCGCGCGCTGCAGCGAGATGTTGGCGCGGTCCCAATCGATATTTGGATCGGTGGAGGCCAGCCGCTTCTGGGCGCGAGCCAGTGCGTCTTTGGCGCGCTGCACGTCGATCTCTTCGGCCCGCTCAGCGGTCTCTGCAAGAACGGTGACGCGGTCCGGAAGAACTTCGGCAAATCCTCGAACGATGGCGACGTGCGCGGATTCCTTGCCGCCCCTGTCGTGATAGCTGAGTTCACCGATCCCCAGTTCCGTCATGAGCGGCGCGTGCCCGGGCAAAACGCCCAGGTAGCCGTTCTCGCCGGGCATCTGCACCTCGACAACCTTCTCTCGGAGCAACTGCTTCTCCGGCGTGACGATCACCAGTTCGATGGCGTCGGGCATCATTTCTCTTACGCGCTCGCCTTCATTTTCTCGGCCTTCTCGAGCGCTTCGTCGATCGTGCCGACCATGTAAAACGCCTGTTCCGGAACGTCGTCGTACTTGCCTTCCACAATTTCCTTGAAGCTGCGCACTGTATCTTCGATCTTCACATACTTTCCTTCAAGCCCCGTGAACTGCGCGGCCACGAACATCGGCTGCGAAAGGAAATTCTGGATTTTGCGGGCGCGCGCCACAGTGCGCTTGTCTTCGTCCGACAACTCTTCGATACCCAGAATGGCGATAATGTCCTGCAGATCCTTGTAGCGCTGCAAAACTGATTTCACGGCGCGCGCCACGGTGTAATGTTCCTGCCCGACGATGCGCGGGTCGAGAATGCGCGAATAGCTGGCCAGCGGGTCGACCGCAGGATATATACCCAGTTCGACGATTTGCCGGCTGAGGTTCGTGGTGGCATCCAGGTGCGTGAAAGTCGCGGCGGGAGCGGGGTCGGTGTAATCGTCGGCGGGAACGTAGATCGCCTGCACGGATGTGATCGACCCGCTCTTCGTCGAAGTGATGCGCTCCTGCAGTTCGCCGATTTCCGTATTGAGGTTCGGCTGGTAACCGACGGCGGAAGGCATGCGCCCGAGAAGCGCGGAAACTTCCGAGCCTGCCTGCACAAAACGGAAAATATTGTCGATGAAGAGGAGCACGTCCAGGTGCTCCTGGTCGCGGAAGTATTCCGCAACGGTGAGGCCTGTCAATCCGACGCGCAAGCGCGCCCCAGGCGGTTCGGTCATCTGTCCGTAAATCAACGCCGCGCGCGATTTCTCCGTATTGCCGGGGACGATAACCCCGGATTCGGACATTTCCAACCAAAGGTCATTGCCTTCGCGCGTGCGCTCGCCAACGCCCGCAAACACGGACAGTCCGCCGTGCTGCATCGCTACGTTGTGAATCAGCTCCAGAATGATCACGGTCTTGCCAACCCCCGCGCCTCCAAAGAGGCCGATCTTTCCGCCCTTCACGTACGGCTCGATCAGGTCGACGACCTTGATTCCAGTTTCAAACATTTCCAGCGTGGTGGCTTGATCTTCGAGCGAAGGGGCTGGGCGATGAATCGCGTATTGCGTGTCGCTAACGATAGGGCCAAGCTGATCGACGGGCTTCCCAAGAACATTCATCACGCGGCCCAGCGTTGCCCGACCCACCGGAACTTCAATCCCTTTTCCGAGGTCGTAGGCCTTCATGCCTCGTACCATCCCCTCGACGGGCTCCATGGCGATGGCGCGAACGCGGCCTTCGCCCAGGTGCTGCTGGACTTCCGCCGTCACGTCCAGCGGTTCCGGTATCGAGTAGCCTTCGCTCGTAATGTGAATCGCGTTATAAATCGCCGGAAGGTGCCCCGCCTCGAATTGAATGTCCATGACAGGCCCGATGACCTGCACGACGTGCCCCACGCCCGCGTATTTCTCTGCCATGCTCTCTCCTAAGCGGTGCCGGAAGCTCCGCTCACAATTTCAATAATCTCTTTCGTGATGGCCGCCTGCCGCACTTTGTTCATATGCAGCGTCAGGGCTTCAATTACGTCTCCGGCATTCTTCGTCGCCGATTCCATGGCCGTCATGCGCGCGGCGTACTCCGCCGCCGACGATTCGAGCATGGCGCGAAGAATCTGGGTCTCAACGTAGCGCGGAAGCAGCTTGTCGAGTAATTGCTCTTCGGGCTGTTCGTAGATGTAATCCACCTGCGAACTCGCGCTTCCGGCTGTTGATTCTTCGTCCTCAGGAACTGCCTCAACCGGGAGAATCTTTGTAATAACCAGATTTGGCGTCATCACCGTCTTGAATTCGCTGAAGATGATATATACCGAATCGATCTCTTCTTTGGCATACAGATCCGCGACCAGCGTGGCGATTTCCCGCGCGGTCGCAAAATCGACGCGTGTCAGCACGTTCACATATTCCGCGATGATGTTGAATCCTGCTTTCTTTAGCGAATCGCGGCCCTTTTTGCCCACGGGGATGGTCGAGATTTTCTTGCCCTTGTTCGCGCGGAAGAAATCGCTCGCCTTGCGAAGAATGTTGGTGTTGAAAGCGCCGGCTAGTCCGCGCTCGCCCGCCAGGACGATGGCGAGAATTTTCTCTTCGGGCCGGTGGGCCAGCAGCGGATGCTGCGGCTCGGCGATGCGCGACATGATCGAACGCAACATTCGTGCCAGCTCTCTGGCGTAGGGACGTGCCGCGAGGGCTGCCTCTTGCGCGCGGCGCAGCCGCGCCGCGGCGACAAATTTCATCGCCCGCGTCATCTGCTGGGAGTTCTTCACCGAGCGGATGCGGCGCCGGAAATCGAGAAGTGTGGCCATCGTTATTCGTTAAACCCGGTCCTCAATTGACAGCGGCGGCAACGGCGGCCGTGAACCGTTCCTTGAAACCATCGACAGCGGTCTTGACTTCCGCCTTTATGCCGTCGTCGAGGGCTTTTTTCGTCGCGATGTTCTTCAAAATTGACGGGTAGTTGGTCTCGACGAACTGCAGGAACTCGCGCTCAAAGCGGCGCACTTCCTGGACGGGCACCGCGTCCAGGGAGCCACTCGTCGCCATGTAAATGGCTAGCACCTGTTTTTCGACCGCCAGCGGCGAATACTGATCCTGCTTCAGGACTTCCGTGAGTCGCTGGCCGCGGGCGAGCTGTGCCTGCGTGACTTTGTCGAGCTGGTCGGCCCCAAATTGCGCGAAAGCCGCGAGCGCCCGGTACTGCGCCATGTCCAGCCGCAGAGAGCCGGCCACCTGCCGCATGCCCTTGATCTGCGCGTTGCCGCCGACGCGGCTGACCGAAATACCGACGTTGATGGCGGGGCGAATGCCCGCGTTGAAAAGATCGGACTCTAGATAGATCTGGCCATCAGTAATCGAGATGACGTTCGTCGGAATGTAAGCGGATACGTCGCCAGCTTGCGTTTCGATGACTGGGAGAGAAGTGAGCGAACCACCGCCCAGTTTGTCATTCAATTTCGCAGCACGTTCCAGCAAGCGGGAGTGCAAATAGAACACGTCGCCGGGAAACGCTTCGCGGCCTGGAGGACGTCGCAGCAGCAACGAAATTTCGCGGTAAGCCTGCGCGTGCTTGGAGAGATCGTCGTAGAACGTGACGGCATGCCGCTTGGTGTCGCGGAAAAATTCGCCGATGGCACAAGCGGCATAAGGCGCGATGTACTGGAGCGAAGCCGGCTCCGCGGCGGAGGAGGTAACCACAATGGTGTAGTCCATCGCGCCCGCGTCGGTAAGCGTCTTCACGACCTGCGCGATCGTCGACCGTTTCTGCCCGATGCCGCAGTAGATGCAAATCAGGTCGCCGCCCTTTTGATTGATAATCGTGTCCAGAATCACCGCGGTCTTTCCCGTCTGGCGGTCTCCGATGATCAGCTCGCGCTGGCCCCGGCCGATCGGAATCATGGAGTCGATAGCCTTGATGCCGGTCTGCAGTGGCTCGCGAACCGGCTGGCGGTCGAGAACGCCCGGCGCGATCTTCTCAAGCGGATTACGCTGCTTCGTGGCGATGGGGCCCTTGTCGTCCACCGGCTGGCCCAGCGGATTCACCACCCGCCCAACGAGCGCTTCGCCAACGGGCACGGACATAATCGTGTTCGTGCGCTTGACGACGTCGCCTTCCTTCAGCTCCTGCGATTCGCCGAGCAGCACCACGCCAACTTCCTCCTCTTCGAGATTCAGCGCGATGCCGAAAACGTCGTGCGGGAAAGCCAGCATCTCGCCAGCCATGACTTTCTCGAGGCCATGAACGCGCGCAATCCCGTCGCCGACGCTGATGACCGCGCCGACTTCGTCGACCGAAACGGTCTGCTCGTAGTTCTCAATCTGCTCGCGCAGAATCTTGCTGATTTCGTCTGCCTTGATATTCGCCATGCCTGCTCCGTCGTTTCAGTCCCGGTCTGTGTAGGCGCCGGGCTTTAGCCCGGCCCGCCATAAATCTGTAACTACTCGGCCGCCAGGCGCGCGCGCATCTCATTCAACCGGCTGCGCAGCGAGCCATCGTAAATCGTGTCCCCGATTCGCACCACCGCACCGCCCAAAAGCGCCGGATCAAAAGCGTACTTCGTTTCGATCTTCTTGCCCGTCAAGCGTGCCAGCGTCGCCGCCATCTCTTTCTTTTGTGCAGCGCTCAATTCCACCGCCGAAGAAACTTCCGCCTCAGCAACTCCCTGCCGTTGCCGGATAGCCTGCTGAAACGCAGCAATAACTTCGGGAATCAAATGGGTGCGTCGGTGGTCCGCAAGCACGAAAAGAAAATTACGGATAATCCTGCTGGCGCCCAGCCGCGCCACAATCTTTTCGATTACCGCATGCTTGGCCTCGATGCTCACCGCCGGACTTGCGAGAAACGTACGCAGCTCCGCGGATTGCGCATACGCCGCGCCAAATTCGTGCAATTGCTTGGCAGCCGGCTCGGCAGCGCCTTGAACAAGCGCAATATCCGCTAACGCGTTTGCGTACTGGAGGCTCGCCGACTTCAATTCGGCCTCCCTTCCAGGCTTTTTACGAAGTTACTGATCAGAGACTCTTGCCCTTTGGGAGTGAGCTGCTTGACGAGCAGTGTTTCAGCGCCGTCAACTGCGAGATTCGCAGCCAGCGCTTTTAGCTCGAGGCGCGCGGCGCGTTCTGCGGCTTCGATTTCCGCTTTCGCGGCGACCGCGATTTTCTGGATATCGCTCTGCGTTGCGGCTCTCAAACGCTCCACCTCGGCGGCGGCCTCTTTTTCTGCATAAGCGCGAAGCTCCGCGACTTCTTTTTGCAGATTTGCCAGCCTGGTCTCCGCTTCCCGAAGCTGTGCGTCAGCAGAAGCTTTCGCGGCGGTGGCCTTGGTGATCGCCGAGCTAACAGCTTCCGCTCTCTTCCGAAATACCGGCGGAAGCTTCTTGCCGAAGACCCAAACGATCACGCCGGCGACGATGGCAAAGTTAATCCACTTGAAGATTTCCGTGGCGCGCTCGGTAGCCGCATTGCCGGCTTCCTCCGCGGCTCGCAAGCCGACCGCTGCGAAAAGCGACACCAATAGCGCTCCCGCAGCTAGCAGAACGCGGCGATTTCGCGTCATCGAGCTTCTCTCGCAGGAGCGCCGGGACGCGGCGGAGTTTGCAGGATGCGCCGCGCAATTTCTGCGGAAAGGTGCGCGACTGTAGATTCGACCTCTCGGCGAGCAGCAGCCAATTCCGCTGCCACGCGCGCTTTCCCCGCGCTGACTTGCTCCGATGCTTTCACGCGCGCTTCCTTGATTTGCGCTGCGCGTTCGTCCAGCAGTTTCTTTCGAGCGGCCTCCTGCTCGGCGTATACCTGCCCGCGCGCCTGCCTTAAGGCCTCCTGGTACTGCTTGACCTTCTCGGCCGCAGCGGCCTGGGCAGCCTCCGAAGCCTTTTGCGCCCCAACGGTGCGGGCATCGCGCTCGGCCATCACCGCCAGCAACGGCTTGAAGAAGACCGCTCGTAAGATGAAGTAAAAAAGGAGGATAATCAGGACCGTGGGCACAGCCTGAAGGAACAGTTCCCCAAGTTGGGTAACAATCGCTTGCATCGAAAATTGGTTCGCCTAAATTCCGTCACGTGTAGCCGTCAACCGGCTACAACTTTGGCAGCCGCGCTCCAACCCCGGAGGAGCGCATGGTGGGCTTAACGCTGCCTTCTCGAAACTTAATTTTATAGCATCCACAGAGCTGTTACGTCAACGCGGCCGCTGCGATCATTTTCCGTAGATCAGCAAGTGGAACGTCCCCGGAATGGGCGCCGGATTCGGGTGCGGCCGCTCCGCTGTAGGAGCGGGAGGTGGTCCAAAATCCGCCGTCGTCAAATAGATATTGTGCGTTTTTGAATCGAGCGCCATGGTCTTGGCCCCGTATTCCGTCTTCACGGTTTCGATTTCGCTATATTTGTCCGGCGTGTCTTCGTGGAAGATGTGGACATTGCCTTCCCGTGTGGAGACAAAGATCAGCCCCGTCTCCGGCTCATACACACTCGCGTCCGCCCCCGCGCTAATGGGAAATGACTGGATGACCTTGCCATTGTCGGCGTCCATAATCACCAGCTTCTGCGGGTTGCGGCCCGCCGAGAAAAGCCGCCGGTGCTCGCGGTCCATGGCCAGGGCAGTCGGCTGCCCGGCCGGCGCTACCGGCCAGCGCGACTTGATCGACAGCGTGCTGGAATCAATCGCCACCACCTCATTTTTATCTTCAATGTTGTCGTATACCGTTCCCTTACCATCGGCTACCGCGAACTCCGGGCCGCCTCCCAGCGCAATGCTTTTCACTACCGTCCCATTCGCCGGATCGATCACCGTCGCGCTCTTGGGATCGCCGTTGAACACAAAAACGTGCTTGGACGCCGGATCGTAGAGAATGGAGTCGGCATCCTCCTCGCCCTTCGCCTCGCCCGTCACTTTCAAGCTCGCTATGTCGAAAATCACCGTCTTGGCGGCTCCGCCATCACTGATGAATCCTTTGCCGAGTTCCTCCACGAGCGCTATTCCGTGGCACTGTTTCAACCCGGGAATCGTGCCGACCACCGCTCCGCTGTCCGCATCAACCACCTTCACCTCAGTGCCGTGTGACGCGTACACGCGCCGCCCGTGCGAATCCACCGTTACATAGTCAAAATATTCCCGGCCGCCGCCCGCAGCCGCACCCAGCGGAACTTTCTTCAGCAAGTGGTAATGGACTGCTGGAGGGCTTGCAACCGCCAGAATTCCGAGCAGCACAACGCACAAGCAACACGCAAAACGACCCAGAACTTTCATCGACATGGAGATCCTCCGTGACGAGAGATTGCGGAATTGTCGGCGTCAACGCGAATCCTGGCATGGCTTCGCGGCTCGCCTCTATTCTCTGTAGCGTGCGGATTGTACCTCAATTCTCGAGGTTGTGGCTCGTGTGGCTCGGGACGGAGGAAAGTCCCAGGTCTTTTGCTGTGCAAGTCCTAAATCGCAGTCCTTTATTGCTTCGACTGAGCCGCCTTGGGCGCCGGAATGTCATACACGTACCGGATCACGTGCGGCGTATTGCTGCGGCTTGTGGTCACTCGCAGCGTTTCGTAAAGCTGCAAGCCATCAGCAGACAGTTCAAACGTCCGGCTCATCTTGTCACCACGAGGATCTTTTTCATCGGTGACCAGGCGTTTGCCGTCAAACTTTGCGGCAATCTCTTGATAATTTTCATCTTTGGATTTTTGTAATTTGCGCCCGTCGGTCATGAACGCCCGCTTGCGGCCCCGGTCATCCACGAGATCGACTTCCGCGCCCGTCATTGAAAGCGTAATCGCTCTCGCCGGAGTGAACAGGTCGCGCATTTTCTGCCGTTCTTCGTCGCTTTCTACACCGCCGCGGCGTCCGCCATACCCTCCGTGCCCACCCCCTGGATATCCCCCACCCATGCGTCCACGGCCGCCACCGTAACCGCCGTTCGAATCTCGGGAGTCCTGGGTTCTCTTGCGCGGGTCGTCGCTGTCGTCCGCGTTGAACTTCCACACTCCGAGTATAGTTGTGCGCGGCGGCGCGGCAGGCGCGGGAGTCGATGCATTCGGCACAGGTCCAGGAGCGGGCTGCGTCGGCGTGGCTGTTATAGGCCCCGACGGGGCTTGGGCCTGCGCTACCCCGGCAGCCAGGGGCCAAAGCGCCGCAAACCCAGTTAATACCGCCATCTTGAAATACCAAATCGCTTTCATGTTCGGTCCAATTTCGTAAAGCCATCCCTTATGAATTCCCCGTACGAAAGGAAAGGGTTCCCTAAGTAGGATGCCATAAATTCTTCATGGGGCTAGCTGACCTCCGCCGAGTCGCTGTATTCTGTCCGGAGAGAGAGCCGCTCCCACGGCTCCACGGAAAAATGTCCCTTCCCCGGATTCCATCCGATTCTCGCGTACGCTCCCTCTTCAGGGGATGCCTGCTCGGCGGGGCCGTCGGCGACGCTCTTGGCGCTCCCGTTGAGTTTCTGGACCTCGACGAAATCCTGCACGCCTACGGGGAACCTGGAATCCGCGACTTCGCTCCCGCTTATGGGAAATTAGGCGCCATCACCGACGACACTCAAATGACCCTCTTCACCGCCGAGGCCGTGCTCTCTGCGCATGTCGCGTCTGCCTTGCAAGGCCTGGAGCCGGACTTTTTCCGTGCCGCTGCAGGCTCTTACAGGCGCTGGCTCATGACTCAGCAGAATTCCCGGCTGGTTTCCTCCGGTAACGCCAAAGCGAGCTGGCTGCTCCAGCAGAAAAAACTTTTCAGCCGCCGTGCTCCGGGAACCACCTGCCTCTCCGCATTGCAAAACAGCCGCGGCAAAGCGGCGCGAGCCTTGAACGACAGCAAAGGCTGCGGCGGCGTAATGCGCGCAGCTCCTGTCGGTATGTACTTCGCGGCTTCCCATAGTCGCGAGCGCAGTTCAGACCGCTTCCATTCGAGCATTTTTGCAACCGGCAGCGATCTTGCGGCGCTTACCCACGGACATCCGAGCGGTTGCCTCAGCGCGGGCGTCCTTGCTCTCATTGTCAGTTTGGTGCTTATGGGCGCCTCGTTGCCGGATGCCACTCACGCCGCGAAGGAAGAGCTTCGCAAACATCCATCCCATAAAGAAACCTTGTCCGCCATCGAAAAATCGGAAAGCTTGGCGAAGTCCCGCGCTCGCGAGCGCAGCGCGCTACGTGAACTCGGAAAAGGGTTCGTAGCCGAAGAAGCCCTGGCGATGGGACTGTACTGCGCGCTCGGAGCAAAAGATTTTGAAGATGGAATCATCCTCGCCGTAAATCACAGTGGAGACAGCGACTCGACAGGCTCGATCACCGGCAATCTTCTTGGAGCGGCAGCCGGAGTTGAAGCGATTCCCGATCGCTGGCTCGCCCAACTGGAATTGCGCTCCACCATCGAAGCCCTCGCTGACGATCTCGCAGCATTCCCTGAATGGCGGCTGCGCAGCCAGGCTGAAGCCGAAGAACGCGCCTTCTATGCAAGCCGCTACCCTATCGGCTAATGTAGCTCGGCCTTGTAGGGGCGGGGCTTGGCCCGCCCGCTCCGTGGCATTTATTTCAATATCCGAAATAGCTTGGTTACTCGCGGCAGCAGTGCGAGAGCCCCAAGTTCCCGGAAGCGCGCGGCGCGCTGGCGATAGCGATGCTCGCCCGGAGCGATAATAGCCATGAACGGAACGTTCGCGTCGCGCGCGGCGAGTGCGTCGTCAACATTGTCGCCCAGATAGAGCGCCGTGGCCGGATCCCGCCCTGCGAGAATTTTCTGCAATCCTTCGGAGTGGGGCTTCCGTTTCGCATCGTCCATCGTGATAATCGTGCGAAAGTATTTCGTAGCCGGCCATTTCTCAAACGTGAAGGAAAATTCCTGCCGCGTGCGCCCGGTGAAAAGATTCAGCTCGAACCTTCGCGACCACTTTTCAACCTGCCGCGGCGTAACAATTAGCCTTTCGTTTCGAACGTTCCCGGGCTGCCCGTCGCTCCCCCAATAGAATCTCTCAAACGCCGCCCGCGCCTCCTCGTACGAAGTGGGGTGCCCCAGCGAACTTACCCACGCGGACACCATGCTCCAGTCGTCGTTAAAACCCGGTTTGCTTTTCCACCGATGCAAGTCCGCATAGGTGACGCGCTTGCCAGTTATGTGGCGTACCGTCTGGAGCGCCGAGCGCCAATAAGTGCCGCGCACATCAACCAGCACTCCATCTACATCGAAGATCAGGATTTGAGTTCGTGGATATTTGTTCGCGGCTGGCATGAAAACATTGGAGCAGAAACGCGACAGTGGAGCAACCTGTCGCCGGAAACGAGAGGTAATGAAAACGAGGGCCGTGAAACAACCGGCCCTCGTTCATCCATCAAGTTTCAGCTGAGCAAGAAGCGGACTGTGCCCGCGCCACTCATTCAGTTTAGAACCTGCTCCAGGTAAACGAATTAAGGGTGGTATTCCCCACGGTATACAGCTTCTTCTTCAAGCGCAAATCGTAGTGAATCTTCCCATTTCCAACATCGGTCAGTTTAGCGGCGATGACGGAGCCGTAGAAGTCCGCATTTCCCTTAAAACTAGCGGTTGCGTTTGGAGCATAAACCACCGCCGCGCTCGTACCTAGGCCAACGATATTGATTTGTCCGGTGCCCGCATAAATGAACTGCATCAGGGATGGATCGAGTGTCGGGTTGGAGAGCCCCTGGCCGGAAAGGTCAATGGGCGTGGCCTGATTGTTGCCTGTCACATTGATGGTCACTGGGCCGTACAGACCGGTTATGGGGTCGGGAGCAATCACAACCTGCCCCTGGCCAGACTCTGAGATGCTATTGATGTTATAGACCCCGGGAGTTAGCGTCAGAACTTGCTTTCCACTTAGCGAGATATCCCCATAGTTGCCGGGAGGTATAGTTCCTCCACCATTTACGTTGGGTGACCCTAACGGTGGCGCCGGTACGTTGGGCGTAGGCATTACCACGGGCTGGGCCAACTGGATTATTCCCCCCGTAATTCCCGACTTATTTCCCGTCAAGGCCGTAACGTTGCCGGCCGTGCAAACACCGATGCCCACATCGGGGGTTGACAGTGTGCCATTGATCGTTACGTTGGCGCCGCTATCGGTCTGGTTTCCGTTAGTGCCGACGTTTCCTCCATAATTATAAAAACTAGCCGGCGGTACCGCCACTCCGCCAACAAGTGCCAAGGCTCCGGAGTCGTAGCTGTCCGTCGTGCCATTGCCGTTGAAAGCGAGCGCGGCGCAGCCGTTGTTTGTTGCAAACGCGGCATAGCCAAACGCCGGCGTCATTGGCGTCTCCAGAATCGCGGACACTTCCGCCTGTGCGTTGCGCACCGTGGCGATGTCGCCATGCGCCGTGATGTTCCAGGTTTGCACCATGACTGGAGTGGTCGTAGCAAATGGCGTGATCTGCACCATCGAAAGCAACTTCGCGGAGGCCGTGTAATTAACCGTGGTGTTGCCCGCCTGCAGCGTGTTGTTTGGTGGACCAGTCACTGCGTTGAATGCCGCCCGCTGCGCGCCGTCCGGATAGGTTGACGGCACGCCGTTCAGGGTCGACAAGACAATCGGGTTCCCTGCGCCGTCTGTTACACAGGGGCTGTCACCGCACTTAGCGGGCACGGGTACGGTAATGTTGTAGCCGGCGGGCATGGGGGGTGGGTTGCCCGCAGTGGGAGCTGGAGGCGCATAGTTGTTCATCAGGAAGTTGGCGGTCGCGTGTATGCCCGCCTCTGCGCCGTAGCGTGCCTGGGTCATCAACCGGTAGTTCATGCTGGCCCAGGTCTCTGATTGCGAGAGAAACATCATCGAAGCCGCCATTACCGAGAGAACCAGCACCAGGATTATAGCGAATAGCATCGCGGTACCTTTTTCGTTGTTTCGTTTCATGGCCATTCTTCCTTTCCGTTCTTCACGGATCCAATATGTTGTTTTTGGTGACCCAGGGCATGGGTTGCACGCGATTCGTGTAGTCCTGCCTGGCGAGCAGGAAAGCGTTGAATACGTTCCGCGGCGATACGTTTAGCAGCGCCTTGGTCTCTCTTTGGAATTGGTGCGTTTGTGGATCTTGAAGTGGCGTCTGCACTGTCAGTGTGACCGCCACGTCGGTCACAAAGGAGAATTCTGCATTCAAACCGACAGTGATAACCTGGTACGTAAAACACGGAGCTACTACACCATTTGCGTCCGGTGGATTGGTCAGGACATTGCTCAGCACCACCATGCTGGGGTTTACCGCTGGCTTCGAACCGGCTGGCGCGTTGAACGCCATCTGATTGCGGTAGAGAAATCCAGGCGCCGCAGGCGTGCCGGGGTTGCAGTTGTATTCGACGTACAACATGTTTCCGTCCCCGTTAACATCCCCGTACAGTTTCAATACATTGCCCGTCGATCCGCAGGGAGCTGCTGCTGGTGCACAATTTGCGTAACCCACGAAACCCGGGGGCGGGTTCGCCATGACTCCGGCGGCAGGCGGCACGACGCCCGTGGAAAAAGCTCCCGGCGCGCTGATCGGAACTCCGGCCAGGTTGTTGTGGGTGTTAAGAAAGGGGCCGGCAGTCCACGTGGTCGTGCAGAGGCCCGGTGTAGGCGCGGCTATTGGCCCGCAGGTCAGCGTGACGGTTTCCTGATTCGCGCCTACGTCAACAAGAAGTAGTTCTCCGTCGAAGAGCACGGCACCATTGGCGTTCAACAACGTGGGAGAAAAGGACACTGTGGCCGTTACCGGCGTCAGCATCAGCCATCCACCCACTGGCGCCGCCGGCAATGAGATCTTCCCTGCCTGGCCGATTTCCTGTTCCAACACTTCCGTTGCATCGCGCACGCTGGTATGCATTTCCGTGCGGTTCGCCACGGTTCCTTGCATCTTCATCATCTGGTTCATGCCGCTCATCACGATGGCGGACACCGCCAAAAGCACCACGAGTGACACCATGGTTTCCAGCAGCGTGAATCCTGTTTGTTCTTTGTGCGTCATAACTTTCCACTCTTTCCTGGATGCCAACACGGTGCCCCCTTAGAACGGCAATGATTTCTGCGCCACGATGGTGGATTGCGGCAGCAGTTGGGGCTGCCCGACTCCGGCGCGTACCCGGCTCAGAACAGACACCGTCTTCAAGTTTTGCGCCGCGTTCTCGGTGATCTGCCACACTCGGATGTACTGCCAATTGGCACCCGCGCCGACGACGTTTCCGAATGTATCCAGGTAGTCCGAATAACCTGCTAGGGGGGCGTTCGGATTCAGGTTGCCTCCCACCGTGAGTCCCGTTCCGGCTCCGGTGATCACAGAGGGAAATACCGTGGTGTCGGTTTGTATGTCCTGGTACCGGAGGACCAGCAGTTGTTCCATCTTATCCTGGGCATATTCCGCGGTCCGCGCGGCCAAGTGGCCTTGATTTTCGGTCGTGGCAAGCGCAAGTCCCCCCAGACTCAGTACTCCCGCGGCGACGATGAGGAGCATCGCCAGCGCTACCATCGTCTCCACCAGGCTCATGCCCGTCTGCGATTTTCGATTCTTAAGCACACGCAATTCGCTTTGGCGTCTCATTTTTCTTTCCTTTTATTGGTGGTACCAGCTTGAACCGCCTTGGTCCTGGCCCGACCAGTTGAGAGGTGGTCCTGCGGCTGCCATTGTCACTCCGTAGACCATATTTCCGTTGTTCACATAGAAGGCGCCGTTTCCGTTGGGGGCGCCCGCGGCATCGATGGCAATGCCGCGTGAATTGAACTCAATACAAGCGGTACCCCCTATCGTGCCCAAAGCAGGTCCCCCGCTGTAGCCAATCTGGCATGCTGCAGCTTGAGCGAGCGCCGCCTGCGTGTTTGGCGGAGGAGCTCCCATAGCTCCGAAACCAAAGGTGACTCCCGAAGAAAGCGGCTGAACAGGGCTGGTGCCTATGGTGCAAGGATTCGCGGGATCTCCCACGGTCTGCCAGCAGCCAGCGCCGGCTTTGTTCCAGATTTCCAGCTGAAATGTGTTAGCCGCCAGATTGGCGCGTGCGCGCGCGTGAGTAAAATCGGCCGCAGCGTGCATCTTGGCTTGTCCTACGGTACCGGTGATATCGCGCATATCGCCGGCAATGCGAAGGACCTGTGTAATCCGCTGAAATTGGGGAATCGCAATGGCCATCAAAATCGCCGTAACCGCGAGAACCACAAGCAGCTCCAGCAGCGTGAAGCCGCGCGTCCGGCCACCCTGTTTGGAGAACTGACTGGCAGTGTTTTTCATCATGATCCTCGTTCTTCTTAATCCTTCCGCCTAAACCCTTCTCCAGGGGGACAAAACTGGGCGCTCCCTGCTAGTCAATCCACTTCCAGACAGAAGAGTGCATTCGGTCGGCCAATTTCGAATAGCAAATAAACCATTTAAATTGTGCAGTTTAGACGAACCGGGGGCGAGACTCCCAGCTGCCCAGAAGCGCCGATGGGTAGAAACGTAACAAGTTGAGCGAACTGCAGGCGGAGTTTTCAGCAGTCAGGGGCCACTTCGATTGGCCGGATGGCACTCGCATTTTCATCACCGCAGTGCTGGCGTTCGAACGGCAAATGCGTCTGCTGGACGAGTGAAATCCTCATTGCTACTTAAATCATCGGTTTGGGGGAATCGCCCAGTTCCCTCCAATGCATCCACCAACTCACGAGGCGCAGTTTGTTGCTGGTGCTTTCGCGGACTTGCTATACTCGGGGAGTAAGAGCCGTGGCCGAACGGAACGCAGCCTGGGAACGGCGCCCGCAGCAGATCATTTCCCGAGGAACTTTTCACGAGTGGCCGGAAACTTTGCGCGCCGTCCTTCCCTGCGCGCATCGGCCCCGGCTGGGCCGGGACCGCTTTGGACGAGGAGAGAAGTATGGCTGGATATGGCGGAGTCGACTTCATCGATTTTGATTCGCAACTGAACGACGAAGAAAAGCTGGTTCGGCAGACGGCTCGGCAGTTCGTCGAAAACGAAATAATCCCCATCATCGAAAAACACAGCCGCGAAGCGACATTCCCAAAACATTTGATTCCCCAGTTGGGCGAGCTTGGATTTTTTGGCGCGAACTTGCATGGCTACGGCTGCGCGGGAATGTCCAATGTCGCTTATGGATTGATGACCCAGGAGCTGGAACGCGGCGATTCCGGTTTGCGGAGTTTTGTTTCCGTGCAGGGCGCGCTGGTGATGTATCCGATTTTTTCTTACGGGAGCGAGGCGCAAAAAAATAAGTGGTTGCCGCTTTTGCAGCAGGGAAAGGCGATCGGGTGTTTTGGTTTGACGGAGCCGCAGTTCGGTTCGAATCCGGGCGGAATGCTGACGCGCGCAATCAAGAAGGGCAACAGGTATATTTTGAATGGCGAAAAGATGTGGATTACCAGCGGGTCGATTGCAGACGTGGCGGTGGTGTGGGCCAAAGCGGAAGACGACAAAGTCCGGGGATTTCTGGTCGAAAAGGGGACGCCGGGATTTAAGGCCTGGGACGTCCACGGGAAATGGTCGCTGCGCGCTTCCGTGACATCCGGATTGTCCTTCAGCGATTGCGAAATCCCGGAAGAAAATCTTTTGCCGGGTATAGTCGGCTTGAAGGGACCGCTGAGTTGTTTGAACCAGGCACGCTATGGAATTGGCTGGGGCGCGCTGGGAGCGGCGATGGCGTGTTACGACACCGCGCTGCAATACGCGAAAACGCGCAAACAATTTGCGAACAAGCCCATCGCCTCTCACCAATTAGTGCAGGAAAAACTCGCGTGGATGATTACCGAAATCGTGAAGGGACAATTGTTGGCGCTGCACGTCGGCCGGCTGAAAGACAACGGCAAAGTTGATCCCTCGCATATCTCGATGCTGAAAATGAACAACGTGTCGATTGCTCTCGACACGGCGCGCAAGGCCCGTGACATTCTCGGCGCCAACGGCATCGTCGACGATTACTGCATCATGCGGCACATGAACAACCTCGAAAGCGTCTTTACCTACGAAGGAACGAATGACATTCACAAGCTGGTGATCGGCGAGCGCATCACTGGCATTGCCGCCTACGTGTAGGCGCCATCACCGTGAGCGATTGAAGGCGTGAAACAAAAAGTAGATTCCGCTCGCAAAAAGAACTACGCCGCAAAAGCGACAAAAGAAGACGATTATTCTGAAATTCATTTGAGAGCTTTCTCGGTCCGGTGGTTCGTTGATTTTCGGAAACCTTTGGCGAATTCTGGCCGTCCACGCGTTATATTGCTCCGATATGGGTTTGGCCCAGTAGAATAAAGCAGCTCCAACAAATATACTGTTTGCGAAAAGGAAATACGCAAGCAAGAGCAGACTGTTCAAATTGGCCATTGGGCTTCCGACGATTCGGTCTTCTGTGGCCCCGTAAGCTGCGGGAATGACCGGGAGTATACGCCTATCTAGTACTGGCCGGCGTTCAATCCAACCATCTCACATAGGGCCGAATCTTGTAAGCTAGTGGAGCAACGTCCCGCGCACCTTTGCAAGGAGCATTGTCCCATGCGTCCCAACTCAGACATTGTGACTCGATTCCTCCGAAACTTTGCTGCCGTACTATTGCTGGCTCTGGCTGGCAACTGCGGACTTGTCCGCGCGCAGGCGAAGACTTCGCCGGTTCCAGCGAATCCCAAGATTCGGGCGATTACGGCGTTTATCAATCTCGATCGCGCGCAGTACAAGGAGCAGGTCGCGGACGCGCTGAAGATGTTGCGGCGCGCGCAAACGACTTTTGAATCCCGTGGATACCAAGTGCAGACCATTCGCATCGCGACTCAGCCGTTTCCGGAATACACCAAAGGATTGACACCGCAACAAGCTGTCGCCTTTTTCAAGGAATACGACGCGCTGGCCGTGAAGGAAAAGTTTGCGGCGTCGATCGGGCCGGCAATGCTGAACGCGGACGACAGCGCGGCCCAGGGCGAGCTCCTCGGAGAAATCCTGTTCAACACGAAATCCTTGAATGCCACCCTCGCGGTGGCGGGTGAGGATGGCGTGCGCTGGAACGCGGTGGGCGCCGCGGCTAAGGTGATGAAAAAACTTGAAGAGACGGAGCATAGCCAGGGTAATTTTCGTTTTGCGGCGGTTGCCATGGTGGCGCCGCTGACGCCATTCTTTCCCGCCGCGTATCACACCGGATTCGGACATCAATTCGCGATTGCGTTGGAGTCGGCGAACATTGTTGCCGCGGCGTTCAAAGATGCGCGGGACCTCGGGATGGCCAGGCAACGGCTGATCGATGCGCTCGTGAGCACAGCCTTCGACGTTGAACATCACGCGGGACGCATCGATCAGGAAACCGGCTGGACATACATGGGAATCGATCTTTCGCCGGCGCCTTCGGGAGATGTTTCCATCGGTGCCGCCATTGAAAATTTGACGACCCGGCCAGTTGGCATGAGTGGGACGCTGACGGCGGCGGCGACGATTACCGCCGCCCTCAAAGACGTGAAAGTCAAACAAACTGGATATTCCGGGTTGATGCTGCCCATCCTGGAGGATACGCGGCTGGCGCAACGCTGGAGCGAAGGACACATTTCCATCGATGCGCTGCTCAGTTATTCCGCGGTGTGTGGCACCGGCCTCGACACTATTCCGCTGCCGGGCGACATCAGCGAGGAGCAGCTTTCGCTGATTATCGGAGACATGGCGAGCCTGGCGTTCAAATGGCACAAACCACTTTCGGCACGGCTACTGCCGGTTCTCGGCAAAGGCTGGGGCGAAATGACGGAGTTCAATGATCCGTTTCTGGTGAATGCAAAGCTGCAGTCGCTGGACGTGAAGTGAAAGTGACCCCTCGTGGCTGCTTGCTCTCACGAGCTTTCCCGCCGCCTAAGGCGCAGTGACTTTCACGTTGTCGAAAGTGGCGGTGGCCAAAGAAGAGGTGCTTCGGCTGCTCACCGCCAGCCCCACGTATACGTTCGGCGCCATGCTCACCGTCTGGCTGGCCCCCAACTGTAGCCAGTTCGCTCCATCCGCAGAACTGTACATCGTGAACACATTCC
>Ga0209648_10000188_pt1 | contig 45249 bp, 37 predicted proteins | sample GraSoi2013_115cm_FD_185830 | JGI IMG/M metagenome (GOLD analysis project Ga0209648, IMG submission 185830) | Grasslands soil microbial communities from the Angelo Coastal Reserve, California, USA - Sample 9_17_2013_115cm (SPAdes) (version 2) | ecosystem: Environmental > Terrestrial > Soil >... | reverse complement strand
AGCGAAGTCAAACCCGCAACTGGTTTCAATGGATGCGGTTGGGCTAGGCGCTTGTCATGTTGAGCGGAGCGCCTCGATCCCGCGACCATTGCGAGAATCCCAGGCGCGGAGTCGAAACATCCCGACGATGTTTACCGAGTAAATACCGATCCAGGGAATTCTGGGCCCAGGAACTGTCCCGGACACGTTTCCGGCCGGGAGACGGTCAGCCGAAGCGAGGTCGAGAGAACTCCCTGAAACTGCATTTACTCCTTCATCATTCATCATTCTCGGGATCTTTCGACTCCGCGTTTGAGACTGTGCGAGAAGCGAGCATACTTCCCTGCGCTCCGCTCAAGGTGACAGTTGCCGGCGGTTTCGCCAGCCCTCAGCAGCATCACATGTTCGGTGCTTCTCTTGTTCCTTTTGCGGCTTGCCGCACTGTGTAACCCGGTTGTTCCAGATCGCCGATGTCCCGATCACCCGATCACCCGATCTTCCCGCCTATGGTAGGTGCACCTTTGGCGGACTGCGAGGCGAGATGAAGGTGCTCTGAATTGTGGTACTCTGATACCACTAAACCGGCGAAAAATCCCAACTAAGGCAGTGGCGCAGAGACGAAAATCCGGCTTCCAGATTTCTTATGTCACCATCACCTACCGGAGTGTTCTCCTAGGGATCTTGTTGTTGCTGGCTCTTGCTGCCCTGAGCATGTACGTTGCATTTCCCGCAGCCGCGAACCGGGTGATCGCTTCGGGTGAGGCCAGTCTGGGAAAGGTTCTGGCGAAGGTGGGTCTTGGATCGACCCCTCCGCCGGGCTCAGAGCCGGGACCGCAACAAGCCCATTTCACCAATATCGACGGCACTGTGCGGGTCAAGAAAGCTTCGAGCAACACCTGGGTGCAGGCCGATTACAGCCTGGCCTTGGAGAAGAATGACGTGGTTCAGACCTCGCCGGAGGGAATTGCCAAAGTCGTGTTCACTGACGGCACGAACTACACCGTCAAACCGGATTCACTGATTGTCATCCAGGAAAACTACCTCGATGCATCCCAGCAGACGCAAGTCCACGTCCAAGTCACCACCGGCACAGTAGACCTGGCGACGTCTAACATAGGTCCGGGCTCCAAGTCTCAGGTGAGCGTGGCCGGAGCGGTGGCCAGCATCTCCCCGGACAGCGCTGCTCAGGTTATGAACGATCCCCGCAACGATGAGCACACCATCGTGATGAAGAAAGGTTCGGGCGAGGTCGTCCGCGGCGAGGAACGAGAGAACCTTAGCACCAACGAGAAGGTGAGCTTCGCGGCAGAGAGCGAAAAGATGGTAAAGACCAAGGAAATCGGCCCGCCGGTGCTGATTAACCCGTCGACACCGCAAATCTCGCTGAACCCGGGGGAAAAGGGCGTAACCTTTTCCTGGAGCCAGGTCGACAATGTTCGGGGATACCACATCAGCGTATCCCGGAATCAGTTCTTTCGCCCACCAATGGTTCTCGACCGCACGACCACGGGTGAGCAAATGGTGGTAAGCATGGCCGAAGGCACGTACTACTGGAGAGTGCGGTCGGTAGGAGAAGGCGGGAAGGAATCGGCCGAAAGCTCGGCCAAATTCACGCTCTTGCCCAAGGCCGGCAGCAGCTCGAACATAGCGCTCGAAGTGAGCGAATTTGTTCAGCACGGCCATTCTATTGAGGTGAGTGGGCGCACCGAGCCGGGTGCTCGAGTGATGGTCAACGGAGACGAGGCGATCCTTAAACCGGACGGCTCGTTTTCTCACTTTACGAAGCAACTGCCGACCGGCGAAAACGTGATTACGGTTACCGCCTTCAATACGAGAGGGGGCTTCAACCACGTTTCAAGAGCGGTTACGATCCAGTAGAATCCCCTATTGTTCCGGCCGATGTTTTGTTTCAAAGTATACGTTTCCCAGACATTGGTTGTAGAGTTAGGGGTTGCGGTTGTTTCGGGGAGGAAACGGCTCGCGGTCGGCGGTTCGTCCGCCCGTGCACAGAAACTCGCGAAGAAAGAAGCATATGTCGTCAAACGGACTCAAATCAGAGAATTCGCGGATTCATAGTCTGCGCTCATTGTTCAGTATGTTTTCCAGCGATCTCGCAATCGATCTGGGAACAGCCAATACGCTGGTCTATGCCAAAGGCAAAGGCATCGTGGTGAATGAGCCCTCCATCGTCGCTATCAACAAAAACACAGGTGATGTCGAAGCCGTGGGCAAAGAGGCGAAAGAAATGCTGGGCCGAACGCCGGGCAACATCGTGGCTATCAAGCCGATGAAAGACGGCGTCATCGCCGACTTCAAGGTCACGGAAAAGATGCTGAACTATTTCATCCAGAAGGCACACAACCGCAAGATGCTGGTGCATCCGCGCATTGTCATTGGAGTGCCTTCCGAGATTACGCAGGTGGAAAAGCGCGCCGTCATGGATTCGGCCTATCGCGCAAAGGCCAGCGAAGTGCATTTGGTGGAGCAAGCGATGGTGGCAGCTATCGGCGCCGGTCTGCCGATCACCGAGCCCAGCGGCAATATGGTGGTCGATATCGGCGGCGGCACCACGGATATCGCCGTCATTTCTCTGAGTGGCATCGTCTACTCGCGTTCGGTGCGTATGGCCGGAAACCAGATGGACGAAGCCATCATGAACTACCTGAAGCGGAAGTATAACTTGCTGATCGGCGAGCGCACAGCTGAGAACATCAAGATGGATATTGGCTCCGCCTACCCGCTGGACAAGCCGCTGACCATGGAGATCAAGGGTCGCAACCTGATTGAAGGCGTGCCCAAGACCATCACCATCGACGACAGCGAGATTCGCGAAGCGCTGAGCGAATGCATCAGCACTATCATGAATGCGATTCGCGTGGCGCTGGAGCGGACGCCTCCGGAGCTGAGCGCCGATATCAGCGACCGCGGCATCGTCCTGACCGGTGGCGGCGCTCTGCTGAAAAATCTGGACAAACGCATTCGCGAAGAAACTGGGTTGCCGGTTTCGATCGCCGACGATCCGCTAGCCAGCGTCGTGCTGGGTACCGGCAAGATGCTTAGCGACTTCAAGCTGCTGCGGAAAATCTCGATCGAATAAAACTCGGTGTGGGCCGGCGCGGCTCCGCACCAAGCGCATTCCCCGGCGTCGGCATCGATATGGAAAACTTCTTCACCCGCTACAAGAACCCGATGGTCCTGATGGCGGTCATCCTCATTCAGGTAGTCGCCTTGGCCACACAGGTCAAGCGCCCCGATAGCCGGACCCCCGGCTCCAGCGGCACGCCCCTGATTCGTAGCTGGACCATGGCTCTCTTCACGCCGTTTGAACGAACTCTGGTTGCCACCGGACACTTTTTCCGCAACACCTGGCACAACTATATTGATCTTCATGACGTGCGCAAGCAGAATCGCGAATTGCAAGACGAGCTGGCACGACTACGGCTGGAACAAGTCCGCCTGCGTGCCGGGGCCGATGAAAGCCAGCGCCTGCGCGCGCTGCTTGATTTCAAAGAGCGATTTGTAGGCCAGACTCTGGCCGCTGAAGTCATCGGAACCAGCGGCACCGATCTCTCCCGCATCATCCAGATCGACAAGGGTTCGCGCGCCGGTGTAAAGCAGGATATGGCGGTGATTACGCCGGATGGCATCGTGGGGAAAGTCAAAGATGTTTCCTCCCTGAGCTCACTGGTGCTGATGATCAACGATCGCGAGAGTGGGGCCGGCGTGATCTTGCAGAATTCTCGCCTGCATGGCATTTTGCGCGGCGTGGGACAAGGCGAATTGCAAGTCAGCGATATCATGTCCGACGAGAGGGTGGACACCGGCGAAGCTGTTGTCACCAGCGGCGGAGACGGCGTGTATCCCAAGGGCCTTCCCGCAGGGACGGTCACGAAAGTTGCGGGTGACAGCGAGGGCGGTCCGTTCTTATTCGTCAAGATCAAACCCGCCGCCAATCTGGAACGCCTCGAAGAGGTACTAATTGTAACCAAGGTTGCGGAAGAGGCGCCGGTGGCGGCCGGCGACTCGGCGCCGCGTCGCGCCGCCGAGATTTTGGCTGAACGCCTGCCCAGCGTTTCCAAGACACCCGACAACACTGCCGGAAATAAGACTCCCGCGAACGGAACCGCGGGCCCTGCCCCGGTCGCCAACTCCGGCCCGACCGCGACAATGAACAAACCGGCTGCTGCCGCGGCTACGCCCAAGTCCAAACCCGAATTGAAGACCGGCGATGCTTCGACGCCTGCGCGGAAACCCAAAGCGCCGGCAAAGCCCTCGCCCACCCCGAGCGCTGACGACGCAGCCGCCGGGGACAACTCCGAAACCCCTCAGCCGGCTGAGAAGAAGAGCCAACAGCCGCCCTCTCCGGAACCGGAGAAGCCTCCGCGATGAGCTATACCATCTCTCTTACCTCACGCGAAGATATCGATGTCCACCGGTTTAGTTGGCCGGTCTCCATCGCCATTCCTCTTCTGGCTCTGTTCATCCAGGTATTCGTGTCGCGACGGCTTGGCTTCATCAAGATTTTCGACCTGCCACTGCTGGTGACCATTTTCTTCGCTGTGGCGCGCCGGCGTCCGGTTCCGGGCCTGATCACCGGCGCCGCTATAGGAACTCTGCAGGATGTCTTTGCCGGCTCCTACATCGGGCTGAACGGCATCGCCAAAACCGTGATCGGCTACCTGGCATCCTCGCTCGGCGTCCGCATCGACGTCGACAACCCCGGCTCGCGCTTCCTGATGACTCTTGCTTTCTGCCTGGTGCATCGCATCGTCTACATGATCATCGATATTGGGCTGGTCGGCGGCACTGAGCCTTGGTATTGGGGGCACACACTGGTTTCTTCCGTCGCCAATGGATTGCTGGCTGTGCTGCTTTTCGCCGGAATGGACCGGCTCAAACAGAGACCATAGCTGACTAGCAATCAGCATCGGGAGATCGGGCCATCGGGTGATCGGATCATCGGGACATCCGATCATCGGCTCATCGGAAACAATCCGAAGAGACAATCGCGGAACGGCGGCTATGAGCTTGACCTCCGATCTCCCGATGGCCCGATCTCCCGATGATCCAATCACCCGAGCCAACCCGGCTTAACCCTACCGTAACCTTTATCGGTCCTTTGTCCTAGGTCTTGGCGCATCTAATTGAGGTACTCTAGTAGCGGGAGGTTCTCCGCATTTTGCGCGCATTTCTGTCGCCCAACAGCGACAGACCGTAACGTGTATGTCCGGTCGCGAAACAAAAATTCCGCAAGTCAGATTCACAACGGTTCAGTACGTAACGCTGCTGGTGTTTCTGGTGCTGGGTTATGGGCTGTGGAGCTTGCAGGTCCGACACACCGGCGAATTCCAAACACGCGCGGAGCAGAACCGGATTCGTCGCGTGCCTATCCTGGCGCCGCGCGGACAGATTGTCGATCGCGACGGCACGCTGATCGTCGATAACTATCCCTCTTTCTCAGCGCTGATGTTGCGCGATCAAGTGCGTGACCTGAATGCCGATGCCCAGAAGATCGCCGACGGCTTGCACGTTTCCGCCGCGGAGATCGTGGAGAAAATCCGCAAGGACCAGCTGGCTCGCGTTCCCAACTTCCAGCCCATCATCCTGAGAGAAGACATCACGCCGGACGAGCGCGCGTTCATTGAAGCTCATCGCGACGAATTCCCTGAGCTGGAAACTATGATGGTCTACCGGCGTCTCTACCCCAACAACGGATTCATGGCCCACTTGATCGGGTACGTAGGGGAAGTGAGCGAGGATGAGCTGAATTCGGGAAGATTTGATGCCTACCAGCGCGGCGACATCGTCGGCAAGGCCGGAGTCGAGGGCCAATACAACGATCTGCTCAAAGGCCGGGACGGCGCCCGCCGTGTGCTGGTCAACAGCAAAGGGAAAGAAGTAGGACGGCCCAGAGAAAACGCTGTCGAACCGGTGGTGCAAGGCGAGAAGCTCAAGCTGACGATCGACCTCGATCTTCAAAAAGCGGCTGAATTGGCGCTCGAAGGAAAGAACGGAGCCATCGTGGCCATGGACCCGCGCAACGGCGAGATCCTGGCCATGGTGAGCCGGCCGACCTTCGATCCCAACCAGTTTGCGACCCGAATCTCGCGCGACGAGTGGAACCGGCTGCTGAGTGATCCGGCGCACCCGCTCTTGAACAAGGCCATTCAAGCGCAGCTGGCGCCAGGTTCGGTATTCAAGATCATCATGTCCGTGGCCGGGCTGCAAGAGGGCATTGCTCAAAGTTTGCGCGTGAACTGCCAGGGTGGAGCGGTCTTTTACGGGCGTTTTTTTGCGTGCTGGGTGAAGTCCGCGCATAAGCCGGTGCACGGCTCTACCGAAATAAGCAAAGCCATCACCCAGTCCTGCGACGTTTTCTTTTACACGCTGGCCGAGCGCCTGGGCATTGAAAAAATTGCGAAGTGGGCCACGGCCATGGGCATCGGGAAGAAGACCGGAGTGGATCTCCCCAACGAAGTCGGCGGCGTGATGCCGTCAGAAGAGTGGAAGCTTAAGACTTTCCGCCAGAAATGGTATGCAGGTGAAGTTATTTCTGTTGGCGTCGGGCAAGGCGCTGTCGTTGTGAGCCCCATCCAACTGGCACGCACCATCGGCGGCATCAGTATGGGCGGAACTTTCTACCGGCCGCGTGTGGTGAACACTGCGGACCTTCCCAAAGACTTCCAAAACGCCGCTCAGGACATCGGCACTAACGTGTTGCATGTGCCGATCAGTCAGCAGAATTGGATCACGATCACCGACGCCATGGGCGGAGTGGTCAATCCCGGCGGCACCGCCGCTGCCTCTCATCTGCAGGGCGTGGACTTCGCCGGAAAGACCGGCAGCGCACAAGTCGTGAGTATGACGCTGCAGAAGAGCAAAGCCGGAGGCGGTGATTTCAAGGACAACGGCTGGTTTGCCGGAGTCGCGCCGCGCCGCAACCCAGAGATTGTGGTGTGCGTGCTGTTTGAGCAAGGCGAGCACGGTTATCTCGCAGCACGGGCGGCCGCGCAAGTCATCAAGGCCTACGTGGATAAGCAACGACGCCTGCGCAACAATCCCACCTTGTTCAGCGATAAGAACGATCCTGGCTCGGTGCCGATGGCAGCCTTGTGGAACGCGTCGGCCGGCGACAGCACCAACAACGAAGAGTTCGAGCAGAACGAGGGTCATATTCACGGCGAAACGATTCTGGTGAAAATGGATCACGTCAAAACGTGGAAGGCGCCGCACACGGTTGCGGTGGGAGCAGTGGGAACAGATTGATGCGCCGGATGATCTCATTCCGTGACTTTGATTGGCTGTTACTGACATTCACGCTGCTGATCTGCTTGCTGGGTGTGTTGGAGATCTACAGTAGTACCTATGGCACCAAGTTTTCCGGCGGGCAGGGTACTCCGCTTTACGTGAAACAGATTTATTGGGTGTTGGGCGGTCTGGCGCTGATGTTCATCGTCAGCATCTTCAACTATCAGATCCTGCTGGAAAATGCGCACTGGCTGTACGGCGTGTCGATCGTGGCTCTCCTGGCGGTGGCCGCGGTGGGCAGAGTGGTCTTGGGAGCCAAACGCTGGATTCAGCTGCCAGGCGGGCAACACTTTCAGCCCTCCGAATGGGTGAAGCTGGTGCTGATCATCGTGCTGGCCAGGTACTTTGCTGAGGAAAATGAGCGCGGAGCGACTCTAGGAGACGTCGTCAAAGCCGGAGCCATCGCGTTGGTGCCGATGTTGTTAGTGCTCAAGGAACCTGACCTGGGAACCGCGCTGACGTATGTTCCCGTGGCGGTGATGGCGTTGTTTTTGGGGGGAATCCAGTTTCGGCACGCGGCTATCATCCTGCTGGTGGCCGGCGTGCTGGCGCCGGCGCTCTGGGTATACGGCCCCCGGATTCACCTGATCAAGCAATATCAGAAAGACCGGCTAACAAGTTTTCTCCATCCCCAAGAGGACTCGCAGAAGTCGGGGTATCAACTTGAGCAATCCAAAATTGCTGTTGGTTCTGGTGGAATATGGGGGAAAGGTTTCCGGCAGGGCTCGCAGACACAGGGCGCGTTCCTCCCCGAGCAGCATACCGACTTCATTTTTGCCGCCTGGGCTGAGGAACACGGCTTTGTGGGCGCAGTTGCCCTGTTACTGCTATACTTCTTGGTGTTGATGCGATTGGTCCACAATGCCCAGACTGCGTCGGATCGCGCGGGTGGTTTTGTGGTGATGGGTGTGGTTGCAGTTTTGCTGTTCCACGTCCTGGTCAACGCCGGAATGGTGGTGGGGTTCATGCCCGTCACCGGGATTCCGTTGCCTCTGATGAGCTATGGTGGCTCGTCATTGCTGTTCATGTTTCTGGCGCTGGGGATTGTCATGAATATCCGAATGCGCCGGTTTGTGAACTGAGAGGCAAAAAGAAAAATTGAGGTGTCGCGCCGGCAATGGCGCTGAAAGAAAAAACAAGATTTGCGTTACGCCCTGACGTTGAAACGAGGGCGCCGGCCATAGAAGCGCCGGAGAGAATTTAGAGAACATCGCCAGGCGGGTAACGGCCCCGCGAAAATCGCATGGGGTGCCCAGGACGCGATTTTCGCGTGCTGGGCAGAGGTGGCCACAAACCTGGAGATGGGCAAGGTGCCGAGATTCTTCAGACAAGTCATACGCAAATGGCAACGTCTTCGTCCCGGGGTGTACCCGAGGAAGTACTTGCTTGCGTCCTGCTTTCAAGATTGAAACTCCAACCCTTGCGCATGCCGGTTATCGAATAGCGCCGGCATCCTGATCGCTCTGAATCCTGCTCCACAAGTGATTGGTCCGCTTCTCGGCCGGTATGAACCGGAGAGAATCGATGTCGAAAGAACTTTTTATCTCTTCGACGCCGCACGAAACCAAGGTTGCGATTGTCGAAGACGATCAGTTATCTGAAATCTATTACGAACGCGAGAATGAATACACGCTCGCAGGGTCTATCTACAAAGGTCGTGTCACCCGGGTTCTGCCGGGCATGCAGTCGGCGTTCGTCAACATTGGACTGGAACGAGATGCCTTCCTCTACGTTTCCGATTTCCTGCTGGAGGAAGAAGAAGACGTTGATGGCCTGGACCAGGTAGTCTCGCGAGCCCAGGTGATTGAATCCCCGGGGCCGGAGGAGACAACAGGAAGGCAGGAAGGCCCGATCGAAGCGGACGAAATCCTTCCTCCCCGTGAACCGGCCTCTGCAACTGAGATGCCGGAAAGTGGATCGACCGAACCGGCCGTTCAAGAAGATCATGCTGGCGATGCCTCCGCTGACGAAGATCGTGGAGGCGCGCGCAAGTGGCGCGGTCGCCGGCGTCGCCGTGGCGGGCGCGGACGCTTTCAGGATCGCGAAGAACGCGCCGGTGAGCGTGTAGTCGAAAGGCCGGCTGAACACCCCGTCGGAGAAGCCAGCCAACCTACACAAAACGTGCCCGCTGCCGAGCACGGTCAAAGTCGCGTTGAGATTGCGCCTCAAGGCGAGCGTGCGCGCAGCCGTGCAGAAGACGCGCCAATCCTGTTGCCCGGCGAATCGATCTCCAAGTATCAGCCGCACGCGGAAAAAACCTCCGTCGAAGTCGCGCCCAAGCCGCGGACCAACGCCATGCGTCCCTCGACTGAGTACTCCCTGAACCCACAGGAGTTCTCGCCGGGCTCCATGGTGCTGCCCGGGGAGTCGATCTCCAAGTACCGCGGGCAACCCAGGTCAACACGGCGACCCGCAGTGGAAGAACACTCTGCCGCGGCGCTGCAGGAGCATGGCGTTCGCCAGGATGTGGAATCGGCCGGCCCGCTTCCCCACCAAATGGAGCGCTCCGAACCTAGCACGCCAGTTGTCGGGTCGGCGGAAGAGCCCGAACTTCGGCTGGGAGCACTCAGCGCTTCTCAAACGGTTCCCCTAACCGATGAAACTAAACGTCGCACCGAACAGGAGCGTTTCGAACGCATGAACGTCGCGAGCACCTTTGGCGAGGGAGTCAGCGAAGTCAAAGAAGTCGAAGATGCATCCAAAGCTGAAGAATCTACGGGAGAAGCCGCTGCCCACAAGGCGACAGCGTCCCAAGCGCCGAGCGAAGAGCGCCAGCCTTGGAGCGCCCCTGCAAGCGGCGTAATGGAAGAGGAGGAAATCGAAGAAGAAGAGATCGAGCTCCCCGGATTCGAGGAAGACGCCGATCTGGCCGAGTATGAGGAGCTGGAAGAAGAAGTCTTGGGGTCGGGATCGGATCAGATGGTAGCAGCCGGAAATGAGCTGACTGAGGCCGTGCGCGATGCGCACATCAACGAGCGGGCCACAGGCCAGTATGAAGCCGAGGGTCTGGAACCTTCCGAAGAAGGCGAGGAAGGCCGCGAGATGTTCAGCCTTTCCGAAGAAGAGGACGACGCTTTGGAGGCTGTACAAGAACAAGCCGAAACTGAAGATATGGAAGGCGCTCGCGCGGAACATCGTTCCCCTGCCGGTACCGCCGCTTTTCAGCGGACGCAGCGCTCCGACCGTCGGGGCGACGATCGTCGGGGCGGTCGTCGTCCGGGACGACGACCCATGCGAGGACGTCGCTATCAGGAACCGCGCCGGCTGCCGGCCATCAGCGATCTGCTGAAGGAAGGCCAGGAGATCCTGGTGCAGATCGCCAAAGAGCCAATCGCCAAGAAAGGCGCGCGCATCACCAGTCACATCGCTCTGCCGGGCCGCTTCCTGGTTTACATGCCGACCGTGCATCACACCGGCGTCTCGCGCAAGATCGCTTCGGAAGATGAGAGGCACCGCCTGAAGCGGATCGTGCTGAGCGAGCGCGGTGAAGCCCAAGGAGGGTTCATCGTGCGGACCGCAGCAGCCGGGGCCAACGAAGACGATCTGCGTGCCGATATTCGCTTCCTGATCAATCTCTGGAACGAAATCCGCGGCCGCGCCGAAACTTCAAAAGCGCCGGCGTTGATCTACCACGATTTGAATCTGGTGGAACGAATCCTGCGCGACCAGGTCACCACCAGCTTCTCCGCTATTTGGGCGGATACAGAACAGGAATACGAACGTACCCTGCGTTTTGTGAGCCGGTTCCAGCCTTCGTTGCTGAAGCGGGTCAAGCTATACAGCAAGGAGACACCGCTGTTCGAGCAGTTCAGCATCAGCGATGAGATCAACAAGGCGCTGAAGTCGAAAGTATGGCTTAAGAGCGGCGGCTACATTGTGATCAACCAGACCGAGGCGCTGGTGGCCATCGACATCAATACAGGAAAGTACGTCGGCAAGACAGCGCGCCTGGAAGACACCATCGTCAAGACCAACATCGATGCTATCCGCGAGATCGTGAGGCAAATTCGCCTGCGTGACTTAGGCGGCATCATCGTGATCGACTTCATCGACATGGACGAGCGCAAGAACCGGCACAAGGTGATGCAGGCTCTGGAAGAGGCGCTCAAGGCGGATCGCGCGCCGTCGAAGGTCCTGCAGTTTAACGACTTCGGACTGGTGGCGATTACCCGCAAGCGGGTCAAGCAGTCGCTGGAACGTACCCTGGGCCAGCCTTGTCCCACCTGCCAGGCGACCGGCATGATCAAATCCGTTACTACCGTGTGCAATGAGATCTACGTGGAGATGCGCAAGATGAGCCGCCACTTCGAGCGCGACGTGATGTTACGTGTGAATCCCGAAGTCGCCAAGGCCCTCAAGGCCGGTGGCGGCAAATGGGTCCAGGAGATGGAGGAACTGACCAAGCGCACGGTTCTGGTCAAGTCGGACCCTCTGTTGCACCCGGAGCATTTCGACATCCAGTAGCGAGGAATCGGGTCATCCCGCAGAGCGGGATCGGGTCATCGGATCATCGGGTGATCTGGTGATCGGGTCATCGGGTGATCTGGTCATCGCTAGAAACTAGAACTATTCTGGTCGCAAGCATTCCTTCGTGAAAGGGCTCGCCCAAACGATTCTCTCTGTGAACGGCGCCGGGCTTTACGATCACCCGATGACCCGATGACCCGATCTTTTCCGGTGCTGGCTTCCTCACTAAAGCCGCACCACTACCGGAACGCCATCAGCCGTGATCCGGCCTTTTTCTTTGGTAATATTTGGGTTTCGTCTCGCGGATTGGGATCCACCCACTATGAGTCGAAACTTCAAAGGCACGCCGGCCGAGGAGCGCGCTCTCAGCGCGTTTGTCAAGCTGGCGCGCGCCACGAATACCGCGCTGGCTTATACCCGCATCGGGCTCGACCAAGCCGGCCTGAGTCAAGGCCAGTTTGCGGTGTTAGAAGCGCTCTACCATGTTGGCCCGCTCTGCCTGGGCGATTTGGCCCGGCGCATCCTTACCAGCAGCGGCAATCTTACTTTGGTGATCGATAATCTCGAAAAGCGCGGTCTGGCCAAGCGAAAACAGCCGGGCGCGGACAAGCGATTTGTGCAAGCCAGCATCACGCCCGCGGGCCGCAAGCTCATCGCCAAGATTTTTCCTGCGCACGCGCGGCGCATCACCGAAGTCATGGGACGCCTAAGTTCCGCCGAACAGGAAGAACTTGGCGCCCTTTGTCGCAAGCTGGGTAAAGGCGAATGAGAGATTGCCCAGGCTATGAGCACAGCGGCCAAACAAATCGCCATCACTGAGCCGGAAGCAATCGCCCGACGAGAAGGCAGCTTCACATTCTGGACTCTTTGCGCGTTCTACGCGATTGGCCGCGTCTTTCAGGTTTATCCCGGTCGAGTCTCGATGCTGGGAGTGGTGGCTTTACACGTTTTTCCGCCGGCCATTTTCGCCGTGATTCACGGCGCCAAATTCTACCGATGGCGAGGTATTCTCACCTTCGTCATCCTCTGCCTCTTGGTCGGGAACATCTCGGAGAACGTCGGTGTGCGCACCGGCTTTCCATTTGGGCGTTACTATTTCACCGATCTGATGGGTCCGAAGATCTTGGTCGTCCCAATCATGTTGGGCATCGCCTATGTGGGAATGGCCTATCTCTCGTGGACGATCGCCCGCTTGATTCTCGGATTGAAGATGCCTCTGAGCGGATCCCGCGTTGTGATCCTGCCTCTGGTTGCAGCCTTCATCATGGTCGCGTGGGACCTGTGCTTGGATCCAGTCTGGTCGACGGTTTTGCGCGCCTGGATCTTCCCCAACGGCGGCCCCTACTTCGGTGTCCCGATCAGTAACTTCATGGGATGGTATTTGACGATTTACCTCATCTACCAGCTGTTCACGCTGTACTTGCGCTCGCGCGCGACGACCTCCGCGCGATTGCCGCTCGGTTACTGGCGTCAGGCGGTTGGGTTTTACGCTGTTTCCGCCGCCGGGAACCTGCTCCTGGTGCTGCCGCAAAACGTCCTGGCCCAAAACCGCTTCACGCTGGTTACAGATCCAACAGGCAGTCAGTGGAAGGTAAGCGACATCACAGCCACGTGCGCGTTGGTTACTGTTTTCACGATGGGTGTGTTTGCTGTGCTGGCCTGGATGCGGCTTGCCGGCCAGAAGACCGAAGGCGATCTCTTGTGACTGACTCGAAACCAGGCGTATTTGAAATAGAGCAACATGGTTTCAATCGACGCACTCGTACGCGCGTAAACGGGATCTGGAGCGCAGCCGCCCCCGGCTGCGTTGTTTGATCCCCGCGCCCCTACGGGCGCGAACTCAATCTCGTGATCGAGTCGGAACCAAAGCGCATCTTTCAATGCACGCGCTCGCACGTGGGCGAACGAAGCCTCTGCGCTGCAGCATCAACCTCGCGTACTGTTTCAATCCACGAGCGCGCACAGGCGCGAACAACCAAGCGGATGAAACGCCTCTCGCTCTCCACTGACTGCTCGCTAAACTGCCTAGAATCAGTGCAGGTTTACGACTCGAAGTTTGGGTTTTCTTCCGATCACGCGCGATCACCCGATCACGGCGATCACCCGATTGCGCACACAACCAAGATGCCCGGCAGCAGTTAGTGGCTTTATGAACTGCGCTCTCGGCGCAGCGACCCGGCTGAGTGCTGGTTAGTTTAGGAGACGTCGGACAACGGGTAGGATCCCTCAGAGACTATGCTCCACAACGAGCAAGACTTATCATTCGACGTGACGGTGCACGGGACCCTGTCATCTCGACCGAGCACGAGGGATCCCGCGGAGCGGGAGACTGAGGGGAAGTGGAGAGATCCCGACGATGCTTGCACCACCGTGCCGATTCAGGGAGTTCTACCCAGGCTCTCAGGAAGTGCTGTCGAGGAAGGGTTAAGCAGAAACACTGTCGCGCCTTCCGCGCATCTGCGCAACAAGACTCTTGACAAGACAAGACTATCTTGTACAATTAATCGTGAATGAGTTATTACTCTACTAGGGAAGCCGCCAAAAAGCTCGGCATTCCGCACAGTACATTGGCGAACTACGTTGCGGCTGGTAAAGTTCCTCGTCCCGTAGCAGATGTTATTGGGAAAACCACAACTTTGCTTTGGACTGAAGAGGAAATTGAAGCCATACGCCGGCTTCTGCCCAAGATCGCCAACGGTCGAAAGACACGGTATCAGAAGAAGCAGGCTCAGCAGTCAGCCAAACCCGAGAGAAAGACGCCGGCGAGGGCGCCGGCGCTCCACAAAATAGAAAAAGGAAAAGGAAAAAAGACAACGAAAGCGAAGATGAAGTAAAAACCACAAAAACGGGCAGCGCCCGGTGCGGAAACACCGAACGCGCCCTAACCAAATCGCCTAAACAGGAGGCAACGTGGCTAAGAACAAAGCTAAACGCTCTATTCCTTTGGCGCAACCTGTGCGCCGCCGCATTCAATCGAAAAACCCGCTCGCAACCCCTTCCCGCAGACTCTTTCGCTTCCGCGAGGCTCAGGGCAAGATCGTTGAAGAAGTCGAGTTCTCCACCACCTCCGACTATCACTGCATCAGCGTCAACTTCGACGACCGGACCAGCCTGAGCTTTGAGATTGAGACTGGCTTCACCCTGGAAGCCGATTACTCCGACTGGAAGACCGGCAACCAACGCATCTTGCGGGAATGGAAGAAGATAGCTTCTAGCGTCTAGACCGTCTTCAAGGATGGCGCAAACCAAGCAACGTGTCATTCCGAACCCTGAGCCTGCCGAAGAGGATCCCTCACCCCGCTTGGCGGGGTTCGAGATGACACGTCAAAAGGGACGTGCTTGGGTTTACGGCATTACTGAAAATGGTCAAGCTTGGTCGCAAATCAACGCGAACCGGCACAAATCGCAAGCATCGGCGATTGAGGCATTCGTCGTCGAACTGAAGCGCAGGCGCCCCCGCCGGTTGACTTGTTTCACACGCGCCCGCACGGACGCGAACTTGTTGTATTCACTCCAGAGCGCAAGCATTGCTTGTTTCAATCCACGCGCCCGGAGCACGAACAAAGGCACGGGACTGTTTAGACCAATGTGTCGTCGCGTTACTCTTCCTCCCGAGACGCACTCCAAATATCAGCGACAGGACCAACGTGCAGAGCGATTTGTGATTTCGAGCCTGGCTCGGTCGTGCTAGAATTTGCAGTCTAATAATGCAAAAATAGCAGTATTGAAGTGCGATTATGTCAGCACCAGGCGCGAAAAGTGAGATTCAAATTGCCGGCGTGGTCGGTCACTCGTCCTTCCGGCGAGTGTTTTTGGGCTTTGCACCTGCAAGAATTCTCCATCGTCTCAGCTTCGCGGACGTCCTGAATGAAGACAGTGGTACAGGTTACCAGAGGAAGTTTAACCCTCAGCATAGCCTCGATTTTCGTAACTATATCCAGCACCAGGGGAGTTCCACAATCCCTTTGACCTTCAATTTGAGACCTAATAACAGACACCACTGGAGGCTGGAAAAAAAAGGGTCTCTTTCCTTACTCGTGATTGCTCCCACTTCTGGGAAGATTCTTGCACAGGTGGACTGCCAGCACAGGCTTGGACATTTAAACGATCTTGATGTCGAATTACCCTTCATGTGCTATCTGGAGCTGTCGGCTCGCGAAGAAATGGAAGTCTTCAAGGTGATCAATAGCAAAGCCAAAGGCTTGAGTACCAGCCTTCTGGATTTTCATGAAGCGATGTTGCTTGTCGGCGATCTTGCTTCGGAACGTCCCGAACTCTTCATTGCCCTTCAACTAAATGGGAACAGCGACTCGCCGTGGCATCGCCAGCTTGACTTAGGAGGAAATAGCACCTCTGGCCTGCAAAGACGGGCATCGCTCCGCACGATGCAAACTGCGGTTCGGCGTTTTCTGTCCCAGACCAAAGCGCTGCAATCTCACCCGTGCGAGACGGTAACACGAATGATCCTGGATTTCTGGTGCGCTGTCAGCGTTGTGTTCAAACCTGCATGGGACAATCCCCGTCGATCTCTCATCACTAAGGGGGTCGGCGTCTATTCTTTAATGGGTGTCGCGGGAGACCTCTACCAAGATTGCCCAGATCGGAATCCAGACAAGCAGTACTTCACAAACAAGTTGTCAGAGTTTTCTGCAGGGATCGATTTTAGTTCAACCGGGATGTTCAAAGGATTAGGCGGCGAATCCGGCGTCAAATCCGCCTTGGCAATTCTGCGCAGCCACCGTGCACAGAGTAAATTGAGGATCGTAAATGCCAAATAAGAACATTCTCCTGGTTGAGCCTGGCTATAAGAACAAATACCCGCCGTTAGGCTTGATGAAGATCGCTCAATACCATGGGCAACGCGGGAAAAAGGATCACGTGAGGTTCATCAAAGGAGAGGATCGGTCCGTGCTTGGCGTTGTCTGGGATCGGATCTATGTAACCACACTTTTTTCCTTCGAGTTCCCACGCATAGCGCAGACGATTCAGTTTGCAATCGAAGCAGCACGCGGAAACAAGGATAAGGTCTTCGTCGGTGGCATTGCGACATCCCTGATGTATGAACGCTTTGTTGAGAACTCAGATTGGCGCGGTATTCGCTTCATAAAGGGTCTCTTATCTAGGGCGCCAGCGATTTCCTTGCGACTCGACGACTTTTCTGAAGAGTTGTACTCGGAAGACACGCAGGGTACCGCGATCGAGGATCTTATACCCGACTACAGCATTCTCGATCAGGTTGACTACAAGTATCCAGTGCGTGACGCCTATTTTGCATACGCGTCTCGCGGCTGCATTCGCACCTGCGGTTTCTGCGGAGTACCAAAGCTTGAGGGTGCTCAGAGGGACACAGAGTCCATTACAAACATCGTGAAAGGTATTGAAAAGCTGTACGGTTACAAAAAAGATCTGATCCTAATGGACAACAATGTCGTCGCATCTCTCCGATTTAAGGAGATCATCGCGGAAATTCGGGATCTTGGGTTTCATCGCGATGCAAAGCTCACGAGAGGACGCGTTTCCGTGCAGCGGCGCGTGGACTTTAACCAGGGTGTCGATGCACGCATTTTGTGTAAGGATCCCATTTATCTGCGTGAGCTATCTTCGATATGCATAAAGCCGCTGCGTATCGCCTTCGATCATTTGGGGTTGCGAAAGCCCTATGAGCAATCAGTTCGGTTCGCGCGTGATGCTGGACTCACTGAATTATCAAACTACATGCTCTACAACTTCCATGATAGCCCGACAGACCTATATGAAAGAATGGCGCTGAATGTTGAGCTCAATGAGGACCTCGATATCCGCATATGGTCATTCCCAATGCGGTATCAGCCAACAAATTTGCCAGATCGCTCCCACGTTGGGGAGAAGTGGTCTCGGTACGAATTGAGGTCGCTGCAATTGATTCTTCAGGCAACTCATGGAGTTGTGAGTGGTGCACCAAAATTCTTCAGACGTGCGTTTGGAGAATCGGCAAGCGAATTTGAAGATCTTCTCCTTCGCCCACACCACTTCATTTTCAATCGTGAATGGTACGAAAGGCTTGGCGGAAGAGCGGAATACGAAGAGTACCGCGCTTTGGCGAAGAAATTGTCGAACGCTCAACGCAAAGAATTGATTGATCTGCTCTCGTCGTGTGATCCAAAGTATTTTCCAACCCTCCTAACGAAGACAGAAGACAACTTCTTACGAGAAGTCCTCCGATATTACGGCGGAATTTCCAAGGACGCAGAAGCAGCAATTTGGCACAGACGAAGAACGACTGATGTGACAGTTGACGTTCCTGAGGATGAGCTTGTTGAAGACGCAGGCCTGAGTGACGATGGCAATTGGGAAACAGTTGACAAGGCAGTTGAAGGGGTGCCCGCATGAGTGCCAGTTTGCCAGTGATTGTCCCCACGCAGGGTCGGATGACCGAACCAGCCTGGGTATCCCCTTCCGGATACCCGCTCATTGGAAAAGACATCCTGGAGTTGTTGAGCAGCTCGATGTACGTGAACCCGCTGACAATTTTTCGTGAATACCTCCAGAACGCGGCCGATGCAATCGATGAGGCGCGCAGGACCGGGTTGCTCAAAGCTGGTCAGGTCGGCAAAGTAGACATCAAGGTTGACCATGAGAATCGAGTTATTTGCATTAGGGACAATGGGACCGGGTTGGGTTCGAAGGAATTTGTCTCGCGGATGCTGGCCTTTGGAAACAGCAGGAAACGTGGATCAAAGGCTCGGGGATTTCGTGGTGTGGGAAGGCTTGCGGGTCTCGGATATGCCCGCGAGCTGATTTTCCGCACACGTACCGCAGGCGATCAAAACGTGACTGAGCTTCGTTGGGACTGCCGAAGCCTAAAAATGGCATTGCGCGAGCATCAGTCGAAGGAGAACATCGAGGAACTTGTTAGGCGGATCGTCTCAGAGAGGACTATTCGCGGAAATGGCTTTCCTACGCACTTCTTTGAAGTTGAGCTTAGAGAGATTGTAAGACACGGCGACGACGTGTTACTCAACCGCTCCGCGATAGAGTCCTATCTGGCGCAAGTTGCCCCTGTCCCATTTGCGCCAAGTTTCAAATTTGCGGCGCAAATCCAGGAAAAATTGAGCCCACATGTAGAGTTGGGCAACGTTCACATATATGTGAACGGCTCTGACACGCCACTATATCGCCCGCACAAGAATACCTTTGAGGTTCGCAAGGGAATCTCCGATCAATTCACAACTGTTGATTTTGTTGAACTGCCTGGAACTGATGGGAAAATGGCGGCGCTGGGCTGGATTCTTCATCACAGTTATCAGGGTGCCCTGCCTCCTTCTGCGGCAATTAAGGGGTTGCGCTTGCGTAGGGGGAATTTACAGGTTGGTGAGAGCAACTGTCTGGATGACATCTTTGTTGAGCCACGTTTCAATTCATGGTCGGTCGGCGAAATTCACGTTCTTGACCCTCGGATCACTCCGAACGGACGGCGTGACTATTTTGAACATGGAGTACATTTTAAGAACCTTAAAGATCAGCTCGCACCGCACGCAGAAAAGCTGATCCGAATCTGCCGAACCAGCTCTATTCGCCGCAATTGGGAACGCAGATTTGACCAGCTGCTCGCCTCAGTAACCACCTTGTTAGGCGTCTTGACTCAGTCAGCCATCTCGGAAACTAAGAGAGCAGAAATGGTGAATCAAATAGAAGAACGGATTGCCAATCTCGAGAAAATAGCGGTTCTCCAAACTCTAGAGGCCACGACAAGCGTCCAATTCAAAAAAGAAGTCCAAGACGCACGAGCGAAGTTAAATCGCTTAAGCGGTTCGGGCGCAGATCACAATAAGCTGGCAAAGCTTGGTAGGACGGAACGCAAGATGGCAAAGCAGATAATCGATCTTATATACACGGTAAGCTCCGATGAGGCCACTGCGAAAATCTTGGTTCAAAGAATCCTTCGCCGTCTCTGAAAAAACATCTGAAATCTGCTGATCAACTCATTTCGAGCTTGGGCTGGACAAACCGAGGATGGCCAAACGCGGCGTTGCGAACCTCCAAGATGCCCAAGTTGATTAACTCCGCTATCGTTTGGCTGCTGGCCAAACGACAGGCAACATTCGATCTGTAAATGAAGTCACACGCAAAGTGAATCATCCAGGAGCCGCCAGTGCCTTCGTAGATAATTGGAGGGCGACATGTCACATCAAAGCTCTCTGTTTCGCCCATGTTTCGCAGGAAAAAATTGACATATAACGCCTGCCGTGCCGCATCTGGAAGCTCCCCAGATGCATACCACTCAGTGATTCTGTCGACAGCTGGATGCAGGCGAGTATCCAGTATCCCGCCCTTTAAAGAACGATTGAGCTCCTGTAGGAACGTGAGCTTCTCTTCGTGACCAATGTCCCCATCGCGGAGGTCCTGAGTAATTAGCAGGAGAAAACTGCGTTCGTAAGTTGCCTGATTTTGAATAAGTTTTCGTATCGCTTTGGGGCGCTTGCGATTTGAGTAAATCAACCCGCCATAGTAATCCAAGTTGACCAGATCGTACGGCCACTCGGGAGAAACACCGTGGGAGTCCTTGCCTGTTAGCAAGATCTCATCAAATTCACCATAAAGGGAATGGAGGCGCTCTTCGATGTCCCGTACGTGAGCTTTCAGGAACATCAAGTGCTGCTGATTTTCCGCTCGTTCAATCGCAGAAAAGCGTTCGATGAACGGTCCCCAATCAATAATGTCGTACATTTGAGCCGCAGGTAGGCCCAAATAGTGCAACTTTCGCCCAATTTTCAGCGACCAATCGCCGAGGAGCACCTTATCAAACGCGGTTCGAATGAAATCCTTATTGGGGGTAGTCCGAAATATCTCGAGTGGCTTTGGCTGTGACATCAATACTTATCCTTCAAGGCTTTGTGAATCTTGGCGGCAATCTCCTCGTACGAATCCATGTCATCATCAAAATGAGTTTGCAGTGTTCCCATGATGATCTCGAAAACGCGCTGAGCTTTAGTTGTCATTTTCAGATCTGATCCAAGATCGGCAATCGACAAAGGACGCTTTTGCTTCTTGGGGTCATCAATATCCGCGCGAAGCTCATTAAGCTCCCGCAGAGCGTCCTGCTGGATCTTCCTAATCTCTAAGTCGTTACATTTTCGGTTCTTCAGGCGCTGAAGACCCTCTTCAAGTTGGCGCTTGTAGACTTTGACATCTGATCGCTGCACTCCACCGTCATCAAGTTTGTGCCGGAGTTTTCGTACACGCTTGAGCTCTTCCTCGGCGCCGTGAAACGCTCTTCGATTGTCGCTAATTAGTTGCGCTAAATCGTTTAGTTTCTCGACGATATACTCTTGGGACTGCTTGTATAGACGTGCTCGCTCTTCTGTGTCAACGAAATCCGACCTGTCAGTCAGCGGCAAAACGCCTTTGTCAACAATGTGGATCTCCCCTGTAAACCATTCAGCACGAGCCTTCGCAGTTGTCCAAAGTGTCCTGGTTGGTAAAGAACGGTCCCCAATCGAAAAACCAAATAGCTTGTAAGCCAAACCCGCAAATCTTCTCCGTCGTAGCACAGTATCACCGGCGACACTGAAGATACGACCGCTGGGACGGACCTTGTCTCCCATCTTTTGAGCATTTGTGGTGTACCAGCAAACAGCCAGAACACCCTTTCCTCCCGGAGCCTTCACCTGAATGAAATCAGGTTTTGCAATCATCATTTGACTATTGAAGGGCTTGAAAATCTGTGATTTGCGTCCATCGGGACGGGAGAGGAGAATCTTCTTCGGCGAGTAGTCAGGAACGGACCGGAACAGCCCTTCGTTTAGAAACTCGGCGTATTCGAAAAGAGGATCAAATGCCACCGGGGCAACATCCCCGACATATTCTGCAATTTGATCTGCATCGAGAAGTTCTGAGCAGGATTCTTTGATGTTTCGAATCTCCACGATTGTGTAGTGATCGTTGGGATCAACATCTGTGTATTCAATGCTCGTATGCCGGCGAATCACCGGGCTGGCCGGCTCCTGAATTCCTTGCCGTTTTTTTTCGCTTATGTCCTGCCACATATCACCTGCGCGGAACTCGAACATCCACAGCCTCGGGTCGCCATAGGACGTAGTCGTGATCTTGAGTTTCTCGGCGACCGCAACACCTGCAAGCTTGCCTATTCCTTTGTAGCCGGCCTCCTCGCCCAATCTCTTTTCTGAATACGCAATCCTTTTTAGTTTCGGTATGTCCTCTTCCGACATTCCAATTCCGTTATCCCAGATGATCAGTGAACGGCCCTGAATGGAGATCTTGATTTGTGGATCGGTTTGGTCATGAATATGGTCCGCCACCGCAAGCCAATCATCGATTGCGTCGCTGGAATTCTGGATATATTCACGGATGATCTCCAACTTCCTGGGGTATAAGTCTTCCGAGAGAATACGGACGACCGCAGCAAATAAGAGCTCCTCTTCCTTCTCCCCCTGAACGGCTACTGGTGTTGCCATAAGGTCGCTCGCTTCCTAAAGTCAGCTACCCGCACCAAAAAGCCCTTGTTTTTAGTCACAAATAGAGCGTGTCCCTGCTTCTGCTGCGATACGATGTGCTTGATATCGTCTGCGTCCTGATAATTCGAGCATTTCGCAGCCAATGAGCGGGAGACTTTTGCCATCGGATCTGTTATTTGGAATACGAGCTTACTTGCGGTATTACTGAATGCCGCGGGGCTAAAATCCTCAGGTTGCTGTGAAGCAAAAATGACTCCGAGACCGAACTTGCGAGCTTCGCGGAGCAGAGAATCAACCGGGCCGCTTTCTCTAAATGAGAGATGATGCGCTTCGTCCAAAACACAAAAGAGGCTGAGCGGATGCTGACCTCGGTTTTTCAAGAAGTAAAAGAGATGCCACAGCAAAAGTTCAACCAGAACCCTTTGTGTTTTTCCTTCCAACCCTCGAAACTGCAGAATGTGGACTTTTGAGCTGTCGTTCAGCAGATCATCCCAACTCCATGCAGCGTTCGAGTCGCACCCAAGCATGAAAAATGTGATCATCCGAGCAGACACGCCGGTCGCATTCTTGGCATTGGCGTATGACTTGTCAGCTGAAAGATCATCCAGCATTACCTGAAGGTCGCCGAGTGTTGGAGGCAACTTGGTCCAGGTCCCAGAATCAGCATCGTCCATTCCCGCTCGTCGAAAAGCGCCTAAGATGCCGTCAATCACTACACGACGCTGAATATCGCCGAGGTGATAAACTGCGTCAAAAACGTCCGACACTCTAGCAGCCACACGTTTCGGACCGCCCGGATCATTTGGAAACACTTGCAAGGGGTTGATGGGCAGACCCGTATCGCCAAGGACATGCTCCTTAACATTGGTGAACTTCAAGAATGGCTTTTCCAAATGCGCAACTTCGAAGCTTTGACTGTAGTCAAAGACAATCGATGGGATGTTTTTCTGAGCGAGTTCCGCGATTAAACACTGCGTCGAATACGTTTTCCCGGAGCCGCTCTCTCCCATTATCATCAAATGGGGATTAGGAACATCTGCCTTGTTCGTGGGCTCCCAATATACCGTTCCCGAATATCCTTCGTCTTCGCCAATGTAGATGGCGTCGGGACGGACCTTCTCAGCGTCGTCATCATCCTCTTCTTCGCCAGGATCCGATTCCCCGACGATTGGGGGAATGGGCCTGTTGGGTAGAGTCGCCGGCCGTTCCAGCTCTGCCAAGCTTGTACTCGGTCCTGTTCTCCTTTGCGAGTCCACCTCAATACTGAGACTCTCAGTCTGGTGGGCGGCAAGAATCGTCCGCACATGAATTGGCTTCAGACGCAGTATGTTCGCAATTTCGTCAGGATTCTTGTTCTGGTCTTTTAGGTCGAGGATCAATCGAATTGTCTGATCTGCAATTTTCGTTATTGGCATCTTGACTACGGCACTCAGTAAAATTCAAACTACAGCACGATGATGTCTGGAAGGCAAGCAAAAAAGGGAAGGCCTGTTGTTACCTCTGACGCTTTAAGGGTGCGGCCATCTTTGCTTGGCATTTGTGGTTTCGGCATCGCTGGCAATTTTAGGCAACTCCATCATCGTTGCGTGTATTTCTCCGTCCTTGATTTGCAGTAGCGGCTTGTTGAACAATTGGCTGAGCCTTTCCTTTGGAGAGCGGAGGGCCTGTGTGCGGTTATCAAACCGTAAGTATATTCTGAACGCCATCATCGGCGTGCTCAGGTTACCTTCATAAAAAATCACTGGGGACGTTTCACAGGAATATCGGTTCTTTGCTGCCTCTTGATTAATGAAATATGGAATGTATATCTTCAGTCGTGCCTCGTCCCGAGGGTGGCTCAGATATTTGTCGATCACCTGTTCTCCAGCAACGCCATACCGCACCAACTCCGTACGAACATTTTCTAGTGTGCGGCGAACCTCCCCTTGGTCAACTTGATCAAGGTTCGCTGAAAGCAACAACACAAAGTGCTGCTGTTTGCCCGCCTGGTGCGCAATAGCTTGTGCGATTGCTTGCAGTCGTCCAAACCGCCCGGACGGCTCGCGATAGAAAAGGCCGCCACTATAGTCGAGTGAAATGACGTGGAATGGGAACGGTGCTGAATTTCCGAACATGTCTCGCTTGTTTTTGATTACCAGATCTATGTCTCCACGAAGGAGTTTCACTTTGTTGAACAGCCCAGATCGAAAGGCCTCCAGCTCTAATTCGTGCTGGAGCTCCCATTCCTTACCTTCTTCACCGCGCTCGACAGCGTAGAACACCTCAAACAAATCATTCCACTGACGCACATCTCCCAGCGCACTCGACGTTAGACCAAAATAGCGCAGGCGTCCGCGGCCAGAGAATAAGTGCTCTTCGATCGTTTCTCGTTGTAACGTGCGAACTGCGTCCTTGTTTCTTGTAAATTGCTGCGGGAACCTCATCACTTAAGCCGTGTCCTTGCGGTTTCATGGATTCTTCGAACGACGCGTTCCAACCTTTCTGGGTCTTCACGGAATTCCTCTCGCAAAACTTCTATGACAGAGTCGTACAACAGCCGAAGCCTCGGATTGAACTTCAGCTCTGCAGCAAGATCAAGGAACCCGGCCTCCTTCAAGCTCTGGATTAAACGGCGACTTCTTCCAACAATGCGCTTGGCTCGATTTAGGGTCTTTGCATTCTTGGGGCCACGAAGTCTCTTTTGTATATCATCCTGAATAGTTCTGATTTCGTAGATGATGTCGTCTTTCAGTTCTAATGGGAGTTCACCTTCCTTCATCTGCCTTTCTCTATACGAGATCGCACTCACAGCTGAATCCAGAGCCTCATCAAACCGCCGGAGCGCCGACTCGTCGCCAGCTTTCCGATTCAAATTAGATGAAATCCTCAGACATCGGTTCGCAAGGTTCTGGCGCGCGGGGTTGTCCTCAAATACTGTCCGGTCAGATGAAGGTGTCACATCGGCGTCGAGGACATGGATCTCGCCAAAGAAATAAAAGGCTCGTTCTGGCGTTTTCTTCCAGAGCATCTGGCGGGACAGTTGGCCGTCACCAACGGCAATGTTTTTGACTCGAAACACAAGCCCCGCCCGCTCTCTTGGGTCATACTGTCCCTTCTCCGAGTGTTGGCAATACCAGCAATAAGCCGACACGTCCGATTGATCATCGCGATAAAGAATTGTTTCAAACTCTGGACTTTGGCAGTCCGAGAAATATGGTTTGTATATCGGCTGGCCGTTTAGCATCAGGTCAACCGCCAAGAAATCCGGAATATTTTCACGGAGCTTCTGTTGAATCTCTTTTGAATGGCGGAACTGCGGGTCAAAAGGTACCGGGGCCGTGCCGGAGAGATAACCCCGGACATCGTCGATGTCCAAAAGACTAGCCGATTCTCGTGACAAGCCATGCAGTTCAACGAACGTGTAGTGATCATCCTCGTTCGCTGGAGCGTTTGAAAACTCAGCATTTTCCTCGAGAATTTCCTCCAATGGGCGGTTCCTTCGCTGTTGGGCGTCAGCAATCATTCGATCAGCGTGAATTATGACTTGAAACCGCTTCGCGGCTCCGAAAGGGGATGTATCGACTATTATTTTTTCGGCCATTGCGAGAGCCGAATATTTCCCAATGCCTCGAAAGCCGGCGTGTTTGGCACGTTCTTTCTGAGAATAACCAAGGTACCGATATTGGCGGATCTCTGTTTCGCTCATGCCGAGGCCGTGGTCTGCGATAAAGATGGAGGGTGCTTGGATCTTTACCTCGATTGGCTGCAGTTGTCGCTTTGGGTGTTTTCGCCGAAATTCAGCCAGGCTGTCGTATGAGTTTTGGACAAACTCGCGAAGGATATGACGTTTGTCTGGATACAGGCCTCGGCTGAGTGCTTCCAGCACCGATCCATACGCAAAGCGCTCACTTTTTGCCATGCAAAAACCCCAAGGCTACGTCGAACAAGCTAGAATCGATTGTAAGCTGCTCAAAAGAAATCGGGAAAGACAGGTATGACCGAGCTTCGCGTTGTCTTACTCCCCGGCTGAGACTTGCTTATTTCCGCGATCATATGATCGCGGAAATGGTCTCACTGTATCCCAGGGCGATCAGCCGAAATAGTTCGCGCCCGGTGCGGACGCGTGGCCTGGAAACAGTACCAAGACGGCTGGTAAGAGATATTCCTGCTGGCCTGGGCGCGGCTTGCCGACCGGACAAGTGAAGGCGATCTCTTCTAACTGACTGGAGCTACGCGAGTGACGCTCCGTGCTATCTTTGACGGCTCATGTCCCTCGTCAACCTGTTGTTTGCCATGGCAATTTTTCTCGCCAGCTTTCTTTTGTTTCTGGTGGAACCATTAGCGGCCAAGCGGTTATTGCCGTTGCTGGGCGGCTCCGCCGCCGTCTGGACGACGTGCCTGGTGTTTTTTCAAACGACGCTGTTGCTGGGATACTTGTGTGCGCACCTGATGGCTACCCGGTTGCAACAGCGCACGCAAGTCGTGGTCTACACAGGATTACTCGCTGCATGCCTGGTGCAGGCAAGCTTCAATCTCCATCCCGACTTGCAGGCGTCCACAGAACACCCCGCGTTGAGCGTGTTCAGGCTTCTGGGTGTGTTGATCGGTCTGCCCTTCTTAGCTCTCTCTGCTACCAACCCGCTTTTGCAAGCCTGGTACGCTCGCGGGCTTGCCCCACACCGGTCAGCTGGGGTGTTGGCGAGCAGCGAGCGGGCGTCGGGACCCTATCACTTGTTCGCGTTGTCGAATTTTGGTTCTCTATTGGCCTTGATCACATATCCCTGGCTTATAGAACCGCGTTGGAGTTTACCGGCGCAGACCCTAGTCTGGCTGGTTGGGTTTTCTGTGTTCGCTTTGGCATGCGCCGGAATTGCCGCCCTCAAGCTTAGAAGCGGAGCTGCTCTGCCGGCATCAAGACTGGCCACTCAGTCGCCACAAGCCCGAGCGACCGCTGGCACACGTGCGCTTTGGCTGGCGCTGGCCGCGTGCGGCTCTGTCCTTCTCTGTGCCATGACCAATCACGTTACACAGAATATCGCTGCCATACCGTTGCTATGGATCGTTCCCCTGACCATGTATCTGCTGAGCTTCGTCGTCGCATTCAGTAGTGACACCTGGCTGCGGCCTGTGTTCAAGCGGGTGGTGCCTGGGTTGGGTGTCTCTGTCGCGCGCTTGTTGCTGCTGACTCTGACTGCGGTTTCCTTGGTTTCGATCGGTTACATGCTCGCGGATACTAAAATCGATTTTCCTTTGAAAGTGTCCATTCCGTTTTATTGTGCGACGCTGTTTGTCTCTTGCTTGTTCTGTCACGCAGAGCTACACCGCTTGCGGCCCCCGCCGGCGCAAGCGACTTCGTATTACCTCATGATCGCAGCCGGAGGCGCGCTCGGCTCCGTCTTTGTCGGGAGCGTGGCTCCTATGATTTTTTCCGGCAACTATGAGCTGGGCTGGGGTTTGGTTCTTGCTGCCGGTCTGATGTTGGCCGTCACCTGGAGCCGGGGCCTCGGCTGGCGCTTCATCTGGGCTGGTCTTGTGGTGGGCATGATGGTTGTTTGCTATCTACAAGTCCATCACGATCGAAAAGACGCGATTGTGCAAGTGCGCAACTTCTATGGAACTCTGCGCGTGACGCAGACGCTGGAAGGGCCTTTCACCGGCTACACGCGGACTTTCTATCACGGTACCATCATCCACGGGGAACAAATCTTCAGTGAGGAACTTCGCGCCGCACCCACCACCTACTACGCTCGCGATTCCGGCGTAGGCCTGGCGTTGGATTTGTGCTGCGGGACACGGCCGCGGCGCGTGGGAATGATCGGATTGGGCGCCGGAACCCTGGCAGCTTATGGCCGTAAGGGCGATGTCTTCCGTTTCTATGACATCAACCCGCTGGTCGAACCCATCGCGCGGAACACCTTTTCTTACCTGCGGGAGTCGGCAGCGAAGATTGAGGTGGTGCCGGGCGATGCTCGCTTGTCGTTGGCGAACGAAGAGCCCCAACGATATGACGTCCTGGTTGTGGACGCTTTTTCCGGCGACGCGATTCCCGTGCACTTGCTCACCAGCGAAGCTATTGCTTTGTACAACCGTCACCTGGCGCCCAGCGGCATCATGGCCTTTCACGTCTCCAATCAGTTTCTGAATCTTGTTCCCGTGGTCAAGCAACAGGCCGACTATGCGGGAATGCAATGCGTCTTTATCACCTCAGGGGATGATGAAGACGTTGGCGAGTTCGCTTCGGATTGGATCCTTGTCACCAACAACGAAGACTTTCTGTCACAGAAGGATCTGAGCGACGAGGAGGGTATGATAGTCCCCAGACCCGGTCTTCGTCTCTGGACCGACGATTACAACAGCGTGTTGCCCCTGCTTCGCTGGAGCAAGCCGCCGGCTCCAGCTCCAACTCCCACTCCGGTGACGGTCCAGTAAGGACTTGAAACTATTTTGATGTCAAAGCATCTAAAGCTTACGTAATCAACAAGAATAAAGGCTGGGCCAGCTCATGGCCATCACGGCCGCGCAAGCAGCGATTGGTTCTGCCAGCCGCGCCGTATCCACGGCTCGAGCTTCTGCTCGCGCCGCTCGGGAGGGGACAATGATTCAAATACGACCTGCCAAAGAACGTGGCCACGCCAACCACGGGTGGCTGGATACGCACTACACGTTTTCGTTCAGCGACTACTACGATCCGCGCTTTATGGGTTTTCGCAGCCTGCGCGTGATCAATGAAGACCGAGTCAAGCCCGGCCACGGCTTTCCGACCCATCCGCATCGCGACATGGAGATCATCACCTATGTGCTCGAAGGATCCCTGGAACACAAGGACAGCATGGGTACCGGCTCCGTGATCCGGCCGGGCGAGGTGCAGAAGATGAGCGCCGGCACCGGCATCCGCCACAGCGAGTTCAATCACTCGAAGACCGAGCCTGTCCACCTGTACCAGATTTGGCTATTACCGGAGCGGGAAGGCCTGAAACCTATGTACGACCAGAAGTCAATCCCCGCCGCAGAGAAGAAAGGCAAGTTGCGAGTGATCGCTTCACCTGACGGCGGTAACGGCAATGGGGCGGTCAAGCTTTACCAAGACGCAGAGGTTTTTGCCGCTGAGTTGGCCGGCGGTGCGTCTGTCGATCACGAGTTGGGGGCGGAGAGGTATGCCTGGATCCAGGTCGTTCGAGGCGCGGTCACGGTTAATGGAAAAGAACTCACTGCCGGGGACGGCGCGGCAATCGCCGAGGAGGCGCATCTCCACATCGTGGGCGTCGCCGAAAACGGCGAAGTCTTGTTGTTCGACCTGGCCTAAGGAAGAATCGGGAGATGGGGTCATCGGATCATCGGTCTTTTTCTGAAATCTCGAGCGGAGCGAGAGATCCCTATGGCAACCAGTCACATTGGGTTGAACTGAAGGTCCCCTGGAGGGATCTCTATCGCCAATCCCCTTCGGCAAGCTCAGGGTCCGGGATTCAGAGAAATGGCCGGATGGCCGGATGGCCGGATGGCCCGATGATCCGATCACCAGATCACCCGATCCACCGATCACCCGATGCCTCTGTTACTTTCGGGTTAATCCCGGAGCCCAGTCCCGCGTCCTTAGTAACTTCTCAGTCAAAATAGCGAACCGTGTGCATCAATACCACAATAGCTTGTGGTGCAGCTACTCCAGCAACTCAGGATTTTGAGATTCCACTGGCAGAAAAGTGGTACTAGCCCCAAAGATACACCGGAAACACGGGTAGAAACCGGAAGTTCCCTATTGACCTCCTGTATTAACCCAGATATAACTCGCTTCGACCTGAAGTTTCCCCCCGAGAAGACAAAAAGGATTTCTCCACAGGCCTGGTAAGGGCCGACAACCCACTGTGGAAAGGCTTATGTTTATGGCAGCAGATTCGCGTGAGGTAATGAACATTCGACAGGCTTCGCAATACCTGGGAGTCAGTCCGGACACGCTGTACAAGTACGTAACGGAAGAAAAAATCCCTGCCTTCAAACTCGGGAACCGCTGGAAGTTTAAGAAGACGATTCTGGACCAGTGGATGGAACAGAAGAGCACGGTAAACATGTCCAGCGCAAAAAAACGGCCGCGAGCGGCGAAGGCTGCCGGCGTCAGATAAGACCCTCGAGAACCAGGGGGAACTTGAGAAACACGCATAAGGCAGGACGGTAGGTATGTTTGGATCAAGCAAATCAATTGTTGGCTTGGACATCGGCTCCAGTTGCATTAAGGCGATTGAGCTGAAACGCTCCAAGGGCGAGGTGATGGTGGCTCACTCGGGTATTGAGCCGCTGGCGAGTGACGTTGTAGTCGACTCGATGATCGTCGACTCAGGGCACGTCTCCAGCGCGATCAGCAAAATTTTTAGCCAGCACAACATCAAGACCAGGAATGTGGCTACGTCGGTGAGCGGTCATTCAGTGATCGTAAAGCCGATCAAGGTCACGCCCATGACCGAGGGCGAGCTGGCGGAAGGCATCACCACGGAAGCCGCCCAGCATATTCCCTTTGATATCGCCGATGTGAATCTGGACTTTGAAATCCTGAATCCCGACAGCATGGGTTCGCAAATGGACGTTCTGTTAGTCGCGGTGAAGAAAGACAAGATTCTGAACTACACCAACGTTCTCTCGCTGGCCGGCAAGACCCCCGCGGTAGTCGACATCGACGCGTTTGCGCTGCAGAACTGTTACGAGTTCAATTACCAGCCCAGCCCCGACTCCACCGTTGCCTTGCTGAACCTTGGCGCGAGCGTGATGAACATCAACATCGTCAAAGGATCGGCGCCCTTGTTTACCCGAGACGTCAGTGTGGGCGGCAACCAATATACCGATTCCCTGCAAAAAGAACTCGACTTGAGCTTTGACGACGCCGAGTCCCTGAAGCTCGGCCGGAGGGTGGGGACAGTAAGCGAGGACGCTAAGCTGCCCATCCTGCAGCAAGTGACCGAGATCATCGTTCTTGAAATCCAGAAGACGTTTGACTTCTTCCGCGCTACAGCCTCGGGCGAGCACATCGAGCGTATTTATGTTGCCGGGGGATCGTCGAAGGTTCCAGGTCTGGTGGATGCGTTGCGCCAGGAGTTCTCGTTGCCGGTGGAAATCTTGAACCCATTCCAGCGGATCATGCCGTCGACGGAATCGGACAATTACTTTCTGGAACAGAATCCCGGACAACTGGCCGTGGCCGTGGGTTTGGCCCTGAGGAGCTTTGAAAACCTATGATTCGCATCAATCTGAGTTCCCTAGCACCAACGAAGGCAAAGCGTGGCAGTGGCGGCGCCAGACGGGCGCCCACGCCATCGGTCTCCATTCCCGGCGAAGGCCCCGGCAGCGCGGTCATGATCCTGGTTTTCGTCATCTTGGTCTTGGGCGGCCTCGGTGGTAGTTACTGGTGGGCAGACCATGAGCACACTCGCCTGCAGGGGGATCTGGCGAAGGCCATCGCCGAGAACCAGCGCCTGTCCGAGGTGAAGGCTAAATATGACGCTCAGAAGAGAAAGAGCGATAGTTTTGAACGCCGGCTTAAGGTCATTCATGACCTGCAAGAGGCGCAAAAAGGCCCGGCTGACGTACTCAATTTCGTAGCTGACACAGTCAACAGGACTGATGCGGTTTGGTTGGAGAGCATGACCGATGACGGCAAGAGTCTGGATTTCCAGGGCATGGCGCTGAGCGCTGACGCGGTTGCTGACCTGATGGCCAATCTTAGAAAGACTGGAAAATTCAAGTCCGTGGAGATCAAAGAAACCTCGCAAGATCCGCAGGTCAAAGAGCTGCAGGCGTTCAAGTTTGAGCTGATCTGTGAGAAAGCATATACCGGAAGGGTGCAACAGAAAGCGTAGCGTTTACGGTCGTTTGTCAGGGGCTTAGATATGGCGAGATTCGATGAAATGTCCGTGGGATCGCGAATAGGGATACTGACCCTGGTCGCGGTCATTATTGGTGCGGTCTACTATTTCGCGTACTTCAACGGAGCGCTTCAGGCGAACCAGGAACTGCAGACCAAGATCGACGACAAGAATCGCGAAAACGAGATGCTGCGGCCGTATGAAAGCAGGCTGGCTGAGTTGAATCGCAGTCTGGTCATCTTGGAAATGCAAATCGAACGCGTGAAAAAAGTTGTTCCCGAAGACAAGAACGCCGACCAGTTCATCCGGCTGCTGCACGATACGGCTGCGACTTCGGGGATCGAGATCCGTCGCTATACCGCGATGCCGACAGCCAATCACGAGTTTTACACCGATGTGCCGTTCGCAATCGACATCGACGGGCCGTATTACTCGGTCCTTGGTTTCTTCTCACGGGTGGCGGAGCTGGAACGGATCGTAACCATTGACAGCATGCAGATGTCGAACACCAAGAACACCACGGCGTCGAAGGTGAAAACGAAGTACGACTACGCTCCAGGTGAAACGGTTGTGGCCAGCTGCACGGCCACAACTTTCTTTAGCCACGAGCCGGAGGCGGTGCCTCCCGCAACCGGAGCGCCGGGCAAGCCCGGACAACCTGCGGCCACACAGCCGGCAGGTGCTGCACCGCCAGCTGCTGGGGCGCCGCAAGGTAAGCGTTGAGTGACAAGGGACCAAGTAAAAGGAACTGAGATGAAGCAGATTCAGATTCTTGCGCTCGTTTTAGCCATGGCGACAATGGCCGCCGCGCAGAATGCCGGCGCCAACAGCGCCAATGCGGGTGGACAACCAACGGGAGCCCAAACCCCGTCGGCAACACCGGCGCCGGGAGCAGCAAAGACTTCTCCGGCAACAAGACGGCCGTCAACGGGGGCTAAACAACCCGCCGCCGGCACAGGTCAGGCCCCAGCTCCTTCAGCCAGTGGGAACAACAGCAAGAACGCATCCAGTGGAAAGCCGACCGGGGCGCCAGGCGGAGCCAAGGCTTCGGCAACGAAGGGTGGCGCAGTGGGCGGGACGGGCGCGCAGGGCGCGGTCACGGCCGCCAGCAAGACAGGAGCCGCGGCTTCGAAAACGAAGGGCGGTGCTGTGACGGGCATCCAGGGCGCACCAACGCCCGCGAGCAAGACAGGATCCCCAGCCGTGAGCAAGACAGGGTCCGCGGCCGCGAGCAAGACAGGATCCGCGGCGGCGACCAAGACTGGGCCGTCCGCAGGCGCTGCTGGTAAAGGTTCTACAGCTCTGGCGAAAACCCGCAAGACGCAAGCTGTGAAAACGAAAGCTGTGAAGACGATCAAGCCGGTTGCGGCCACTAAGACAGCCAAAAGAGCACCGAAGACGGTAGCCAAGACTGCGACTAAGACTGTGCCTGCAGCGACTCCCGCGGCGCCGGCTGCGGTCGTAGCCGCGAGACCCCGATTAGGCGCACTCGGCCGGCGCGATCCGTTTGTCAGTCCGATTCGCATTGCTGGTCCCTCCGGACCAGGCTCGGGTTGCACCACTGGCAAGCGCTGCCTTTCGATCAACGAGCTGGTCCTGGCCGGGACCGTAAAGGATATTAGCGGCAGGATGATGGCCGTGGTCGTCAACAGCGCCAAGAAGACCTACACACTACGGGAAAACGATCAGGTGTTCAACGGCAGTGTGGAGAAGATTACGACGGATTCAGTGATTTTCCGCGAGTTTGTCAAGGATGCCATAGGCCGCGAGAGCGCGCGTGAGGTGGTCAGGAAGATGAACCCGGCACCAGTGCTTTAAGCGTCCGTGCGTGAAATGTGTTTTTGAAAACCGAATAGAAAGTGCAGTTGGGCCGAACCTAGGGAAGTATCGATGTCTGTACCTGTAGTGGGCTGATCAAGAGCGACTGAGACAGCTGTCTCAATCGTTTGGGAATGCGGTGCACGCATGGCGGGAATCGTACCGCCACGTGGGGAGACAAAGAGATGAGGTTAAAGCAACTGCTAGGAACCATCCTGTTGGCCATTGGGACGACCGCCATGGCAACGGCTTCTGCTTCGCAACTGTCCGGAGTACTGGTCAAGACCCGCGACAGCGCCGGTGTGGTCACCATTCTTGCGAACGGAGCGTTCACTCACACCGAGTACCGTCCAACGGATAACCTAATGCTGGTTGACCTGGCAGGAGTCTCGATTGGACGTTCGGACCCAGCTGTCCACAGCGTGTACGTACCCGGTGTGCGCTCGTACCGCGTGCTCGGATATCGCTCCGCTGCAGGCGCGGAAACGGCACGGATTGAGCTCACTCTGGTTGCCGGCGCCAAGGTAGAGGTCGGAGAGATAGCTGGCGGCGTTGAACTACGGGTAAGCGGCGCTCCCGCCGCGGTTCCCTCCAAGGAAGCGATTGCTGCCGCTGCTGAAAAGCGCATGAAAAGCTCTCCCCTGAGCCAGATCCGGGGTATCTCCGTTTCGCGCGCCCATGACGGGTTGGAGATTGAAATCACCGGCAGCGGCCCGCTTACTGCGAGGACCTTGAAACTTACGGGCCCAGACCGCGTCGTGGTTGATATCCCGTACTCCCTGCTCGAAGGACGGCAAAGGGACATCGCCGTCAATAGCGATGGAATCAGAGGTGTTCGCGCAGCGCGCTATCAGTCCGATCCTCCGACCACGCGCGTGGTTGTGGACTTGATCGCCTCGCGCAACTTTGATGTGATTCCGTCCGGCAACAAGCTGCTGTTGAAGCCGGAGAGCCGGCCCTCGGTCCCCACGGCGCTGCCGTCAATGCCTGCCAAGCCTGCAATTGACGCTGATGCCACCAGGAACTCACCGAGCGCTCCCGCCAAGGTCGCGGCCGGAAGCATGCCGATGATTGAGGCAATTCCGGGTACGACCGACGCCACGGCTGCCGTTCCAGCTGCGGCTACCGGGCAGCCGGCAAAGACCAAAAAAACCGTGGAGGCATCGCCCTCTAGAGCTGATGTCGCCGCAGCGCATTTTGCGCACGACCAGCCCAGTGTTCCTAGCATCAACCAGGCTCCATACGACGCTAGCCTGGCCTCCAAGCCGGCGGCTATCAACGCGGCCCTGCAGCAACAGGCTCAGGCGGCGACGCCCGCCGTCTATGGTGGAATCCAGACCGGATGCACCAGTGGACGTTATACGGGTGAACCGATCAGCTTTAGTTTCCAGGACCTCGACTTAAAAGCCTTTTTCAAAGTCATTCAGGAGGTTAGCGGACTCAACGTGGTGTTGGATCCAGCAGTGAAGGGAACCGTGAGCATCTACCTCAACGATGTGCCTTGGGATCAGGCGTTGGCCATTGTGTTGCAGAACAACGGCCTGGAGTGCCAGCTGCAAGGTAACGTCCTGCGCATTGCTACTCTGGAAACAATGAAAAACGAAGCCGAAGCTCGCCGCGCCCAGCAAGAAGCGCAAGCTTTGGCAGTACCGAAGGAGACGATTACCCGATACCTGAGCTATGGCCAGTCGAAGGACGCAGCCACGATCATCAAGAAGTTCCTGTCGGCTCGCGGTGACGTAGTGGCAGATCCGCGCAGCAACGCTCTGATTATCCAAGATATTCCGAGTACCCTGCCTCAGGTCGACAGCTTAATCAAAACGTTGGATCGCAAGACCCCGGAAGTGGAAATCGAGGCGCGAGTCGTGGCGGCTACGCGGACCTTTGCGCGCGATATTGGTTTCCAGCTAGCTCCAGCCTACGCCAACGGCAGGACCGCGGTGGGAGGTAATGGCGCCGTAGGCAGCAGCACCATCATTAATCAGGTCCCGACTACCGTTGCGATACCGCCGGCTTTGCCCACGCTCACCGCCACTTCGGCGCCTTTTATCTCTGGAACCCCGGCTGGGACCATACCGTTGTTTTCCAACTTGGTTCCTCTGACTCCTACGAGCGGCCTTGAATTGATCACATCAAACGCCCATTTTCGCTTGGACGCGTTCCTGGCTATGGCCGAGAGTCGGGGATTGTTGAAAGTACTTTCTCGGCCACATGTTGTAACCCAAAACAACATTGAAGCTTTGGTGCGTCAGGGCGTGCGCGTCCCGGTCGTAACCCAGGCGCAGTTGGGCGGACCTCCGACTGTCCAGTACATCGAAGCGTTTCTGCGGCTGAAAGTGACTCCGCAGATAACCGCGGAGAATACGATCTTCTTGAACCTGGATGTCGAGAACACTGTGCCCGACTTCACCGTGCTCAACGGAACTAACCCGACTCTGAATACGCAACAGGCAACCACCAACGTGCTGGTCAGTGATGGCGGTACCGTCGTTATCGGCGGAGTCGTTCAAACGCAAAACAGCTCGAATGTCGCCCAGGTTCCATTTCTGGGTAGCATCCCCATCCTGGGAATCTTGTTCAAGCACACCAGCGTCAAAACCACGACCCAAGAGCTGATCTTCTTCATTACACCGAAGATCATCCAGACCTAAGGCTTTGGAAAGAAAACGCCCCCGGTTGCGACCGGGGGCGTTTTTTCATCGCGCATAATTGCCATCATGAACTATCTCGGTCGACAGAGAAAATTGGCAGCCAGTCTTGGCCAGGCGAAAGTCGCGGCATTGCTGGTTACCCACATGGCGAATGTGCGCTACCTATGCGGGTTCACTGGCAGCTCCGGTGCGCTGGTCGTGTTTGCAGGTGATGGTCCATCTAAACCTGTTCTCTTCACTGACGGCCGCTACACCCGGCAAGCTGCGGATGAGGTTCAAGGCGCCACCGTCGTGGTTGGAAAGAAATCAGCGCCGGTGGAAGCGACCAGAGTGCTGCTACGGCGCCGGGTTCCAGTCGTGGCCGTTGAGGCTAATCAGTTGTCGTACGCGGCTTTTCAACAATTGAAACAGCTGCTCGGCGGCAAAACCCGATTAAAACCGCTCTCGGAAGTCGTTGAAGAACTGCGAGCAAACAAAGAGCCCGAGGAGATCGAGCAAATTCGAGCTTCGGTTCTACTAGCGGCCAGCTTGTTTCCGGTGGCTCTTTCCGCGATTCGCCCTGGAGTATCTGAAAACCTGGTCGCTGGAGAGATGGAATTACAAGCCAGGCGTGCCGGCGCGGAAAAGATGTCGTTTGACTCAATTGTTGCGGCCGGCGCTCGCTCGGCCCTTCCACATGGACGCGCCTCCTCGCAACCTATTCCAGACAAGGGATTTATAATCCTGGATTGGGGTGTTATACTCGCTGGTTACTGTTCCGATATGACCCGCACCGTGCACGTGGGTCCTGTTTCCGCGGTTCATCGTAAAATGTACAAAGCAGTGCGTGAGGCGCAGCTGGCCTCGCTGGAAGTCGTTCGACCAGGCGCGACCGGGGCCGAAGTGGACCGCGCCGGCCGTCAGGCGCTCGAAAAAGCCGGCTTCGGAGCTTTCTTTACCCACTCTACAGGGCACGGAGTGGGACTTGAGGTTCACGAGTCGCCGCGACTAGCCCAGGGTCAGACCCACCGACTAACGCCGGGGATGGTCGTAACCATTGAGCCAGGAATCTATATACCCGATGAGGGCGGAGTAAGAATTGAAGATATGGTTCTGGTCACCGAGTCGGGGTGCGAGGTCTTGACGCCTACAACAAAAGATCTGATCACGCTTTAGAACAGCCGTTAGTACTTAGCTATTAGCCTTTTAGCTAGAGATGTGCGGAGCAAAGTCTCAAAGACTAATTGCTAACGGCTAATTACTAACTGCTTATTCTTATGAACCAGAAAGAGCTGAAAGAGCTAATTGATTTCCTGATCGAACGGGATATCGCCGAGTTCGAACTGGAGCGCGGTGATGTGAAGGTGCGTGTGAAGCGCGGCGTAGACGCGTCGCATGCAACCGTAACTCACCACGTTGCTGGGGTGACTCCGATGGCCGCCCCGATGCCGGTTACCCACGCTCATGTCTCCGTGCCTCCGGTCTCGGCTCCGCCTCCGCAAGTGCCACTCGCTGAGGAAGAAGAGCTGCATATGGTCAAATCGCCGATTGTGGGCACGTTCTACGAATCACCCGCCCCTGGAGCTCCGCCCTTTGTGAAGCCTGGAGATATAGTTCAAGCCGGCCAAGTGCTGTGCATCATCGAGGCCATGAAACTAATGAACGAGATCGAAGCCGACGCCAGCGGCGAAGTTGTAAAGCGCCTGGTCAACAATAGCCAGCCGGTGGAATACGGTCAACCGCTCTTTGCGATTCGCCCCAGTAGGTAAGGGCGAGGCCGACTTGCGCGCCGCGCCCCGGGGTCCCCGGCTTGCGCCCATGCTGGGGTGGGAGTCCGCCGCGAGAGGAGCAGACGGAATGACTGGGGCTAAGCAGCCGGCGACAAGAGGCCTTCGCTAGGCGAAGGATTTCGGCTGGCGGCTCGGACGCCGCCAAAACGCCTCAAGTTTGGAGCGCAGCGACAGAAATAATGTTTAAAAAGATCCTGATAGCAAACCGGGGTGAGATCGCGCTGCGCGTAATCTGCGCCTGCAAGGAACTCGGCATCAAGACCGTAGCAGTCTACAGTGACGCCGACCGCAACTCGCTTCACGTGCGATTTGCGGATGAAGCTATCTGCATCGGTCCTCCCCGATCCACCGAAAGCTACTTGAACATTCCCGCCGTCATCAGCGCGGCGGAGATCACCGGAGTGGACGCCATCCATCCTGGCTACGGCTTATTGAGCGAGAACGCCAACTTCGCAGAAGTCTGCGAGACAAGTCATATCAAGTTCATTGGCCCTCAGCCGGAAGTGATCCGCTTGATGGGTGAGAAAGAAAAAGCCCGTCAGGCCATGAAGAGCGCGAACGTTCCTATCCTGCCCGGCTCGGACGGTGTGATCGCCAGCGTGGACGAGGCGGTCGAGTGGGCTCGCCGCATCGGCTTCCCGGCGATCGTGAAAGCTTCAGCCGGCGGTGGCGGCCGAGGCATGCGAGTGATTCGCGCTGAGAACGAACTGGAAAACCTCTTCAACTCCGCGCAGACAGAAGCCGCGGCCGCATTCGGCAACGGCAATCTCTACATGGAGAAGTTCATCGAGCGGCCTCGTCACATCGAATTTCAGGTGCTGGGCGATGAGCATGGACATGTGATCAGCCTGGGCGAGCGCGAATGCAGCATCCAGCGTCGTCATCAGAAGCTGCTCGAGGAATCACCATCTACGCAGGTGAATGAAGAACTGCGGCAGACGATCGGCAAGAAACTGGAAAACTGTCTCTCCGAGATTGGTTACTCGAACGCTGGAACCGTCGAATTCCTGATGGATGAAGACAGCAGCCTTCATTTCATCGAGATGAATACGCGCATTCAGGTGGAGCATCCGGTCACGGAGATGGTCACCAGCGTGGATCTGGTTAAGTCGCAAATCCTCGTGGCCGCGGGTCAAGAGATAGCCGAGATTATTCCCAAGCTGGACCGCAAAGGTCAGCGCGGCCACGCGATCGAATGCCGCATCAATGCCGAGCACCCGGAGAAATTCACGCCCTCCGCAGGTAAAATCAAGACCTTCCATGTTCCCGGCGGCCTCGGCGTGCGTGTGGACACAGCTGCGTATGCCGAAGGCGTAATCCCACCGTATTATGATTCGCTGATCGCCAAGCTGATCACCTTCGGCCGCGACCGCAACGAAGCCATCATGCGCATGCGCCGGGCCCTGGAGATGTTCATCGTGGAAGGAATTTACACCACGATTCCGCTCCACCGCCGCATCCTGGCCGATGCCGATTTCCAAGCCGGGAACTTCGATACGAAATATATGGAGCGCCTTCTTGCGAAAATGCAACGGGAGCGCGAGCAGGAGACCGAGTTGTCGGCGTAGCCTCCCAGAGATGAATGGAAGACCGTTAGACATTGCCATTTTTCCGATGCTTTTAGCCTTCGTCATCCCGACCGGAGCGCCACTGAAATTTTGCGCCTTCGAGAATCTTTGGCGCGGAGTGGAGGGATCCCGAGGGAGTATCCTTTGCCATGCCGCTTCAAGGAGTTCTCTCCAGACTGGCAGTCGCAACCGCCCGAGGCTAAACGATTTTCTCAACCTGCGGGAACATGATTCTGTTCCCGCCAAGCTTGGCAATGTCGAGAAGAGCAGGGGTGACCGGGACAATGCACTGGAAGAACTCCTTGCCGCTACACCGTCAGGGATGGTGCGTCGGGGTCCCTCCACTCCGCGCCATAGATTTCTTGTAGGGACAAAATCCCCGTGGCGCTCCGGTCGGGATGACAGCCTTAGTGGATTTCGAGAAGGATGGGCCGCGTGTCAGTGGCGGCGCCCAAGGCTCGATCCATGAAAAGTCTTCCCAAACTCTATGCCATCGTCGACTATGCTTGTTTCGCCGCGACCACCAATTCTCTCGCCGCGATGGGTATCTATACCGAAGCTCTCCTCCGCGCCGGCGTTACCTTGATCCAGTTTCGCGACAAATCCTTTGATGTCCGGCGCATGCTTAGCACCGCGCGAGAACTGCAGCGTCTCACACAAGGCCGCGCAAAACTAATAATCAATGATCGCCTCGACGTCTGCCTTGGCGCCGGTGGGGATGGCGTGCACCTCGGCCAGGATGACCTTTCGCCCACGGCTGCGCGCGCCGTCTTCGATTACGCCCAGGTCAAGGATGGAAAGAACCTTTTGGTCGGCTTTTCAACGCATAATCTGAAACAAGTGGAGCAAGCCGATGCTATGCCGATCGATTACCTGGCGGTCGGACCGGTTTTTGCGACCGCCTCCAAGGCGAGTCCCGATCCGGTCATAGGCCTGGACGGTGTGCGGAAAGCCCGGGCCGCCACGGCCAAACCGCTGGTCGCCATCGGGGGAATCACCCGGAAAAACTGCCGGGAGGTCATGGATGCCGGAGCCGACGCGGTGGCTGTAATATCGGATTTATTGGACTCCCCGGTAAAAACCGTAGAGGAATTTCTACGGGTTTTAGGGTAAAACATACAGGACATGTCGACACCAGCGGATACTCGCCCCGCATCAGCCACGGGTAAAACCGAGGCTGCAGCCAGTCCGGAACTGGTCAAAGGCCTGGGACTGACCAGCGCTACCACGCTGGTCATGGGGTCTATGATCGGCTCCGGCATCTTCATTGTGTCGGCGGAGATCGCGCGCGAGGTCAACTCGCCCGGTCTGCTGATCCTCGCCTGGGCCGTCACCGGCTTCATGACCATCGTCGGCGCTCTGTCCTACGGCGAGCTGGCCGCGATGATGCCCAAAGCCGGCGGCCAATACGTTTATTTGCGCGAGTCGTTAGGACCGCTGTGGGGATTCCTCTACGGCTGGACTCTGTTTCTGGTGATTCAAACCGGGACTGTGGCAGCGGTGGGCGTAGCGTTTGGAAAGTTTCTCGGATACTTTTTCCCGTCGATCTCTGCCAGCAACTGGATACTGGGGCCGGTACATGTCGGCGTCTGGAAGCCATTCGGCATCGCCTTAGGCAACATGGATATGGGCTTGAACACCCAGAACCTGTGCGGCATCGTCATTGTCGTGTTTCTGACGGTACTCAATGTCTTCGGTCTTAAGCTGGGCGCGGCCGTACAGAACATGTTTACGATTGCCAAGGTAGCGGCGCTCGCGGGTCTGGTGATAGCGGGAATTCTGGTGGCACGCAACGCGCAGGCTATCGCGGCGAACTTTTCCAATTTCTGGCGGTTCGATTCGCTGCATTCCGCCACAGGCACCGCGGCGGGACCGTTTGTCGGCGTGCTGACGATTCTGGCTGTGGCCCAAGTGGGCTCATTGTTTTCCGCCGATGCCTGGAACAACGTGACCTTTACCGCCGGCGAGGTGAAAAATCCCAAACGCAATCTCCCGCTATCGCTCGCCATCGGCACCGGCGTAGTCATCCTGCTGTACGTTTCGGCAAACTTCATTTACCTGATGCATTTGCCCTTCGATGGCGATCCCCACGGCACTACCGTACTCTCGCGCGGGATCCAATATGCCACCGATCACCCGGAGATTCCTTCCGCGAAGCCGGAAGACCGCGTGGGCACAGCGGCCATGCTCCAGATGTTTGGCACGTCCGGCGCCGGGCTGATGGCTGTCGCTATTTTGATTTCCACGTTCGGTTGCTGCAACGGGCTGATCCTTTCTGGGGCGCGCGTTTACTACGCCATGGCCCGAGACGGCCTGTTCTTCAAGTCCACAGGTGTGATCCATCCCAAGTACCTCACGCCCAAGAATGCCCTCATCGTGCAAGGCATCTGGACCTGTTTGCTGTGTCTCTCGGGGACTTATGGGCAGCTTCTGGACTACATCATCTTTGCTGTGCTGCTCTTCTATATACTGACCATTGGCGGACTATTCGTGCTGCGGCGAACCCAGCCCCAGGCGGAACGCCCTTATCGAGCCTTCGGCTTTCCTATACTCCCGGCCGTTTACGTTGTGATGGCCTTATTCATCGAGATCGTGCTCTTGCGCTACAAGCCGCAATACACCTGGCCAGGGCTGGTCATCGTGTTGCTCGGAGTTCCGGTGTTTCTGATCTGGTCGCGGCGGACGGGAACGATGAGCAAAGCCTGAGCGGCGGCATCAAAAATGGAGGTCCCTTGGTTTCCGGGATCTCGGGAGGAATCGAGTTTGCCGTGTATAATCGCCGGGCTTTGAAGGGGCCATCGGAACGGGGTTCAGGGTCGTCGGCTGCAGGGATCAAAAAATCAATCACGAACGGAGAGAACATCGTGGCAAGTCCATTGTTTCGCACCAAATCTATCGACCGTCTGAGAGCACAGAGCGCGGATACGCCTCTCAAGCGGACGCTCGGCGCCTGGTCTCTCGTCGCGCTTGGGATCGGGGCCATCATCGGCGCCGGCCTGTTCGTGCGCACTGCCGACGCTATCGCCCAGCGGTCCGGCCCCTCCGTGACGCTAGCTTTTATCCTGGCCGGAGTCGGCTGCGCCTTCGCTGGGCTGTGCTACGCCGAGTTTGCTTCGATGATCCCCATTGCCGGCAGCGCCTATACCTATTCCTACACGACCATGGGCGAACTGGTTGCCTGGATCATTGGCTGGGACCTGGTGCTGGAGTACGCCGTTGGCGCCGCTACGGTAGCGATCTCATGGAGCCAGTACTTCAACAAGGTTCTCGACTACATACCCGGCGGCCTCCATGTTCCTTACCGATGGAGTCACTCGCCATTTGAGACACAAATGGTCACCGGCACGCACGGGATCATCAACATTCCGGCTATCGGTATTCTACTGATACTCTCGCTGCTGCTGATTCGCGGCACCAAGGAGTCGGCCTTCGTCAACAGCCTGATCGTGATCACCAAGGTCACGATTGTCGTCATGGTCATCGTAATCGGGTGGGGCTTCATGAATCCTGCCAACCACACGCCTTACATTCCCTCAGCTACTACCTATATGACCACCGCAGGCGTCACCCACGCTTACGGCGGCCTCATGGGGATCCTGGGAGCAGCCGGCGTGGTGTTCTTTGCTTACATTGGATTCGATGCGGTGTCCACCACGGCGCAGGAGGCTAAGAACCCGAAGCGAGACATGCCCATCGGCATTCTCGGCTCGCTGGTGATCTGTACCATTCTGTACGTCGCCTTCTCCCACGTCCTGAGCGGCGTGGCCACGGTTCAGGACTTCCGGACAGCGGGCAAGGAAGCCTCGGTGGCTTTTGCCATCTCCAACTACATGACCGGTTACGCCTGGATGGCGAAGTTAGTCACGGTGGCGATTCTTGCCGGCTTCTCTTCGGTCATCCTGGTCATGTTGCTGGGCCAGTCGCGCGTATTCTACTCGATGAGCGAAGACGGCCTGGTCCCGAAGGTGTTTTCCGACGTTCATCCCAAGTTCAAGACACCGTGGAAATCCAACATGCTGTTTTTTGGTTTCACCGGCATCATCGCCGCTATCGTTCCGGTCGACATCGTGGGTGAAATGACCAGTATCGGTACCCTGTTCGCATTCATCCTGGTGTGCGCCGGTGTGTGGATCCTGCGCGTCCGCCGGCCCGACCTGCAGCGTGCCTTCAAGGCCCCAGTGCTGCCGTTTACAGCCATCATGGGCATTTTGGTTTGCGGCGCCATGATCTACGGTCTCGGCTGGACCAACTGGGCGCGGCTTGGAGTTTGGCTGGTGATCGGCTTGTTGATTTATTTTGGATATAGCAGGAGGCACAGCCGGCTGCAGCAAGAGCAGGCTGTGTCGACGGTGACCACTGCCAGATAGCTGTGTCGTTTCTTGAAGCCCTCCGCGAAGGCGGAGGGCGTGCTTTATCAATACGGAAGAAACAAATCGGTGACCAACGCAATTCCGGAATTGCTCTGTTTCGCTGCGGTGGAAGAGCGGCCCTTTCCGGGCGGTGTTCAGGTTGTTCTTATGGGCTTAGAGACCGCGTGAGACCTTTCTCTTGATAAGAACGTGCGTGGCATCTTCTCCAGGTATTTCTACCGAATCTCATAAAGATAGGCATCATCGATGTACGTGCCGCCTATCTGAGTGTTGCCAAGCCGCGCCCCTTCGACCGATGCAGTTTGACCAAATACTGAACGCAGCGCCTGATAGAAAGGGTGCTTGGGGCTGATAAGCTCAACTCTCCAAAGCTGAGTTGAGTCTGCCGGAGTGCGCTTCGTGATCTCTGCCAATTCTGCGTAAGCATTTCTAGGGCCTACTGCATCGACCCTGGGCGTTGCAATCAACAGATGCCATTCACCAGATTGCAACTGAAATAGCCAAAGGACACCGTCAGCCGGAAATGTTCCGTTTGCGCGCAGTGATTGCCACAGTGTCTTGCCAAACTCGATGTCCGGTTCAGTCAAAGCTTCAACGTATGCCATCACCATCTCCGCCGTACCCACTCCACGACTCCGGAACCAGCTTCGGTTACCGCTTCGTGTAATGCTTTGGCCGCCAATTCCTCAACAACGTCGTAACGCTTGCTGTCATCCCAATCTTTGACTGTACTCCAATTGACAGCGAGTTTCGCGTCCGTCTTCATGTCAGCTTGCAACTGCGCCCAGAGTGCTCCGTTCAATCGGAAAAGCTTCTCGAGATTGTGAACGTACATTTGACTCACGAATTCCTTATCAGGGAAATCGTGCTCCTTCACAGCACTGGCCAAACAAGATTTCAATGCACACTCAACTGCAAGTCCCGTCAGGTAATAGGCGCCCGTCCAAAGTTTCTTTTCCAAAAGAACCCGTGCTTCTTCGATCCTTGCGTCACAGAGGAGCCGCAGCTTGTCTCGATTCAGCCGAGCTATGGGCACCGATT
>Ga0209648_10000185_pt1 | contig 45705 bp, 42 predicted proteins | sample GraSoi2013_115cm_FD_185830 | JGI IMG/M metagenome (GOLD analysis project Ga0209648, IMG submission 185830) | Grasslands soil microbial communities from the Angelo Coastal Reserve, California, USA - Sample 9_17_2013_115cm (SPAdes) (version 2) | ecosystem: Environmental > Terrestrial > Soil >... | reverse complement strand
CCTAACCGCCAGCTATCTTCCAGAAGGCCGCCGCATCAACGACGAGGTCCTGGAACTCGACCGGCCCTTGCGTGTGTTCTATGACCTGGATACGCCGATCACTCTTCGCAACCTCGAAGCGGCCGGGGTGGACTACCTGCGGCGCGATCAGCTTCCCGAGTTTGACCTGGTGCTCTCCTTCACGGGCGGGAAAATCCTGAGCGAACTAGAGAGCAAGTATGGAGCACGCCTGGCCCGCCCACTCTACGGGTGCGTGGACCCGGACGATTACTCACGTGTTGCCGTGGCGCCTGAATTCGCTTGCGACCTGAGCTATATGGCCACCTACGCCGCCGACCGCGAGCGGCGCGTTGAGGAGCTATTTCTGGAACCAGCACGGCGCAATCCAGAAAAAACATTCGTGCTCGCCGGCTCTCTGTATCCCTGGGAACGACAATGGCCGGCGAACGTACGCCGCATCGAGCATGTAGCCCCGGAAGCCCATCCACGTCTTTACTCTTCGTCACGCATTACGCTCAACATCACCCGCGAAGAAATGGCTCACAACGGCTGGTGCCCATCCAGCAGGTTTTTTGAAGCTGCGGCTTGCGCTACCCCGGTGATCAGCGATTGGTGGGAAGGCTTGGACTGGTTCTTTGACGTGGTGCGCGACATCCGCGTGGTAACCCGGGCGGAGCACGTCGAAAATGCTCTCAACATGGCCGACGACGAACTTCGCGATCTGGGCGCCCACGCCCGTGAGCGTACGCTCGACGATCACACCGGCCAGGTCCGCGCCCGCCAGTTACTCGAATACCTGGGAGAAGCTCGCGCCACGGCTGCCTCCGAGAAGAGTGAGGCAGCACGATGATCGGCATCATTCCCGCCGCCGGCGCCGGACAACGCATACAACCGCTGGGCTGTTCCAAGGAACTTCTGCCGGTTGGATCGCGTGTAATCGATGGCGTGGAACGACCCAAAGCGGTTTCGGAATACTTGGTGGAGCGAATGGTCGCCGCGGGTGCTGACGAGATCTGCATGGTCATCTCCGCTGAAAAGACCGACATCATGAAGTACTACGCCGGGCACGAGTATGGTGCGGAGATCTTCTATATGGTGCAGCCCCGGCCGCTAGGCTTATGCGATGCCCTCTTTCGCACAACCCTCTTCGCCCGGCGGCACGAACGCGTCTTGATCGGCTTGCCCGATACTATCTGGTTTCCCGAAGACGCTTTTCTCGTTGCTCTCGACTTCCGAGAGGCAGACGTCAATCTTGTGCTGTTTCCCAGCAACAAACCTTCCGCCTTCGACGCCGTCGTGTGCGATGAGCGTGGATTCATCGAGGAGGTCCAAGTAAAAAGGAGATCTCCAACCTCACGCTGGATTTGGGGAGCCATCACCACCGAGGGAGCGTGCTTCCATCGTCTCGAACAGCTGTGGCAGGAGCGTGGTCGCGGCGATGAATATTTTGGCGACTTGCTGAACGCCTTTGTGGCTGCCGGCAACCCGGCTCGCGGTTGGAGGTGCGGCTCCACGTACATTGATATTGGAACTCTGGAAGGCTATCGTGCAGCCCAGGAATACCTGCGCTCGCACCAGCCCGTCCGACCTTTGCGCGCAGCTTGAGCCGGTTTGCAGGCGTGAGCGAGGCGCAGCCGAGCGGGAGCCTGCAGGCGAAATCCTGATCCCGCAGAGCGGGAGAAGGATCCCACTTGAAATTGGATAATTGGATAGTGATCAGCTGCTCGCCCGCAGACATTCGCGAATCTCTCGTGTAATCTTGGCGCAGTCCCGCCCCGCCTTATCGATCAGATCCGTCCACTTCTTGGCATCATCGTCGAGTTTAATCTGCGAGAGCAGATAGGACGCTTGCAGGATTGTCTCAATCGAATTGGAAAGATCGTGCGCTAAAGTCCTCAGTTTGCCGCTGACTTCCGGAGGCATCTTTGCGGAACTCTCCGCCTTCTCGCGCGCACTCATCTTGTTTCCCCCTGTCGCTGGCTTGGACAAACCTTGCGGCAACTCTTTATATACGGCCTCAGGTTTAGACGCAAACCACTCCTGGTTAGTTTTCCTCTCGCCATCTCGCCCAGTCTGATGCTAATTCCCTAATCCCCGGTGCTCTAATTCTGTAACACCACATAAGGCAAAAACCTGCGCTTAAGCGAGGGCTTTGTTCGATAGAGACTGCCCCTCTCGCTGGCTAGAATCCTCACCTGATCGATTTGAACTAACCAAAAAGCAAATAGGCTTACAGATTTGATCCCCCTGGCGGGGTGATGTCGAGCCCGGGGGACCATGCGCAGACTCGCAGTTCAGCTTCTTCTGTTCGTTTCATTAGCGTCTTGGGTGGCTTCAGCCACCTCATTCCAGGCAACCACAACTCTTGTTCAGGAGACCGCCAACAATACCAGCGCGGCCGCCAGCTTCACTACTCAGACCAACGGCAACATCGCGCCCGGGAACATCAGCAACGTGCCCGTGCGAAGCCTGCTGTACGCCGGTTCGGACACCAAAGTCTACGCGCAGTTCCTGCCCTGGTTCGGATTTGGCGACCACATGAACGTGGGCTATATATCCACGGATATTAAACAGGTCCAAGCACAGGTCGACGACATGGCAAGACGAGGAATTGACGGCGCCATCATCGACTGGTACGGCACCGGAGCCAGCAACTCACATTTTGTCTCCTACGATCAGGCTTCGCAGGAGCTGATGCACCAGGCCGAGCAGCACTCTGGCTTCACCTTCGCCATCCAGCATGACGCGGTTGCGCTGAAAAACTGCGGGTGCGACGTTACGCAAACGCTGATCTCCGATTTGAACTACGCCGTCCGCACTTATCTGGGCTCGCCCGCTTATCTGCACTACAACGGCCGGCCCGTATTCTTCTTCTTTGGGCACGAAGCTTATCCGATCGATTGGAACCTGGTGCGTTCTTCGGTCGGCGGCAATCCCCTGTTTATCTTCCGCAATTCGGTTGGCTTTACGGCGGCGCAAAGCAATGGCGCATACTCCTGGGTTGAGCCGACCACGACGGGATTCACCTATCTCGACAACTACTACGCCACAGCGCTTACGTTCCCTTCGGCCTATTCCATCGGCTCGGCTTACAAAGGATTCAACGATTCGCTGGCAGCGTGGGGCACGCACCGTCTGATCACGCAACAGTGCGGGCAGACCTTCCTGCAGAGTATGGCCGAAGCCGGCAAGTATTATTCCGCCTCGAAGCAGATGCTCGGCATCCAGATGGTGACCTGGAACGATTACGAAGAAGGCTCGGAACTCGAAACCGGTATCGAAAACTGCGTGGCCGTGAACGCTTCAGCTTCGGGATCGACCGTGTCCTGGAGCATCAGCGGGCAGATGAACACGATCGACCATTTCTCGGTGTTCGCCTCCCAGGACAGACAACACCTGATGTGGCTGGCGGACGAAGGCACCAACGTTTCGTCGGTTGACTTGGCTCGGTTCGGTCTGCCCGCAGGTAGCTACACGGCGTACGTAAAGGCTGTGGCCAAGCCGATGATGACCAATAAGATGTCGCCCGCAGTTTCGCTGGCAATCGCTGGGACGACGCCGCCAACGAGTGCTGACTTCACGGTGAGTGCGCCCTCGGGCGCCACAGCTACAGTCAAGGCTGGCCAGATGGCGACTTTCGCGTTGCAGCTGGCAGCGTTGGGGACGCCATTCTCAGTGAGTATCAGCTGCGCTGGAGCCCCGGCCAATGCTTCTTGCAACGGACCAGCCTCGCCGGTAACTGTGAATCCGGGCACGCCGGATACAGTCAACATCTCTGTGTCCACGGTAGCCCACGGCGCAACATTTCCTCATCCGCCGGCGATGTGGTTCCTTATGCTGCTAGTGCCGGTCGCCTTGCTGATGCAAAACCTGCTGATCAGCCCAGGCCGAGGTTGGAGAATTCTAAGACCCGTCCTCGCGACGCCCCTGGTCTTGGCGGCGGCCTTGGCAGTGGGATGCGGAGGAAAATCCTCGGCCAGCAACGCTCCTGCGCCAACGCCTACCCCGACACCGACAGCCAGCGGCACGCCAGCCGGAACCTACACGTTGACGGTTACCGCAATCTCTGGGAGCATTACGCACACTGAGCCGCTGACTCTGATCGTGCAATAACCGGAGCGGGTGACCGTCAGATCGGGTGATCGGGTGATCGAGAAAACGAGAATGCTTTTCTCGACGGAAGCAGTCCTTCGTGACGGGGTCAGCAGCAAACGATTCTCTGTGGACTGCACATATTTTCTCGGCGTTTTCCGATCACCCGATGACCCGATCACCCGATCACCAGATCTGACGGTCACCCGATCACCCGATCACCAGATCTGACGGTCACCCGATCACCCGATCTTTTCCTACGTGACCCACAGAGTTAAGCACTTTTGATGAAGGAAATAGGTGCCCGCCTAATGTAAGCAGAGTAGCTTCGCCCGTAACCTCCAACTTTTGCTTGGAGGTTCGATGCGATTCATTCTCAAGATTAGAGCGACGCTCTTGACTCTGGCCGTTATGGCTGCCTTGATGGGGCTGGTTGCGGGATGCGGCGGCGCCAGTGCCTCCTCGCCGAAGCCGGCGGCCACACCGGCTCCGGTCGCTTCCCCGACACCTGCACCGACGCCCGTGCCGGCGCCTTCACCTGCCCCGTCGCCGGTTCCCTCGCCATCACCCACGCCCGCTCCTTCGCCGTCGCCCACGCCGACATCGGTCGTCCCGCATTCGAGTCATGTGGTGCTGGTGATCGAAGAGAACCATACCTTCGCACAAGTGCTGAGCTCCATGCCCTGGCTGACTTCGATGGGCAGCAAATACGCTTTCGCCCTAGATTACAAGGCCGATGAACCAGGCTCGATGCTCGACTATCTGTGGTTGTCATCGGGAAGCGGTGAACATGCGTTCGGATGCCAGGGCTGGGGATGCCCCCAGCCTATCACCGATGACAACATCTTCCGCGAACTGAGCCATGTCGGCGTGTCCTGGAAGGTGTACGCGGAGGGATTGCCCTCTACCGGATGGATGGGCGGAGACACCGGGGCCTATGTTGTTCGTCATAATCCCGCCAAGTGGTATTCCGACGTCATCAACAGCCCGGCGCTGCAACAGAACATGGTCCCCTTCACGCAATTTGCCAAGGACCTTGGCGCGAATCAGCTTCCCGCGTACTCCATCATCATTCCCGACGTCACTCATGACGCGCACGACGGCACGTTGCCCCAAGCTGACAGCTGGCTGCAAACCAACGTCGCGCCGCTCCTGAACCAGGCATACTTCCAGCCCGGCGGCGACGGATTGATGATTGTTACCTTCGATGAATGTGACGCTGCAATCGGCGCGTGCAACCAGCAGATTTACACCGCGGTCATCGGTCCCAAAGTGAAGCCGGGTTTCCAGTCGGCTCTACCCTACCGGCACGAAAACGCTCTACGCACGATCCTCGATGCCTTGGGCGTACATGTCTATCCGGGGGCGTCCGCGACGGCGGGAGATATGTCGGATTTCTTCCAGTAGACAAGATTTGCTCAGCTGCACGAATTTGCCCGCGTCGGCTCGATGAAGAGACTCATCTTGTTCGAAAATGGCGCGGGCTTTTCTTTTCTTGCTCAGCGAAGACCACCATACAACGCCATCAGCACGATGATTGTCAAAGAAGGTGTGTGTTCCATGTTTTATTGCGGTTCCACGGATCGTATACAAACCGCAAGGCAGCAGCAAAAGAAGTGTCATCCTGATCCCGCAGAGCGGGAGAAGGATCTGCTCCCGCTGGACTTTAGGCGGAGCCGATTTCTCGCCTGCGGCTTCGAAATGACACGGTGGTCGATTGTGCGGAATACACCAACTCTGAAACAGTTCTACGATTCCCAGACGAACGCGTCGAAACGCCGGCGCACGTCAAAGCCGAGCCGCCGGTACAGATCCACAGCTTTCACGTTGGCTTCGGTTACCGTGAGGCTGAGAGCCGAGAAGTGGCGGCGGCGCAGCTCCTGCATGCAAAGCGCCATCAACGATTCGCCGATGCGCCGGCCCCGGAGTTCGGGGAGTACGCAAACCTGGGTAACGTGGCCAACATCGTCACGGACGCGCGAGCATAGCAGCAGTCCGGCCACGGATCGCGTTCCTCGATGCACAGCCACGAACGAGGCGCCCGGATCAAAAACCCCGCAGCCGGGAAAACGAACAATGTTGTTCAGGAAGCGCAGCGAGCCGTTGAGACTGCGGTACTGGTCGTTGATTTCGGAATCGATGTGCCCGCGATAGGAAGTTGTGATCACACCGGCCACGGCTTGAAAGTCCTGTTCCGCCCAGCGGCGGAATTCAAAGCCTGCCAAGGGCCTAACCCGCGGCTCCGGCAGACTGGTTTCTGCGAGCGGTAGCATCATGAACAGGCGCGTGAATTGCTTGAAGCCTTCGCGAAGAAAGGGCCGATTGATGACACCGGAATCATGCAGAAGCAGTTGAGCTTCAATGCGCTGAACACCGGGCGAGCGCTGCAAGGTATCGATCACGTGAGTTGCCAGGCGATGCTCTATGTTCTCGCCGGCGATGGGGATGGAGCCATCGGCGTAAAGATCGCCGATCACGCCCTTGCTGCCTTCGTAGACAAAAAATGCGTAGCCACCGATTCGCTCGTTATACACAGCCGCGTAACCGGGAAGAATCTTCGAATCGATGTAGCGGAGGATCATATCCGCCGACGCACGATAGTCCCAGGACATCATCCGGGCCCACATCTGACTCTCGCGCTCCAGCAGCGGCCGCAGATGATGCGAGTTGAAGTGCCGAAGGTCCAAGATTTCAGCGCCGAAAGATTGCGGCGGGCGTGGGGGCTCGATTGGAGTATGAAGGCCCATGAGGGTTCTTGCACCGTCTCTACCATTACTGTAAGACGACAGCGAGGTAAGAGTCTAGCTTTCACTCAGCCTTTCGGCAAAGCCGTTATCCACCTTAGGGAACCAAGGCAGTAGACACCTTTGGTATGGAGCCCACGCGCTGCGGCGGCGAATCCCCGAAGTTTATCGGAAATCTCTAGAGATCTTTAACGTTCCGAAACGACACAGCGCCCCACTTGGTGATTGACTTCGAAAAAGGTGAGGAACGTTCAGGCGGGTCCGAACCGTCGGAAAGGCCCTTTATTTAGCGCTAGATACCAAGAAAAACTCCAGATGCTGGATGGGAAACGAGCCCACGGCCTGGATCCTTCTCTGCCCCACTGCGGCTTGCACGGCGTCGCCATTTCCCGCCTTGGTCACCACTACATGCTCTTCCGCGGGAATACCGTGAGGCAAGTCGCGAGGTCCTTCACCCTCGTAATAGGCGATTGGCCGGTTGCGATAGAAATTCAGACCATAAGCCAGGTCTCGCTTCACGTTAAACACGGCGACGGGCGTGCTGTCTTTGACTCCCAGGTTGCGCAATTGCAAATCGACGGGACGCGCGGACTGCGTGAGATCCAATATCAGGCCACTGACCGGATGCGAGGCCTCGAGTGAAGGGACGTTGCTCGGCCGAATAGCGGCGACCCGGAGCAGGAACGCCAATGCTAACGCGACCGGGACCAGGGTGACAAAGTACAACGTCCGCAGACCAGCACGCCGCACCGCCAACAACACCATCACAGCGATTACGCCCGCGGAAATGACGACGATAGTCTTGGACGCTTGGGGCAAGGGTTCCCTCAGCAATCGCCAAGGCGTCAGCAAGGCGCCGCAAAGAACCAAGGCGCACAACAGCGAATGCAGCATCAGTTGCAACCGCGGAACTGCTTGCCGGCGATAGAGGTAATCGGCCGTGAGCAAGGCGGTCGGCGGAATTGTCGGCAGGATGTAGCCCGGCAACTTGGACCGCGAGATGCTGAAGAACAAAATAGGAATTAATATCCAGAGCAGAACGAACAACCGCAGCCGATCTTCGCTGGTTTCAGGGTCATTCGTTCCTGCGGTCGGCCATGGTTCATCGCCACGGGCCTCCTTTGCTTCCGTTCTTAGCGCGTCGACCAGCGCCACGCCAGCGAAGACCGTCCACGGCAACGTGCTCAGCAGGAAGACGGGAATGTAGTACCAGAAGGGCTGGGCATGCTGATACAGGTTGGTGCCGAAACGCTCGATGTTGTGTTGAACGAAGAAGACGCGGAAGAACTCGGGTACACGCATCTCAATTGCTATGTACCAGGGGAGTGTGATCGCGAAAAACAGACAAAAGCCGGGCCACCACAAACTGCTCAGCAGGATCTTGATATCGCGCCGTAGCGCGGCATAACCCCCGACGATCAGCAAGGCCAGCCCCGGCGCCACTGGCCCCTTAGCAAGAGTGGCAAGGCCGAGAAAGACAAAGAAGCACGCCAGCCACAATTTTTTTCCGGTCTGATGCCACGTCCACCACGCCAGCATAGCCAGCGAGAAATGGACGGCGAGCGGCATATCCGCCGATGCACCGCGCGCGAAGCCGATCATTGCCGCAGACGACGCGGTGATCAGTGCAACGCTTGCCTCGCTTCCAGGACGGAAACGCCACATGAAGAAAAATACCGCCAACACCAGAACCACCGCGTGCGCGGCAGCAGGAACCCGCGCGGCCCAATCGTAGACGCCGAAGATGCGGTAGCTGTTGATTACCTTCCAGTAGAGAAGGACCGGCTTCTCCAGCCATGGCGCATTGTTCAGCGTGGGAACAATCCAATCATGGCGCTGGAGCATCTCGCGGGCGATCTGAGCGTAGCGAGGCTCGTCTGCACCCACCAAGCCGAAAGCGCCGAGTCCAAAGAAGAAGAGGAAGGCGCACACGCAGAGAATCACCGCAATCTGCAGGACCAGCAACCGCGTGCGATCGCTCATGCCGCCGGCTTCGGTCGGAGGCACCGGGCTAGGGCATACAGGCTGATCGCGGCCCAAGAAAATTCAAGAATCACAAACCCCAACTGGAACGGCCGCAGGGCAATCACGCCCAGGATCACCGAGCCAACGGCATTGACCAGGTTGTAGGAGGCGCGGCGCGCGCTCATCCATCCGAACTGCTCGCCGGCATAGCCAATCAGGATCAGCAGTGCTCCGGCGAAAGAAGAGACTTGAATGAAGGTTGATATCTGTTGCATGGTCTTAACTCGTTTGCGCTAGTTTACTGTGCAACTCTCCCAGGACCTTTTCTTCGGCAGCTCGAAGTCCTCCGGGCACCGAGAATCCACTGGCGCACTCATGCCCGCCGCCCCCAAACTTTTCCGCGATACCGGCAACGTTGACCGCGCCTTTGCTGCGCATGCTGATGCGAACTCTTTGATCGTTGGTCTCCCGGAAGAAGACCGCGACTTCAACGCCGGCGATCCCCAGGGCGTAGTTGACCAAGCCTTCGCAGTCTTCTTCGAGGGCTCCGCAACGATGCATATCCTGCCGCGTCACCGACATCCAGGCAACAATGCCCTCGCGGTGTAGATTGGAGAGCGCCGCGCCCAGCAACCTCATCTTGGAGGTCGGGCTGGAGAAATAAACGTTCTGGGCAATCCGCGCCGGATCGGCGCCGTGTTCCACCAGGAGTTTTGCGAGCTCAAACGTGCGGGCGCTGGTGGGCGAGTAGCAAAACGCGCCGGTATCGGTGAGGACCGCGGTGTAAAGGCAGGTGGCGATCTCCGGAGTGATTTTCACGCCGGCAGCCAGAGCCAGGCGAAAGACCATTTCCGCAACAGCGCACGCGCTGGGATCGATCCAGTTCACGTCGGCGAAAGGTTTGGAAGTCTGATGGTGATCGATGTTGATCAGAAAATGCTCTTCTAGCCCCTGCAAGCGGGTGCGCAGCACGCTGTCGCATTCCAAGATGATAGCGGCGTCATAGCTTCCGTTTACGCGCGAGGTGTGAACAATGGTTTCGGCGTGGGGCAGGGGGCGATAGATGACAGGAACGCTATCTCCAAAAACTATCTCAGCGCTCTTGCCCATCTTGCGCAGGATCAACGCCAGCGCCAGCGTGGAGCCGATAGCATCGCCGTCGGGACGCGTGTGCGAGGTCACCAAAAAATGCCTGCGTTCCGTGATGTGGTGCAAGACCTGTCCGAGCTTATCCATAGTTCGTTATTTCTTTAGTTCGTTATTTCTTTCGTCTCTTGATCCTGCCCAGAATCTCGTCAATCCTGGCGCCGTACTCCGCCGAGCGGTCCAGAACAAAGTTTAGGTCGGGCACGTGGCGCTTACCCAGACGTTCCAGCACCTCACGCCGGATGTAACCCTTCGCGGCGTTGACCGCTTCGATCGTGGCCTCGCACTCGCGCTCATCGCCTTCCACATCCAGGTAAACACGCGCGCTCTTGCCGTCCGGCGAGAGCGCGATCTCGGTGACGGTGCACAGAGCAATGCGCGGGTCGCCTAACTCGCCCTCAATGATGGCCCCAATCTCCTCCTTGAGCGCCTCCCCTACCCGCTCCCGATGATGCTGTTTACCACGCTGCTCCGGCATTTTCGTAATAAAGGAAAACCCTTGAGAATATCACACGTGGGAGATCGGGTCTCTCTGAAAATCCCGAAGCCTAGCGAGGGATCTCTATGACAACCAATCGAGTTGGGTTGAACTGAAGCTCGCTATTGGCGATAGGGATCTCTCGCTACGCTCGAGATTTCAGAAAAAGCCCGATCACCCGATCATCGATGACTGTTTATCCCTCAAGATAGTCGAGAAAAGAGTCCACCACCTCGGCCCCGGCGTTGTTGGCCAGCTTGGTGGCTTCGCGCTCTACATTGCGCATCAGGCCCTCGAGGTAGTCGCGGGAATCGGAGATGCTCACCACGCCGATGGTGGCGCGTTGCCAAAGATCAGTGCCGTCGATCTCGGCCACCGCAACATTGAACGAGTTGCGCAGCCTGTCCTTGACGCTACGCATAACCTGCCGCTTGTCTTTGAGCGAATGAGATCCCTCGATTCGCAGTTCCAGCGTGAGATAGGCGATAGGCATGTCGATGAGCGCAAGCTCCCTCGATGAGCTTAGCGCAGAGAAAAAAACCTTACCACTGATCTTGCTGATGAACGTTTCTGAAATCCCGACCCTGAGCTTGTCGAAGGGGAGGGATCCCTATCGTGACGATGAGATGCCCCCGATGCTATCGAGACTAGAGTAATAGGTTGCCCAGGCGCTCGCAGGCCGAAGCTTTGTTTAAGTGAGCGGAGTGTTCGCGGGTGAGATCATTAAGACCATTAGGGATCCCTCTCCCGCTCTGCGGGATCGAGATTTAGAAAGAAACGAAAAGGCCGCCCGGCAATCAGGCGGCCTTTCTTTTCAAGGGAGAATAGTTCCAACGGTGATTCGAAAAGCCATCAGAACTTTCTGGCAAAAATCTTATGAGGGGCAGAAAGGCAGTGTCAAGGGATTTTTAAATAATAAACGCTTTTGTTTTCAACAACTTAACTTATTCGTCAACAGTAAATGCCAAACTGACAAAAATCGGCACTTGACGCATAGAACTATGCTTAACTTACGTATTATCAATCGGTTACGCAGTTACTTCAAATTCAAACGAATAATTTCAGCCGCGTCATGACGGCCGAAAACCCGGTTCGGGAAGAACTTCCGGGCAATCAGCCTCAATCCACCAAACGCGAGGCTCAGCACCAGCGCTACTCCGAGAACAACAACAACCAGCAGGATCAGCGCTACGACAAAAGCTCCGCGATCCTCTTTCGGATTGGGCCTGGTCGGTTGGAGCGGCGTGACATCGGCATCGTAATTCACCATGCCCAGCAGCGATTGCGCATCTGATTCGGAAATGCTGCCGTTGATCGCGATGAGCAGCGGGCCAGAGCGTTTATAGAAAAAAGGCCCGCCCGGCAAAGAAGCCGCCTGGATCGCGCGCATGCGATCTCCGGCGATCTGCGGCGTCGGATACTCGATCAGAGTCATGCTGCCTTCCCCGATCGAGCTGTGATATTTGCCGAATTCAACTTCGGCGCCCTTAGTGAAATCGACCAGACTGGCAGGGATGGGAACTCCCAGGCGCTCGAGAGCGACCGGACCTACAATGTACCGTTCGCTATTAGGGCGTAACGAGTGCTTGGGAAGACGTCCTTGGCAGGGAGGGCAGGCCGCCACTTGACCTTGGGCAAGCGGCAAAGCTTCGGCCAGAGCGCGCAGATCAGCCGCGGACATGGCCGTGACTTGCTGCAGAGTCACGTCGACCAGAATGTTGCCGCGGTGGAACAAGATGCGCGAGTTGTTGGAAGTCGCTCCATCGCCGATTTGTTCCGTCTGCATCTGCGGTTGACGATAGAAGGTAAAGGCGCCAAATGCACCGCTGGCGTCGGCAAAGCGTGCAGCTTTGACTTGCATCATGCGACCGCCGCGAGAGTAGGTCGCGCTTTGAAAGTCGGTGAAGCCGTACTCTTTTAGCACGGCGAAATCGGCGGCATCGGCTGCTGCCGGATCGGAACTCGTCTTGACGCTCGCCGGACTTAGCTTCCATCCGTTAAAGGAGGAAGGCAAAATGCTCGGTCCTTTAGCCCACGCCAGTGAGCTCAACAAGAGTGCGATGGTGACGATCCAATAACGCATTGCCTGACTCTGATCCAGTCCTCCGCTTCTTCTTAGACACCGCGGGACGCTCTCACGATTGTAATTGCTCTCCTGGGTCGTAACAAAACCGTGCGAACTCCAGTCAGACAGACGGATGTGCAACAATCTGTCCCTGTGGCAAGTCTCATCACACATGCCTTGGTCGGCACAGCTCTGGGGCAAGCATCATCCCCTGATCTGCGGAAGCGACCGAGTTTCTGGTTGGGGGCAGTCTTCTGCTCGATCTTGGCGGATTTTGACGTGATCGGCTTTCGCTTTGGTGTCCGCTATGGAGACCTGTGGGGACATCGCGGCATGACTCACTCTCTCCTTTTTGCTGCGATCGCCAGCGTAGGATTTGCCTTGCTTCTGGGTGAGGACCGCAGGCAGCGCTGGACGCTTGCCGGCCTCCTCTTCCTGATTACAGCGTCGCATGGCGTACTCGACGCTCTGACGAACGGTGGCCTCGGGGTTGCCTTCTTTACACCATTCGATCGGCACCGCTATTTCTTCCCCTGGCGGCCGATTCCAGTCTCTCCGCTCGGCATAGGGGCGTTCTTCTCTTCCCGAGCGTTGCAGGTCCTGCAAAGCGAGGTCTGGGTGTGGGGACCGGCGCTTGTTGTGGTGCTGTTTGTCCCGTGGTTACGGGCGCGGAGGTCTCATAGGCTCAAAGCTCAGGTCGACTCAAAAATCGGTTAAACTAGAGCACAATGGCTCAGATACTACGCAGGAAGAGCGTCACAGCAAAGATCGGCAATGTTCGCGTCGGCGGCGATGCCCCGGTCGTCGTCCAGTCCATGACTAACACCGATACTGCGGATGTGCCGGGGACCGTAGAGCAGGTCGCCCAATTGGCTCGCGCGGGGTCGGAACTGGTGCGGGTTACGGTCAATAATGACGCGGCGGCCAAGGCTCTTCCTGCCATCGTGGAAGGACTGGAAAAGCAGAACGTCCATGTGCCGATCATCGGCGATTTTCACTACAACGGGCACCTGCTGCTCACCAAGTATCCCGAATGCGCGAGGGCCCTGGCGAAATACCGCATCAATCCCGGCAACGTCAGCGTAGGCCGCAAGGACGACAACAACTTTCGCGCCATGATCGAGGTTGCAGTCAAGAACCAGAAGCCCGTTCGCATCGGCGTAAACTGGGGATCGCTGGACCAGCAACTGCTCACCCGCATGATGGATGAAAACTCGCGCTCATCTGACCCGAAAGATGCGCGCGACGTAACCATGGAAGCCATGGTGGTCAGTGCCCTGCGTTCTGCGGAGATCGCCGAAGACGCCGGCCTGCCCCATGATCACATCCTTCTCAGCGCCAAAGTGAGCGGCGTACAGGACCTGATCGATGTCTACCGCAACCTGGCAGCTCGCTGCGATTACCCGCTGCATCTTGGCTTGACCGAAGCCGGCATGGGCGCCAAGGGTATTGTCGGCAGTACGGCCGGGCTAGCGGTGTTGCTTCAAGAAGGTATCGGCGATACCATCCGCGTCTCGCTCACGCCGGCACCGAACGGCAATCGCGCTGAAGAAGTCATCGTCGCACAACAGATCCTGCAGTCGCTGGGCATCCGCAGCTTCACGCCGCAGGTCACGGCCTGCCCTGGATGCGGCCGCACCACCAGCTCCTTCTTTCAAGAGATGGCGGAGCAGATTCAGTCTTACCTCCGCACCAACATGCCGGTGTGGAAGGAAAAATATCCAGGTGTGGAAGAACTCAAGCTGGCAGTGATGGGATGCGTGGTCAACGGCCCTGGCGAATCCAAGCACGCCAACATCGGCATTTCACTCCCCGGCACTTTCGAGGAACCCAAGGCGCCGGTCTTTGTCGACGGCCGGCTGATGACCACGTTGAAAGGCGACCGGATCGTCGCCGAGTTTATTGAAATCCTGAATGAGTACGTTGATGCTCGCTACGGAGCGGGAAAAAACGCGGAAGGCGTAGCTGCCCGGGCCTGAGGGAAGCAAGCCTTTATCCGTTAGCACTAAGCCGGGTCGCTGCGCGGAAGCAGCACCCACTCAGGGCTAGTGGCAAGGTGCTACTGGCTGCAAGCCTACGCCGCCAGCACTCCGTAACTAATCGCCAGCCAAACTCCAAAAAACACCGCCAGCAACGCCAACCGTACACTGAATTTGTCGATCACGTCATTCCATTTCGCGTCCATTGCAATCTCCTATCTTGACTTCTTACTTACTTTGACGGCTTAAGTACTCTCTGGTTAACAATACGTAGCCGACAAAATTTGGTTCCCTAGAGGCAAAGAATTCTTTTGGATTTGTTAAGAGAATTTTTTGTTGCTCCGCGTGCTATCTGTTGGATGTTTCGAGCGTCTATCTGGTATTCATTCTTTTCTCTCACACCCTGATGGGAGCGAAGAAGGTATGGAAGGAAGAGATCGATTGGGCATGTACTTGAACTCAAGATCGGCCTCCCGAGTACCTGCTGCAAGGGATTTTTAACCGCCTGCTTTCTTGGCTCCCCCAGGGTGCAATGTTTTGCGCGACCAAAGCGCACCCCTATACGTGGTATAGCAGACCTTAACTATGGCTCCATCGCAAGCCACCGGAAGAATTGTCGTTGGGAGGTGGGGCTGTGGGACAGTCGTTAGGTAGAACTCCCTAAGTCAACATGGTCGCGCAGGCATCCTCGGGATTTCTCGACGCGTCCTCACTCGCTGCTCTCGCTCGTCCTTGCTCGAAATGACAGACCTAGTGCGGTTGCTCGAAACGATAGACAACGAACGCAACTCGAAGCCCGCTAGTCAGGCTTATCTTCCGATGACCAGATGACCCGATGAACCGATGAACCGATGAACCGATGGTAAGAATCAGACTTGTACTTTTTCCGGCACTTGCGGCGCGGGGGCTGGCATTGGCGCCAGCGGCAGTTCGATGGTGACTTGCAATCCGTCCGGCATATTCTCGGCGCGAATGTTTCCGCCGTGCAGCTTCACGGTGCGCTCGGCGATAGAGAGACCCAGCCCTACGCCGCCGCTGGCCCGTTCGCGGGCTTCGCTCACACGATAAAAGGGTTCAAAGATATGCTCCAAGTCCGGCGCCGGAATCCCCGGACCGTGATCGCGGACGGTGAGCACTGCGGTATCGAGCCGCCAATTCAGAGTGACATCGACCGCTGTCCCTGGCGCGGTGTAGCGAATGCCGTTGCGCATCACGTTCTCCACTGCGCTGCGCAGGAGTTCAAACGAACCGCGGACCCGGCATTTCTCGAGATGCAATGCACGGACTTCACGGTCACGCGGCTTGGCTTCGAAGGCGGCATCGTCGACAACTTGCTGCACCAGATCTTCGAGAACTACCGTTTCCGGAGGAACGCGTTCGGCGCCGCTCTCCAGGCGAGTGAGTGCCAGGAGCTGCCCTACGAGTTTGTTCACCCGCTCCGATTCCTGCTCAATCCGGTCCAGAGCCAGGGCTGCCCGGCCGTTGCTGTGTTTGCGCGCCAGCTCGAGAGCTACCGTCAACCTGGCTAGCGGCGATCGAACTTCATGCGAGATATCCGCCAGCAGGCGCTTCTGCGACGAAATCAGGCCGGCGATGCGTTCCGCCATATGGTCAAATTCGTTTCCCAACTCCGCCAGCTCGTCACGACGTTTACCAATTTCCGGCGCCACTCGAGCATCGAGGTTGCCCTCAGCAAATTCCTTCACTGTGGATTGCAATTTTTTCAGAGGCCGGGTCAAGTACAGCCCGATCAAATAACAGACTATTCCCGCTATGAGTATGCCGACCAAAATTCGCGGGTAGGTGAAGAATGGTGGTGGGGCCCCCGGCGTTCGGAACCGGGCCGCGAAAAGATAGCGTTTGCCGCTGGGCGATACCACGAGCCGCGCGAATCCGGATCGAGCAACTCCGGAAAAAATCGGGAATTGACGCGGAGGCTGTTCCTGGGGATGCTGCTCCAAATCCCGGATTACGTTGGCCACGTTTCCGTCGGGCTTCTCTTGAGTAATGGAATTCCCGTTTTCGTCCAGCAGAAAAACCTCGGTGCCGGCTTCCTGCATCGCGCGATGGGCAAAAGCCTCCAATGCATCCAGGCCTTCGTGTTCGTAAATGCGAACGGCGGTATCGGAAAAGAGCGTAAGTCCTTCGCGCACAGGACCGCGATTGGCGCGCTCCGGAAAGTTTTCTGAATTGGAGATCCGTATCATCAGCGTTAATACCGCGATGGTCAAAGCCACAGTGAGCCAGAGAGAAATGAAAATCTTGAGAAATAGGCGGGACGGAAAGACGCGAGGGACGGTCACGGCTGCTCTCCTGGAAGCAAGTACACGTATCCGCTGCCGCGAATAGCTTTGATGCGCTCTTGTTCGCCCTCGTAGGGGCCAAGCTTGCGGCGCAGGTTGCTTACGTGCACGTCGATGCTGCGGTCCATCGCAGACATGGCCCGGCCCAGCGCGGCCTGCGTCAGGTCTTCGCGACTGATGATTTTTCCCGGGCTGCGCAAGAAAGTATGGAGCAGGTCGAACTCGGCTCCGGTGAGACTTACCGGCTTACCGCCGCAATTCACGCTGCGTGACTCGGGATGGAGCTCCACATCCGCCAGGTGAACCGGATGCGCGCTTCCCGAATTCCCTCCCGTGGTGCGGCGCAGAATCGCGCGTAGCCTCGCCACCAGCTCGCGCGGGTTGAAAGGCTTGGGCAGATAATCGTCAGCGCCCAGCTCCAGCCCCAGTATACGATCGAGTTCACTGCCGCGCGCCGTCAACATCAGCACCGGCACGGAGCTTCTCTGGCGAAGCTGCTTGAGCACGTCCAGCCCGCTCATACCCGGCAACATCACGTCCAGAACAACCACTGAATGCCGGTTGGAAAGAGCTTTCTCCAAACCCGCAGGACCGTCATGCGCGGATTCCAGATTGAGCTGCTCGCTCTGCAGGTACTCTTCGAGCAGTTTGCTCAACTCGGTGTCGTCATCAATGAGGAGGACAGAAGCCATAACTTGCAACGATAAACCCAGCATACTCCAAGGCAGGGTTAAGAAGTGTCAAGGCCATTCTCCGGCGAAATTAACAACTCGTAACCTTCCACCGCCTAGTAACTGGGTTATCAGTAAGGGCAGCCGAAATAGCCTGGGGATGCAAGCCATCTTTGCCTGTCACTCGCATGACCGCCGAGAGCGCCCATCCCTGGGACCAGCAAACGCTGTCGCACGAATTGTAAAAGGAGTTTCCCAGTGACGAAGAAGTTTTTCATTTTTATCGTGTGCGTGCTGGCCGTGGCAGCCGGTTTTGCCGCTCACGTTGCAGCTCAAGGCAGACATGGCCGCTATGGTCACCATGAAGGTTGGATGCTTCACCGAATGACCAAGGAGTTGAACCTCACCGATGCCCAGCAGACGCAGATCAAGAGCATCTTGCAGGCTGAGAAGACAAAGATTCAGCCACTCCGCCAGCAGCTTCGCCAGAACCAGCAGGCCGAGAACGCAAGCGTAACCGCCTCTTTCGATGAAACCCAGTCACGCGCTTTCGCGAGCAAGCAGGCTCAGATCATGACCGATCTCATCGTGGAGAAACAGCGCACCAAGTCCGAGATCTATGCGGTGCTCACGCCCGACCAGCGCGCTAAGGCCCAGCAACTCATGCAGGCGCGCCAGCATCGACGGCAGCAACACATGCAAAAGACTTCCCCACAGCAAACGCAGACAGTCAGGTAAGTCTCCTTCAATTCCCTCCCTCCGAGGTTGGGCGGCAGAAATGCCGCCCGTTTTTTGTTTGCGCTCATACACGGATGGTGAAACCCAGAGAATTGGTAATTGCGTAATTTGGTAATTGGGTAATTGGGGACGGCAATTCCGCTTTTCAAATTACTCAATTACCAATTTACCCAATTACCCAATCGCAGCGACTCCTTTGTGGCCTTTATGATTAAGGCCCCACGTGCCTCTGTGGTTAAATAGACCTTGATGCCCACTGGCTCCGAAATTCGTGAGCAATTCCTACGCTTCTTTGAAAGCAAAGAGCACCGGCGCGTGCCTTCGTCGTCGCTGGTGCCGGCCAACGACCCTACGCTTCTCTTCACCAACGCCGGCATGAATCAGTTCAAAGACGTTTTTCTCGGAGTCGAGAAACGCGAGTACTCTCGGGCCACGTCATCGCAGAAGTGCGTGCGCGCCGGGGGAAAGCACAATGACCTTGAAAACGTCGGCTTCACCAAGCGTCATCACACGTTCTTCGAGATGCTGGGGAACTTCAGCTTCGGCGACTACTTCAAGCGCGAAGCCGTTGCCTACGCTTGGCAGCTGGTGACGTCGAAGCAGTGGTACGCGGTCGACAGCAACAAGCTGTACTGCACCATCTTCAAGGGCGAAGAAGGCGTTCCCCGCGACGATGACGCGGAAAAATATTGGATCGAAGCCGGCGTGCCCAAAGAACGGATCTTCGCCCTGGGCATGAAAGACAATTTCTGGCAGATGGGCGAGACCGGACCCTGCGGTCCTTCCAGTGAGATTCACTACGATATGGGCGAAGCGGCTTCGGATCAAGGCCATCTCGATTGCGACTTTCCCTGCGACTGCGGCCGCTACGTCGAGATTTGGAACCTGGTGTTCATGCAGTTCGACCGTGATGCGCAAGGCAAGCTCGCCCCGCTGCCCAAGCCCTCCATCGATACCGGCATGGGTTTGGAGCGCATCGCCGCCGTGCTACAGGGCAAGTTGTCGAATTACGATACCGATCTCTTCATGCCGCTGATCGAGACCGCTGCCCGGCTGACCGGGAGGGATCTGAAGAAAGAGTTGGCGACGGAGAGCAAGTCACGCTCTTCAGCGGCGTCACTACGCGTGATTGCCGATCACGCCCGCGCCACGACATTCCTGATTTCCGACGGTGTGCTGCCGGCCAACGAAGGCCGTGGCTACGTTCTTCGCAAGATTCTGCGACGCGGTATACGCCACGGACGCCTTCTCGGCGCCAATAAGCCGTTCATGAACGAGATGGTCTTCGCCGTCCGCGATCTCATGAAGGATGCTTACCCCGAGCTGGTGGAGTCCGCCGAGCGGGTTTCCAAGGTCGTCTTTGAGGAGGAGCGGCGCTTCGCTCATACGCTCGACGCCGGCCTCTCGCGACTCGAGGCAGACCTTCAAGATTTGCGCCAGAAGCTCGTTGATTCGCAGCGCATTGTTGCCTCGCGTGATCCGGAAACCGAGTTTGGCATCACTCAAGCGGAGCTAGCGCAGCACAAATATCAGGTGGGAAAAGGCATGAGCTACCGTGGCGATCATGCCTTCAAGCTCTATGACACTTTCGGCCTGCCTCTCGATTTCATCATGGATGCCTGCCGTGACGCCGGCATCAATCTCGACGTCGAGGGCTTCGAGCGCGCGATGGAAGCGCAGCGGGAACGCGCCCGTGCTTCATGGAAAGGTGGTGCCAAACAGACCGCGGCTGCGGCCTATCGCGATCTGGACAAGACAGTCTTCGAAGGCTATCGCCAAACCGAATCTGACGATTGCACCGTGCTCTCGCTGGTCAAAATGCTGCCCGGCAGTCAGGGCCCCATGCCCACGCCGATCCAGAAGCTTGAGCCCGGCGAAGAAGGTGAAGCTGTGCTGGACCACACGCCGTTCTATGCGGACTCCGGCGGCCAGGTGGGCGATGTCGGCGTCTTCTCCAACACGGAACGAACTGCAGTCGTCGCCGAAGTCATCGGCTGTTACATGCCGGTGCCAGGCGTTCGTGCACACAGAATCAAAGCCCGCCAGCCCCTCCGGATCGGGATGAAGGTGAATGCGCTGGTGCAAACTGACGTGCGCGATGCCACCAAGCGCAACCATACGGCGACGCATCTGCTCCATGCTGGGCTGCGCGAAGTGTTGGGCAAACACGTCAAGCAGGCGGGCTCGCTGGTCGATCCCCGGCGTTTGCGTTTTGATTTCTCTCACTTCGCCGGTGTCGCCGATGAGGAACTTCAGGACATCGAAGATCTCATCAATAAAGAAGTCCTGCGCAATATCAAAGTCGAGACCATCGAAGATGTCCCCATCGACGTGGCTATCAACGAATACAAGGGCATGGCGCTGTTCGGCGAAAAGTACGGTGACCGCGTGCGCGTCATCAAGATCGGTGACTTCTCCACCGAGCTCTGCGGCGGTACGCATACCGGGGCCACGGGCGAGATCGGGCTGATCAAGATCATGGGCGAAGGCAGCGTGTCTTCAGGCGTGCGCAGGATTGAAGCCATTACCGGCGAAGGATCCGTGCAGCACTTCCGCCAGGATCACCGGTTGGAGAACGTGGTGGCTGCGCTGATCCCACGCGGCCAGCAGGGAGATTCGCCGGCAGCGGCTCTGCGCGCTGAACTTGAAAAAAGAGATTCCGAGATCAAAAAGCTGCACAAGGAATTGGAGCAGCTGCGCATGAAGTCCGCGGCTTCGAGCGTGGCCTCGATCGACGACAAGGTCCGCGAGATCAAGGGCATCAAAGTCCTGGTGCACCGCGCCGACAACCTGGAGCGCGGCCAGATGCGCACGCTGGTCGACAACTTCCGCAACAAGCTCGGCTCGGGCGTAGTCGTGCTGGGCTCGGCCCAGAGCGAAGACGGCAAGGTAGCCCTCATCGTCGGCGTCACCGCCGACCTCACCGGCAAGGTACAGGCGGGGAAGATCATCAAGCCCGTCGCGGAAAAAGTCGGCGGATCGGGCGGCGGCCGTCCCGATATGGCGGAAGCCGGCGGCAAAGATCCCTCCCAACTCGATGCCGCGCTCAGCGAGGCTTACGCGGCCGTGGAAGGGCTGCTCCAATAGCCGCGAATCAACGCGAACTACACGAATGAAAACCGGATCTTGATTCGATTCGTGTTGATTGGCGTTCATTCGCGGCCAAGTCGTTCACCACACCCTACACGCCTCTCATGCACCAGCGACTGGCCCTTCGTCTTGATGCGTTTTGGGGCGCCATTGTTGAACTTCCATCCGCGGTCATCCATATTGAACAGCACACCGTTTTGATCTGTCATCCTGAGCCACGCACCTGCGGCAGGTTGAAACGGAAATGAACAAAACGGAAATGAACAAAAACAACGTCATCCCGAGACCTGCCCGGCTTTGCCGGGTAGGTGGAGGGACCTTGTGTTTGTTTGCCGCCAGACTTTGTTCATTGGGAGCACGGGCCGAGTCCCGGCGCCGGGGTCCCCAAGCGGGCCGGTGTTGCACGCTTGGGGTGGGAGTAGGCCGGAGGGACCTTGTGTTCTTCAGGACCTTGATTCCTTTGGGCAAAAACACAAGTTCCCTCGCTCCTATTCGGACGCTGAAGAGAGCGCGTCCTCATGACGGAGTCTCGGGATGACGTTCTTTTTGGTTGAGATGAATAGTTCTCACACACGCTCCTTAGCCCTTGGATTCATTGTGCGGATGCCTCACGATGTGCAGCGGCAAAAGCCGGCGAGCAATTTGAAGAAAATGGGGAAACGTCCCGTCTGTCCGAGTTTCCCCAGACCTGTCCCGGCTGGCCGTGGATCACCCGATCACCCGATCCCGCTCTGCGCAGAAGAAGGGGGGACAGACGAAATGTTTTCCGACAATTTGTCGAAGCAAGTCCGCTGGCTTTTCCTAAAGATGAGGGGCTTCCCGTCTGTCCCCGGATTGCCCCTCAAAAGCGGGCGCCGCGGCTCTTGTCCTGCACGATGATCTTCTCCAGGAAGGGCTTCAGTTGTGGATTGATCGTCAATCCGCTTTCGAGATCGCCCGAGAGGAAAGAGGTCTTCTCTTGCACCCCGGCGCAGGCATCTGTGGACCTGAATCCTTCTGGGTTTCTGAACTGCAGTAGCTGTCCGGCCGTTGCGGTCCCTCTGAGGAGGACAAATCTAACAATCGCCTTCTCTACGGTATTCAACCGTGCCCACTGCTTGTGAGCGTCCTGTTCGCCAATGCCCCACCTCGGGGAGGTCGTTAGATCCTCGAATTCCGTTCGGGATAGGGGCTCCGCCACATTGGGTTGGCTGTTCTCCAAACCTGAGATACGTTGGCGCGGCTGCTCCAAACTTGAGATTCGTTGGCGCGGCTGCTCCCGCTGTTGACGCTGCCGGCCTATATCTACAGAGGCCTTCTGCAGTTTTTCGATCCGCTGAAGAAGGATCGTCAGCTCGCGAGTGGTTGCTTGGTTGTCTCGTGTCCGGAGCCAACTGAGCCAAGCGATCAGCAAAGCATTCATGCAGAGACCTATCCCCATGACAATCGTTTTTACACTCGGATCCGGAATCCAGCTAACGATCTCGGCAGCGACAGCTGATCCAATTAATGTCAGTAGGAACCAAATGGCGTTGGGACGCAACTCTCTGACCCATTCCCGCAACTCCCGATGCTCTGTGTCTGACATTCGCGTTGCTTTCCGGCCATCGTGGCAGCAAAGTCGCCGTACTCTGGGAATGCCACAACTAGGCTCTCATGATCTTCGGCGCGCCATCGACGCCCTTGTTGTTCTTGGAAATTGTACCCGAAAGAAAACGTAGCACCGCGGCGTGCAGCTCTTGGACCGAATCTACTGAATAGGGGCTACTTTGTCGGAATCTCTGCACTACCTTCAGGGATAAGAGCAATCTCGAACCAATGATCGGTCAGAAGTCCGGTGAGCGAGAACGGTACGTTATTGGCAGCTGAACAATTCCAGTTTTGCTATAGAATTCCACGACGAGATCCGGTCTCACGAATAACTATGGCTTGGTGGGAGGTTACGATGAATCACGCTGCATTCAGGGCTACCAGCGCATGGGCGTCCATTGGGCGAACTATTTTTGTAGGAGCAACTCTTGGCGCTCTGTTTTTTCTGGCGTCGTGCACCATCTCTAAACCGGCTTCGGGGCCACATGCAACCATTCTGATGCGGGATGGCACCACGCTGGCCGGCACTGTCACCGCGACCTCGCCGGCGGAAATCACTCTGGCCGGCGACGACAACGCTGCGCACACGGTCCCGATGACGCAGGTGAAATCCATAGAGTATGACGATGCAGCGGCAGCACCGGCCCCGGCCTTGGCGGCCAGGAGGGCGTCCGACTCTCTGCACGAACATCACTACCATCCGACGCGGGCTGAAATTCATACCAAGACCTACCGGCTGCCCGCTGGCACGCGAGTTTCCGTGCGCAGCGAAGACACGATCGACTCAGCCACTGCCGTCGAAGGACAGACCTATCCGGCCGAAGTCGCCGACGACGTTCTCGACGCCGACGGCAATGTGGTCGTTCCTCATGGTTCGAACGCTCAGATCGTTATCCGGTCGGCTTCGAAAGGAGGACGCTTTCACGGCACCTCCGATCTCGTGCTGGACCTGCAAACGATTTCGGTAGAGGGTAAGCAATACCTCATTAGTACCAGCGATTTGCGAGAAAGCGGCAAGCAAGGGTTTGGCACGAACAGGCGAACCGCCGAATATACAGGCGGTGGAGCTGCCCTCGGCGCCATTATCGGCGCCATCGCCGGCGGCGGGAAAGGCGCAGCGATCGGAGCCGGCGCCGGCGCGGGAGGTGGCGCATTGACTCAGATCCTGACCAAAGGCGGCTCGATCCGAGTCCCGGTGGAGACGGTGCTGACCTTCCAGCTCGACAAGCCCGTCCAAATCGTTGAGGCAAAGTGACCGCGCTGCGACGCGGAGACGCGCCTACCGTCTCGGCGTCAAGATGGCCTTCGGCACCGACACGGTGATCGAGGTGCCCAACAAGAGCCGGTCGGACTTGATGCTCGACTATCTCGCCGTCTGGCGCGAGGCCGGAGTGCCCCAGGGGTCCCCAGACGGCCCGGTTTTGGCCGGGCTGGGGTGGGCGGAACTCCTGCACATCAACCAGCAGCGCGGGACGCTGGCTCCCGGCCAGGCCGCGGACATCATTGCCATGCCCGCCAATCCAATGGAAAGTCGTCGAGTCGTTGCGAAAGATCAATTTCGTGATGAAGGACGGGAAGATCATTCGCCGGCCGTGAGACGATTTTGATTACGCAATTAAGGGATTTTCCGGGCGATCCACACTGTAACCCGATCCAGGCTCAGCGCCAGCGGCGCGTCACGAGGTTAGCCCACGCGTGGAAGCGCGCCAGCGCACAAGTGCGCTGGCGTGCTGGAACCGTGGGGAAGAATAAAAAACAAGATCAACACCGCTCTGCCGAAGGCCCGCGCTGGAGCCGAAGGCGGAGCGCGCTAGAATGTAGGGCCGCGATGAGAGGGAGCAACTTGTGGGCGCAAAAACATGGATGCTCGTGTATGGAAACGCGAAAGTCGGCGAAGCATTGCGGGGCAACCACCAACTGCACCGCGGGGCAACGCTGCAACTCGTGACGAGATTGTTTCCTAAGCACAAGCTCGAGCAGATCGGCGAGGGAGACCTCTCGTTTACGTGCCCACCTGATGATGAAGTTCACATCGGCTGCTTCCCCGGCGTTTCGATTTTGGCGGCAAAGGAGTTTGGAATCGACTATCCGTCCAGGCTGCCGGCGCCATTCATTTCCGCCGGAGGCAGCGGAACAATTTACCTGCACGCAATGCACAGCGTTGTCGATTGGTTTGCATTCGCCCAATGGGTCGACGGAAAACTTGTTCGCTCCCTCAGCTTGTCTCCGGAGAGCGGCATTCTGGAAGACATCGGGAAGCGGCTGCCTTTTGAAGAACCATTTTGGTCCGGCCAGAACCCCGTGACCGTCGATGAGGGAGAAGATGCTTATCCGCTCCCGTTCCACCCTCTTGAGCTGGGAGAAACAGCGCTGAAGGAATTCTTCGGCTACCAGCTCGAAGGCTTTGACGACCCTACGCTGCTTCAACCCGAATCAATACCGCTCGTCAAATACAAGCGTAAGCGGTCTTGGCGGAAGTTGTGGTGAGTCAAACCGTGGTGGCCCACCCCTTCGCCCGCAACGACTCGCAGCGCCGGCAGGCGCGACCAGAGGCTAGCCCACGGTGGAAGCACGCGGGCGCGAACCGCGCTCGCCTGCTGGAACCGTGGGAAAAGGAACAACAAGCCGAAGAGCCCCGGAGGGGCGGCAAACGTATTGAGGGCCGTTGCGTCTGCAGGCCGGTATCGAAGAAAACGTCCCGTCTACCGCACCGCCGACACTTTCGGGATCGCCGATAATGTCTGGGGTCCTCCGAAGCGAGCGACATTGCCCCAGCCGACCACATCGGATCGCGGCAAAATCGGGCGATCGTGGAAAAGGTGTCAGCCTGAGAGCCTGTCGGGAGCCTGAACTGCGCTATTTGTTCGTTGAAGCATTGAAACTGCAGTTTTCCATTCGGCGCGTACCGCTATCGTCTAGGGCCATGACACTGCGATTCAGGCAAATACTGGAGGCGGGTTCTGGTTCGCTGTGGGCCGACCCCACGCTCCATCGCGTGTGGAGGTAGACCTTCGGTAATATGCACGCTGCACGATTTTTCGTTGCACAATCACTTCATGGGCTCAGCAAGGTTCCTTCCCCTCCAGGTGGCGGCGGTCTGCTACCGGAGGCGCGGTGCCTCTTTCGACTTCCTGCTAGTCAAGACCACCAGTGGCGACAAGTGGACTTTTCCCAAGGGAGCCGCTGCGCGACGGCTATCGCACAGCCAGGCCGCGGAGCGCGAGGCGCTGGAGGAGGCAGGGGCCCTTGGTGTCATAGCGCCGCAGCATTTCCACCTCTACCTACAGCCAAAAGGCGACTCCAGGCTGCGCCCTGGCGTCCAGGAATTCGTCGTGAAGGCTTTCATGTTGGAAGTTACTCAGACCCAGCCTCCTCAAGAACCAAACCGCAACCCCACCTGGTTCAGCGTTGACGATGCACGCACGGCTCTGGCAAGGGGACGCGAGAAGAAGCACGCCGCCGAACTCCGCACCGTTATCGACCGCGCGGTGGAGCGCTTGTCTACTGAAAGAAGGATTGCTCCGCGATACCGACCGGCGCTCACCTATCGCATCTGGCGGTCTCTCCTTAGGGTTCTCGCGGTTAGGCCTCGTTGAATAGAGATGCGCTGACCAAAGAAGAAAGGGGACAGAAGAAAGGGGACAGCCCGAACTGCGTCATTTTCAGCCCGGCAATTTCGAGTGTTCCAAAAAATAAATTGCACAGTTCAGGCTGTCCCGTTTGCCTCGAAGTGCATGACCAGCAACGCCGCTGAACTCCTGCACTTCAACCAGCAGCGCGGGACGCTGGCCCCCGGCTTGGAAGCGGACATCATCGCCATGCCCGCCAATCCGATGGAAGACATCGAGTCGCTGCGAAGGATCAATTTCGTGATGAAGGACGGAAAAATCATTCGTCGGCCGTGAGATGAGCTGGCGTTAACGTCCCGTCTGTCCCCGGTTTATCTGACGGACGCTGGGTACGCCGTCTCCGATTCTGGCTTCCAGGAAAGGGATTAGAAAGTGCTCGACTTACTGAAACAACCATGAAGATGCTGTGGGCGTCAGGCGCATGAATAGCGGCTTTTCTGCAGGGGTGGCTTGAAAGATGAATGATTACACCAACTGGGACGAGGAGACGCTGGCAGTAACTTCCTTGAGCTTGGATCCAAGGAACCCGCGAATACCTGAAGCCGGAGATACTCCCTCGCAGCGTGAGATTGTGGCGGAGCTCGTTGAGCACGACAACGTGTATGAACTTGCAAGAGATATCACAGACCAAGGTTATTATCCAACCGAAGTCTTGGTTGCCGTTGAAGAGGACAGCCAAACGGTCGTCGTTGAGGGAAACCGGCGACTTGCTGCGGTCAAGTGTTTGATCAGTCCCGAACTGGCTCCGCATTCGTTCGTGAACCGTTTCAGCGCGCTCCGGCAGCGGATCAGTCCCGAGGCGATCCGTAAAATACGCGTGCTTCTCGCTCCCTCTCGTGAAGCCGCAGCACCTTTAATTATCAATCGGCATACAAAAAAGGGAGTACAGGGTTGGGAGCCTGCGCAGCAAGCTAAATACATAGCCTTGTTGGTCTCGGGTGATGTGCCTTTGGAAGACCAAGCTAAGCAATTCGGCCTGACCCCTGGCCAGATTAGCGGCGCACTGCGTACCCACACGATGTATCAGATCGCGTGTAATCTTCCTTTACCCGACGTTATCCTTAGCGAAGTTCGTAATCCAAGGTCCTTCAGTACCTCCACACTTGATCGTCTTATTAGCAGCCCAAAGGTGATGGAGTTTCTTGGAGCGGAATTTGATGAGAATGGAGAAATCATCGGGAAGATCCAGGTTAAGGAGTTCACGAAGGGTTATGCCCGAATCATTTCAGACATCGCTCAGGGCAACATAAACAGCCGCGCCCTGAATACGACCACGCAGATAAAGCAGTACATCAGCGGCCTAGGTAAGGACGCACCAAACAGAAGCCGAAAAGGGAGTTTCACTTCGGCGACAATCTTGGGCGTTCCTGAGAAGCGACAGCCGGCTAAGGCGGTCTCAAAGCCATCCCGGGCTCGACGTCGCTCCGCATCCCTGGTCCCTAGGGGTTTCCAGTGTAAACTGGCGAATCACAGGATAAACGAGATCTTCAAGGAGCTGAAAAAACTCAGGGTCGACGGTTTAGAGAATGCTGTTGCGGTCCTCTTTAGGATCTTTGTCGAACTATCCCTTAGCAACTATCTAGAGAAAAGCGGCAAGATCAAGCCCATTCTGGAAAAAGCGCGCAAAGAGGGCAAACCTCGGTCGTGGAGCCCAACCTTTCGCCAGATGCTGCGGGCGATGCTCCAAGACCCTGACGTGGAACTGACCCCGTCCGCTCTTAAGGCTCTTAACAGGGCAGCGGATAATGACGCGCACGCACTTTCACTCGACTCTTTGGACCAGTTTGTTCACAATCGGCTTGAGGGCCCGTCCGAACGCGAGTTGAGGAGATTTTGGGATCAGTTTCAGGAGCTTCTAGAACTCGTTATGGTCGATCCCCCGCGCACACCGCCATCAAAAGGCTGAACAACTTGGCGCCTCCGAACAGTCCACTTCGATATCCCGGCGGTAAACAGATTCTTTCCGCCGTGCTAGCACAGCTGATTCGCAGCGGTGGCTTGAGTGGATGTGTGTACGCTGAGCCCTATGCAGGAGGAGCAGGAGCAGCCTTGACACTTCTGTTCCAAGAGGATGTATCCCAGATCGTACTGAATGACGCGGATCGGAGCATCTATGCCTTCTGGAGGGCAATCCTGACCCGAACCGATGAGTTCCTCCAGCGGCTCCGTGACACTCCCGTCACCGTTCGAGAGTGGCGACGCCAGAAGGAAATTTATCGAAATGCACCACGTGAAACGGTTCTTCGGCTGGGTTTTGCCGCTTTCTACCTGAACCGAACAAATCGCTCCGGGATAATAATGAATGGAGGCCCAATAGGCGGTACCAGCCAGAAGGGGAGTTGGAAGATCAACGCACGTTTCAACCGAGAGGGGCTTTCACGTCGAATTGAAAAAATTGCCTTGTTCGCGAACCGCATATCTGTATTTAACCTCGACGCCATGAAATTCATGAAAAATGTTGTCAATCGCATGGCTGTGGATCGTCCCTTATTTGTCTATCTCGATCCGCCCTATTATGCGAAGGGTAGTCTTCTGTATCTAAACCATTATCAGCCCGGAGATCATGCGAAGCTGGCTAAGTTTCTCTTGGCGGGAACACCATTTAAGTGGATGATGTCGTACGATGAGGGTGCGCATATAAAGAAGCTTTACGCGGATCTGTCAAAGGCACGTATTCGGCTCGGGTACAGCGCTCGCGAACGGCGGACCGGAAGAGAATTCCTGATTTTTTCCGAGGCATTTAACCCTCCCAGAGACTGGCGCAAGAGTGTTTCTTTGTTGGGACCTTGAGCTTGAGCCTCTTTTAACGGAAGGCCGGGTGCCCACCTTTCCTGTCCTTCACGAGACCAGCAGGGTGCCCCTCGGATGTCGAGAGAGACCAGGAGGAAGATGGAAAACCTGGGGCACCCAGCGAAGCGAACGACGGCGAGCCTTGTATAATCCCAGGTTGTCTTCATCATTGCCTAAGACGGTACGCGCCAAATGATCAAGGTACTGCGGCTTACCAACTTCCGAAGCCATGCCCAATCAAGCCTCCGGATGGAGCCGATCACCTTGATGGTAGGCCCCGCCGGTGCCGGGAAGTCTAATATTTTCAAAGCCTTGATGATGCTCCAGAATTCCATTCATAGAACTCTGGTAGAAATGTTCCCTCCCGGTTTGGGGGAATTTCATTGGGTACGCAGTCGTTGGGCTGGCGAAACAGATCCGATCTGTTTTGAAGTGGAAATTGATCAATTGCCTGGAAACGCCGATTGCACGGCGGAGTATGCACTCAAAATCGCCGACTCGCCTGCTGGTTTGTATGTCTTGGAAGAAACTCTAGCATGCCGGCGGGGGAAACAACGTTCCGAGTGGATTTTTCAGCGCCGCCGGAACCGCACCCAAATGGGAGAATTTGGTGTTGTGGAATGGGACATGCCCACCATTCTGCACCGCGTATGGCACAGTGCACCTGGGGTGAATTCTCAGGCACCAAATGTCAAGGTTGCCAAGGCAGTGGCCCAGGCTCTCTCCCGTTTCGCATACTATCATCTGGAGGTTTCGGAGCTTAAGTCGCTTGGGATTGGCCAAGATAGCGACCGAATCGGCTACTATGGTGAGGGGCTCCCAGAATTCATTGCTTGGACTAAGTCTCCAGAGCATACGCCAATCTACGAAAAGATTCTGATCGAGATGCAGGAGCTTTTTCCATCTCTCGAATCGATCATTGTCACACAGGTCGGAACAGATCGACAAGGTTTGGCTTTTGCTTTTAAAGATCAACATGGCTACATAACGGCTCGGGATATGAGCGACGGCACCATGTTCACGCTTGGCATGCTCTGCCTAGCAAACGCGCCGCAAAAACCTCAGGTCCTCTGCGTAGAGGAGCCGGAAACGGGGCTGCATCCTCGCCGGCTTCGGTGGCTGTTTGAAAAATTTGTCGCTCTCGCTTTTCCCACAGTGGGCCAAGTACCCACACAAGTTCTGATGACAACCCATTCACCCTCTTACGTGGAACTGTTCAAAGATATGCTGCCGTCGGTCCAGGTGGTGGAGCAACGGGATGGGCGAACAAAGATCACACCCCTTACAGATATTCTCCAGCATCTCCACATCAGCCAAGAAGAGCAAAAGGATAGCATCGGTTATGAATGGGCTACGGGCTTGTTCGAGGGACTATGAGATGCCAGTTCTGGCTGGCTTTCATGTCGAGGGTAATGATCACTTAATCCTTCACGCTCTGGTTTCCAAGGTCCTCCTGATGCCTGAAAACGAAATCCAGGTAGATTTTGTCGACGCACCGGGCCGTGGTTGGCAGTTTGTCTTAGAGTTCATCCCGCGAGCCCTCAAGCGCTTTTATGCCCAATGTGCCCAGTTTGCCGTCATCGGCGTAGACAATGACGGTAATGTCGATTTGGATCGAGCTGGCCTTACGGAAGATCCTCGCCACCCCCGCCATGGCAACCATGTCGGATCCGCGGATGGTGACTGCCGATATTGCATGATCGCAGAAGCTGTTGCCAGAATCCGTCCCCAACTAAACTGGATTGCAAAAAAGCCGGGCGCGACATGGCCCATTCTCATTGCCGTACCCGTGGAGATGATCGAAACGTGGCTACTCATCGTGCAGGGAGACCCCGGGGTCCAGCGAAAGCCGCGAAGCATTCAGAAACAGCGCCTGTATGGAAAGCCTGCCGCAACGCGGGCTGACATAGAGAGCGTTGCGCTTCCTCTGGTACGCTGCATGACTCCTGCAGACCTCGCTGGTCTTGCCCTAGCGTCTGCGAGTTTTCGCGATTTCCACGATCAGATTGCGGCGGCCCAGCCCATCATCTGCGGAAATGCCGATTGTTGGTAGTATTCGAGGTCTCGGGCGCCTTGTCGGGCCTAACGCTAGTTCAGAGCGCGAATGTCATCCTCCAACGCTTGGCAAGTCGACCGCCGGGTGCCGTGCCTTTCCCTGTCCCTCACGAGACAAGCGGGTGCCGAGCGAGCAATTGGCAAATGCAATTAGCGGCACCGAGGACTTAATTTTCCTGGCGTGTTCACCGGGGCAGTATCATCTTTCCGTGCTCGACAATCTGGACAGCATCGAGTGGTCAAAGATCAACCATTGCTAAGGCCCGGCCACTGATCTCCCGGCGACGCTCCGCGTGCTGGCTTCCGGCGGCAAGAAGCAGCGCGAGCACGCGTTGTGGGAGTTGCACGGCAATATCTGGCATCAGGGAACGGTCTATGAGGCTACTGCCTACGCCGTGCCGTTTCTCCTGGAGCTGATGAGGGGCAACCATCCCGATGCGCTGGACGTCCTTGGTCTCCTGGCCTTGATTGCGGACGGAAACTCCTACCTGAAGGTTCACGGGAACGCTTTGAAGATGAGCGATGCGGAATACCAGGCCCAACTCGCCCGGGAACTCGAATGGGTTGTCCAGGCGAAAAAGGCAGTCGCCATGGGCACGGAGCTTTTCATGGAGCTGCTGGCAGCCGAGGATCGAAAGCTTCGCGAGATGGGTGCTCTTCTGCTCGGCCTGACCCGCTCCGTTCGGTCCGCGTCCGATGACATCAGCACAATAGAAGTGATCGAAAGAATCCTGGGGATTAAATCGTAAGCCCGGTATCCGCATAACGCGATCGCGCGGTCTTTTCTAAGAGGTGCATATCAATGTCGACGCCGGCTCTCGATCTCCTTGTGAGCAGCTTCTATTCGCAGATCCTCAAACTTTGACCAATCCTTCGCCTCGCGTTCCTGGAGGGCCTGGGCCAGGGCGCAGTTGATGCGGGCGCAGATTTCCTCCGTCGCCATGCGGCGCGCCTCGACAAACTCGGCGGTCAGGAGTCCGAGCTTCTGCAGTTGCTCAAGAGTGTCGCTGAGCTGGTCAAAACGCCAGTTCAATGTGTGCAGGGTCGCATACATCTCGGATTTCATTGCAGGACCTCCGGCGTGCGCGGGCAACGTCTGCCGTCGACCAAGGATCACAACTCCCGCAAGGCAGCAGCCCCGGCGCATGTCCGCTATGTATGTTATAAACTGTGCGATTATACACTGTGGACGGAGCCGGAGCATGCCCCGAGAATCGGACGGATGCAGGCGGCTCAAAAGAAGCTGGGCAAGAGGATCGCGACACTCCGTAACCAGAAACGGATCTCGCAAGAGGCGTTTGCCGCCCGTTGTCAGATCAACCGCGTGCATATGAGTGCGATCGAGCGCGGCAAGGTGAATCTGACGATTGCCACGCTCAGAAAAATCGCGCGGAATCTCGACACCACTATCTCCGCGCTGCTGAAGGGGATTCTCTAGCAGCTCGGAGGTGTTCTCACGACACCGCATCGTGAGGACTCCCTGAGGCGGCGTGGCAGGGGAAAGATCATCGGGATTCATTCGGCGGCGCTCAAGAGAGGCTCTTCGACTCCGCGCCCAGCAGCCAGGGGCATGAAGAATTCCTGTGGCGCTTCGCTCCTAATGAAGAAGACCTTAGGCGCATCGGAATGAATGCAATGACGCAAAACCTTAGCGACTGTCATGCTGAGGGAGGGCGAGCCCCGGCGTGCCCGGGGTGAGCGCGCTCACTCGGACTCGCTCAGCATGACACAGGGGGAAAGCGATTTGTTCATTCCCGTTTCAACCTGCACCTAGCAGGTGGGTTGCTCCGGATGCCAGACTTAGACGGCATTTCACCTGGCGACAGCAAGTCGCGCCTGCTAGCTAGGAGCTAGTGGCTAGCAGCTAGTAGCGGCACTGGCCTGCGACCAGCATTAAGAGTTGGCGGATACCAGGGAGGATACATTTTCATCGAAGACGGATCGCCACTCCCAGCAAGCCGGAAACGAGGATGATGATGGGTTCGGGGACCTTCCACTTCATCAAAATGAGGAGCGTGGTCACCGCAATCCCGACAGTCCAGTAATCGTGGATCGAATGCTTGCCGAGCACGACGACCGCTCCGGCAATGGCCCCCGTCGCTGCAGCAGTGACGCCCTGGACGAAGGCTCGGACTTGGGTATTTCCGGAGAAGCGCTGGTAGAAGGGTCCTATGACTACCACGAAAAGATATACCGGCAGGAAGACACCCAGCGCCGCCGCGCACGCGCCGGCGATCCCAGAAACAAGGTAACCGATGAACGCAACGGTTATCACTACAGGACCGGGTGTAATCATGGCTACGGCTACGGCATCAAGAAACTGGGTTTCCGTCAACCAGTGATGCTCCTGGACCACGCCTCCATGAAGAAATGGGACAATCGCCAGGCCGCTGCCAAAGACAAACAGACTCGACTTCAGGAAGAATACGAATAGCGGACCGGTCGTACTGAGAATGCCTGTGACAGACGGCATCAAGGAAAACATGGATGTTTGCCGTTTCCAGGCAGAGAAGTCGGTCCTGGCAATCATCACCAGGAGCCCTCCGGCCAGAAACAGCCAAACTATCTCCTTTTCCGTGATGGCAGTTGAAACCCCGAGGACCAGGAAAACCGCCCAGAGCAGCTTGTCTTTCTTAATCGACGTCTTGACCAACTTCATTGCCGACCGCGCAATAATCGCGATTACGGCCGCCCCGATCCCATAAAAGAGGGCCGAAATGATGCGGGTTCCGCCGAAAGAGACATAGGCTTTACCGATGGCGAGGACCATCAGGAACGAAGGCAAAATGAATGCCGCCCCGACGATGGTTGCACCCACAAATCCGGCGCGGACGAAGCCAAGATACATCGCCAATTGCGCAGCCAGCGGCCCCGGAGCGAGTTGTGAGAAGGCGAGACCATTGAGGTAGTCCTCCTGACTGATCCATTTCCGCTCGTCGACAAGGTTCTTCTGCATGTATCCAACAAGGGCGATGGGACCGCCAAAGCCGATACACCCCAGCTTCAGAAAATAGAGGGTGAATTTCGCCAAAGATACTTCCGGCTGCGCTTGGACCTCGGTTGCCATAGTCTGCCTCAGGGAGATGGCACAACCTCGAAGACCGCTATCTTCGCCGCTGGAGCACCGTTCTCTTCCTGCTCGGGCGCGTAGATTCGATGGTTGCTAGGATCAATGGCCAAGCTGTGAACCTTCTTTTGCACCAGAACGTCTCCCAGCTTCCTGAAATGAGTGGGATCATCTTCCTGAAAGACCGAAATCGCGCCCTCGTAGCAGGCGACATAAATACGCTTCAGCCCGGAGTCGAACGCAATCACATCTCCGCCCTTTGCCTGCGGAAAGTCCGCGATCGGCTGATGCGTGTCCAGCCGAAAAACGGTCATGAGGTTGTTCTCTTCGCAGGAAAGAAAAGCCAGCCGGTGTTCGCTATCCAGTGCCATGCCGTGATTGCCGCGGCACTTGCCGACCGGATACTCAGCTACCTCTTTGTCCGTTGCCGGATCAATTTCAGCGATGACGTTCTTGTCCTGAAGATTGACATACACGCGCTTAGAAACCGGATCGTAACGTGGATTGCCGGTCTCACTCTCAAAGTGAATGGTCTTGATGATCTCATCTTTGGTTACGTCCACCACGGCTTCTGCCTTGGCACGCTCGTCCGAGACGTAAATCTTGTGGAAAGGGGCCGCATAGGTAATGCCATCGGGTTTGGATTCGGTCGCAAGCTTCTTGATGAGCTTCATCTGCTGAAGATCGATAACTCCTATCTTGTTTTCCTGCCAATTTGAGGTATAAGCCTTGTTAACGTCGGGAGCCAGTTCCACGCCCTCGATGCCCGGCAGATCCTCAAACGTTTTGACGACTTTGTTCGTCCGCAAATCTATGGCATAGAGCAGGCCTGCCCCCAGGTGTGTGGAGAAAAGCAGATGCCGGGAGGGATCAATCATCAAGTAGTCGAAGCGCTTGCCCTTTGGACCAGGTACGTCAATGGTGGCGATTTGCTTTAAGAGCGAATCCTGGCCTCCGCCGGCACGGACGGAGCTACTGTTCGTCCAACGCTGCCATAAGCTTGGGCCTTCGTCGTTGTCGGTAACCGCGAGAAAAGCTGCACCGCCGAGCAGAAGGACCAGGAAACCGGTCACTTGCAGGCGTCTTTTCATTTTTTCATTCTCCCAGTGCATGGTCGGATCCTCCAGGACGGGCGGAGAGCTGCTCACTTAGCTTTCTGTGAATTGGTTTTATCGAGCGCTCCACGCAGTCCTTTGGCCAGTTTAACCGCGTCGTCATTGGCCCAGAAGTGCATGAAGAAGAGTCTCGGTTCTTCGTCCAGCATGTGGCTGTGCAAGGCCGTCACATTGATGCCGTTGCTGCGCAGTGCCTGGATCACGGGATTGACCTCCGTGCCGATGAGAACAAAGTCACCGGTGATGGCCGCTTTGCCGCCGCCTGTGGGTTGGAAGTTAAGCGCCGTGGACAACCCCATGGAATTTGGGACCTTCATGGCTCCTTCAGTGATTGACTCAGCCCTGGGCACCCCAACCTGGAAAACGCCTCCGTTGACCTTTCCTTTGTACCCCAGTGCCTGCTCAATTCCCGCCGTGTCGATTCCAATATCCGCCGGTGCGCTTGCCGCCGGTTTTGGAGCAGGAATCTTTGTCAGCGCAACGGCGTCTTTCACAGCGCTCGCCAGCTTGACCGCGTCTCCGTGTCCGCCAATGTGCATATACATAATGCGGGGAGACTCGTGCAGTACGTGGTTGTGGAGGGCCGTCACTTGCACGCCGCTGTTTTCAAGTGAGGACATAACGGGGATAACCTCATCTTCAACCAATACGAGATCACCCATGATCATTGAATCTGTCCCGGGCTTGCTAAAAGCTACCCAACCGCCGAGCGCCAAGGCTGGTTTGAGTTCTACACCCTCGACAGTCACCTTAAGATCGCTGCGAGGGAACCCAAGCTTGTACGCGCCGTCGGCCTGAACTTGGCCCGAGCGCCCAATTGCCTGCTCAACCGCCTGCCATTCTCCAGGCTTGTCGCCGCCGGCCTGGGCGAAGACTTGCAATGCCGACATGAGGACAAACAAAACTGCACTTGTCGTAGCGACTCCTTGCTTTCTGTTCATATGCACTCTCCTATGAAGTTTCGAAACCCTTAGCGGAAGCAAAGGTCTGTCCGTCCGATGTGGCAGATCGTGGCCCCTTGTCCGCCAACCGTGGTATTTCGAATCGGAAGGTACTTCCGCGTCCTTCTGCACTTTGAACGCCCACGCGACCGCCATGAGCCGCGCCAATCGACTTCACGATGGAGAGGCCAAGACCTGTGCCTCCCATCTGGCGCGACCTCGCCTTATCGGTCCGATAAAACCGCTCAAAAATGTGCGCGTGGCCTTCCTCGGAGATACCGATGCCCGTATCGGTGACCGTCAAGACCGCTTTGTCTGTCTCGGCGCGAACGGTGACGCTAACCGACCCGCCTTCCGGCGTGTACTTGATGGCGTTATCAAGCAGGTTCACAACCACCTGCTGCAAGCGCGATGGATCACCTTCCACGTAGACAGGCTCCGCAGCCTCAACCTTCAACGCAAGCTTTTTCTCGTCGGCCAAGAGTCGCATGTACTCAACCGTTGTTCTAACCAATTCCGAGAAGTCAAAGCGGCTCATCTCAAGAAACGCCTCGCCTGCATCCAGCCGGGACATAGCAAGCAGCTGATCAACGATCTTGGAGAGCCTTACGGTCTCCTCTAGCACGGTTCCGAGCGCGTCCCTGGCTTCAGGATCGATCTTGGAATTCTGAACAGCAGCTTCGAGCTCCCCGCGCATGATCGTCAGCGGAGTACGAAGTTCATGGGACGCATCAGCTGAGAAGCGGCTGATGTGATGAAAGGCTTCTTCCAGCCTTTCGATCATGCGGTTCAAAGAAATGGAAAGCTGCTGCAGTTCATCCCCGGTGTTGGATATTGGCATTCGCTCATGCAGGCTGCGAGAAGTAATCTTCTGGGCCCGAACGGCCATATTGTCGAGCGGCTTTAGCGATGAGCGAATCAGAAAGAATCCACCAGTTACCGCGATGGCCGTTGCCAGAAGCAGGGCGAGGGCCAGAACGCCCAACAAATTCCTGAGGGTCTGGTTGGTAGGAGCGAGAGAAGCCGCTACCTGAATGAAATACTTCTTGCCGGACTCGGCTTGCACCGCTTGAGTTCGAATGAGGACCTCTTGTCCGCCCGCTGGGCGGTAAGTCATGTCAGAGGGTTGGTCGCGAAGAGACGGGCCATTCCGGGCAGGAAACACCTCGGCCGGGCCAGACAAGTAGATTTGGCTGCCGTCCTGCCCCAATACGCGGATTGCCCGATCGTTGCTTTCCGGGGAGAAGTGCTCGCCAACCTCCCGGCCGATGGCGCCCTCGTCCCTTTCATTCGCATTCTCCAGGACAATAGATCCAACTTCCTGGGCATCTTTCACCACGGACTCATGCAGATTACGTCTAAGAAAGTGATTCACCCCGGCATAGACCGCCACGGCAAACAAGACCAGAATCCCAGCGAGTACGCCGGTATACCAGACAGTCAGCCGAAAACGGATAGAGCCCGAACTCATCATTGCCTTTCGTCGCTGATCACATACCCTACACCGCGGACAGTGCGGATCAGGTTTTCTTCGCGTCCTTCATCTACCTTGTCCCGCAAATGACGAACATATACGTCCACAATGTTGGTTGCGCCATCAAAACTCTGGTCCCAGACATGCTCAATGATCATGGTCCGTGAAAGAACGCGTCCGGCATTTGCCATCAAATATTCCAAAAGACTGTATTCCTTGCTCGTCAGTTCAATCCGTTTCCCGCCCCGCCGGACCTGCTGGGAAAGACGGTCGAGCTCAAGGTCAGCAATTCGCAGGACGGTTTCCTGCCTGGTTGCGCCGCGCCGAAGCAGTGCTTTGATCCGCACCAGCAACTCCGCAAACGCAAATGGCTTTGTCAGGTAATCGTCCGCCCCGGCTTCAAAATGAGTCACCTTGTCCTGCACGCCGTCACGCGCCGTAAGGATCAGAACAGGAATCTGAGGGTTTCCACGTCGTATTTTGCGTAGCACCTCGGTCCCGTCCATCCCTGGAAGCAGTAAATCGAGAACGACAAGGTCATAATCGTAGCTCTGCGCCAATTCGAGCCCGGCCACACCGTCACGGGCGACATCCACAGCGAAACGCTCCGCCGTGAGGCCCCGCTGGACGAAATCAACCACCTTCTGTTCGTCTTCAATTAGAAGCAGGCGCATCTTGACATCCCCTGGAATCTTATTTCATCCCCGATGAACGGCGCCTGAAGCATCCATGAAAAATCGTTCAGATTGCTTCTGAATGGCTTCTCATTTGGCTGATGCCCGGCATGACTGCCGGCTTGAGATCGCCACGGTGGCACGTCCAGCAGGTGACCTTGGCCTGAGAGTCAAGGAGTTGCTGATTGATGCCGGCGACCATTCGAACCATTTCACGCGTGATCTGCTTCTCGGGTTTGTCATCATCGTCCCATTGATCGGCAAGATGGCAGTGGGAACAATCCACTCCTAGAACAACGGTGAAAACGGCCATGGTCCGGGCCATTCGCTCCGCCGGCATGTCATTCAAAACCTGGATGTTCTGAAAGGCGTGCTCAGAAGGGCTGTCCTTGTCCGGGCCTGGGTTGATCGAATCGATCAGTTGCTGTCGCTCCTTGGGCAGAGTCGCCAATCCAGCACTGATTTCCGTGGCGCCGTCGGGCGGCTTCGGGCTGCCACGGTGACAGGTCCAGCAGGTGACTTCGTCTCTGCCGTCAAAGTATTTCTCAGAAATGCTGCCGACCATCTTGAACATGTGCCGAGCTGTTCTCTTGGGTTCCGGCTCTTCCTTCTCCCAAGCGCCAGCGACATGGCAATATGTGCACTGGACCCCCAACAGCCGGTTAAGCGACTGCATCATTCCCGGCAAGCGAGAGGCAGGTTTGCCTTTGAGAATTTCAATATTGTGAAAGACCTGCTCCGCAGGCAGATTTTCCTTCCCTCGTGGGATCTGGATCTCCTCGCTGATCGTCTGGGCCTTGTCATGCTGGCTGTCTTGGGCACGAGCAACGGCCAGCAATACAGCCACGAACAGCAAGACTAGTCGCTTAGGCGTCATAAACCCTTGGCAATTTTATAAGTAGGTAAACCGGCGGGCCAACTCGACTCCAAGCATCTCATGGTGTGAGAACCATTGAATGTGACTGAAGCGGTCACGGCCGCTCAGAATATTTCTGAATGGTTTTTCATTTTGGGTTCAGGGACGCTTCATCGTGCAATGGTATGTTCTGATGATTGAAAGGAGAATCCCCACATGCTCTTACTCATGAAACGAAATTTCATTCTCACCCTGGTTGCCTGCTTCGCTCTGGCGACCTGTGCACTTGCCTTTGCGGCAAACGCACAGAAGGACGAAAAGAAAGCCAGCAGCAAGACCGTGACCGGCTGTCTGCAAAAGGGAGACGAAGCTGATGAATTCAGTCTTACCGGAGATGATGGAATGCGTTACGACCTCCGCAGCTCCGCTGTAAAGCTCGGCGATCATGTTGGCCACAAGGTGACGGTTACTGGCACCTTCAAGCCAGAAGCCTACGAGAAGGACAAAGACGAAGCCAAGGAAAGCGGAAAGAAGGAAGCCGGCGATATTCAGGTCAAGAGTCTGAAGATGGTCAGCAGTTCGTGTCAATGACCCTTGAAACAATTTGAGGTCCGTTCCTTAACACGCAATCCGTGCCAGCATTCTGTTTTTTGGGCCGCCAGGGACAAACTCTCTCAAAGTGCTGGACAGAGAGAGTTAAACTCTGTTCCTGAAGTCGAATCTGGCCTATGACGAAACGGCCGCTCGTCAGTGCTGTGTCGCGACAATGGCAAGACCTGCGGCCTTCACCGCACGATTCTGAACGAAATTTCACGCTCGTTTCAGGCCCAATTCATCCCAATTGTCTAATATGGGCAGCTCGCAAGTACGAAAGGAGCGGTTTATGGGCAGTGTCAAAATTGCTTTCCTGGCCGCCATGTCTGTCCTCTTGGCATCACTCCTGGCCTGCAGGGACAGTGATGAGGACGAAAAAGGTGCTCCCGCGTCTGCGGCGGTTGCTGCGGAAAAATCAGCCCCGGTGCAGGCGACGGGCCAACAGTTGATCTACAACTTCGACAACGATCCTGCCGGACAACTGCCAGCCAAATTCCACTCTGCCCGAACGGGCCAAGGTTCAGACAGCAAATGGGCGGTTATTGCCGATCCAACCGCTCCTTCCAAGCCAAATGTCGTCGCCCAGACTTCGATTGACAAGACCGACTACCGCTTTCCCTTGCTAATCGCCGACGAAGGGTCGTTTCGCGACTTGGACATCAGCGTGAAATTCAAAGCGGTTTCCGGGAGCGTCGATCAGGCAGGGGGCCTGGTCTTCCGTTTAAAGGATGCGAACAATTACTACATCGTTCGCGCCAACGCCCTTGAAGATAACTACCGCCTCTACCATGTCGTAGACGGCCGCCGCGTTCAATTTGCTGGCGCCAACTTCAAGGTGAGCTCCGGGGCTTGGCATGAACTCAGAGTGGAATTGACGGGAAACAAATTCACTTGCTATTTTGACGGCACTAAGAAAATCGAAGCCAGTGACGACACATTCAAAGATGCCGGTAAAGTCGGCCTTTGGACCAAGGCTGATTCTGTGACTTACTTCGATGATCTAACAATCGCTGCGAAGTGACTGTCCCGAACCTCTCGTAAGTGTTGTGAGAAAGGAATTAGATGAAAAACAAGGCGCTTCTCGCACTGGGAGTTTTTCTTGGACTTGTGTTGCCGGCACGGGGCCAGGACGTCGGCTACGTGTCGCTCAACCAAACCATCCCGCTCAGGCACGTTCAAGGGGGCTTCAATCACATGTCGGTGGACTCCGGGCACAAGCTGCTCTTTGCGACCGCTCCCACTAACAAAACCCTTGAGATTGTGGATCTGAAGTCCGGCAAGTCCCTGCGAAGCCTGGATGGGGAGGCGCCTGCCGCTGTGAGGTTCGCTCCCGAATTCAATCAACTCTATGCCACCCGCGGCGAGAGCGTTTACATCTACGACGGCAAGACGTTCGACCTCGTAACCAAGGTTGATCTGCAATGCCGCCTCGATGAACTCCAGTACGACCCCGCATCGAAACAGCTTTTCGTTGGGTGCATGACCCCCGACAAGACGACTATCAAGATTGTCAGCATTCCTGACGGGAAACCTTTGGGGGCAATCAAGCTGCCGGCCAAGCCGGAAGGCTTCGTCTTGGAGATGAAGGGGAAGCGGATTTTTGCCAACATGCCCAGCTTGAATAAGGTTGCCGTCATCGACCGTGAAAAGCAAACGCTCACCGCTACCTGGTCCGTAAAAGAGGCTGGGGGCAACTATCCTATTGCGCTGGATGAGTTTCGTCATCGGTTATTCGTCGGTTGCCGCGAACCGGCGCGCGTGGTGGTCTTCGATACCACCACCGGCAACGCTCTCGCGAGCGTTGCCATCAGCGGTGACACGGACGATCTTTTTTACGATGCCGTCGTGCAGTTGGTCTACGTCTCGTGTGGCGAAGGCTTTCTGGATATCGTCATGCAAGGCAATGGTGACGTTTACAAGTTCAACGCGCGGCTTGACACCGCGGCCGGAGCGCGAACCTCAGCGTACTCTTCGGAACTGAGTTCGGTCTTCGTGGGAGTACCTCGGCGCGGGAACGAGCCGGCCGAGATTCGCGTCTTTCTAATCGACGACGTCGTCACGCGTCTGCACTCTGAGCAATGGCATGCATTCTAAGACTTAGCCGTATCCCGCCTCGGACGCGCTTCCTTCATCGGAGGCGCGGCATTCGTGGAGTTCTTCGATAACCGTGCTACGGTTAAGCGGCACTTGGCCTCGATACGTGGCCTTCAGTGAGGCATGTCGCCCGCGCAGAAAACGCTCCCTACCACACCCTACACGCGTTCGCATGCACCAGCGGCTGGCCTTTCTTGCAGCCGAAGGCTTTGGCAAACTCCGGCATGTTGGCTACCACGTTGTTTACTCTGTACCGGGGCAGCGAGTGCGGGTTGCCGATGACCAGTGTGCGCATGATTTCCGGACGCTGCTCGGTACACCACGTATAGGCGTAAGCGAGAAAGAAGCGCTGGAGCTCGGTGAGTCCGTCGGGGGCTTGATCGTCCAGACTCTTGCCTTGTTCTTTTAGCGTGGTCTGGAGCGCAATCAGCGCCAGGTGAATCCCGCCGTTGTCGGCCGTGTCTTCACCCTGAGTCAGACGCCCATCCTGCTTTACTCCAACTTCGGGGATTTCCTGGGTGTACTCGTCGGAGATGCATTTGCCCCGCTCGTCGTAACTCTTGGCGTCGGCCGCGGTCCACCAGTCGCGTAGATTGCCTTTGCCATCGAACTTGCGTCCCTGATCGTCAAAGCCGTGGGTGATTTCGTGCCCGATCACGGCGCCTTCTGCGCCATAATTGGCTGCCTCGTCCTGATCCCGGTCGAATAACGGCGGCTGCAGGATTCCCGCGGGGAAGTTGATGGTGTTGGTCTGAGGATCGTAGTACGCGTCGATGGTCGGCGGCGTCATCTGCCACTCCTTCCGATCCAGGGGTTTGCCGATCTTCTGCAGCTGGCGATTGAACTCGAAAGCAGTCGATCGCTCGACGTTCTGGAAGTAGCTGTCCGGGGTAATCTCCAGCGTCGAGTAATCGCGCCAGTGGTCGGGGTAACCAATTTTGTCCAGAATCATATGGAGTTTGGCCTTGGCCTGGCTCTTGGTCTCCGGCGCCATCCAGTTCAGTTCAGTCACGTCCTGCTCCAGAGCGCCTTCGATGGCGTGGACCATCTTCAAGACGCGCTCTTTGCTTTCGGGTGGGAAGGCGCGGGCAACGTAAGCCTGGCCCAGCGCCTCACCCAAGAAGCCGTCGGTGGAGTGGACGCAACGGCGCCAGCGCGGCGGCAGTTCCTTGGCGCCGGTGAGCTCGCGCGCGAGATTGAAGTTCTCCGCGACCACCGCTCGGCCCAGATAGGGCGCTCCTCGATGCACCAGATGCCAGCGCAAATAGGCCTTCCAGTGGTCCAGAGGTTGCTGATCGATAAGCTGCCCAAACCCGCGGAAGAAGTCCGGCGAGGTAACCAGGTAGGTCGGGCTCGGCGGCGTATGCAACAGGGTCACGTACTGCTTCCATTGAAACGACGGAGCCAGCTTTTGGAGATCCTCGAGCGACATCTTGTTGTTGAGGTTCTTGGGATCGCGGCGCTTGACAATGTCCATCGCCGCCTTGGCCAGCGAGGTCTCCATGGCCACGACTACCGCGGCATCGGCGGCAGACTGCTTTTCCGGCTCGCCGGCCAGCTTGAGCATGCTGGCAATGTGTGCCTGATACTTGTTGCGAATCTCGACCGACTTGGCGTCGTCATTGAGATAGAACTCGCGACCGGGAAGCACGAAACCGCCCTGGTCAAAGGCGGCAATGATCTTGGTGGCGTCATCGAAGTCCGGGCTCGAGCCAAACCCAAACATGGGCGCGAAGGTGGCTGCATCCTGTCCGTCCCACGCCCCGGGAACGATCATGTGCAGGTGGGCCAGCGCCTCGGCCAGCTGAGATTTGTTGGTGATCTTGTCTATGCGCTCCAGTTCGGCCTTCAACGCGGCGGCGGAAGAGCTCTCGACCTTGCTCTCATCCATGCAGCTCGTCCAGTAGTCCCCCACTTTCTGCTCCGCGGCTGTCCGCCCAGTCTTCTTGGCGGCGCTCGCCTCCAGCACCTGGCGCAAGGTGACCTCGTTCCACAGCGAGAGCGGGCCAATCACGCCCCAGCTCGCGCGATCCGGCGGGATGGGATTGGCCGCAAAAAACTTGCTGCACGTGTATTGGTAGAAATCCGTGCAGGGATCGATTTGCGGATTCACCTGATCGGCGCTGAGGTGCTGCAGCTTGGGCAGCTCGTCCGCCGCGGCGCGGGAAGGCGCCGGCGTTTGCGCAACGCTAACAGAAGCCAGGAACAACAGGATGAGCAACAGGTAAGGTCGCATGAAATGTCTCCAGACGGACAAGAATAGGGCCGGCAAGCATGATACGCAATTCCCCATCGATATTCGACGCGCGCAGGCCGCCCACGTTAGCGGGAATCCTCCGTGCCTCGGTGCAGCCTTTGCTCTACCGCGCCACCGCCGCCCCTGCCCGCGCGAACTTCTCCGACCAGTTGATGCGGCCCGTCATCTGCATTACCACAAACAGTGTAACGATCGAGCCGATGGTGATTGCCAGACCCGTAAATCCCTTGAAGAAGAATGCATAGGAAAACAGCACCAGGTACACAAATTGGGCCACGCCGCATTCCACCAGCGCAAACCGCACACCTGCAACCAGCCGCATATAACTGACCACCAACGTCAGGGAGACAATCGCCGAGATGACAAACGACCAGTGAATGGAGATGTGGTCCACCAGATAAGCCATCAGTAAGTGGAAAGCGAAAAAAGCTGCCGCCAGAAAAAAGTAGTTCATGGGATGGATATCCACGCCGCGAATTGTGGTGATGATAAACACCAGAAAAAAGAAAAAGAAAAGCGAGACCGGCGCAAACAAACTGATGCGTCCCGCCAGCGGCCCCGGTTGGAGCTTCTCCGGCATGATCATGCCGATCTGGTACCCGGAAAGCAGATCTTTGTAGTTCCAATCGAGCTGCCAGCCGCCGGCCGTTTCCTGCTTTTCGCTGGACGACAGGGTGTTGTCAGGAAAATCGATATCCTTGAAATTCGTGGTCATAGTCAGGTGAAAATCGCGTACGTGGGCAATCTCATTGCTGAACTTGTAATTCCAACGATCCATGCCCTGCGATGCATAACCTACCTTGAGTACCACGCTCTTCCCCGCTTGCACGCGTCGTATGCCCTGGACAGCGTTTCCAGCATTCGAAAACTGCGTCGGGGCGCCGTCAATTGAGAACACGACGTTGTCATACATGGCCTGTTCAGCAGGCAAGGGGAAACTGAAAGTTACATCCTCATCGTGTTCACTGCTGTTGTGGAAGGTGTACTCCCCGGCAAAGGCGACCTTGTAGGTGCTGTACCAAAGCAAGCCCTTTTGCCGGTGCTCCAACTGCAGCCCAACGTTCGCCCGGGTGGAGTCCACGGGCAGGACTATCGTCTTCCTGATCTCGACCAGCTTGGTCTGGGTGCGACCGAAAGCATCTACAGTGTCCTGCTTTTCGTGGGTCACCTGCTCGTAGGAAGCGCCAGGTGGCCCCTGCAGCTGGGCCGTGCCCCACGTGGATGACACCCGCGACCTCAAGGTGTCGTCCAAGCCGTAGGTGCGGGTGAATATGGTTGCGCCCAGAACCGCCCAGGCGATCGTGGCAAATACAAAAATA